>Ga0209581_1002297_pt1 | contig 18670 bp, 15 predicted proteins | sample Coa_R2_FD_187160 | JGI IMG/M metagenome (GOLD analysis project Ga0209581, IMG submission 187160) | Surface soil microbial communities from Centralia Pennsylvania, which are recovering from an underground coalmine fire - Coalmine... | ecosystem: Environmental > Terrestrial > Soil > Unclassified ...
CAGTTCCGCCGCGCGCAGATCCAGCAGGTCCCCGACGGTCGTATTGAGAAGAGAGAAGCCAGTGCGTTCGGCCTGCCAGTAGGACAGACCATCGTTGGTCATACCCATACGTAAAACCCTCCTGGTGAGCGAGCAAAAGCGCGGGTACCTCCTGCGCCGTCTCAATAAAGAGAGGTCTGTATTCAGTACTTCAGATTACAACGCTCGACGGAGGAAAGGCAAGACGTTTTCTCTGCTCCTTCACAAGCCGCTGCTGACGCTCTCTTCTTGAGAGGAAACCGCAAGCTCCGGCGATGAAGCATGCTTGCCCTCAACCAGTATTCCGGCGGCAACGGCGCTGGCCAGGGCGAGGCCGGCGCAGGTGAGCATGATCGCGCGAAAGCCGGTGACAAAGGACCGATCGATTGTTCCTTTGAGCAGCGCCCGCGTCTGCTCGTTGAGCGTTTGTGGCAGCTCTATGCCGGCCAGTTTGCTGCTCTGCGCCTGAAGCGCCTGGTGGATGCCGGCGGGCAGGTGTTGCAGCGCCAACTGCTGGTCCAGGCTGTGACTGAAGACGGCCACCATGACGATGCCCATGACCGCGATGGCGATCAGGCCCGCTGTACGCGAGACGGCGTTGTTGATGCCCGAGGCGGTGCCCGAGGCCCGCTGGTCAACGGCGTTCATCACGGTTGTGGTCAGAGGAGCTACGGTGACGGTCATGCCCAGGCTCATGACGATCACGGCGGGAAAGAAGGTGGTCCAGTAGCTTCCCCCAATGCCGGGGAGAGCAAAGAGAACGAAGCCGAGCGCGGTGATGCTGGGACCGAGCATAAGCGGGAGGCGAGCGCCAAAACGCCTCACCAGGCCGCCGGTCCAGCGCGAGAAGAGAAACATGGTCAGCGCGAAGGGCGTTAAGGCAGCTCCCGCCGCCGCTGCGGGATAGCCCTGGATCTGGATGAGATTAAACGGGATAAAGTAGGTCGCCGCGCTCAGTGCGCCGTATAAGAGAAAGGTCAGGAGGTTGGCTCCGCTGAAGGTGCGCGAGCGGAAGAGGGTTAGGGGCACAATTGGCTGCGCTGTGTGCGCTTCGACAAAGAGAAACGCTGCCAGGGCGAGAACGCCGACGAGCAGGGCCAGCACAACGATCGGATGTCCCAGGCCGAGCGCGCTCGATTCGATCAGGCCATAGACCAATCCGGCCAGTCCGAGCGTTGCCAGCAGCGCGCCGGACCAGTCGAGCTTTCCTTGCGCCTGCTCGTCGCGGCTCTCCGGGACCTGCCAGAGCGAGACGGAGATGACAATCAGGGCCAGCGGCACGTTGATGAAGAATACCCAGCGCCAGGATAGATACTGCACCAGCCAGCCGCCCAGCACGGGTCCCAGCACGGAGGTGACGGAGGTGAAGCCCGACCAGGTGCCGATCGCCTGGCCGCGCCGCTCGCTCGCGAATGAGTTGCTGATCAGCGCGAGACTGCCCGGAACCAGCAGCGCGCCGCCGATGCCCTGGACCGCGCGCGCGACGATCAACATGCTATTGCTCGGCGCGAGTCCGCACCAGACCGAGGCCAGCGCGAAGAGGGCGGTTCCGGCGACGAAGACCTTGCGTCGTCCCAATCGATCGCCCAGCGAGCCGCCGACGAGAATGAGCGCGGAGAGGAAAAGCGCGTATGCCTCCACTACCCACTGGACCTCAGCCGCCGATGCCTGGAACTCTCTCTGCAACGCCGGCAGGGCGATGTTTACAACGGAGCCGTCGATAAAGGCCATGCTGGAGCCGAGAATTGTCGCCACCAGCACCCATACGCCCCTGGGCCGTGCTGGCCGGCAAGGGGGGGCCGAGCGCATAATCTCCTCGTCACATGGGGCTTTGATAGAATTGAGCATGCTCGCTGCCTTTCTCCAGGAAAAGATTGATTTCTCCAATTGAGAACACCAGGAACGCTGATTCGCTTCCCATCCACATGCTCACACCCGCGACGTTCGCTTACGTTCATCGGCAAAGCCGCACGCGAGGGTCTGGCAGGCTCATTTTCCAAATTGGCTACGCGTCTTCTTCGCGTTACACCTCACACAGTGCATTCGTCAATCAAATTGTAGCGCATCAGTATGTATCGTGCTCTCAACTCCCGATGCTGCAAGCGGGCGCGGAAGAGAGAATCGCAGAAATATCTAACATGAGGAGTGGCTCCCGGCATGTTCTATCCTCACGGACCCGTTCGCTGCCCGGCCTGGCTTACTCGGACCAGGCGTCGCCCGCTCGATCTGCCGTTCTCGCTGCTGCTCTTCTGCTGCCTGTTGCTCCTGCTGGGTGGATGCATGTCGCCGTTTGCCGGAGCCGAGGGCCAGCCATCTCCCACGCCACACCCGACCCCAACGCCGACCGCGACGCCTGTGCCCCTGAACACAGACGAAGAGATCGCCCAGGCGCTGGTGCAGAAGATGAGCCTGGATCAGAAGCTAGGACAAATGGTCATCTCGGAATTCTACGGCTCGACGCTGAACGGCGACCTGAGCCAGATGATCAAAGGCAGCCAGATCGGCGGCGTGCTGATTGAGAATAAGAACGGCAACGCGAAGACGCGCAGCCAGTTGATCGCTCTCAACAAAGCCATGCAGAGCCAGGCCGGCATTCCCCTCTTCATCAGCACCGACTTCGAGGGCGGCCTGGTCAACGAACTGCGCCTGATCACCGGCGAGCGTCCCTCAGAGGCCGCGATCGGCGCAACCGGCAGCACCCAGGTTGCCTATAACGCGGGGAGGAACGCGGCCAGCGACCTGACCGCGCTGGGCCTGAACGTGAATTTCATGCCGATTGTTGACATTCTGACCAACCCGAACAATCCCGGCCTCGTCGGTCGCACCTTCGGCAACAATCCCACGCTTGTGACCAAGATGGGCCGCGCCTACCTTCAGGGCCTGACCGCCGGGGGAGTGGTCGGCTGCCTCAAGCACTTTCCCGGTCTCGGCAGCGCCACCGTCGATCCCCACAAATCGCTGCCCTACGTAAATCGCAGCCTCGCCACCCTCAACGCCGTAGACCTCGTTCCCTATCGCACGCTAATCAACGAGGGCCTGGTGCCGATGGTCATGGTCACGCACATCCTCAATCCCCAGCTCGATCCCAAACTGCCCACCTCGCTCTCGCCCAACGTCGTCACCAACCTGCTGCGCAACCAGCTCCACTTCAAGGGCGTAATCATCAGTGACACCCTCTGGATGGGCGGGATCAGCAACACCTACAGCCTCTCCCAGGCCGCCGTGCTGGCCGTCAACGCCGGCACCAACCTCATCCTGGGTCCGCGTGGCCTCCAGGAGACCCAGACCATGCTCACCGGCCTCAAACAGGCCGTCAACAACGGCACGATCTCCCAGGACAAAATCGACACCTCCGTCCAACTGATCCTGCAAATGAAGCTGCACTATAAAATCCTCAGCCGCGCCCAGGCCCTGCGCCTGATCACCGGCGGGATCATGACGCCAGCGGGGGATACAGGGATGGTAGGCGGCGATTCGCCAGCGATTATTGGCGATCTCAGGAGAGATCAAGCGTAGCGCATTTATTCGTAAATCATAGCCTCGGACTCTTTGCAAACGTTCGAGAACTCGATGCTGCCGCCAGCGGGTCCAGGGATATGCCAGTAGTGCAAACGCCAGCCCGCGCCATACTTTATCACATCGATGCGCCATGCGCTGGCCTGATCCTTGCCTCTGGTTCTTTGTGGGCTATTTGGTGCGGGGCTTATTCTCAGTGGATGGAGCTTTCCCTTCCCACTGTTGATTTATTTCCCCAATACGCTTACAATACAAAGAAGAATCGGGATGATTGCTGTGGGCGGCTGCCCGCATGGAATTTTTCATCTACTCCTCGAAAGGAGCTTGCGTCGTGAATAATAGAGCAGTGGGTAAGGTGATTGGGGGAATTGTACTGACCATTCTCTGGATTCTGTGCTTCCTCTATATCAGCCCGACACTGGTGATCGATTTTGGCGGTGGGGTGACGATTGGCCTGAAGCTGGTGATCGTTCTCATCGGCCTGCTGATTATTTTCTTCTACCATCAGTTCTACCGTTCCCACGTGGAAGTGACCAAGCTGAGCTGGACCTGCGTGGCGACGGTGACATGGCTCTCGCTGATCCTCTTCTATCCTTTCAAGACCAACCCCGCCGGCGGCGCGGTCGGCTTCTTTACGCTGATCAGCGGCCTGGGCATCTGTGTCCTCTGGGTGCGCTTCTTCTCCGACGAGATTTCGTTTGAAAGCTAGAGCTCACCTGAGCGGGCAGAGGGAAAGGTTGGGCGCTTGTGAGAAGCGCCCGCTTTTTTTCTTTCTCGCATGCCCGCTGAGAAGAGAGATTAATGCCGGAAGTGGCGCTGGCCGGTGAAGACCATCGCGATGGCGTAGCGGTTGGCCATGCGGATCGCTTCGTCGTCGCGAATGGAGCCGCCAGGCTGGATAATGGCCGTGACGCCCGCCCTGGCTGCGGCCTCAACCCCGTCGGGGAAAGGAAAGTAGGCGTCGGAGGCCAGCACGGAGCCACGCGCGCGCGCGGCGGCTTTCTCGACGGCCAGTTGCACGCTGGCGACGCGGTTCATCTGGCCCGCGCCAACGCCCAGCACGGCCAGCTTGTGTGCCAGCACGATCGCGTTGGACTTGACGTGGCGCACGACTTTCCATGCGAAGATGAGGTCGGTGATTTCGTCCAGGTTGGGTTCGCGCTCGGTGACGACCTTATATGCCAGCTCCCGCTCTTCAATGGCGTCCGGCGTTTGCAGCAGAAGTCCCCCGCTGATGCTGCGCACGTCGATTTCGGTGCTCGCGGCCAGCCCGGCGGTTTCGCTGTTGGGGAAGATATGCGTGGCCAGGATGCGCAGGTTTTTCTTGCCGCGCAGGATGTTCAGAGCGCCAAGCGTATAATCCGGCGCGATGATTGCCTCGTAGAAGAGCTGGTTGACCTCCTGCGCTGTGGCCTCGTCAACCGTGCGGTTGCAGCCGATGATGCCGCCGTAGGCCGAGATGGGATCGCCCGCGTGAGCCTTCTTGTAAGCTTCAACCAGCGTATCGTCGCAGGCCAGGCCGCAGGGATTGGTGTGCTTGATAATCACGACCGCCGGCGCGCTGAAGCTGTTCGCTGCGCTTAAGGCCGCGTCCAGGTCGAGCAAATTGTTGAATGATAATTCCTTGCCGTGAAGCACCTCGGCCCCGGCCACCGTTGGCAGCGCGGGCGTGGGCGTGCTCTTCTTGATGCGGTAAAAGGCCGCCTGCTGATGGGGATTCTCGCCGTAGCGCAGGTGTTGAATGCGCTCCAGCGAGACAGTGAGCTCTTTGGGGAAACGCTCCGGCCTCTTCTCCTGCTGGCTCAGATATCCAGCGATGGCGGCATCATAAGCGGCGATGTACTGGAAGGCAATCGTCGCCAAGCGCAGGCGCGTCTCCAGGCTCACCCCGCCGGTTTCGCTCCACTCCTTCATCACCGGCATATAGTCCTCAGGCCGCACCAGAACGAGAACGTCCTTGAAATTTTTGGCGGCGGCGCGAATCAAGGAGACCCCCCCGATGTCGATCTGCTCCAGGGCCTCGTCCAGCGTCGTCCCGGACTTCGCAACGGTTTCGACAAAGGGATAGAGATTGTTCACGACGATATCGATCGGGGCCAGGCCGTGCTCCTGAAGCTGGTCCATGTGCTCGGCGTTCTCCCGCCGCGCCAGAATGCCCCCGAAAATAGCCGGATGCAGCGTCTTGACACGTCCATCCAGAATTTCGGGAAACCCGGTCAGCGCCCTGACCGGCTGCACGTCAATCTGTGCATCTTGCAGATAGCGGGCGGTCCCCCCGGTTGAGAAAATGCTCACCTTGAGCGTTTGTAATTCGCGGGCTAACTCGATCAGCCCCTCGCGGTTGGCCACGCTTAAAATTGCTTGCATCTATGATCCTTTCGCTCGTAATTGCTGGGAAAACCTGGCAGGTACTTGCGCTCTCCCATCCAGTATACCGCACAACTTTGTTCCGTTGGGTGGAATATTTGCGGGTTTTTCTCTCTTTTGCGTTGAAAAATCTTAACCTGTTTGTGGTACTTTCCTACCAAAAAATAACCCGATGTTCAGATTGATAAATTTGCTCATGGTAATATCCGAAGCGAGAGCAATCTCAGAGGGTACCAGAGACTCTCAAGGCAATTCAAGGCATTCCGCCTTTGCCTGGTGATGGAACGTTGTGGAGGAACTCTGTATGCTATTTGCGGTTCGGCGCTATGCAGGGTGAGTAGCGCGCGGCTCTGGCAATAGGCCAGAGGTGGAACCTGTCGGTTTGGGATACAACCCGGCGGGATCAGACCAGTGATATTCTTGTTGTCATTGCTCCTGGAGACAGAGAGCCGGGCATCCTTTTGTCCTGAAGACCGATCCTGCCGGTGCGAAATAATTGGAGGAAAGTACACATATGCGTAAGCGACGAATTCCCTTTGACCGCCCGCTGCGTCGCAGGCGGTTCGGCCCCCTGGCAATCATCGGTGGCGTAGTTGCGCTGGCTGTGATCCTGCTTGCCGGTGCGGCGATCGTGCTCTGGCCGCGTCTGATTACTCACGCGGCGGGAACAGCCCAGCAGCCGAATGCGGACTGTACGTTGATCGTCCCTCCCAATCCGCTTACGGCCCGGGGGCTGGCGACGCCGTACCAGCTGGTCGCAACCGATCCCAACAATGGGCCGTGCAACGAGGCAAATCCCGCGCAGTCTGCATTTGTCCAGGCCAGTGTCTTCGACTTCGATACGGGACAGATCTCGGTCTATAATCCCCTGGTGATCGATCAGGGCACGAAGCCCGCGATCAATCCGGTTGTGCCCACGATCCCGCGCGGAGCAGTGGTGGCAATCTGGTTCGGCTTCAATGGCAATAATCTGACGTTGCAATCTGCTCCTAACACGAACAGCCTGCGCGATGGTCGCTGCGTGAATGGCTTGCCAGGCTCGATCTTTGGCCAGTTTGCCTATTGTAACGCGTCCCTGTTCTTCGCCGAGACCAACCAGGCAATCACATGGAACCATTTGAAGCCGCCCGCGCTCGGCCTGGCGCAGGATGGCAAGACCTGTCCCTCCACGCGCGATTTTGGTCTGGTGGACCAGGACCAGAGCGATAACGTGACGACCGCGTACCTGGTAATGCCCAATGGCCAGACCGCGCAGTTGACGGCGGCCAACCAGAATCGACTACCCAATGCGCAGGTGCTGACCAATGGCAGCGATAACGGCCTGCTCGATAAGTTCGTCGATCCCGCGCTGGGTTGCACTCCCTGGATGGCCCCCGACCTGGCGAATCCAGGCCATATGACCACGGCTCTGCCGCTCAACGAGATGCAGGCGATGGCCTTCCAGAAGGCCCCCATCGCGCTGATCCCGCTGAACGATCCGATGGCGATGGATGGCAATAACTTCAATCTCAATAAGACCAACGCCTATCGCGCCGGAGTCGATCAGCCGCCCGCGCGCAGCAACGGTCAGGCCGATCCGAAGGCATACTGCCAGAATCTGGTGAATACCGGCGCGCCGCGCATCGTGCTGGACGCCCCCTTGACGGTGAAGATGACTACCCCCGATCCCGGCACGGGCGATACGCTGTTTACTTTCCTGGCGCAGCGTTTTGTGAACTCGTATATGATTCTTAACTGCCAGCAGTTGTTGGGCCAGCCCAGTCCAATTGCTACGGCCCAGGACGCCAACGGCGCGGCAATCAGTGCGACGTTCAACGGGCAACCGATCAATACCGGGACAAATCCAGGCCCCGGACCGGCCCCCGCTCCCAACTGCACGATGAACGGCCAGCAGGTCAATGGCTGCTCCGGCTCGGCTAACGTCAACGGCCAGACCTGTACGTTTAATTTCGCTAACAATACGGTCACGATCCAGTGTAAGCCACAGAATTAGCTCCTGCTCAGAGACGAGAGAAACGCGTATGAGCTTTACGCCCATACGCGTTTCTCTCGTTTTATCAGACGCACATACCAGGAAGCAAACGACTTGCTATTCTCCTGCGGCGACGGCCTCGACGCTCTCGCGGGCTACCAGCGAGGGTCGTCCGGGAAATTCGGTAAGAATACTGACGTTCTTGTGCTCGCGATCGGCGTGGCCGAATTTGACGTAGCCGTCGATCAGAGCGAACAACGTGTGGTCACGCCCAACGCCGATGTTAGCGCCTGGCTTGATCTTTGTGCCGCGCTGGCGCACGATGATGCTGCCGGCGGTGACAAGCTGGCCATCAAAGCGTTTGACGCCGAGCATTTTGGGATTGCTGTCCCGACCGTTGCGGGAGCTTCCCATACCTTTCTTATGTGCCATTGATTATTCCTCCGCTGGCTCAGAAGCCTTTTCGCTTGCGCTCTCTTCCGCCCTGGCCGTGCGGCGGCGGCGAGATCTCTTCTCGGGTTCAACTTTGGGCGCCTCTTCGGGGGTCTCTTCAGGAGTCTCCTCGGCAGTTGCCTCTGCCTCGGTGGTCTCTACCTCGAGCGCCTCCTCTTCCTCCTCGACGGGGGCTCCCTTCTCACGGAACTTCGGAGCCTCGCCCGTGACCAGGCTCTTGCCGTTGGCGACAATATCATCGATCGTCAGGAAGGTCATTTCCTGGCGATGGCCCCGCTTGTGGCGATAGCGCTTCTTGGGTTTGTACTTGAAAACAATCAACTTCGGACCACGGCCCTGCTTCGTCGCGGTCGCCAGAACCAGCGCGTCGCTCACCAGCGGGTTTCCCACCATCGTGTTGTCGGCGTCTGAGATCAGCAGCACCTCCTCGAAACGAACCTGGTCCCCAACGTCAACGGGCAGGCGATTGACCTCGAGCGTCTCGCCGACCGCGACTTTGTATTGTCTTCCACCGCTTTTAATAACTGCAAACATCTTCCATTCCTTTCCTGTTTTTCCGCGCCTCAATTCCCCTGGATACGTGGCAGGCATGGGTGGAGCGCCTGGCGCACTGTTCCTTTCTCTCACATACCTTAGCGTTCTCGACGCAAGGCCAGCGCCGGCGAGCGGCGGGCGCGAGGGGTGTCTATCCTGTTACGCGGAGCGTTCCCGGCCCGGGCCGGGACTGCTTGACCACGTGCGTGGTTTGTGCTCTTGTGGGTATACAGGAGCATCGCTAATAATAGCAGTTTTGCCCGTGCGCTGTCAACTTTTGCAGCCAGGATCGGTACATTAGCTCAACCCTTGCTGTTGCTTCCAGGCCAGTTGCTGCTGTTCCAGCACCAGCAACTGGCGTTCAAGCTGCATGATCTGCTGCTGTAGCTGCTCTTTGCGCGGCTGCGATTCCAGGAGATTGATGTCCTCGAAGATCTTCATGCCCCTTCTGAGCGGCCAGGGCACGAAGGCGGAGGTCTGATTGTACTGCGCCCGCGCCTGGCTCATGCTGGCGTTGATCTGCTTCAGGTCCAGCTTGAGCTGGCGGATTTGCAGGCGCAGGAGCCGAATCTGCTCCTTATAGGGGTCCTTAGGCCGTGCGCTGCCCTTCTTCCCTGTCGCGCTCGGCGCGGGCGCGGGAACGGGCAACTGCTGAACGATTGCGCCCGGCTCCTGCAGGGCGGTCCCGCAGTTTGAGCAGAAGTGTTCACCATCGTTGACGTGCGTGCCACATTGCGAACAAAACATGTGATCCCTCCTCGCAATGGCTATACAAGCCTGCTTTGCTGGCAATCTTGCACAGATTATACCATGCTTCCCGCCTCCGCACGCAGCGAAAAAATCGGCTATACTTAGGAAAGAGCATCACCTATCTTAACTACAGAACTCTGGAGGTTTCATGGAAGCAGCTCTCTCCGATGTCGTTGTCGTCGATCTCTCGCGCGTGCTGGCCGGTCCTTACGCTACGATGATTCTGGGCGACCTGGGCGCGACGGTGATTAAGATTGAGCAGCCGGGCAAGGGCGACGATACGCGCCAGTTTGGTCCGCCCTATATCGCCGGCGAAAGTGCGTACTACCTGGGACTGAACCGCAACAAGCAGAGCATCACGCTCGATTATACGACCCCTGAGGGCAGAGAGAAGCTTATGGGCCTGCTTGCGCACGCGACGGTTCTGGTGGAGAATTTCCGGCCCGGCACGCTGGCGCGCTATGGTCTGGACTACGCGTCCCTGCACGAAACGCATCCCGGCCTGATCTATTGCTCGATCAGCGGCTACGGGCAGACCGGTCCCAACGCAAGCCGGCCTGGCTACGATTTTATCGCTCAGGCCGAGTCGGGCATTATGGCGGTGACGGGCGAGGTGGAGGGCGAGCCTCTGCGCGTGGGCGTGCCGGTGGGCGATGTCTCCGCCGGTATGTTCGGCGCGATGGCGATTCTCGCGGCCCTCTACTATCGCGCGCGCACGGGCAAGGGCCAGCACATCGATATCTCGCTGCTCGAAACGACGATGAGCATGCTGAGCAATGTCTCCTCGAACTACCTGATTTCGGGCGAGGAGCCGCGGCGCTACGGCAACGGGCATCCCAATATTGTGCCCTACCAGGCGTTTCAGACCGGCGATGGCTATATAGCGGTGGGCTGCGGCAACGATCGGCTCTACCAGGCGCTCTGCCGGCTGCTGGAGCGCGAGGACCTGGCGACCGATTCGCGTTTCATGACCAATCCGCTGCGTGTAGCTCATCGCGCGGAGCTGATTCCGGTGCTGCAGGAGGCGTTTCTCCAGCGCGCGACCGAGGAGTGGCTGCCCAGGTTGCGCGAGGCCGGTATCCCCTGCGGCGCGATCAACAAGGTCAGCCAGGCTTTCAACGATCCGCAAATTCAGGCGCGCGGCCTGGTCTGGGAGTGCGAGCATCCCACCGCCGGCGCAATCAAGCTGGTCGGCTCGCCCATGCGCTTCTCCGAAACGCCTACGCGCCTGTACAAAGCGCCGCCGCTACTGGGCGAGCATAACGACCAGTTCTAAAGAGGAGATATCAGGCGAGCGGTAGAGAGACGCGGAAGGTGCTGCCGGCGCCGGGTGTGCTGCTGGCGGTGATATGGCCGTTGAGTTGCTCGACCAATGTCTGGGCAATGGCCAGGCCGAGGCCGGTTCCCTCGCGCGAGCGGGCGAGGTCGGCGCGATAGAAGCGCTCGAAAATGTGCGGTAGATCTTTGGCCTCGATGCCGATGCCGGTGTCGCTGACGCGCAGAACTGCCTCGTTGTCCGAGCGCTGCAGGGCCACGGTGATCTTGCCCTCGCCCCTACCCTCTTCGGGCCGCGTATACTTGATGGCGTTATCCAGCAGAATGACCATGATGCGCCTCAGGCTCTCCTCGTCGCCGCGCACGCGCACAGGCTCGATCACGCCGATTTCGATTTTGACGGCCACCCCCTCGATCTCCAGGCGCTGGCGCATCTGCCGAACCAGCTTGAGCAGCGTGCGATCCAGTTCGACGATGGGCGCGGGCTGTGCTGGCGGGAGGGATCTGCCCATGCCGGCATCGGCGCGCGCCAGAAGGAGCAGTTCATCGACCAGGCTGGCCAGGCGCAGGGTCTCACGATGGGCGTCGGCCAGCATGGTGTGCCGCTCGGCGGGCGGTAGCTCCTCGATGTAGCGCAGCAGGAAGGCCAGGTTGCCCTGGATGGTGGTGAGCGGCGCACGCAGTTCGTGCGAGGCGTCGGCGATGAAGCGCCGCTGAACCGCGGTGGAGCTTTCGATCGAGGTCAACATCTCGTTAAATGCGTCCACAACCTGGGCCATCTCGTCCTCCGCCTTTGGCCGTTTGACACGGCTGCTCAGCTCGTTGAGGCGTTTGCCGTGCGCGGTGGCCGTGGCGATCGAGCTGGCCGTCCTTACAAGATCCGCGAGCGGGCGCAGGGCATAGCCGATTACCGCCCAGCCGCAGAGGAGGAAGAGGGCCAGAATGAGCACGCCGGTCAGCAGCAGCAGGATTTGCAGGGAGGCCAGCGTGGCGTTGACGTCCTGCAGCGACCTGGCGACGAGCAGCGTGCCAATGGGGGTTGTGTTCTGCCGCTGAAGGTGTAATTGTTTGGTATCCCCCGTCTCTTGCGCGAACGAGTCGGGCGTCGGCGGTGGATAGATGGCGGAAGCTTCAACAAGCGCCTGGCCGCCGTCGATGTTGGTAGTATACCAGAACGGCCCGGAACGCAGGTCGGGCAGGTGGGTCAGCGTCAATGAACTGGTGGGGTCCGAGGTGTAGAGCAGCGCGCCGTTCTGGTCGAACACCTCGACGATCACGCCCGGCGCGCTATAGGTGTCCAGCGTCTCCAGGGCCAGGTGGGTGGGCCAGTAGGGCGGCAGCGAGGAGAGCGAGCGACTGAGGTCCAGCGTTGCAGCGCGCGTCACGCCGCTGATCGCGCTTTTCGTGTTCGCGTTGATTGCGTTCGCGGCCAGGAAGAGGACCAGCAGGGCGAAGCAGGCCAGGCCGAGGATGAGCAGGCTGCCGTACCAGAGCATCAGGCGCAAACGCAGCGAGTACGCGGACCAGCGGACGAAGACGAAGCGAGTTGAGCGAATAGAGTTGCCCAGGCGTTGGATGCTATTCTTTGAGAACATAGCCGATTCCGCGCACCGTGTGGATCAGACGCGCCTTGTTGCCCGCTTCGAGCTTGTTGCGCAGATAGCCAATATACACTTCCAGCACGTTCGAGGAACCCTCAAAGTCCAGGCCCCAGACGCGATCCATGATGACGTCACGCGTGAGTACCTGGCGGGGACGGCGCAGGAAGAGCGCGAGCAGCTCGTACTCGGTTGGGGAGAGCTCGATCTCGTTCTCGCCGCGCCGGGCCAGACGCGTGCCGGTGTCGAGCTCCAGGTCGGCGTAGCGCAGCACCTCCTGGCGCTCCGGCTGATTGCGCCTCAACATTGCTTTCACGCGCGCAACCAGTTCTTCAGGCGCGAAAGGCTTGACGAGATAATCGTCCGCACCGCTATCCAGCCCCTTGACCCGGTCGCTCACCGCGTCGCGCGCGGTCAGCATCAAAACAGGCACCTGGTCCTCAGCCAGGCGCAGGCGGCGCACGACCTCCAGACCGTCCAGGCCGGGCAGCATGAGGTCCAGCACAATCAGGTCGGCGGGCCGCTCTAGTGTTCGTTTGAGAGCCTCTTCACCACTGGCAGCGACCGCGACGCTATATCCCTCGTAGGCAAAGATGCGCCGCAACAGGTCTGTAATGCGCGGATCATCATCTACGACCAAAATATGCGCTTTCATCACGTTTTCTCCTGCGGTGGAGGTTGAGATGGGCAACCCTTGTGGGCTACCCTCCGTCTTCGTATGAGGAGTATAACACATTGCTGCCAGGCTCTCGTCGTCGCCAGAAGGTCCTAAACGCATTGAATCAGGCATACCGTTCTTTCCTCCCTGGTCGGTGGTATCCATGTTTTCAGAACGTCCGTGTTGCTAAGCGGGTATAACTTTCCGCGAGAACGCGTGGGTGCCTATCCCGTGGAGATTACCTCGAATCCACGCCGCTACGTTCTTCCTCACTTTGTTGTTACAGTACCATCCCCAGATGAACCGGTTCTGTGAACTTGCTGAAATAATCCTGAGAACAGAACATAACCGCTTTTGGAGACGCCGGGAGGAATAGGCTTATGCCTTGTCCTTTTCGGAAGAATCGACTATACTAGACCGGAACTTTTGTGTTTTTGGATGTGTCCTGGAGGAGAAATATCCGTGAAACTTACCTGTAAACAGCAAGACCTGAATCGCGGCCTCTCGGCTGTGAGCCACGCCGTCTCGGGTCGCAGCACTCTGCCTATTTTGCAAAATATTTTACTGACGACCGATCATGGCCGCCTGAAGCTCTCGGCGACGAATCTCGAGATCGGCATTAACTGCTGGGTCGATGCCGAGATCAGCGAGGAGGGCACGACGACGGTGCCCGCGAAGCTGATTACCGATTACGTGAATAGCCTGCCCCCCGACGTGGTTGAGATTACCGTGCCTGAGGATTCGCACACCATGAATGTGAAGGGGATGCGCAGCCAGGCGAATATCAAGGGGACGGACGCGGCTGAGTTTCCGCAAATCCCCAGCAATGAGGGCGGCGAGCCTCCAGTGCAGTTGGACGCGGTTCTGCTGAAGGAGATGATCGATGGGGTGGCCTTTGCCGCCGCCGATGACGATTCGCGCCCGGTGCTGACCGGTGTGCTGGTGCAGGTGCAGATGGACGAAAAGAGCGGCAAGGAGACGATTACCTTTGCCGCTGCCGATGCCTTTCGCCTGGCCGTGCGCGTGGCCGATCTGCCCGCCGATGAGCATCCACACGGCGATATCCTGATTCCCGCTCGCACGCTGACCGAGCTGGCGCGTATCCTGCCCGCCGAGGGTCCCGTCGAGATGATTGTGACGCCCAATCGCAGCCAGGTGCTGTTCCATACGCCTAACCTCGACCTCGTTTCGCGTTTGATCGAGGGCGCTTTCCCGAATTTCCGCTCGATTATCCCGAAGGAGTCGACGACAACTGCGACGGTTGAGACCAAAGAGTTCGCCGCCGCTGTGAAGTCCGCCGCGCTCTTTGCGCGCGATAGCTCGAATATTGTGCGGGTGAAGATTAACGGTTCCGCCGAGGGCGATCCGGGAGCAGGCTCGATTACGGTCGAGGCAACCGCCGAGGACCTGGGCGATAACGTGAGTACGATCAACGCCGCGGTCGATGGGGAGGATCTCCAGGTGATCTTTAATGTGAAGTACCTGGCGGACGTGCTGAATACGATCGATACGCCTGAGGTCAGGCTGGAGGCCAGTTCTCCGACCAAGCCCGGCGTCCTCCGTCCAGTGGGTCCCGCCGATTGCACGTATGTCATTATGCCCATGCACATAAATCGCTAAGACTGCGTGTTGTTTGGGATGGTGGTGTGTAGGCAGGCTGCGCTTGCACACCACCGTTCCAAACAACACATCCTTGCATAGACGGATTGTTCGCATGTACCTCTCTCACCTCGCGCTGACCGACTTTCGCAACTTCAAGCATCTGGATCTCTCCCTGGGACCCGGCCTCTTTCTCTTTCACGGCGAGAACGCCCAGGGCAAGACCAACCTGCTTGAGGCTGTGACCATGCTGACAACCGCCCATTCTTTCCACACGACCTCCGACCGCGAGGTGATGAACTGGGATTCGACCGATCACCTGACTCGTCTGCGCTCCACGGCGGTGCGCGACGACACCCGCTTGCAGATTGAGATTGTGATCTTCGATCCGAACGGGCAGTCCGGTCCTGCTCCGCTCGCGCCCGCTGCACCCGAACGCCAGCGCAAGCGTATCAAGGTCAACGGCGTGCTGAAACGCTCCCTCGATCTCTTTGGCCTGGTGACGATCGTGCTCTTCGCCCCCACCGATCTGAGCCTGGTCGATGGTCCCCCGGAGGAGCGCCGCCGCTTCCTGGACCGCAGCCTCTGCCAGATGTACGCTCCCTATTGTCAGGCCCTGCTGCGGTATCGCAAGATTGTGATTCAGCGTTCGGCCCTGCTCAAACGCATTCGCGAGAACCAGGAGGACCCGCGCATGCTGGATTATCTCGACGAGAAGCTGAGCGAGCTGGCGAGTATGCTGATGTACGAGCGCCAGCGCATGGTGGTGGCGCTCAACGAGGAGGTGGGCGAGCTTCAGGCCAGCTTGAGCGGGGGCCAGGAGCGCCTGCAAATTGTCTATCGTCCCTCATTTCGCCTCGATCCAGAGCTAAACCTGCTCGAAGCCCGGGAGAGCTATCACAGACAGTTGCGCGAGGCACGACGCCGCGAGATCCAGCAGGGCGTCTGCTCGCTGGGACCCCACCGCGACGACCTGGAGTTTCTGGTCAACGGCATCAACATGCTTTCCTACGGCTCGCGCGGCCAGCAGCGCACGGTGGCCCTGGCGGCCAAGCTGGCAGAGCTTTCCTATATGCGCGCTGTGACCGGCGAGGAGCCGATTCTTCTGCTCGACGATGTGTTCAGCGAGCTCGATCTCCAGCGCCGCGCTTACCTGCTGCACCAGATTCTCCATCACCAACAGGTGCTGATGACCACCACCGACTTTTCCGGCTTCCCCTCCGAGATTCTGGCGAAGGCGCACCGCTATCGCGTTGTGCAGGGAACGCTCGGGGAGGAATAAGGCGCGCGCTAGCGGGGCGTCTCCCATTTCTGCTCAAGCTCATGCCAGGAGCGTCGCGCGGCCTCCAGTTCGTATTCTGCTGGCGTCGCGCCGCCGTAGCGCGTCAGGGCGTAGACCTCGGTGAGCAGGCCGAGCTGCGGCTCGTTGTGGGCTTCGTGCGCGTTCAGGCGTTGACGAAATTCATAGGGCGTCTCGTCGCGCTTGCGCACATGTCCCCGGCTGGCCGCCTTTTTGAGCAGCGCGCGGTAGATCTCGCGAATCGTGCGCACCGGCGGCGGCAGCGGACCCTCTTCGGCCCGCTGAGCCTGCTCCCCGCCGGTCGGGACGTTGCGCGGGAAGAATCGGCGCAGCAGTCCCAGCCAGAACGCTTTGAGCTGGTTGAGGAAGAGCTGCCAGGACCAGACGCTCTCATGAATATCTCCCCCTTTGAGGTTGAGGGCCAGCCTCAGCCGTCTACGCCTGCGCAGGGCCACGTATAGCAGGAGCCCCAGGATCAGGAAGATCAGCAGGGGAACGAGAATTTTAGCGGCCAGGACGACGCCCGGCGAGGTGGGACCGATTGGGGGCAGACGCCTGGACGGCTGCCGCGCGCCTGTGATATTCCTGATGCGCGGATAGCCCACTGAGAAATGAGAGGACCACCAGGTGAAGAGCCAGTAGAACGGCGTCACAATCCAGACCGCGAGCTGGCTAAAGCCTCTGACCAGCAGATCGTAGACCGAGCCGAGAAAGCTCCAGAGCGGCCTGACAGATGTGAAAAATGCCGGACTGAAAAAGGTGCTGCCCAGAAAGGTGATGAGAAGCAGGACCAGTCCCACGCCGGTAATCACGCTTAGCATCGCCCGCTCCTGCGTGGTCACGTTGCCCTCCAGCCCGAAAGGATGCTCGCGGCGGATGAAGGTGATGCGCGCCAGGGCGTGCGTGGAGAGCGCGAGATAGAGGAAGGTCGGGATGAGCAGCACCAGCACAACGTCGTCGGCGCTGCTTCCTCCCCTGGCCAGTCCCGCCCGCAGGAGAATTGCTATTAGCAGGATGAGCACGCCTATCCAGATGCGGCGGAAGACCAGTCCCGGCTCGACCGCCGTCTGCGTCAGCTTCATGCCTCGCCAGCAGAGGTAGGCTGTGATGGCGACGAGTATCAGAGCCTGATAGAAATTGCTGTTCAGCGCCAACAGATCGTTCGCAAAGGCCAGCAGCCAGGCGGGATCGAGGAGAAAGTTTGTCGCCGAATAGACATGCAGCCAGATCAGGCCGACGGTCAACAGGGCCAGCAGGGTGAATAGAAGGCGCAGGCCAGGCATAGCGAGCGGATTTTTTTCGTCTTTGTCTTCGGATTGTCCCTGCGCGACCAGGGTCTCTTTCTGCAGAGCGCGTCTGAAGAGCCAGAGCGAGAGGCAGAGCAGCAGAGGAGGTCCCCAGAAAGGCAGTAGCGCCGAACTGGAGTGCAGGAAGTCCAGTCCCGCCAGCCCGATCAAAATCGCATTGAACCAGCAGGCTTCCATCAGCGCCAGGAAAACAGGCAGGAAATATTCGCCCAGGCTGGTGATTCTTTGATCGTATCCTGCGCGCCGAAACCAATAGAGCGGGCTAATAAAGCGCGCTACGCTCCTGTTCTCCGCGGGCGCGTCCCCCGCCTGTGGGCTCTGCTGCATATGTCCGCCCCCTGTCCTTCTGCTATACATTAATATTTACGCGGATATTTGCTGTTATTATATTGCTGCCCATTGCCGGGGCCGGCTCCCGTGTTGGGCAGGCCGCTGGGCGGGGTTGTGCCGCTGGTTGTGGGAGTGTTGCTCTGGTTTTGATCGTTGGGCAGGGATTGCGAGCCGCCGAAGACGTTGGGACCCGACTGGGCCGCGTTGACCGCCTGAGTGCTTGAGTCCTGGTTGGTTTCTAGCTGACCACAGGCGACGGTTGGTCCCTCCACCCCCTGCTGATGGATGTCGATGAACCAGGTTTGTTTGGTATCCAGCGAGGCAAGGGGCAGTTCAATATAGAAGTTACCGTTGCCGTCCGAGGTAGCGCCGCCGAGATCCTTGTTGACCAGGCCACACTGGTCCTCGTCCAGGGTAATCTCATAGGAGGTGTTGGCCTGCAAGCCGCTGAGATTCACCTGGAGATCGCCCTGTTTGTTCTGTCCGGTCGCGCCCGGAGGGATAAACTGCGCCAGCCCCTGCGCGTTTGCGACAGAAGAATCGACGGAGGTGAGCAGCGTGTTGGCCGCGTTGCTGAAGATGCGCGGAGAGAAAAGCCAGACCAGCGCTCCAACCACGACCAGAATCAAAAGAATGCGGGTGAGCGTTTTGAACACGGTCCTTCCCTCCATGAAAATGATAGATGCCTACATGCCTATCATAGAGGTATTATAGAGTGGAAATGCGCGTTCTGTCTACCGGGTGCAGGATCATTCGGCGCGACGGTCATGTAACCTGGCTCGTTTCTCTGTATAGAGCCGGTCAGGTTGCAGGTAAATTTTTTCCCCGGCGTGCGTGGGAATAAACAGGCAATCATTGCGTTTCCTCTCTTAAGAAACCGGTCTCTCTATGCAAGGTGAGGTACTCTCATGCAAGCGCGTACATCATGGTCCCGGCAATCTTTTGGCAGCGGATTCATCGCCGGGCTGGGCGCAGGAGCGGTCGCGTCAGGGG
>Ga0209581_1002298_pt1 | contig 18668 bp, 19 predicted proteins | sample Coa_R2_FD_187160 | JGI IMG/M metagenome (GOLD analysis project Ga0209581, IMG submission 187160) | Surface soil microbial communities from Centralia Pennsylvania, which are recovering from an underground coalmine fire - Coalmine... | ecosystem: Environmental > Terrestrial > Soil > Unclassified ...
CGGTTGGCAGATCGCGCACGGGCCTGACATCGCGCCGGACATGCCCGCGGCCGAGCGGGCCAACTACAGCGAAGTGGTGCTGGGCGCACGGCTGCGCGACGCGTTGGCACCGAATCGTGGTGATGCTCCCAGTAAGACAACGGACGAGCCTTGCCTTCGGATTGGCATGAGGAATGGCTGCGCATGAAGCGAAAGTCGGCAAAAAGCGCAACCGCCCGAGTCCGCCCAACGCCTGCGCCTGGCGGAGAGGTGGTTCTCTATCGGTCGCCGGACGGGACGGTAGAGCTCGATGTCCGCCTGGATGGCGAGACCGTCTGGCTTACTCAGGAACAGATGGGTCGGCTGTTCGGCCGGGAGCGGTCGGTGATCACCAAGCACATTCGCAACGTGTTCAAGGAGGGTGAGCTCGATGAAGAAAGCAATGTGCATTTTTTGCACATTGCCGGCTCCGACAAGCCTGTCGGGTTCTACAACCTGGACGTCATCATCTCGGTTGGCTATCGCGTCAAGTCGAAACGCGGCACTCAGTTCCGCATCTGGGCCACGCAAACCCTGCGCGAGCACCTGGTCCGCGGCTACACACTGCATCGCCAGCGCTTCGAGCGCAATGCGCGAGAACTCGAAGCCGCGCTAGCCCTGGTTCGCAAGGCCGCAGCCGGTCAGGCGCTGACGACCAACCAGGGGCGCGGGCTGGTCGATGTCATCGCGCGCTATACGCAGACTTTCCTGCTGCTGCAGCGCTACGACGAAGGGCTGCTCGCCGAACCGAAGGGTAGCCCCGGCGGCATGTTGCCGACCGCGCACGAGGCGCGCGCCGCCATCGGGCGGCTGAAAGCTGATCTGATGGCCCGCGGCGAAGCGAGCGACCTGTTCGGCCGCGAGCGCGACGACGCCCTTGCCGCGCTGCTCGGCAATCTGGACCAGACCGTGGCGGGCCAGCCCGCGTATACGAGCGTGGAGTCCAAGGCTGCGCACCTGCTGTACTTCGTGATCAAGGATCACCCGTTCGCCGACGGCAACAAGCGCATCGGCTCGTTTCTGTTCGTCGACTTCCTGAACCGTAACGGGCGTCTGTTCCGCGACAGCGAGGCGGTGATCAACGACGTGGGACTCGCAGCGCTTGCGCTACTGGTGGCGGAATCTGCGCCCAAGGACAAGGATGTGATGATCCGCCTCGTGATGAACATGCTTGCGGGGCCGCAGCCATGATCGCCTTCACCGAATCCGTCGTCGAAGACGCCGCGCTCGACTGGCTGAAGGCCATCGGCTGGCCGATCGCGCACGGCCCCGACATCGCGCCGGACATGCCCGCGGCGGAGCGGGCCAGCTACGGCGACGTGGTGCTGGGCGCACGACTGCGTGACGCGCTGGCGCGGCTCAATCCAACGCTGCCGGCTGAGGCGCTGGAGGACGCCTGGCGCAAGCTCACGCGTCTTGAAGGCGCGGACCTGATTCAGCGCAACCGCGCCTTGCACCGGCTCATGGTGAATGGCGTGACCGTCGAGTACCGGACGCGCGACGGCGAATTACGCGGCGCGCAGGCGCGCGTGATCGACTTCGACGAGCCGCGAAACAACGACTGGCTCGCGGTCAACCAGTTCAGCGTCACGGAGAACAAGCACAGCCGCCGGCCGGACGTGGTGCTGTTCGTGAACGGCCTGCCGCTGGCGATCGTCGAGCTCAAGAACGCGGCCGACGAGAACGCGACCATCTGGAGTGCATTCCAGCAGCTCCAGACCTACCAGGCCGAGATTCCTTCGCTGTTCGCGACCAACGGCGTGCTGGTCGTCTCCGACGGCGTCGAGGCGCGGGTTGGCGCGCTCGGCGCCGGCTGCGAGTGGTTCAAACCCTGGCGCACGATCGAAGGCGAGCGGCTCGCCGACAGCCACGTCCCGGAGCTGCAGGTGGTGATCGAAGGCGTGTTCGCGCCGCGGCGTTTCCTGGATCTGGTGCGGGACTTCCTCGTCTTCGAGGACGACGGGAGCGGCCGACTCGTCAAGAAGATGGCGGGCTACCACCAGTTCCATGCGGTGCAGGTGGCGGTCGGCGAAACGCTGCGCGCGGCGGAGCTGGCCCGCGCGGAACGCGTCGCCGAAGAGACCGGGCGCTACGAAGCAGGCCGCAGGCCCGGCGGCAAGCCCGGCGACCGGCGCGTGGGCGTGGTGTGGCACACGCAGGGTTCGGGCAAGAGCCTGACGATGGCGTTCTACGCAGGTCGCATCATCCGCGAGCCGGCGATGGAGAACCCGACCGTCGTCGTGCTCACCGACCGAAACGACCTCGACGACCAGCTCTTCGGCACCTTCTCGCGATGCCAGGACCTCTTGCGTCAGCCGCCCGTACAAGCCGAGTCGCGCGCGCACCTGCGCGAGCTGCTCTCGGTGGCGGCGGGCGGCGTGGTGTTCACCACCATCCACAAGTTCTTTCCCGAGGAGAAGGGCGATCGGCACCCTCGCTTGTCCTCCCGCCGCAACATCGTGGTGATCGCCGACGAGGCGCATCGCAGCCAGTACGACTTCATCGACGGCTATGCGCGGCACATGCGCGACGCCCTGCCGCATGCCTCGTTCATCGGCTTCACCGGCACGCCGATCGAGCTGCAGGACGCCAGCACGCGCGCCGTGTTCGGCGACTACATCAGCATCTACGACATCCAGCGCGCCGTGCAGGACGGCGCGACGGTGCCGATCTACTACGAGAGCCGGCTCGCCAAGCTCGCGCTCGACGAGACGGAGCGGCCGAAGATCGACCCGAAGTTCGAAGAGGTCACCGAGGGCGAGGAGGTCGAGCGCAAGGAGAAGCTCAAGTCCAAGTGGGCACAGCTTGAGGCCGTCGTCGGCGCGGAGAAGCGGCTTGGCCTCGTGGCGCGCGACATCGTCGAGCACTTCGAGAAGCGGTGTGAGGCCATGGACGGCAAGGCGATGGTGGTCTGCATGAGCCGCCGCATCTGCGTGAACCTCTACCGCGAGATCGTGAAACTGCGGCCCGGCTGGCACGACGACGACGATCAGAAAGGGCAGATCAAGATCGTCATGACCGGCTCCGCCTCGGATCCGGCGGACTGGCAGCCGCACATCCGCAACAAGCCGCGGCGCGAGGCGCTGGCCAACCGTTTCCGCGACGCGGCCGATCCGCTGCGCATCGTGCTGGTGCGGGACATGTGGCTCACGGGCTTCGACGCGCCCTGCCTGCACACCATGTACATCGACAAGCCGATGCGCGGCCACGGCCTGATGCAGGCGATCGCGCGCGTGAACCGCGTCTTCAAGGACAAGCCCGGCGGGCTCGTCGTGGATTATCTCGGCCTCGCGCACGAGTTGAAGGCGGCACTTGCAACGTACACAGAGAGCGGCGGCACGGGCCGCACGGCGCTAGATCAGGAAGAAGCAGTTGCGCTCATGCTGGAGAAGTACGAGGTCTGCTGCGGCCTCTTTCACGGTTTCGACCGCAGGCGCTGGATGACCGGCACGCCTGCCGAGCGTCTCGGGCTGCTGCCCGCCGCGCAGGAACACATCCTCGCGCAAGAGAACGGCAAGGACCGCTGCCTCCGCGCGGTGCGGGAGCTGTCGCAGGCCTTCGCGCTGGCGGTGCCGCACGAGGAAGCGCTGCGCATCCGCGACGACGTGGCGTTCTTCCAGGCCGTGCAGGCGGTGCTCGCCAAGCGCGCGCCCAATGATGCGCGGCCCGAGGAGGATCTGGACCACGCCGTGCGCCAGATCATTTCGCGCGCGGTCAGCCCCGAAGGCGTCGTGGACATCTTCGCGGCGGCCGGACTCCAGAAGCCGGACATCTCGATCCTCTCGGACGAGTTCCTGGCCGAGGTGCGCGGCATGCCCCAGCGCAACCTCGCGGTCGAGCTGCTGCAGAAGCTCCTGAAGGGTGAACTCGCAACCCGCCGGCGCAAGAATGTGGTGCAGGCGCGCTCGTTCGCCGAGATGCTGGAGCAGACCATCCGCCGCTACCAGAACCGCGCGATCGAGGCGGCGCAGGTGATCGAGGAGCTGATCGCGCTGGCGAAAGACATGCGCGAGGCGAACGCCCGCGGCGAGAAGCTGGGTCTCTCGGAAGAGGAGCTCGCCTTCTACGATGCGCTGGAAACCAACGACAGCGCGGTCAAGGTGCTGGGCGAGCCCACCCTGCGCGCGATCGCGCGCGAACTGGTCGCCACCGTGCGCAGGAACGTCACCATCGACTGGACCCTGCGCGAGAACGTCCGCGCCCAACTGCGCGTGCTGGTCAAGCGCATCCTGCGCAAGCACGGCTACCCGCCGGACAAACAAGAGAAGGCGACGCAGACCGTGCTGGAGCAGGCGGCGCTGCTGTCCGCCGAATGGGCGCTTGCATGAGAGCGGCATTCAGCGACGGCATGCAGCGGACGGCGCGCCGTGCCGCGCCTTTCCTCAGGCCGCCGCCTGCAAGGACGCGATCAACGGACAGCGCACCCGGCCCTTGACCGTCCCGCAGCGATCCACCAGCGCGGCCAGCGCCGACTCGATGCGCTGCAGGTCGGCGAGCTTCTTGCGGACATCGGCCAGTTTCTTCTCGCCCAGCGCACGCGCCTGCCGGCAATGCGCGCCGTCTTCCAGCTTCAGCAGCTCGCCGATTTCGTCGAGGGAGAATCCGAGTTCCTGCGCGTGGCGGATGAAGCGCAGCCGCTGGACATGATCCTCGGTGTAGCGCCGGATGCCGCCCGGCGGGCGCGCCGGCTCGCCGACCAGCCCACGGCGCTGGTAGTAGCGGATGGTTTCCAGGTGCACGCCGGTCCGCCGGGCTAGGGTGCCGATGGTGTAGGTCTGCGCCATCTTGACTCCGTAGTCGGCTACGGTCATAGGGTAGCAGCATCCACTCAAGGAGGCTGTATGCAGAATCGTTCCAATCTCTCCCTCACCGCCAGCGTCGTCGCCGGCCTGGGCGCTTCCGTGTGCTGCGTGCTGCCGCTTTTGCTGGTCATGGCCGGACTCGGCGGCTCGTGGCTTGCCACGCTGACGGCCCTCGAACCCTTCCGCCCGATCTTCGTCGCGGCCTCCGTGCTCGCGCTGTTCTTCGCTTACCGCGGAATCTTCACGAAGACCGAGGTCTGCGAACCCGGACGGGCTTGCGCCGATCCGCGCGTGCAGCGCCGACGCAAGGCCGTGTTCTGGGTCGTGGCGGTCTTCGTCGTCGGGCTGCTGAGTTTTCCGTATTACGCCGGTTTGTTTCTTTGAGGAGTCTCGTCATGTTGCAGCGTTTAGGGATCGTTTTCGGTTGGATTGCGCTGGGCCTGGTGGCCGCGCTCGGATGTGGCTTGTGCGGATGGGTTCACGCCGCTCCCCGCATGGTGACGCTCACGGTGCCCGGCATGACCTGCGCCGCCTGCCCCGTCACGGTCAAGAAGGCGCTGTCGCGCGTTGACGGCGTGGAAGCGGTGGACGTGAGTTTCGCAGCCAAACGGGCCACAGTGACTTTCGAGGACACCAAGACCAGCGTGCAGGCGCTGACCCAGGCCACCGCGGACGCGGGCTATCCGTCCTCGGTCCTTGCCGGTGCGCAGCCATGATCCGGCTCATCCAGTGGATTTCCCGCGTCGGCGACAAGGCCGGCGCGCTGGGTGCGGTGGTCTCGGCCATGGGCTGCGCGATGTGCTTTCCGGCCATCGCCAGCCTGGGCGCCGCCCTCGGCCTGGGCTTCCTGAGCCAGTGGGAGGGGCTGTTCATCAACAGGCTGCTGCCGGCCTTCGCCGGGCTGGTGCTCGTCATCAACGCGCTCGGCTTCCTCGCGCACCGCCAATGGCATCGCAGCCTGCTGGGCATGGCCGGACCCGCGCTGCTGCTGCTCTCGCTCTACCCGTGGTTCAAGTATTCCTGGAGCACCGAGGTGACTTATGCGGCGCTGGGCCTGATGGTGGCGGTGTCACTCTGGGATCTCTTCTCGCCGGCCAGCCGGCGTTGCGCTCCCGAACATTGCGAAGTGCCCGCCAAGCAACCCTGAGCGATTCCATAGGACTCGACGAACATGACTCAACTCAAGATCACCGGCATGAGCTGCGACGCCTGCGCGGCGCACGTGCGCGCGGCGCTGGAAAAAGTGCCGGGCGTGCACGCCGCGCGCGTGTCTTACGCCAAGGGCACGGCCGAGGTGGCGCTGGCCGACGGCACGCCCGCGGACGCCCTGATCGCGGCCGTCACCGCGCTCGGCTACGGCGCCCGCGTCGCCGACGGTGGTTCACCGGGCACCGCGGGGCCGATCGGCAAGATGCAGACGCGGCGGGGTGGCGGCGACCAGCCCGCCCGCGGCGCGCCGCCGCTGCACGTCGTGGTCATCGGCAGCGGCGGCGCGGCCATGGCCGGCGCGCTCAAGGCGACCGAGCGCGGGGCGCGGGTCACGCTGATCGAGCGCGGCACCATCGGCGGCACCTGCGTCAACGTCGGCTGCGTGCCGTCCAAGATCATGATCCGCGCCGCCCACATCGCCCACCTGCGCCGCGAGAGCCCCTTCGACGCCGGCATCGCCGCGGCCACGCCGGCGGTGCTGCGCGACAAGCTGCTGGCGCAGCAGCAAGCGCGCGTCGAGGAACTGCGCCACGCCAAGTACGAAAGCATCCTCGACGGCAATCCCGGCATCACCCTGCTGCGCGGCCAGGCGCAGTTCAACGGGCCTCGCGCGCTGCGCGTCAAATTGAACGACGGCGGCGAACGGGCCCTCGCGTTCGACCGCTGCCTGATCGCCACCGGCGCCCGCCCTGCCGTTCCGCCGATTCCCGGCTTGAAGGACACGCCGTACTGGACCTCCACCGAAGCGCTTGCCAGCGACGCGATTCCGCCGCGCCTGGCCGTGATCGGCTCCTCGGCCGTCGCGGTGGAGCTGGCACAGGCCTTCGCGCGGCTCGGCAGCCGGGTCACCATCCTGGCTCGCAGGGCGCTGCTGTCCCGCGAAGACCCCGAGGTCGGCAAGTCGCTGACCGCAGCGTTCCGTGCCGAGGGCATCGAAGTGCTGGAACAGACCCAGGCCAGCCGCATCGCCCATGCCGACGGTGAGTTCGTGCTGACGACGAATCAGGGCGAGCTGCGCGCGGACCGGCTGCTGGTGGCCACCGGCCGCCGCCCGAACACGGACGCGCTGCATCTGGACGCCGCGGGCGTGAAGCTGAACCCGCAGGGCGCCATCGTCGTGGATGCAGCCCTGCGCACCAGCGCGCCCGACATCTACGCCGCCGGCGACTGCACGGCGCTGCCGCAGTTCGTCTACGTGGCCGCCGCGGCTGGCGCGCGTGCCGCAGTCAACATGACCGGCGGCGAGGCCCGGCTCGACCTGTCGGCAATGCCGTCCGTGGTCTTCACCGATCCGCAGGTGGCGACCGTGGGACTCAACGAGCGCAGCGCGCGCGCGCAGGGGATTGCGGTCGAGACGCGCACGCTCACACTCGACCACGTGCCGCGCGCGCTCGCCAACTTCGATACCCGCGGCTTCATCAAGCTCGTCGCAGAAGCCGGCAGCGGCCGCTTGCTCGGCGTGCAGATCCTCGCCTCGGAGGCCGGCGAGATCGTGCAGACCGCGGTACTGGCGATCCGCCAGGGTCTCACGGTCGAACAGCTCGGCGAAGAAATGTTCCCCTACCTGACCATGGTCGAGGGCCTGAAGCTCGCGGCGCAGACCTTCAGCAAGGACGTATCGCGCCTGTCCTGCTGTGCGGCCTGACTCGCAACCCCGGTGGCGGTGAGGAAACCAGGGCGGCCGGGCTAGCCCGCATCCGTCACGAGGTTGCCCGAAAATCCGAGGCTGAGCTTGATGGACTCTGCGCTGGCTGGCGGTTTCACCCGGGAACAATCTGTCCCCCGGATTTTCGGGCTGATCGGCTTTCGGCCTGTCTGCGGGGCCGCCGGCTTGGGCTTCACTCAACCGATGGAACCACCATCGGTTTCGTTCCAGCCCGGCGCCGGCGACCTCCTCGACCGACGGCCAGCGCTCGATCCCCTCATGACGGATGCGGGCTAGCCATCCGTATCCGGCCCGTTGTCCGGCGGCGTCAGCGGCTGCGGGGCGCCGAGGAACTTGGGCTCGGTATCGAGGACGTAGATGTCGAGCACCGCTTTGAAGCGGGCGAAGACTTCGCGCAGCATGGTGCGGCTGAAGCGGCCGATCTCCTCGCTCGGTGCCGCGTAGGCGACCACCTTGAGGTGCAGCTTCTTGGCGATGAACACCGCGCGGTAGGCGTGGTAGCGCTGGGTGATGAGGGTGAAACGCTCCAGCCCGAACACCGCCTGGGCGCGGGCGATGGAATCGAAGGTGCGGAAGCCGGCGAAGTCCATGACGATGGCGGCGGGCGGCACGCCGTCCTTGATGAGTTCGCGGCGCATGGCGCGCGGCTCGTTGTAGGTCGAGTCGGGGTTGGCGCCGGAAACGATGATGTGTTTGATCTTGCCGAGCTGGTAGAGCTGCGCGGCGGCCTGGATGCGGCCGTAGAACTGCGGGTTGGGCGCTCCGTCGCGCGTCAGCGGGCTGGTGCCGAGCACCAGGCCCACGTCGTTGTCCGGCAGCAGCGACCAGTCGTCGTGGATGTAGGAGTAGGTGTTGTTGATCACCCAGTTGTTGACCAGCGCGATCAGGCCGACCGCCGCCAGCGCGCCGATCAGCAGCCCGCGGCGCACCCGGCGCCAGAAGCGGCGCGCGCCGAACTTCAAGCGAGCAGCTCCCAGAACATCGCCACGAACAGCGCGAGCTGCACGGACCAGAAGCTCGCGCGCAGCAGCACCAGCAGCGGGGTGACGCCGATCAGGTGCATCAGGCTCTGGCCGAAGCGCGCGTACAGCACGTAGGGCGCCAGCGGCGCGACCGCGGCGGTCTTGTCCAGCGCCTGCGCGCACAGCACCAGCACGGCGAAGATCGGCAGGTTCTCCAGGCAGTTGGCATGGGCGTCGGCGACGCGGTTGATGAAGGGCGTGTTGGCCGCCGAAACCTGGCCGCGCGGCCAGGCGGTGATCGGCGTACCGCCGAGCAGCTTGATGCCGCGGTAGGCGAACACCATCAGGATCAGCAGCAGGGTCCAGGCGGCGAAACCGAGTAGGGCGGTGATGGCGGTCATGCGGTGCTCCTCCTTGTCGTGTCGGATGTGAAAGCTGCGGCGCCGGGCGTCGGGAAACGCAGGGGTTCGATCCTCACGCCTTCGGCTCTTAGTGACTGAGCCGCCGGATGCCGCGATCCAGGCCCTGCAGCGTCAGCGGAAACATGCGGTCCGCGCCGAGCAGCTGCAGCGTGGCCTGGATCGAGGGCGTGTACTCCCAGCGCTCCTCCGGTTCCGGGTTGAGCCAGATCGCGCGCGGGTAGGCGTCGAGCAGGCGCTTGAACCACACCGCGCCGGCCTCCTCGTTCCAGTGCTCCACGCTGCCGCCGGGATGCAGGATCTCGTAGGGGCTCATGGTGGCGTCGCCGACGAAGATCACGCGGTAGTCGGGCGTGTACTTGTGCAGCACGTCGTAGAGCGGGATGCGCTCGGAATGGCGGCGGGCGTTGTCCTTCCACACGCTTTCGTAGACGAAGTTGTGGAAGTAGAAGTATTCGAGGTGCTTGAACTCCGTCTTGCACGCGGAAAACAGCTCCTCGCAGACCTTGACGTGCGGATCCATGGAGCCGCCGACGTCCAGGAACAGCAGCACCTTCACCGCGTTGTGCCGCTCCGGCACCATCTTCAGGTCCAGCCAGCCGGCGTTGCGGGCGGTGCGCTCGATGGTGCCGTCGAGATCCAGCACCTCGGGCGCACCTTCGCGCGCGAAGCGGCGCAGCTTGCGCAGCGCGAGCTTGATGTTGCGCGTGCCGAGCTCGACCGTATCGTCGAGGTTGCGGTACTCGCGCCGCTCCCACACCTTGACCGCGCGCTTGCCGCCGCCGCTGCCGCCGATGCGGATGCCCTCGGGATTGAACCCGGAATGGCCGAACGGCGAAGTGCCGCCGGTGCCGATCCACTTGTTGCCGCCCTGATGGCGCTCCTTCTGCTCTTCGAGGCGCTGCCTGAGCGTCTCCATGAGCTTGTCCCAGCCGAGCGCCTCGAGGCTGGCCTTCTCCTCCTCGGACAGCAGGCGCATGGCCTCCAGCCGCAGCCACTCCTCGGGGATTTCCCTGTCGAAGCCGGCGAACACCTGCTCGACGCCCTTGAAGTAGGCGGCGAAGGCGCGGTCGTAGCGGTCGTACTGGGTCTCGTCCTTGACCAGCGTGGCGCGCGCGAGCAGGTAGAAGTCGTCGAGGCTGAACAGGACCACGTGCTTGCCCAGCGCTTCCAGCAGCGTGAGGAATTCGCCGAAACCGGGCTTGAGGCCCGCGGCGCGCAGCGTCAGGAAAAAGCCGAAGAGCATCGGGATTGCGGTCGGGGATGTCGGCGACGAGGGACTTCGGGCATTCTAGCGCGGTTCTCGCAACCGTCCCTGTGCGATGATCCCGGCCGAAACGCTACGCCACGCCGAGGCCCACCTGCGGCGCCGCGACCGCAGGCTCGCCCGCCTGATCGAGGCCCATGGTCCCTGCACCCTGGGCCGCCGCCGGCGCGACCCCTTCCACGTGCTGTGCACTTCGATCATCAGCCAGCAGCTTTCCAGCAAGGCGGCCGACACCATCCAGGCGCGGGTGGAGGCTTTGACCGGCACGCGCGGCCGGCTGCGGCCCGCGGCCCTGCTCGGCTTGAGCGTGGCGCAACTGCGCAGCGCCGGTCTGTCCACCGCCAAAGCGAAATGGCTGCATGCGCTGGCGCAGGCGGTGGATTCCGGCGCGCTGTCGTTGCGCCACCTGCGCCGCCTCGACGACGAAGCCGCCATCGAGGCGCTCGACGCGCTGCCCGGCATCGGCCGCTGGACCGCGGAGATGTTTTTGATCTTCGCGCTCGACCGCCTGGACATTTTCTCGCTCGCCGACGTGGGGCTGCGCCGCGGACTGAGCCAGCTCCACAACGACGGCGAACCGCTCGACGACGACGCGATCTTGACGCTCACCGCGCGCTGGGCGCCCTACCGTTCGGTGGCGAGCTGGTACCTGTGGCGGGCCGCGGACGGCGCGGTCGAGGCCTGGGCCTGACCTGTGACTGGCGTGGCGAAACGTCCCCGCCGATTGCGTATCTTGTTGGGCAAGTCGCGGATCGTGTGGGGGCGGTGGTGCGGCGATTTCTCGATCGGGGTCGGCGGCGCCGGTATCTGGCGCTGGCTTTGCCGTGGCTGGCCGTGTCCGCCGGCGCGGCGCAAGCCGACGCCGCCCCCACGCCGCCCGATCTTTTTCCCCAGGACGCGGCGTCTTATCTGCTGATGAGCGACGGCCGGCTGCTTGCCGCACGCGCGCCGGACCGTCCGCTGCCCATCGCGAGTCTCGCCAAAATCATGACCGCCCTGCTGGCGGTGGAAAGCGGCAGCGCTCCCGACCGGCCGGTGAGGGTCTCCGCCGGCGCGGCGCAGGAGACCGGCACGCGCCTGGGCCTGCGGCGCGGCGAACGCCTGCGTTTCGAGGACCTGCTCGCCGCCATGCTGATCGGCTCGGCCAACGACGCCTGCCACGCCCTGGCGGACGCGGTCGCGGGCAGCCCGGCGCGCTTCGTGGCGCGCATGAACGAACGGGCGCGGGACCTGCGGCTGGGGCACACGCATTTCTCCAACCCCTGCGGTCACGACACGCCGGCCAATCGCAGCACGGCGCGCGAGCTGGCGGCGCTGGCGCTCGTCGCCATGCAGCAGCCGCGCATCCGCGTGCTGGTCGGCGAAGCGCACGTAGAGCTGCACAGCCTGGACGAGCCGCCGCGGCGCTTCGCGTTCGACAACAAGAACGCGCTGATCGGCCGCTACGCCGGCGCCGCCGGCGTCAAGAGCGGCACCACACCGGCGGCGGGCAAATGTCTGGTGGCGCTGGCCCAGCGCGAACCGCACTGGGCGCTGCTGGTGCTGCTAAACGCCGCGGAACGCTGGTGGACCGCGGTGGCGATGCTCGATGCCGCCTTCGCGGCTGCGCAGGGCTCCCCGTGACTGCGCGTCCCGGGCTCCTCGAGCGCGAGGGGGCGTGGAGCGCCGCCGCGCTGCTGGGCGTCATCGCCCTGGCCTATGCCAACAGCCTGGCGAGCCCGTTCCAGTTCGACGACTACCAGGTCATCGTCGGCAATCCCGCGGTGCACGATCTGCACTCGCTGGCCCGCTCGCTGGCCGGCGGCATACGCCCGCTGCTGCGCAGCGCCGAGTGCTTGTGCTGGATCGCCGGCAACGGCGCGCCCTGGCCGTTTCATGTGCTTAACCTGATCGTCCACGCGCTCAATGCGCTGCTGGTCGCCGCGCTGGGGCTGCGCCTGTTCGAATCCGGCGGCGTGCCAGAGGCCTCCGCGCGGCGGGCCGCGTGGATCGCGGCCGCGGTTTTCGCGCTCCATCCGGTCAACACCGAAGCGGTGACCTACCTCAGCGGCGGCTCGGTGGCGCTGGCCACGCTGTTCCAGCTCGCGGCGCTGTGGTTCTACGACCGTCACCTGGCCCACGGCCGCTGCGCGGACTGGGCGCTCGCCCTGGGCTGCCTGGTCTGCGCCCTGGCGACGCGCGAAACCAGCGCCACCCTGCCCGTGCTGCTGATGCTGTGGGAATCGCTGAGCGTCCGCGCTCGCGATCCGCTGCGCGTGCGCGTCTTGAGGATCGCGCCGTTCTGGCTGCTGCTGGCCGCGGCCGCGCTGCTGGCTTTGCAACACGGCTACGCCGCGTTTTTCGCCGCCAGCCTGGAAGCCCGCAGGCCGTGGGACAACGCGCTCACGCAGATCCATGCCTACGGCTGGCTGTTGAAACAATTCTTTCTGCTCGCGCCGCTCGATCTCGACCCCGACCTGCCAGTGCGGCACGCCCCCGACGCGGCGTCGGTCTTGCAAGCCCTGCTGCTGGTCGCGCTGCTCGCCTCCGCGCTCGCCCTTCGCGGTCGTGCGCGCTGGGCAGCGTTCTGTGCCGCCTGGGGCGTGCTGGGTTTCCTACCGACCAATTCGCTGCTGCCGCGGCTGGACGTGGCCAACGATCGCCAGTGGTATCTGCCCGGCATCGCCCTGTGCTGGACGCTGGGCCGGCTCGCCGCCGCGCTGCTCGCGCGCGCACGCCGCCCGGCGCTGGTTCTGGTCGCCTCCGGTCTGCTCGCACTCGCGGCTTTGACCGCGCTGCGCAACGCCGACTACCGCAGCGAACTGGCGCTGTGGCGGCAAACGCTCGCGCAATCGCCGCACAAGCCGCGCGCGCTCAACAACTACGGCGTCGCTCTGCGACTGGCCGGACGCGAAACCGAGGCGCAAGCCGCGTTCCTGCGCGCCCTGGCCTACGACCCGCGTTTTACCCCGGCGCAGCAGAACCTCGCCGTCCCGAACCGATGAGACTCAAACACCTTTCGCGCACCCGCTGCGCATCCGCAACGATGGGAGACCTCCGATGAAACGCATTCCACTGACCCTGACCGCCGCGCCGCTGCTGCTGGCCGCGACCGCGGCTTTCGCCGGCGACGATCCCTTCGCGCAGATCCCGCTGCTGCACGACGGCAGCGAAACCGACTGCCAGCAATACAGCGAGACGATCCGTCAGCTCGACCAGCAGGCCAGCCATTACCGCGCGCTGAAGGAGGAGTACGCCCGCAACCACCAAGACGAAATGAAGGCGCAGGCCATGGCGCAGCAGCAACAGATGATGGCGCAATACAACGCGGCCATGGCCAGCGGCGACTACAGCGCCCTGGCCAAGATCGCGCAACAGCAACAACAGCAGGCCATGGCGGCGAACAGCGGCCTGAGCACCGGCCTGAACACGCAGATGCAATGCCTGGCCGATCTGGAATCCGCCTACAACCGCCGCGTCGAGGCCGCCCGCGCCGAGGTCGCCCAGCGCGTGGCGCCGGACACCGACAAGCTGCTGGCCGCAGCCAGGAACTGTGCCCAGCCGTCCGGCAGTCTCAACAACGTGGACCGCCACTGCATGGCCCCGGCCGCGCAGAGCTACAAGACCGCGCTCGCCGCGGCGGCGCCGCTGTATGTCTCCGGAATCAACGATGCGGTCACCCACTACCGTTCCGCCGCCAATGCCTGCCTGGACAAGGGCTATGCCGCGCAGCGCCAGTCGGCGGAACGCAACGCGCTGCTCAAACCCACGCTCGGCGGCCTCGCCGACCAGCAGAACGCCGACCGCTACGACACCGCGCGCCAGTTCGCCGAACGCGTACAGGCGAGCTGCAACCAGGTGACGCAGTTGCTCAACGGACCCGGCGACCAGCCCTTCGGCGACCATGCCTCGCTGATCGTTTACCGCAGCTTCACCAGCCAGCCGGTCGGCGCCCACCCGGCGCAGAAGCCGGACCTCGGCACGGCGACGAAGAAAGCGCTGGATTCGCTGTTCGGGAAATGAGGGAGGGCGGCGCGGGCGCAATGCGTCCGCGCCGCCTGCGCGGACTCGCGACGCCGTGATCCCCGCGCTTCACGCGGGGCCCTTCCACGCGGCTCGCCGCTTCAGTTCGAGCGTCGCGCCATGAAGGCGAGTCGCTCGAACAGATGCACGTCGGCTTCGTTCTTGAGCAACGCGCCGTACAACGGCGGCAGGGTTTTCTTGACGCTGGACTCGCGCAGCACTTCGGGGCCGATGTCCTCGGCCAGCAGCAGCTTGAGCCAGTCGAGCAGTTCGGAGGTGGACGGCTTCTTCTTCAGGCCGGGAAGCTCGCGCAGACCGAAGAAGACCTCCATCGCTTCCTTGACCAGGGTTTTCTTCAGGCCCGGGAAGTGCACGTCCACGATCTTCTGCATCGTCTCGCGGTCGGGGAAGCGGATGTAGTGGAAGAAACAGCGGCGCAGGAAGGCGTCCGGCAGCTCCTTCTCGTTGTTGGAGGTGATGATGATGATCGGCCGGTGGCGCGCGCGCACCGTCTGGCGCGTCTCGTAGACGTAGAACTCCATCTGGTCGAGCTCGCGCAGCAGGTCGTTGGGAAACTCGATGTCGGCCTTGTCGATCTCGTCGATCAGCAGCACCGGACGCGTTTCCGATTCGAAGCACTCCCACAGCTTGCCGCGCACGATGTAGTTGCGGATGTCGTGCACGCGCGCGTCGCCGAGCTGGGAATCGCGCAGGCGCGAGACCGCGTCGTACTCGTACAGCCCGTGCTGGGCCTTGGTGGTGGACTTGATCGCCCAGTCATGGAACGGCGCGCCCAGCGCCGCGGCCACTTCGCGCGCGAGCTGGGTCTTGCCGGTGCCCGGCTCGCCCTTGACCAGTAGCGGGCGCTGCAAGGTGATCGCCGCATTGACCGCCAGCATTAGATCGTCGGTGGCGACGTAACGGTCGGTGCCTTCGAAACGCATGGGGAAGATTCACGAAAGCCGGCGGTTCGGCCGGCTCTGCAGTGTAGCGCACAGTCCGGCGCGGCTTCACCGGCTAATACGCCGCGGCTGCGATAAGATTCCGCACACACGGCGCTCGGCTGATGCCCGGTGCGCTTCGTACCCATTAGAACACGAGGATCCCGATCCATGAATCGCAAGACCCTGCTTGCCGCCATCCTGTCCGTTGCGGCGTGCTCCACCTGGGCCGCAGAACCCGCCCCTGCGGAATCCATCCAGGCCAACCCCTGCAAGGCGCCAGATTTGTCCGCGATCGGCACCAGCCTCACCAAAGAACAGGCCGATGCGATCAATGCCGACAACAAGGCCTACCAGGACTGCGTGCAGAATTACGTCAACCAGCAGCAGGCGCTGGGCAACGCCCATCTGAAAGCGGCCAAGGAAGCGGCCGACGAGTTCAACGCTTATTTCAAGGCGCTGAACGACAAACTGGGCGCCATGTCGGGAAAAAGCAAGGACAAGAAATAGACCAAGCCTCGATCACCCGCCCGCCCGCGCCTCCAGCGCGGCCACGGCGGGCAGGGTCTTGCCTTCGAGGAACTCGAGGAAGGCGCCGCCGGCGGTGGAGATATAGCCGATCTTGTCGGCGACGCCGAATTTGGCGATCGCCGCCACGGTGTCGCCGCCGCCGGCGATGGACATCGCTTGCGACGCGGCGATCGCCTGCGCCAGCGCTCTCGTTCCGCCGGAGAACGGTTCGAACTCGAACACGCCGACCGGCCCGTTCCACACCACGGTGCTCGCGCGGCCGATCAGCGCGGCCAGGTGCTTGGCCGTCTCCGGACCGATGTCGAGGATCATGTCGTCGTCGGCGACTTCCTTGGCGGCCTTGGTGGTCGCCGCGGCGGTCGCGGAAAACTCCTTGGCGACCACCACGTCGGTCGGCAGCGGCACCGAGGCGCCGCGCCGCGTCAGCTTGTCGATGATGCGCCGGGCTTCCGGCACGAGATCGCGTTCGGCCAACGACTTGCCGATCGGCTGGCCGGCGGCGAGCATGAAGGTGTTGGCGATGCCGCCGCCGACGATGAGCTGATCCACCTTGTCGGCGAGGCGATCGAGGATGGTGAGCTTGGTCGAGACCTTGGAACCGCCGACGATCGCCACCAGCGGCCGCGCGGGCGCGTGCAGCGCCTTGCCGAGCGCTTCCAGCTCGGCGGTGACCAGCGGACCGGCGCAGGCGACTTTCGCCGCGCGCGCCAAGGCTTCGGTGGTCGCCTCGGCGCGATGCGCGGTCCCGAAAGCGTCGAAGACATAGACGTCGCACAGCCTGGCCATCTTCGCGGCCAGTTCGGCGCTGTTCTTCTTTTCGCCCTGGTTGAGCCGGCAGTTTTCCAGCAGCACCACTTCGCCGGGCTTCACCGTGAAACCGCCGTCCACCCAATTGCGGATCAGCGGGACCGGGCGGCCGAGCAGCTCGCTCAGGCGTTCGGCGACCGGCGCCAGCGTGTCCTGCGGTTTGGGCTCGCCCTCGGTGGGACGGCCGAGATGCGAGGTGACCAGCACCGCGGCGCCGCGCTCGAGCGCCAGGCGGATGCCGGGCAGCGAGGCGCGGATGCGGGTGTCGTCGGCGATCCTGCCGCTCTCGTCCAGCGGCACGTTGAGATCGGCGCGGATGAAGACGCGCTTGCCTTGAAGGTCGAGATCGGCGAGGCGCAGGAAGTGCATGACCGAAGCGCTCGTTTCAGCGCGCGTGGGCGAGCGCCACCGTGGTGTCGAGCATGCGGCTGGAGAAGCCCCACTCGTTGTCGTACCAGGCGCAGACTTTCACCAGGCGCTTGTCGATCACCTTGGTCAGGGTGGCGTCGTAGGTGCTCGACGCCGGATCGTGGTTGAAATCGCTGGAGACCAGCGGGCCGTCGGAATACTTGAGGATGCCTTTGAGCTCGCCCGCGGCGGCGGCCTTGAGCACCGCGTCGATCTCTTTCCTGTCGGTGTCGCGCGCGGCGACGAAGGTCAGATCGACCAGCGAGACGTTGATGGTCGGCACGCGCACCGCGTAGCCGTCCAGCTTGCCTTTGAGCTGCGGCAGCACCAGGCCCACCGCGGCGGCCGCGCCGGTCTTGGTCGGAATCATGTTGTGCGTCGCCGAGCGCGCGCGGCGCAGGTCGGTGTGGAAGACGTCGGTCAGCACCTGGTCGTTGGTGTAGGAGTGGATCGTCACCATCTGGCCGTGCACCACGCCGATGGTCTCGGCCAGCGGCTTGACCAGCGGCGCCAGGCAGTTGGTGGTGCAGGAGGCGTTGGAGATGATCTGGTCGTCGGCGGTGAGCGTCTTGTGGTTGACGCCGTAGACGATGGTCTTGACGTCGTCCCCGGCGGGCGCGGAGATCACCACCTTGCGGGCGCCACCTGCGAGATGCTTGGCGGCCTTGTCCTTGCTGGCGAACAGCCCGGTGCATTCGAGCACCACGTCCACGCCGTTGCCCCCCCACGGCAGCTTGGCCGGGTCGCGTTCGGCGAACACCTTGATCACGTCGCCGTTGACCACCAGGTTGCCGTCCTGGACTTTCACCTCGCCGGGAAAGCGGCCGTGCACGGTGTCGTACTGCGTCAGGTGGGCGTTGGTTTCCGGCGGGCCGAGATCGTTGAGCGCCACGATTTTCACGTCCTGGCGTCCGGACTCGTACAGCGCGCGCAGGATGTTGCGGCCGATGCGGCCGTAGCCGTTGATACCGACTTTGACTGCCATGATTTTCCTCTTCAATTTGCGCAGGCGCGCGTGCGTCCTGCGAGATCCGGTCCGGATGCCGCCGAGGCGACCCGAACGGCCGCCGGCGGCGATGATCCAGGTCAAGTCGCCCGTTCCCGGTTGATGGGCAAGGACCCGGCGAACGCGTCTGGTGACCGAGCCATTTTAACGTTATCCCCGCATGGCGGTCATTCGTCGAGCGCCCGCCAGCGCCAATATTTTTTATCGGCGGCATCAAAAAAAACGGCGGCCTTGCCGCCGCCGTTGGTCAGGCGTCCGTCCGCGATCGGTCCGGCGCGCAACCGCAGTCACTGCAAGTTGAAGGTGATCGGCAGCTCGATGGCGAAGTCGGTGATGTCCGGCGACACGCTCGCGGGCACCGCCGGGAACTTGACGATGCGATCGAAGACGTTCTTGCACTCGGCGTCGAGCGCGACGAAGCCGGTCTTGCTCTTGAGCTTGACGTCCTCGATGGTGCCGTCCCGGGAAATCGTCACCACCACCTTGCACGTCCCTTCCTCCTCGTCGCGCAGGGACTTGGCCGGATAACGGACATTGTTGCTGATCGTCCGCTGCAAGGCGTCGAAGTAAGACTGCGGCACGGAAGTGCCCACCTTGCGCACCGGCTGTGCCGGTTGCGGCGGCGGGGGT
>Ga0209581_1002301_pt1 | contig 18662 bp, 16 predicted proteins | sample Coa_R2_FD_187160 | JGI IMG/M metagenome (GOLD analysis project Ga0209581, IMG submission 187160) | Surface soil microbial communities from Centralia Pennsylvania, which are recovering from an underground coalmine fire - Coalmine... | ecosystem: Environmental > Terrestrial > Soil > Unclassified ...
AGGCCCAGGCGCCGGCACTACCGATCAAGAAAGTGAGCAGCAACGCCAGAGTGCGCAAGACGGCCAGTCGCATACTATCAAGGTACAGGATCAACATGAAAGGACGATGAGAGGCCCGGCGCGTAGAAAGGCCAGCCTCTCCCTCACCTTAACGTGCTATGCTAGTACTCAGCCAGCAGGACTGATCCGGAGTCGCAGCCAATGAAGGAGGAGTCTTTTGATGTTCCCTGCCCGGCGCTTACTCGTGGTGCCCCTACTTGCGCTCGCTTCGGGTGGTGTTGGGCTCGGCGTCGGCGCCGTAGCCAGCGCTACTCAATCGTCGGCGCACGTCGTCGCGATCGCTCCCAAAGGGCTTAACTCGATCAAGCACGTGGTGTTTTTCGTCAAGGAGAACCGCTCGTTCGACAATCTATTTGGCCGCTTCCCCGGCGCAGACGGGGCAACATACGGGTATCAGATCAACGGCAACAAGATCCCGCTCGGCCCGGGGCTCGACGTCACCGTACCCGACATCGGGCACGATTACTATGCCGCCATCACGGCCGTCAACAAGGGCAAAATGAATAACTTCGATGCCCTGATCGGCTCGGTGGTCAACGGGCAGCACCGCTCCTACACCTCTTTCACGCAGCAACAGATCCCCAACTACTGGACCTACGCCAGCCAGTTTGCCCTGGCCGACCGCTTCTTTTCCAACGTGACCAGTTCCAGCTTCCCCAATCACCTCTACACCATCGGCAACGACACCGAGTACGTGGTAGGCAGCCCCCTCAATAAGGCACTGCCCGTGGTGACAGGTTGGGGCTGCGACTCGCTTCCCGGATCGACCGTCGACCGCATCCACGCCAACGGCGTGCATGAGTTCGTCACTCCCTGCTTCTCCTGGCCGACGCTGGTCGACCGCCTTGAAGCGGCCAAGATGTCGTGGAAGTACTACGCTCCCAGTTACAATCAGAGCGGTTACATCTGGTCCTCGCTCGATGCCATCAACAAGGTGCGCAACACGGCCCTGTGGAACAAGGTCGTGCCGACGACCGATTTCTTCAAGGACGTCCAGCAGGGCACGCTGCCGAGCGTGAGCTGGATGATCAACGACCTGTTCCACAGCGACCACCCCCTTGGGGGCAGCCTGTGCGTGGGCGAGAACAGCACGGTGCGCGCCATCAACGCCATCATGCGCAGCCCGCTGTGGAAAGACACCGCCATCTTCCTGGTCTGGGACGACTTCGGCGGTTTCTACGACCACGTGGCGCCGCCGCGCGTCGACCAGGTCGGTTGGGGGCCGCGCGTGCCGGCGATCATCATCTCGCCCTACACCAGAAAGGGCTACATCGACCACACGCCCGCCAGCTTCTCCTCGCTCCTGGCCTTCGCCGAGAAGCTCTTCAACCTGGCGCCGCTCGGCCAGCGCGATGCCGCCGCGTCGCCGATGCTGGAAGCGTTCGACTTCTCGCAGAAGCCGCGCGACCCGGTGATACTGCAAACCCACCCCTGCGGCCCTGAGCCGCGGTGGGCGCCGTATATCCCCAGCGGCTCCGCCACGGCCACCTTGCTGAAGGTGACACCGGACGCCCTGACCATTCGCGAGGCGAGCGGCAAGACCAGCACGCTCTCCCTCAAGTCGGGGACGGTGCTGGCGCGCGGGTTCTTCCGACCCGGCGGCACGCTCCCCGGCACCAACATCCCGATCAAAGCCTCCTTCTCGTCGTCGCCGTCGGAGTACACGCCCGGCGACCAACTGTTCATCATCGCCCCCGGCGCCAACCAGCCCAAGTCGGTGCACAACTTCGACCTGATCGACGGCATTGAGGTCGGCACCATCAGCACCTTCGACACCAAGAAGAATACGCTGACGCTGGCCCCGCGAGAGGGCGGCGCGCCCTGGACCGTCAACCTGGTCGGGCAGACCGCTGTGCTCGGCGGAGGCAAGCTGTCCACGCTCGGCGCCCTTGTCACCGGCAAGTCTGCCGAGGTCACCGGCGTGCTCAACGTGCGCACCCGCACCATCCTGAACCCCATCTCGATCATCCAGGACTGAGCCGAGCACTCGCGCCGAACAGATAGAGCGCCGGCCGGCGGATCGCGTTGATCCGCCGGCCGGCGCTCCGCGGTGGGTGAGAATCCAGATTGCACGTACACTGAAAGTAGCAGGGGCCGCCGCGATGGCAAGGGCCAGGCTGCGCGCATCTCTGCCGCCCACTCCGTGGGGCCGCTGGCAACAGTCTCCAAGGAGGAGATGCTATGCACTCTAGTGCCACTCTCCATACTCTCCTGCGCCGTCTACGTCTACTGCCGCTGAGCATAGTGCTGTCCTTGCTGGCAGCGGGCGCGCTGCCAGTCGCTCTGGCCGCGGGCGGTGCGACGATCCGCGATGACGTGGGGCTCTTCACGCAGGCCGGACGGGCCAGGATCAACTCGGCCGCCAGCGACGCAAACCTGCGTATTCTGGTGATTACCAACAAACAGAGCTTCCCGACCAGGGCGGACTGGCAAAGCTGGCTGCGCTCGCAGGCAACCGACCCCAATGCCATCACCATCGGCCTGCACGTCTTGCCCAACGAGCCGCCCGGCCCGCGCCGGCAGCAGATCATCTCCGCCGTTCCGGGCGCCAACACGCATCTATCGCAGGCTCAGGCAGATCAAGCCGTCGCCGACTCTAGGAACACCTTTAACCAAGTCGGCGTGACGGCCGGTGTCGTCGCCCTGATCAACGAGTTCAAGGCCATGGGCGCCACCTCGCCCGACTCGGGCGGCTCGGCGGGACCTAGCCTCGACTGGTTGATTCCGGTCGTGCTGCTGGTGCTCGCCTTTCTGGCGGTTCGACTGTTCACCTCAAGGCGGCGCACCATGCCCGGAGGCTATGGGCAACCCGGCGCCCCGTATCAGGGCTACAACCAGGGCTACGGCGGACCCGGCTTCGGCGGCAGTGGTGGCTTTGGCCGCGGCCTGCTGGGTGGCCTGCTCGGCGGCCTCGGCGGCGCCTGGCTGGGCAACCAACTCTTCGGCAACCGCGGCGGCGACGGTAACGCCAACGCGGCTGGGTACGATCCCAACAGCGGGACCTATGACCCCAACAACAGCGGCCCGACCGATACCCCCGAAGCGCAATCGCTACAGGGCGGCTGGGACGCGGGCAGCGGAGATATCGGTGGCGGTTGGGATGTCGGAGGAGGCGACAGCGGTGGTGGCTGGGATTCGGGTGGCAGCGACAGCGGCGGTGGCTGGAGCTAATTCGGCGAGGTCTACATCTCGTCCTTGTCACGAGAATCTGGCTATTCTGGAGTGAATTGACCGATGGGTTGGGAACCTGGAACATCAGTGCTATGGCGATCGGTGAAGGACGGGGTGGTGGACGTGGCATCTCCGTCCCGGGTGGTACGGGATGAGGAGGATCTGGTCGCCCTGTACCTCTGTCCGGGGACGCGCGGCAGGCGGCGCAAGGGCCGACGAGGCGGATCGGGGCGCCAGATGCTGCCCGACGGCTGGAGCAGCGACTACGAAGACTACGTGTAGCACACCCACCGCGCGTTGTTCCTGCACCGACCGGGGGAAGCGCACTCCATCGGGTTGTTCTGGCGGGAAGCCGAGGGAGTGTTCCGCTACTGGTATGTGAACCTGGAGGCACCCTGGCGGCGCTCGGTGGTCGGGTTCGACACCTGGGACCACGCGTTGGACCTGGTGGTTGCCCCGGACCTGAGTTCCTGGGAATGGAAGGACGAGGACGAGTTCGCCTGGTGGCAGGGGGTCGGGATCATCTCGGCGGCGGAGGCGAAGGCCATCCGGGCCGAGGCCGAGCGCGCCATCGAGGCTATCGAGCGCCGCGCGGCCCCGTATTGCGATGGGTGGGAGCGGTGGGTGCCGGACCCGGGTTGGAGGCCGCTCACGGAGTTGCCGGCGAATTGGGACCTGGTGGAGTGACTAAGCGGAAGAACTCCTGACGGGCATTCAAGCGCGGGAAAGGGACGTCGGGCACCGGGACGCCCAGGAACGCACAGAGCGGCGGCCAGCCCTCCCGTATCTCGTACACCAACAGGCGCTCCGCCGGCACCCGCTCCTGCACGGTGCGGTTGTGCCGCTCAAAGGCGGCCATGGCCCTATCCGCATCATCCACACCCTCCGGGAAGATGCGCCGCATCATCAGTTCATCCATCCGTGCAAAGCCGGGCGGCAACGCCGATCCGTCAGCATCCGGTTCCAGGCTGAAGATGGTGCTGCGGGCGCTCTCATACCACTCCTGCGGATCGCGCACCGTCAGCACCACCCTGGCCTCGGGATAGACCTGCAGGAGTTGCTCATAGTAGACGCATGCCGGGGCGTCCACCGCGGCCTGATAACCCCCAAACAGACCCTCCCAATCGATCGGCCGGCCCGCGCCGACGGCTTGCCACAGGGCGACGTGCCCGGGGTGGGCGAAGACCTCCACCATGTGATAGCAGGGTGCGAACCCCAGGTGTTCGAGGGCGACCTTCAACGACAGGGTGCCTTTGCGTCCGAATCCGGCTCCGATTACCTGCAGCATGGTCCCTCCGTCATTCGCCCTTCCATACAACCGTGGTGCCGCTCAAGGACGGCACCCCATCAGGACATTGTAGGGCAGTGCCGATCCAAGGTGCACACCAGCGGAGTCCGAGGGGAGCTGATGGGCGTGTCGGCTCCCCTCGGACTCCGGGAATACGGCCACCCGTCGGTTCGCCGCCGAATCCCCCGCCGTCAGGTGCTCAGACGGTGACAGTCGTGCCGTCGAACCTGGTCAGGGTAAAGCCGCCGAAGGCTTCATGGTAGGTGCGACGCTCGTCGGCCAGGATGCCGATGGCCAGCTCTTCGCCCAGCTTCAGCGCCGCCACGCTGTCCGAGCGCCAGTGGAACCCCTCCCAGGCGCGGGCCATTAGTTGGTTGCCCGCCAGCTTGTTCAGCTCGCCGCCCACCGTCAGGGCCGGTCCGCTGTAGGGCAGCAACGCGCGGCCGTCCGTGCTTGCCACCACCGGTGCCGGCAGCACGAAATCTTCGTTGAAGTAGGCCTTGAGCACCGTCGCGCAGGCCCCCGCGATCACGACATGGGCCGCTGGGTACGACGGGTGCATCGGGCAGCCCTCCGGATCGGCCAGCGGCAGGAGGTAGGTTCCATACTTCTGGTGCACCGCGTCGAGCACGTGTGAGGTACTCAGCAGGTCCTTGTGGATGGGATACTGCGCGGCACCCGTCATGTGCGTGTGGACGCGGCCGCCGAACTCCTCGGGGCGCAGGCGGCGATGGACCAGCCATTTCTGGTAGAAGACGGCCCGCAGCGCCGGGGCGGCCACCCGTGCCACCAGATCGAGCAGATGGTGGACGCCGAAGGTCGGGCCGCCCGTCTGCGTCTTGGAGTGTAGATAGGGGTTGCCGGCGTCCAGCGCCGCGCCCAACGAGTCCACGGCCAGCTTGTTCAGAATCAAGGCGGCGTTGAGGAATGCCTGGTAGGTGAAATCGACGTGCAGATAGGCAGCCAGGTCCCGGCCGGCGCTCAGATAGCGCGTCGGCGGCGGGCTGGCGTTGGCAGCGGGCTTCGGCGCCTTATAGCGTCCCTGCTGCACGTTCAGCCACTCGGCGAAGGTGGTCAGGTGGTCCTTAGGGGGCACGATGGGATACTGCTGCGCCATTTTCAGCGGGCCATAGGGGACGGGCAGCCAGAAGAACTGCGAGAGATAGGGCCCCGTCAGGTCGCCCGGTACACCACCGCGGAAGACGGTGGCCGGCGTGACGGAGCCGCCCGCCTTGGGGCCGCGGAAGTCGGAGAGGCGCGAGAGGTCGGCCGCCGCGGTGGCAATGAGAGGATCGGCGTCGTAGCGGGCGAAGGGCACGTCGCGGGCCAGAGCCTGCCAGTACATCTCGACCATCTCGCCGGCCTCCTGGGCGCTGTCGAAGGCGGGAGGCGGGTCCGTGGCCAGGCACTGCGGGTCGGGCCCTTCGAGCAGGAAGGCATAGGCAGCCTGGGGGTTGGCCAACTTGGCCTTGCCGCCCAGAGGGATGGCCTCGAAGGCGGCGGGCTGCCCGCTGTCCAGGGCCGCGAGCAAGGCGCTATAGGCGGCGGCGTCCACCTCGCCCCGCTCGTTGTGCGGCAAGCCCTTGCTGAAGCTGGCGATGCGCGTGGCCGCATAGCGCTCTTCGTCGCCGTTGGTGGGGTGAGGGGGCAGGGGGCGGGCGTGCTCGTAGCGCGCGGCGGCCACGCGGAGGGCATAGGCCGCGTCTGCGCGCTGGACGGCGGTAGGCGCCGTGACGGCATCCGCGGCGGCGGAGCTACTCAGCGCATCACCGACGGGTAGGGCGGTGAGCGCACCGGCGGCGACCGTGCTGGCGGCCAGTCCGCCCGCCCGGCCCAGAAAGCCGCGCCGGCTCACGCCCGGCGCTGGGGTGGTCTGCTGCGAGATCTCGTGTCCCATGGGTTTTCATCTCCAATCAGTGTCAAGACTGCGGTAAGCGGCCGGCGCTCTCGTCCTGCGCCGCGAGCGCCGGTGGCGTCACATCAACGGTCGTGGGTATGGTTCCGTGGTCTATACCTCCTCCTTTCAAGAACCGTGTCGGTCGGCAGCACCTTGTCGCTGCCGGACCCCTGGTCTACGCCGCCTCCGGGAAGTGGCGGCAGTCGCCGGCCCTGCACCGGGCGATGCAGCCGTGATGTACTGGAAGGCATTGATCAAGCGGACGACTCCATCGCGCTTTCGGTAGCGCATCAGCGCCTGCAGAATGGCCGGTTGCAGATGTGCCACTCCGATCACCCGCAAGGCCGCCTGGACGGGTCCGGCCGCGGCCACCGCTTGCACGGCGCTCGCCGCGTCGGCGTAATCATTCACGCAGGCCACGCGTCCAGCTTCGACTACCACCAGGCCGGCCGCTGCCACGAGGCTCTCCAATTCGCCCGGTCCGGTCAGGGCAAACCACGCGACGTGCAGCGGCGCCGGCAGCACCGCGTTCAACGCGGCAACAATCGCCGCCTGAGCGCACTCTTCCGGGGTCGCCCACACCGACAGCGCCACCCGGCCTCCTGGGGCACAGACCCGCCGCAACTCGCGCAGAGCGGCCAGGGGATCGGCCGCATAGGGCAGCACGTCACAGGCAAGCACTACGTCGAACGTCCCGGCTGCGTAGGGCAGCGCCTCGATCTCCCCCACGCGAAAGTCGCCATCGGGCACCCGTGTCCGCGCGATGCCGACGAGGGTGGCGGCCGCGTCCAGGCCGTTGACCCGCGCGCCGCGCTGGGCGGCCAACACGCTGGCGCCGCCGGACCCGCATCCCGCGTCGAGGAAGCGCGTGCCCAGGCCCACCTCCGCCGCCTCAAGCAGCATCTGCCAGAGCGGGCGTGCCGCCGGCTCCTGCAGGACGGCCCAATCGTGCGCCGCCGCACCCCAGATCAGCCCCTGTGTCGGCGCCGATCCCACCGCTGACCTCCCTTGCGTGTCCTCACCCCGCCTCGGCCACCTTGCCCTCCAGTGTGTGGCACCGGCCTGGGCTGATCCAGGCAGAATGGGCCATATCAGGGGCAGTTCCAGGGGCAGTTCCAGGCCGGTCCCCGGAACCACGCCCCTCCACCCGCGTGCGTCCCTCCGAACCGCAGCCTGGAACTGTCCTGGTCGTAGCCGTCCCGTACGTGAAACGGTTGCGATAACCATACCGGCGCTGAGGGGGCCTGACGGCAGCCCGCGTAGACCTACCTCCGGTCCATCACGCCGAAGGGGTTCGAGCAGTTCCGGAGAGCGCCCGCACCTGTTACGGCGCCATCAGGCGAGCGTGTGCTATACTGGCGCCCAGGATGGTGCAAGCCGGGGACGTGGGACGGATCGGGCGGGACAGAGCCAAGGGGGCGCGCGATGGAGGCGGGACAACCTGCACCTTTCGGCACGCTGCTGCGACGCTACCGGCGGGCCGCGGGCTTCACCCAGGAGGAACTGGCCGAGCGCGCCGGGGTCAGCCGGCGCAGCATCGGCGATCTGGAACGTGGGGCGGCACGTGCGCCGCGCCGCGACACCGTGGCCCTGCTGGCCGAGGCCCTGTCCCTCGGTCCGCGTGAGCGCACGACCCTGGCCGCCGCCGCACACGCCGGCCCTAACGCTCCGGCCAGACTGCCCACCATCCCCTCCGAGCCCCCTTTCGTGGGGCGGGCGCATGAGTTGACCCTGCTGGAACGCCACCTGGAGGGGGACGGCCCGCCCCTGCTCGTACTGGCGGGCGAGCCGGGCATCGGCAAGACCCGGCTGCTGCGCGCCGCCGCCTCGCGAGCGGTCGGCGCGGGCTACTGCGTGCTGGAGGGTGGCTGCCAGCGACGGGGCGGCCACGAGCCCTACGCGCCGCTCCTGGGGGCGCTGCAACGCTACATCCGCGGCCAGAGTCCGAGCCGGTTGCGCCACGAGCTGCGGGGCTGCGCCTGGCTGGTGCGCCTGTTGCCCGAACTGGCCGAGGGCCCCATCCCGCCGCTGCCGGGCTGGGTCGTGCCTCCGGCGCAGGAACGGCGGCTGATGGTACAGGCTGTGCAGCGGTTCCTGACGCAGATCGCCGGACCGGGCGGCGTGTTTCTTGTGCTGGACGACCTGCAATGGGCGGATGCCGATGCCTTGGAAGTGCTGGCCACCCTGGTCCGCAGTGCTCACGACGTGTCACTGCGCCTGATCGGCGCGTATCGCGATACCGAGGTCGCGGAGGAGGGCGCGCTGGGAACGACGTTGACCGACCTGGCGCACGCGCGGCTCGTAACCCAGCGGCTGCTCGGCCCCCTGGCGGCGCAGGAGGCCGTGCAGTTGCTCGATGAGGTGCTGGGGGACGTGGCGGGCGCCAGTTCGGCGCGGCGGGAGCACATCGTGCAGCGGGCGGGGGGCGTGCCGTTCTTCGTGCTCAGTTGCGCTCAGAGCCTGCGCCTGGAGCTGGAAGGCGTCCTGGACGCGGGGGAGGCGCGGGTACCCTGGGACGTGGCCCAGAGCGCGCGGCAGCGCCTGGCCACGCTCCCGTCGGAGGTGCGCGAGGTGTTGGGAGTGGCAGCATTGGTGGGTCGCGTGGCGCAGCCGCGACTGCTGGCGACGGTCACCGAACGCCCGGAGCCGGAGGTGCTGGCAGCGCTCACGGCGGCTGAGCGGGCGCGGCTCCTGGTGGCGGACGCCCACACCTATCGCTTCGCCCACGACGTGGTGCGGGAGGTGGTGGAGGACGACGTGGGCCTGGTGGCGCGCCGCGTGTTGCATAGGCGCATCGCCGATGCCTTGCAGGCCGAGGCGGGGGACGGGCCGGTGGAGGAGATTGCCTTCCACTATGCGCGCAGTGACGAGGACAGGGCCGCGGCCGAGTGGCTGGAACGTGCCGGCGATCGGGCCGTGATCGCGCTCGCCCACCGCGCGGCGCTGGAGCACTATAAGGCCGCCTGGCAGCGGCGGGTGGCCGGGGGCGCCGAGGTATCAGAGGGCACGGCGGACGCACTGGCCGACCTGGCGGAGAAAATGGCCGATGCATCGGCAAGCCTCTATCAGTACCCAGCAGCGCGCGACCATCTTGCGCAGGCCCGGACCCGCACCGGCAGCCCGCTCCGGCGGGCGGTACTCTGGTACAAGGAGGGGATGACCTTCCGCTGGGAGTGGGGGTTTGGGCCTGCCCTGGCCGCCTTCGACGCCGCGGAGGCGGAAGGGCGGACGGAGTTGGGGAGGGCGGCGCTGCCGGCGCGTCTGCGGGCGGCCATCGCCCAGGGCCGCGCCGAGATACATCGTCTCCAGGGGCACCGCACCGCCCGTGATGCGGCCGTGGAGGAGGCAATCCGCCTGTTCGGTGAGGGCGATGAGGACGCTCAGCCGCTGGAGGAGGTGCTACGCATACGCGGAGCCACCAGCGACACTGGGGCCCTGGCGCCTCTGGCGCACGCCCTGGTCATACGCGGTGCGGGGCTGGCCGAGCGGGACGAGACAGAGCGGGGCCAGGAGCAATGCCGGCGGGGCCTGGCCCTCTACGAGGCCGCAGGCGACGTGCGCGGAGCGGCCATCGCCCTGTGGTATCTCGCCTACCTGGCGGAAACGCAGGGCCACCTGGCGGCGGCCGACGAGCAATGCCGGCGCAGTCTACAGTCCTTTGAGATATGCGGGGGCCAGTATGGCGCGGTAGCGTGCTGGCAACTGCTGTCGGCCGTGGCCTGTCAACGCGGCGAATTCGCCCAGGCCGAGGAGTACGCGCAGCACGGTCTGGCCGCGACCGAGCAAATGGGCAATGAGGCGCGCACGGCATCGGCCTGGCAGAATCTGGGCCGCGTGGCGCTCCATCGCGGGCACCTGCCCCGAGCGGAGGAGTATTTCCGCCGCCAGCTTGCGATCGGCGAGCGCCTGGAGGTGCCGCATACTATCGCCGCGGCCTGGCTTGACCTGGGGACGCTGGCATACGAGCGCGGTGAGCTGTGCGAAGCAGCCCGCTGGTGCCGGGCTGCACGCCGTCAGGCCCATGGCTTGAGCGATACCCCGCTGGAGGCCGAGGCCGTCCTGTGTCTGGCCCGCGTTCGCCTGCTGTCCGGACGGTGGGACGCGGCCGTCATGTTGCTAGAGCATGGCCTCCGGCTGGCCGGCATTCGTCCCTGGTCCCGAGCAGCCGTGCAAGCCGCGCTGCTGGACGGCGAGATTCAACTTCGGCAAGGGGCCGTAGTCGAGGCGCAGGCAGCGGCCGAGGAGGCTCTGCGGCTGTCCGGCGGGCAGGGCCGCCGCCTCGATGAGGCCATCACCCATCGCCTGCTTGGGCGGATCGCCATCGCCAACGGAGACGCCACCAGCGCCGAGGCATACCTGCGGAGCGCCCTGGCCCGCCAGCGAGAACTGGGCGCCAACCTGGAAGCCGCTCGCTCACGGTTGGCGCTGGCTCAAGCTCTGGTGATGGTCGCGGCTCCAGCTATCCCCGCCGAGGCACGAACGCTGCTGAGCGACGCACAGGCCCAGTTCGTCAGGAGTGGCGCTGCCCTGGACCTGGCCCAGGCGCAGGCGGCCGCGGCAGCGTGGGGTATTGGCACAGCGCCGGCAGAGAGATAGGACCCAGCAGCTCTCGATTAACGGGACATCGTATGGCGCGATGCCGAGCGCCGGGTAATACCAGTTAGACCGGGCGCTGTCCGCTCACCCAGCGCTCTATGGCTTCAGCCAGTGCGCCGGCATCGCCGCGCGTCTCGAAGCGCGCCAGCAGTTGGCGTTGCGGCGCCAGCACCATAACATCCCACAGGCGCACCGGCCAGCGGCCGCTCTGCTCGACCATGATGGAGCCGATCGCCGCCCGCGCGAGGTAGACCATTTGCCCCGTGGACGACAGCAGATGGAGGGCCTGCGTCGTCAGGACGACGACGGTCAGCCCCATGGTCCGCACGGCCAGAATCTCTTCGCCGCTCCGGCGCACCTGCTCACGCCAGCGGCTATCCGGTATCATGGCCAGCAGCGCCTCTTGGTGCTGCCGGTACCAATCCGGTCCCTGAGCATCGGCAGCGCCAGCCGGGACGTGGCTCGCAGGGATGGGCAGTGGTGCAGGCGCGACCGGACTCCCGCCACCCGGCCCCAACGCTATCCCACGCAAAGCTGCGCCGAATTCCTGCATGGTGGGGAAGCGCCCGGCCGCGTCCAGGCTCAGGGCGCGAGCCAGGGCCGCCTCGACGTGCGCGCTCAGCGCGGGGACCAGGGTGCGGATCGGGGGAAAGTGAAAGGGCGGTTCGAGCGCCGGATCGCGTCCGGTCAGCAGATGGTGGAGGGTGGCGGCCAGCGCATATTCGTCGGAGCGCGCATCGGCCAGACCTTGATATTGCTCGGGCGGCGCATAGCCGCCCGTGCCGATGGCCGTCCCGGCCGCCGGGGAAACCGCGCGGGCCAGGCCAAAGTCGATCAGGACCACCCGCCCGTCGCGGCTGTGCATGATGTTCTGCGGCTTGATGTCGCGGGAGATGAGTTACCGGCGGCTCGCCGCCTGTCCGGCCCGGTTGGCCAGGCCAAAGAGCGTCAACAAGGTCAGCGTTACCAGCAGGATGCAGGTCGACAGCGCATTGATACTCGGCGAGATGCCGTAGCGGATCATCGAATAGATCTTGATTGGCAGCGTCGTCGCCCCCGGGCCGGACAGAAAGAATGAGGTCACGAAGTCGTCGAAACTGAAGGTGAATGCCAGTAGCGCCGCGGCCAGCACGCCCGGCAACAACTCCGGCAAGGTGATGCGCAGAAATGTGGTGAGATAGGAGGCCCCGAGATCGAGCGCGGCCTCCTCCGTGGCGCGATCCATGCCCGCCAAGCGGGCGCGCACCACCACGATGACGTAGGCAGTGTTGAACGCCACGTGCCCGATCACAATAGCCACGATGCCCAGCGGGATATGGACGATGCTGAAGAAGATCACCAGGGATAGAGCGGAGACGATCTCCGGCAGGATGATGCGCATGTAGGTCACGCTGTCGGTGATCAGGCGCACGCGCGGCCCGGTGCGCTCCAGGTAGTAGGCGGTGATGGTGCCGATGACCACGGCGATGCAGGTAGAGGCGACGGCCACGATCAGCGTGGTGCGCAGGGCATCGAGGATCGAGCTATCGGACAGCGCATCGCCGTACCAGTGAGTGGTGAAGCCGCCCCAGACCGAGACAAAACGCGAGTCGTTAAACGAGTAGGCCACCACGATGGCGATGGGCGTATAGAAGAAGAGGTAGACAAGGCCGGCGTAGATGGCGAGGCTCAGGCTGCTCCGGCGCTGCGCCCAGTCCCAGAATGCCCTCATAGCACACCGGCTTCCACTGCATCCTGGGACCGCCGGCATCCTTGCCGGCAACGGGGGGCCGGCAAGGATGCCGGCGGTCCCAGGCCATTCCATAGTTCGCGGCCCTCCGCAATGCTCTCGCGAGGAGCGCTCGCCTGGCCCTGAAAGGACCGGGGCAGGGACATCGCCCTGAAGGGCGCGGGTAGGCCATTCATGGCCCGGTCTCTGCCATGAGGCTTTAGCCTCAGGCCGCTCTCACCCCTCATAGCACACCGGCCTCCGGGTTGCGCCGCACCATGCGCAGGTAGAGCACGATGGCACCCAGCAAAATGACCATCATGATCAGGGACATGGCCGAGCCGAACGGCCAGTCAAAGGCCTGCGTGAACTGGTCGCTGATGGCGTTACCGATCATCTCCGTGCGCGCTCCGCCGAGCAAATCGGGAATCAGGAATTCGCCGGTCGACGGGATGCCGACCAACAACGAGCCCGCCACGATGCCCGGCAGACTGAGCGGCAAGGTCACGCGACGAAAGGCCGACCAACCGTCGGCATAAAGGTCGCGGGCCGCTTCCAGCACACGCCGGTCGACCTTCTCCAACGAGACGTACAGCGGGAAAATCATCAGCGGCAGGTAGCTGTAGGTCATACCCAGCATTACCGAGAACGGCGTGTACAGGATATCCAGCGGCTGCGTGATGGCGTGCACCGACTTGAGCACGCCGGTCAGCAGGCCGTTGGGGCTGAGCAGGATGATCCAGCCGTAGGTACGAATCAGGAAGCTCGTCCAGAACGGCACGATGACCAGCAGCAGGCACAGGTTCTTGTAGCGGCCCGCCTGCATGGCCATGAAGTAGGCGAGCGGATAGCCCAGCAAGAGGCAGAGCACGGTGGAGCCCAGCGACATGGCGATAGAGCGCCAGAAGATGTGGATGTACAGCGGGTCGTTGAGCTGGACGTAGTTGTCGAGCGTGAAGCCCGTCGTGGCATTGCCGTTCTCGTCGATCGGCAGGAAGGAGTAGATGACGATGATGCAGAGGGGGATCAGGAAAAACAGCGACGCCCACAGGGCGTTGGGCACAAGCAGCCAGCCGCCGCGCGGACGCAGCAAGCGCCGCAGGGTGAAGCGCCGCGCCGCGGATGGCGATGGTCGGGCCTGTGCCTCAATGCGCGCCATGTACCACCCCTCAGTCTTCCAACAGATGGGTAGACTCGGGTTCCCACCACAGGCTGACGCGACTGCCCGGCGCAAAGACGGCGGTTCCGCTATCGTTCTGCCGCAGCACGATGATGGTCTCGCCGCCAGAAGTGCGTACCCGGTGATGGCTGGTCGAGCCGAGGTAGACGACGTCCTCGACCACACCCTCGCACCTATTGACGGCTCCGATATGGGCCTGCTCGGCGATCTTGATCTTCTCGGGCCGCACCGCCACGGTCGAGGGGCCGGACTTGACGGATCCGCTGCGCGGCATGCACAGGTTTAACCCACCGTCGGATAAGAAGCGCACCCGATCCCCGTCTAGCCCCTGTACCTGGCCGCTAAAGAAGTTGGTGATGCCGATGAAGTCGGCCACGAAGCGCGTGCGCGGCCGCTCGTAGATCTCGGACGGCTCCCCAATCTGCTCCAATCGCGCCCGATTCATCACGGCGATGCGGTCGCTCATGGTCAGCGCCTCTTCCTGATCGTGGGTGACATAGACGAAGGTGGTGCCAAGCTCGTGCTGGATACTCTTCAACTCAAGTTGCATCTCCTTGCGCAGCTTGAGGTCGAGGGCACCCAGCGGTTCGTCGAGCAACAGAACGGTCGGCCGGTTGACGACGGCGCGCGCCAGCGCCACCCGCTGCTGCTGGCCGCCGCTCAGTTCGCGCGGCCGGCGGCGGCCGTAGCCTTCCAGCCGCACCAGGCGCAACGCCGCCTCGACGCGCTGCTTGATCTCGGCCTTTGGCACCTTGCGCTGCTGCAAGCCGAAGGCGATATTGTCGTACACGTTCATGTGCTGGAAGAGCGCATAGCTCTGAAACACCGTATTGACCGGGCGCTTGTTGGGGGGGCGATCGGCCATGTTCTCGCCCCCCACGTATACCTCACCGGCCGTCGGCGTTTCAAAGCCGGCGATGATGCGCAGCGTGGTCGTCTTGCCGCAACCGGACGGGCCGAGCAGCGAGAAGAACTCGCCCTTACGGATGGACAGATCGAGCGACTCCAGCGCCACCACGTCGGCGCCGAAGCGCTTGCTGACACCGGCCAGGGTAACGTCGTCGCTCACGCGCTCTTGAACTCAGTCCAGACGCGATCATACTGCACGGTAGCCGCTCCCACGTCGTACTGGAACTGGAATTTGTCCAGCACAGACTTCGGCGGATTGATGATGGGACTGGTCAACACCTCCTTGGAGATGTACTTGGTGGGCTTCATGGTAAAGGCCGTCGTATCGTAGTTGACGAACTCGGCGTAATTCTTGGGGTCCAGCAGCCAGTTGATGAAGACCTCGGCCGCATAGGGATGTGGCGCCTGTGCCGGGATGGCCAGGTGGTCGGTGTAGGCCACCATCCCTTCCCTGGGGTTGACCCACTTGATGTACTTGCCGACCTTCTTATCGGTCTGGGCGGATGGGATCTCCTCATTCCAGTCCATGATGATCGACGCGTCGCCCTTGAGCAGGTCTGGCCGCTGATTGACGGAGGTAATCTCCAGGATGTGCGGCTTGATCTGCAGCAGGGTGTCGCGCGCCTTCATGAGCTCGCTGGTCTTGCGCGAATTGACCGAATAGCCGTTCAGCAGTAGCGCCACGCCGATCACGTCGCGCGGCGTGCCGAGGAAGACGATCTTGCGATGATACTTGGGGGCCAGGCGCCAGACATCGGCCCAACTGGTGATGTTGTCCTTCACCAGGTCGGTGCGATAGGCGATGCCGACGGCGCCCCAGTCGTTGGGGATGGAGTACTTGTTGCCCGGATCGTACTGCAAGTCCTGGAAGGCCGGCGCCAGGTTCTTGGCATTGGGAATATTGGCGTAGTTCAGCGGCTTCAACATGTTCAGGCGCATCATGCGCGTGACCTCATAGCCGCTGGGCACGATGACATCGTACTGCGAGGAGCCGCCGGCTTTGAGCTTGGCGAACATCTCGTCGTTGCTGCCGTAATAGTCCTGGTGCACGGTGACGCCGTACTTCTTGGAAAAGCGCGAGACCTCCGTCGGGCCGACCCACGCCGACCAGTTGTAGAAGTTCAGTTCCTTATCCAGCTTGGCACGGTTCACGGCGGCGCTGGCCCGCGGCGCCAGCGCCGACAGGCCGGCCCCGGACAGGGCCGCCGCCGCTGCCCCCTTGAGCAAGACCCTGCGCGAGGGCCGCGCAGCCCAAAGTCGGGCTTCCGGATCCTCGTCGGTTAGGTCTCTAGGCGTGGTGTCGATCATGATGTCAACTTCTCCTTTCTAGTAGTCCGGAATAGCGCTGAATCAGCGGATGCACGTGGCGGTACTACCTGGGAGCGCCGGCATCTTACCGGCAACGGGCCGGCTGGAAGCCGGCGCTCCCAGGCAGATGTCCTCTGGCGATGAAACAAACTCCTTTGATGGCACAACATTAGGCCATCACGCGATAGACCAACTTCTGGAAGTGCTGGATGCCGTTCTCCCGCGATACCATCAGCCGGCCCTGGTCGAAGAAGCCCGAGCGCATGCCGCGTTGCACCGACTCGCACAGGATGATGTCCTCCTGTTGCACCTGCTCGACGAACTCGATGATCGGCCTAACCTCCGCGTCGGCCACGCCCTCGGTGAAGAAGAAGTCGAAATGCTCGATGGTGCGGTGCGCATCGACCGGGAACATAGAGAGCACCAATAGGTTATGCGGCCCCGGATTGGTGGCCAGCATGGTGGTGGGGAAGATCAGGCTGAAGCAGCCCTCCTTCACGCCGGCCTTGAGGATATCGTCGCTGACGTCGTAGACGCGGCCATCCCTGGCCTCCTCGCGCACCGCGCCGTGCTGCGTGGAGAACCATTCGTACTCGGTCACCACTTTGTAGGTGTCGATGTCGATTAGGTCCGAGAAGGTGGGGTGGGCCACCGGGCAGTGGTAGCATTCGTTGAAGTTCTCGGCCACGATCTTCCAGTTGGCTGCGATGTCATAGGTGCGCCGCTCATAGTGCCTTAACGGGTCCATCTGGAGGCCCGTCCCGGCCAGGATCTGCGGCAGTTCGCCGAGTATGGTGCTGAGCGGGCCGGCACTGCGGTCCGGGTTGACGAAGATCATCGGCCCCCAGGTCTCCAGCTTGAGCGCGTGGAGCGGGAAGTCATCCTTGTCATAGTCCGACTCGTTCCAGCGCGGCGCCGTGCGCAGCGTGCCGTCCAGGTTCCAGGTCCAGCCGTGGTAATGGCACTGGATGGTCTTGCGGCTGCCGTGGTCCTCCAGCACCAGCGTGGAGCCGCGATGGCGGCAGACGTTGGCGAAGGCGCGCAGCTCTCCTTCCTGGTCGCGCACCACGACAACCGGCACATCGCCCAGCGTGCAGGTGAAGAAATCGCCCACTTTGGCGACCTGGCCGAGGTGCCCCGCATACTGCCAGAAACGCCCGAAGATGCGCTTCTTCTCCTGCTCGTAGAACTCCGCGCTAGTGTACCACTCCGCCGGCAGGGTATATCCGCGATCCAGCGACCGCTCAAGCTCCGCCATACTCCGCCGCTCGTCCGTCTTTATCACCATGGCATCACCTCCCCGTGGGCTAGAACACGGCAGCACGCGCGCCGTACCGCGCCAATGTCTGGCTTATGGTATCACGTCTATGTTACGACGATGCCCCCCTGGCCAGGACCTCGCCGAAGCGGCTATCGCGCCAGGCCAGCGCCGCCTTGAGGCCCTGCTCGCGCGCGATGCGATCGAACTCCCGCTGCTCGGGTAGCTCGGCGCCGTTGAGCATGGCCGAGGCGTCGACGTTGGCCGCGAAGGCCTCGCGCAGACCCATCAATTCGAAGACGCGGTTGATCGGCCCCTTGGTCAGCTTGATGATCTCCGGCGGCGTGCGGGCAATCTTGATGGCCAGAGCCCGCGTCTCCAGGGCCAGCATGTCGCGCGGCACCACGCGATTGACCAGCCCCAGGGCCAGCGCCTCGCGCGCGCCGACGGTATCGCCGGTGTACAGCAGCTCACGCGCCTTCTTGCTGCCGATCAGATAGGGCAGGATCAGGCTGACCGGACCGGAGCCGTAGCGTATCTCCGGCTCGCCGAAGATGGCATCCTCCGACGCCACGGTGATGTCGCACATCGCCGCCAGCTCACAGGCGCCGGCCAGGCAATACCCGTGCACCTGCGCGATCACCGGCTTGGGGCAGTCCCAGACGGCGAGGGTCATGCGCACGTCCTCGGCCAGCACTTGCTGCCAGCGGACAGGGCCGTTGATCTCCTCCGCGGCCTCTTCTTTGAGGTCGTAGCCGGCGGACCAGGCGCGTCCCGCGCCGGCCAGCACGACCACGCGCGTCTGGGCGTCGTCGGCAACCTCGATCACGGCACGGCGGATATCCTCCACCAGCGCGTGGTTCAAGGCATTGAGCGACTCGGGCCGATTCATGGTCAGGTACAGGATCGGCCCGTCGCGTTCGACCAGTAGATGCGTATAGCTCACCTGACAACCTCCTTCGATCAGTGCGGGACGATGCCAAGTAGGAATAGGCGGGGCCGGGAAACCCCGCCTTTCAAGGCGGGGAGCACGTCATGTCGCGCCAAGCGGTGGGCTTCAGCCCGCCTTTCTCGAAACAGGGGCGGGTTGAAACCCGCGGCTAGGCCAGACATGACGTGCTCCCTGGACTGAAGTCCGGGGTTTCCGGCCCGGGAGCGCCACGGGTAATCAGCGCGTCGGCGGCCCAGACACCGCCGCCCGGCGGCATCACCATAACCGGATTCAGGTCGACGGCCAGCGTCGGATCGAGCGACCACAGCGTCTCGGCCAACAGGCCGAGCCTCTCC
>Ga0209581_1002304_pt1 | contig 18640 bp, 17 predicted proteins | sample Coa_R2_FD_187160 | JGI IMG/M metagenome (GOLD analysis project Ga0209581, IMG submission 187160) | Surface soil microbial communities from Centralia Pennsylvania, which are recovering from an underground coalmine fire - Coalmine... | ecosystem: Environmental > Terrestrial > Soil > Unclassified ...
GAAGCCGGGCACCGAGCCCGCGCGCTTCTTCGGGATGCGAGCCTCTGCGCCCGTTTATCGCGATCGGTGAAAGCCCGCATCCGGACCGGTGATCACCGCTATCGCGACCGCCTGGTTGCCATGATCGAGGCGGCCGGTTGACCCCGGCGGGACACCGATGACATCGGTTTCCGGCGCGACGGTGAAAGGCGACACCGGGAAACGGGGTATTCCTCGGCAAAGGGCTTCGCTCCCGGCGCGCCGCTTGAAGATCGCCATCGCCACGGCCGGCCGGTTCCACGTCCTCGACCTTGCGCGTGAACTGCATGCGCTCGGTCACCACGTCAGGTTCTATTCCTACGTTCCGCGATACCGCACACGGCGCTTCGGCCTTGCCGATGAGTGTCACGTCGCGCTGCTGCCTTTCGTTTTCCCCTTGGTGGTCTGGGAGCGCCTTGTTCCCCGTCTGCTCCCGGCGCTGCGTGAACGTTTGATGTATGCGGTACTCAATGGAGCGGTCATTCTTCGCCTGCAGCCCTGCGACGTGTTGATCTGCATGTCCGGCATCTACCTGGAGGCCGCCCGGTTTGCCAAGCGGCGCTTCGGGGCGACGATTTGGCTTCACCGGGGCAGCCGGCACATTTTGTCGCAAGACGAGATACTCGCCGCCACGCCCGGGGCCGAGCGGCCCAGCCGGTTGGCCATCAAACGAGAGTTGGCGGGCTATGAAGTTGCGGACCGGATCGTCATCCCGTCGAAGCACGTCGAAGAGAGCTTCCTGCTGGACCCTCGGTCCCATCGCAAAATTTTCCGCAACACCTATGGTGTCCAGCTTTCTATGTTTTCACCACAACCAAAACCAAATGTTACAAGGTTTATTATAATACTCTATGTGGGTATTTGGTGCTTGCGAAAGGGTAGTGATGTGTTGGCCCAATCTATTAATCAAATTTCGGATGTCCGGCTAATTCACGTAGGCTCGATTGGCGATTGTGAATTTCCTTTGGAGAATGCTCGTTTCGAACATGTTGATCCCGTACGGCAGGCTGAGCTGGTCCGGTTTTACGGATCGGCGGACATATTTGTGCTTCCGTCGCGAGAAGACGGTTTCGGGGTGGTGCTGTCGCAGGCCCTGGCGAGCGGTCTGCCTGTCATTTGCACGGACCGCACAGGAGGCCCTGACCTTGCCTATACGCCGGCGCTTGCCGAGCGCATCACCGTCATACCAAGCGGCGATGTCGACGCTTTGGCGTCTGCTCTTACGACCTGGCGGGATCGGCTCCGCGCCGGCGAGTATCCCCCGCCGCTTGGCGAGCGTGATCTGGAAATGCTGAGCTGGGCGGCGTACGCGCGGCGCCACAGCGACGAACTGTTGAGATCTGTCCCCCAGCCGAACGGCCATAACCCTCCGGCTCGATTGAGAAGCCGGCGGCGATGATCGGGCTGTTGTCGATCTGGGCCGCGTTGCTGGCGGCGCTGGTCTTCCTGGTGATCGGGCGGCCGCGCGAGGGCGGGGCGCTGACCCTGGCGTATTTTATCGGCTTGTCGCTGATCCATGTTCCCGGCGCGGTGGTCTGCCTGGGCGCCGGGGTCAGCGCGGTCGATCGCGACATCACCCAGCTCGGCTTCGAGACGACGGTACTCGGCATGGGTGCCTTTGTCGTCGGCGCCGTCTTTTCGCGCCGGAGCGAATGGCGCCGCGTCCCGCGAGACGTCGGCCGGAGTTCGCACCCCGGCGAGACCTTCGAGCGTCCCGGCTGGCACACGATCGCGATCGGCGTCGGCGCCTACTTCGTCCTGCTGCCGATTTCGACCGCGGTGCCGTCGCTGACCTCGATCGTGTCGGCGACGGCGACCCTGCTGATCCTCGGTTTGTGGCTGCTGCTTTACGACGCCGTGGCCAAGGCCGACCAAAGGCGCTTGCTGCTGACCCTTTGCCTGTTGCCGCTTCTGCCGCTCGCAACCCTGGTGACCGGCGGTTTTCTCGGTTACGGGGTCTATTGGGTGCTCAGCGTCGTCGCCTTTCTGTTCATCATCGTGCGGGACCGGTCCTGGTTCTACCTCGCGGCGCCGGCAGCCGTCTATTTGGGGTTGTCCCTGTTCGTCTCCTACATGCAGCAGCGCGCCGATATCCGTGAGGCCGTCTGGCTCGAACAGTCGAGCCTGGGGGACCGGCTCGAGCGGGTCGCAAAAATATTCACCCAATTCGAACTCGTCGATCTCGAGTCGCCCGCCCATGTAGACGCGATCAACGGACGGCTCAACCAAAACCTGCTCGTCGGCCTTGGAATCATCCGTCACGACGCCGGTGCGGTCAATTTCGCCTTCGGCGCAACCGTGCCGCTCTGGGCGCTGATACCGCGCGTCATCTGGCCCGACAAGCCGGAGGTCGGCGGCAGCGGCGATGTCGTCGGCGATTTTACCGGCGTGCATTTCGCGCACGGCACCAGCGTCGGGATCGGCCAGGTGCTCGAGTTCTACATAAATTTCGGCATCCCCGGGGTAATCCTCGGCTTCGCGCTGCTCGGCTTCGCCCTGCCGCGTTTGGACTTCGGGATCATGCGCGCGCTGGCGGCCCGCGACGGGCGCGGCTTGCTCTTGCGTGCCATGCCCGGCCTGACGCTGCTTCAGCCGGGAGGCAGCCTCCTCGAAATGCTGGTCGCTTTCGTGGCGGCGCTGGTCGCCGCTCGGATGATCCTGTCTTTCAACCTGTTTCGCATTTCCGCCGGGGCCCGCGTTCGGCAAATAACGGCGTGAGGGATGTTGCCGCGCAGATGCCTCTCGACGTGAGCGACGGCGCCCCGGTTTTTTCGTCGGCGATCCGCGGAGTTGAGAGCGGCGGGCTTCGCGTTGTCCATGTCATCGCGGGGCTCGAGGCGGCGCACGGCGGACCGTCCTACAGCGTACCCCGATTGTGCGCGGCGCTCGCGGCCTCCGGCGCGCAGACGGCTCTGTTCTCGGTTTCCGCCGAAAGGACGGTCGCGGCGGCATCCCAGGATGCGGGCTATTGCGACCGACGCTTCGGATGGGACTATGCAGCCATGCCGGTGCTGCGCCGGCTGCGCTGCTCGTCCGGCTTGGTCTCGGCGTTGCGCTGGTCCGCTCCGGCCGCGCACGTGGTTCACAATCACGGGCTGTGGCTGATGCCGAATGTTCAAGCGGCACGCGTCGCAAGGGCGAGTCGCAGGCCCTTGTGCATCTCGCCTCGCGGCATGCTGAGCCCCGCCGCACTGGCATTCTCCGCGCGGCGAAAGCGAATGGCGTGGCGGCTGTTCCAGGGTCCGGCGATTCGCGACGCGGCCTGCTTCCATGCGACCAGCGAGCAGGAATACCGGGAAATCCGCGCCTTCGGGCTGCCTCTCCCGGTCGCCGTGATCCCCAACGGCATCGACATTCCCGATGCTGCGGCTGCGGCGCCGCGGCGTGCGCCCGCAGGCCGGATCGTCCTGTCGCTCGGGCGTCTGCACCCCAAAAAGAACCTCGATCTCCTGCTCCGCGCCTGGGCGATGGTGGAAGGCTGCTTTCCCGATTGGCGGCTTCGCCTCGTCGGCCCGGGCGAGCAGGGCTACGCCGATCGGCTGCGTGCCCTCGCGTCCGCGCTCCGTCTTGAACGCGTATCAATCGAAGGGCCGCTCTACGGAGAAGGCAAGATCGCGGCATATCAGGCGGCCGATTTCTTCGTTCTCCCGACCTTGAACGAGAATTTCGGGCTTACCGTCGCCGAGGCGCTGGCCGCCGGAACGCCGGTGATCGCGACCAAAGGCGCGCCGTGGAGCGGGCTCGAAGATGAAGGCTGCGGCTGGTGGATCGATCACGGGGTCGAGCCGCTGGCCGCCGCTCTGAGCCGCGCGATGGAGATGCCGCGCGAGGCGCTCAAGGCGATGGGCGCCAGGGGCCGCGCCTGGATGGCGCGCGATTTCTCCTGGGACCGGGTCGCGCGCGACATGCTCGACATGTACCGCTGGCTCGCGCTCGGTGCGGCGCCCCCGGCCACGGTCCGATTCGATTAGCCCCGGCGGTGCTCGACCAGATAACCCCGTTGATCCTGACCTTTGACGAGGCACCGAACATTGGGCGCACGCTCGCCAAGCTCGCCTGGGCGCGGCGCATCGTCGTCGTCGACAGCGGCAGCAGCGACGGGACTTTGCAACTGCTGGCCGATTGGCCGCAGGTCGAGGTGGTTCATAAGCCCTTTTCCGATTTTGCAGGCCAAACCAATTTCGGCTTGTCCCAGGTGCGCAGTCCCTGGGTGCTGTCGCTCGACGCCGATTATGAATTGAGCGACGAGCTTGTCGCCGAGCTTGCCTCGCTCGCCCCGAGCGACGATGTCGCGGGATACCGCGCCCGCTTCGTCTACCGGGTATTCGGCTCCGCGCTCCGCGCCTCGCTCTATCCGCCGCGCACGGTGCTGTATCGGCGGGATCGTGCGTCCTATCGCAACGAGGGGCACGGTCATCGCGTCGCGGTCGATGGCCCGGTCCTGTCGCTGCGCGGCGTCATCTACCACGACGACCGCAAGCCCCTGTCGCGCTGGATCGCCGCGCAGCGGCGCTATGCGCGCGAAGAGGCGGACTACCTGGCGCGCCGCGAGGGATTGAGCGTCGCCGACCGGGTTCGCCGCACCGGCTGGGCGGGGCCGATTGCCGTGTTCCTTTACACGCTGTTCGTCAAAGGCTGCCTCTTCGACGGATGGCCCGGCTGGTATTACGCGCTGCAGCGCCTGTTTGCCGAAACCTTGCTGGCGCTCGAAATCCTCGATCGGCGGCTGCGCGAGCGGGCATGATCATCCTCGGCCTGAACGCCTTCCACGGCGACTCGTCGGCCTGCATCGTGCGCGACGGGGTGCTCGTCGCCGCGGCCGAGGAGGAGCGCTTCCGCCGGATCAAGCATTGGGCCGGGTTTCCGTCCGAGGCGATCGCCTATTGTCTCGCCGCGGCCGGGGTCGGGCTGCGCGATGTCGATGCCGTCGCGGTCAACCAGGACAGCCGCGCCAATCTGGGGCGCAAGCTCGCCTATCTGGCGCGGCGGCGGCCGGATGCCGGCCTGGTGCTGCGGCGCCTGCGCAACCGCCGCCGGCGCGCCGGTATCGCCGAGCGGCTCGACCGCTTGTCGCCGGCGGACCGGTTTCGCGGCGCCGTCGAGCCGGTCGAGCATCATCTCGCGCACCTTTATTCGGCCTATTATGTCTCGCCGTTTGCCGAGGCGGCGGTGGTTTCGGTCGACGGGTTCGGCGATTTTTCCAGCGCCGCCTGGGGCCGGGGCGGGCCGTCCGGGATCGCGGTCGACGGCCGCGTCTATTTTCCCCATTCGCTCGGCATCTTTTACGAGGCGCTGACGCAATACCTCGGCTTTCCCTATTACGGCGACGAATACAAGGTGATGGGGCTGGCGCCCTACGGCCGGCCGGCCTGTCTCGACAAGATGCGCCGCATCGTGCGGCTGCGGCCCGGCGGCGGGTTCGCGCTCGACCTCGACTATTTCCGCCACCACCTCGAGGACGTGTCGTACCAGTGGGAGGATTGCGCCCCGATGGCCGGCGACCTGTTCTCGCCGGCGCTCGAAGACCTGCTCGGCCCGCGGCGCCGGCCGGACGAGCCGCTCGAAGACCGCCACCGCGACATCGCCCGCTCGGTGCAGGCGATGTACGAGGAGGCGTTCTTCCACCTGCTCGGCGCGTTGCAGCAGAAGCATGGCCTTGCCGATATCGCGCTGGCCGGCGGCTGTGCGGCGAACTCGGTCGCCAACGGCAAGATCCGGCGCGAGACGCCGTTTCGCCGCGTCTATGTCCAGTCGGCAGCGGGGGATGCCGGCGGCGCCATCGGCGCCGCCTATGCGGTGTGGCACCGGCGCGGCGGCGCGCGGTGTTTCGTCATGGACCACGCATTCTGGGGACCGCAGTTCGGTGCCGACGAGATCGATGCGGTCATCGCATCGCGCCAGGCGGAGATCGCCGCGGCGGGGTGCATGGTCGAGCGGGTTGGCGACGAAGCGGAATTGTGTCGCCGCACCGCCCGAGCGATCTCCGAGGGCAAGGTGGTCGGCTGGTTCCAGGGGCGGATGGAGTGGGGGCCGCGCGCGCTCGGCAACCGCTCGATCGTCTGCGACCCGCGCCGCGCCGACATGAAGGCGATCCTCAACGCCAAGATCAAGAAGCGCGAGTCGTTCCGCCCGTTCGCCCCCTCGGTGCTCGACGCGGCGGTCATCGACTGGTTCGAGGAGGACGACGCCGTCCCGTTCATGATGCAGGTCTTTCAGATCCGCGAGGAAAAGCGCCCGCTGGTGCCGGCGGTCACCCATGTCGACGGGTCGGGGCGGCTGCAGACCGTGTGCCGCCACACCAACCCGCGCTATTACCGGCTGATCGAGGCGTTCCGCGACCTCACCGGGGTGCCGATGGTGCTCAACACCTCGTTCAACGAGAACGAGCCCGTGGTCTGTCGCCCCGAGGAAGCGCTCGACTGCTTCCTGCGCACAGAAATGGACGTGCTGGTGCTGGGCGAGACGATGATCGCCCGGTGAAAGATGCCTCCTCTTGGGCGAAGTTCTCTTGACCCGCCCGGGAGCCTTCGCCGCTACCGCGTGTTCGACCTGACCTGGCGCTCGACCCAGGCGTAGGTCTCGCAGAGCCCGTCGCGCAACGGCTGCGACGGCGCCCAGCCGAGCTTCTCCCGAATCAAGCGATTGTCGGAGTTGCGGCCGCGGACCCCGAGCGGGCCCGGGACGTGCCGCTTTTCCAGGCGCTTGCCGGCGATGTCGATGATCAGGTCGGCGAGCCGGTCGATCGTCACCATCTCCTCGGAGCCGATATTGACCGGACCGGAGAAACCGGACCGGGTGAGGCGCACCGTGCCCTCGACGCATTCCGACACATAGAGAAACGAGCGGGTCTGGCGGCCGTCGCCCCAGATCTCGATCGATCCGCCGTCGGGTGCGGCGGCGACCTTGCGGCACAGCGCCGCCGGCGCCTTTTCGCGGCCGCCGTCCCACGTCCCTTCCGGGCCGAAGATGTTGTGGTAGCGGGCGATCCGCGGCTCGATGCCGTGGCAGCGGCCGTAGGTCAGATAGAGCCGCTCGCTGAACAGCTTCTCCCAGCCGTATTCGCTGTCGGGTGCGGCGGGATAGGCGGAGTCCTCGGCGCAGTTGGGGTTGTCCGGGTCTTCCTGGTTGTAGGCCGGGTACATGCAGGCCGAGGAGGAATAGAAGATGCGGCGGATGTTGCGGCGCCGGCAGGTTTCCAGCACGTTGAGATTGATCGAGGCCGAGTTGAACATGATGTCGGCGTCGTTTTCGCCGGTGAAGATGAACCCGGCGCCGCCCATGTCCGCGGCGAGCTGGTACACCTCGTCGAACCGCCGGTCGATCACCTGGCGGCAGAAATAGGCGTCGCGCAGATCGCCAATCACGAAATCGTCGGCGGCGGTTTCCGAGAATTCGGGAAACTTGAGGTCGACGGCGCGCACCCACAGGCCGTCGCGCTTCAGCCGCTTGACCAGATGGCTGCCGATAAAGCCGCCGCCGCCGCACACCAATGCCGTCTTCATCCCCGCGCTCCGCGATCGCTGTGCAAGCAGTCTATCAGCCAGCGGTTAAGCTCTCGATAATTGCTGCGACCAGCGGCTTCAGAAAATAGCGCCGGGCCGGGACGATGGCGGGGGACAGGCCGCGGGCGGCGAGGGTGGCGGCGGCGACCGGGCCGATCGCGGCGATGCGGGTGCGGGCGAGGCCCCGGCGCAGCTCGTCCTCGCGCGCCAGCTTTCCGGCGGCATCGAACAGCCGGGCGATCTGCGGCGAACTGGTAAAGGCGATGACGTCGATCCGGCCTTCGGCCAATTCGCCGATCAGCATGCCGACCCGCCGGTCGTCGGCCTCCGAGGCATAGGCATAGGGCACCACCGGATCGACCGCGGCGCCGGCCTCGCGCAGAAAGTCGAGCAGCCTGGCGTTCGGGTTGCCGGGATAGAGCTGCACCGCGACCCGGCGGCCGCGCAGATCCTCGTTCGCCAGCGCGGCGATGACGCCCTCGGTGGTCGGCTCGCCGGCGCGCAGGCCGGCGCTAAGCCCCAACTCGCGCAGCGCGCGGACCGGCTTGGGCCCGCGCGTGATCGCCCGCACCGCGGCGAGGGCGGCAACGAACGCGGCGGCGTGGCCGGTGCGCCGCGCCGCCGCGTGCAGGCGGCGCAGGCCTTCGCCGGTCAGCAGGATCAAATCGTCGGGCGGCGCCGCAATGACGCGCTCGATCCACGCCGCGACCGGCGCCGGGTCGGGCGCATCGCGGATCGCCACCAGCGGACAGCGCACCGTCTCGGCGCCCTCCGCCTCGAGCAGGGCGGCGAGCCGGTCGAGCTCGCGATGCTCGGGCAGCGCGATGCGGCGGCCGGAAAGCGCCGTCACGCCATCGCCGGCTCGGCCGCCTTGGCGATGTTGAAGGCGGGCATGACTTCGGTGGCGAAGCGCTCCAACTGTTCGAGGCAGAGCGATTTCGGCACGCCGACCGACAGGCTGACCGAGACCCGGTCGAGGCCGGGATAGCGCGCCTCTATCGCCTTCAAGTGTTCGACGATCTGCTCGGGCGTGCCGCACAGCACGCCGCCCGCCCGGATCGCGTCCTCGATGCGCGGCAGCTTCGCGGTCGGCGCGCGGCGCGGATCGCGCATGATCTCGATCTGCTCGTCGCTGAGGGCGCGGACCAGGCGCAATTCGCCGAACATCTTCATGTTTTCTTCGTAATACTTGCCGGCCTGGCGGATGCCTTCCTCGCGGCTGTCGGCGATAAAGAAGTGGAAGCCGAAGCACAGCCGCTCGCCGAGTTCGAGCTCGATGCCGAGCCGTGCATGCGCCTCCTGCCAGGCGATGACCACGTTGTGCATTGCCCCGCCCTCGGCCGAGCCGCCGCCGACCAGCCCCTTGATGCCGTGCTTGGCCATGAAATCCATCGCCCGCGCGGTGCCGCCCTGGATCGGCTGCCAGCACTCGACCGGCCGGCGCAGCGGTCGCGGCACCAGGGTCAATTCCTTCAGTTCATAGCCGCGATAGGGCACCTCGGCCGGGATCGTGTAGTGCTTGCCCTTGTGGCTGAACGACTCCTGGTTGAACGCCTTGAAGATGATCTCGACCTGCTCCTCGAACAATTCGCGGTTGGCCGGCTGGTCCAGCAGCGGCGCGCCGAAGGTCTCGACCTCGCGGGTGTGATAGCCGCGCCCGACGCCGAAGGTGATCCGCCCGCCCGACAATATGTCCGCCGTCGCATAATCCTCGGCGAGGCGCAGCGGGTGCCACATCGGGCAGATGTTGAAGCCGCAGCCGAGCCGCAGCCGTTTGGTCAGATGGGCGAGGTGCAGCGCCGCCATCAGCACGTTGGGGATGCACTCGTAGCCCTCGTGCTGAAAGTGGTGCTCGGCCATCCAGAAGGTGTCGTAGCCCGTGCGGTCCATCAGCCGGGCCATCGCCTCGGCCTTGTCGAACACGCTGGCCAGCGCCTCGTTGGGAAAGCGCCGGTCGTTGACCGGAACCCCGCCATAGCCGACATCGTCCATGTCGATATGGCCGGCAAACAGGCTGTCGAACTTGGTGATCATCGGCCGTCTCCCTCGGGACGTTGTTATTGTGGACGCGCCGGGCGGCGGAGGTCAAACTTCCCGCCTCACCGGGAGGAGCCAGATGAGCCTATCGGTCAATCGCATCGCCGGCGCGCTCGGCGCCGAAATCTCCGGGGTCGACCTGTCGCAGCCGCTCGACGACGGCGTCATCGCCGAAATCCGCCGCGCGCTGATCGAGCACCTGGTCATTTTCTTCCGCGACCAGCACCTGACGCCGGAACAGCACCTCGCCTTCGGCCGCCGGTTCGGCCGGTTGCAGGTCCACGATTTCGTCGACGGCATGGACGACAACCGCGAGATCATCGAGGTGCGCAAGGAACCGTACGAGATGCGCAATTTCGGCGGCGGCTGGCACAGCGACGTCAGCTACCTCGAACGCCCGGCGCTCGGCTCGGTGCTTTACGCCCGCGAGGTCCCCGATGCCGGCGGCGACACGATGTTCGCCAACCAGTATCTCGCCTACGAGACCCTGTCCGACGGCATGAAGCAGCTGCTCGGCGGCATGCGGGCGATCCACAGCGCGCGCCGGTCCTACGGGCTCAACGCGCCGCGCCGCGCCGACGAGGGCAGGACCTCGATGGGCATCCATTTCACCGAAGAGGCGCATGCCGAGGTGGACCATCCGGTGGTGCGCACCCACCCCGAGAGCGGCCGCAAATGCCTGTACGTGCACGGCGGCTTCACCGTGCGCTTCCAGGACATGACCGAGGAGGAGAGCGCGCCGCTGCTGCACTATCTCTACCGCCACGCGGTGCGCCCCGAATTCACCTGCCGCTTCCGCTGGGAGAAGAACTCGATCGCGTTCTGGGACAACCGCTGCGTCCAGCACAACGCGATCAACGACTACCAGGGCAAGCGCCGCGTCATGCACCGGGTGACGATCGAGGGCGAGCGGCCGGTCTGATGCCGCTCGACTACCGCGCCGCGGTCCTGCACGCGCCGCGGACGCCGCTCGCGGTCGAGCGCGTCGTCGCCGGCGAGCTGCCGCGCGACGGCGTGCTGGTGCGGATCAAGGCGGCCGGGTTGTGCCATACCGATCTCGAAGTGATTGAGGGCGGCCTGCGCTATCCCATGCCGATCGTGCTCGGCCACGAGGCCGCCGGCATCGTCGAAGCGGCCGGGGCCGAGGCGCGCGGCGTCGCGGTCGGCGACCACGTGATCCTGTCGTGGAACCCGCATTGCGGGCACTGTTTTTACTGCGACCGCGACCTGCCGATCCTGTGCGAGACCTATCTCGCGCACGGACCCAAGGCATTGGCCTTCGACGGCGGCACCCGCGTCCGCCGCGCCGACGGCGGCGGGCTCGGCCAGCTGATGTTCCTCGGCGCTTTCGCCGAATACGCGCTCGTCGCCGCCGAGCAGGCGATCCCGGTGCCGAAGGAGATGCCGTTCGACCGCGCCTCGCTGATCGGCTGCGGGGTGATGACCGGGGTCGGCGCGGCGCTCAACGTCGCGGCGATCGGCTACGGCGACACTGTGATGGTGATCGGCTGCGGCGCGGTCGGGTTGTCGGCGGTGCAGGGGGCGCGCCTCGCCGGCGCGGGAGAGATCATCGCGGTCGATCTCGATCCGGCGAAGCTCGACCTCGCCGGGCGGCTCGGCGCGACGATGGGGCTCGACGCGCGCCGCGACGACGTCGTCGCGGCGGCAAGGCGGGCGGGCGGCGGCCGCGGCGCCGATGTCGTCATCGAGGCGGCCGGCAGCCCCGCTTCCTTCCGCCTCAGCGTCGAGGCGGTACGGCCGGGCGGCGAGGTGATCTGGCTCGGCAAGACCGATGTCGATAGCGAGGTGCCGTTCCGCTGGGGCGCGCTGATGGCGGAAAAGCGCATCCGGCGATCGAGCTATGGCGGGGCGCGGCCGGCGCGCGACTTTCCGATGCTGGCACGGGCTTATCTCGACGGCCGCCTCAAGCTCGACGAGCTGATCACGCGGCGCATCGGCCTCGACGAGATCAACGACGGCTTCGCCGCGCTAAAAGCGGGCGCCGCCATCAGAAGCGTCATCGTGTTCTAAAAAAATGAACGAACGTCGTTAACGCAGAGGACGCGAAGGAGACGCAGAGGCCGCGAAGGCGCCGAGCCCTCCGCGTCCTTCGCGCCTCCTTCGCGTCCTTCGCGTTAAAGGGTTTTTCTTGCGCGGCGGCACCGCCTCGCGTGCTGGCGCGTTTTGAGAACCAACGTTGTTAACGCAGAGGACGCCAAGGAGACGCAGAGGCCGCGAAGGCACCGAGCCCTCCGCGTCCTTCGCGCCTCCTTCGCGTCCTTCGCGTTAAAGCGTTTTTTCGCGTGGCCGCGTTTCTTTAATTCGGCACCCAGGCCAAGGCGCGGATTGCGGTGAATTCGCCAGGTCTCGCCGCCATCGGGGCTGAGCCAGGCGCCGCTGCCGATCGTGCCGACGCAGATCGAGAAATCCTTGGCCATCGCGGTGTCCTCCCTCGAACGGGGTTACGACGTGCCCTCCCAGCCGGTATGCGAGATGTCGATGACGACGCCGTCCGGACCGGACCATTTCATCTCGAAATTGGCGTGCCCGCCGGCGGCCATCGCGGCGTCGACCCCGTCCTTGGCGGAGAGCCGCTTGGCGTTGGCGTGTTCGAGGGCGGTGCAGGCCTGGTCGAGGTCTTCGACCTCGAAGCCGAAATGGTGGATGCCTTCGAAATTGGGGCCGTGCGCCCCCATGTCGAGCGCGCGCTCGTCCTTCAGGTTGAGCACCGCCAGGTTGATGTGCCCGTCGGTGAGGAACACCGCCCCGTTGGGGCTGCGGCGCACCTCCTTGAGGCCGAACGCCTCTTTGTAGAACGCGGCGGTGCGCGCCGGGTCCTTTGTCGTCAGGGCGATGTGTCGGATGCGCGGCATGGCGGTTTCCTCCTTCGATTGGCATGCCGTTGCGGCCCGAGGTGCCGCCGCCCGGGCGTTACCCGCCGCCGGCCTTTGCGCCAGTTTACGGCTGCCGCGGCGGGTTTGTCGATGTTCCTCGGGCCGCCGCCGTGCGGCCGCACGGTTTGGAAAGTTTTGGAAGATTTAGGGCGCCTCTCATGGCCCCGGTCGCACCCGCCGGCTAGATCTCGCAGCCGGCACAAGAAGGGAGGGTGCGATGGAGATGCGGCGCAACTGGCGGGCGATCGCCCGCACGGCCTGCCGGCATGAAGCGCTCGCCGGCCTGCGCGGCGTGCGGCGGCATCGCGCGGCGGACGACCCGGCGGAGCCGGCCGACGGCCGCTTCGCCGACATCGTGCTGCTGCCGCTCGCCGGGCTGGCCCTGTCGCTCTACGTGCTGGGCGCAATACCGGAGGCCAGCGAGGCGATCGCCAATACTCTGGCGATCGGTGGGCTGCGCTGACCGGCCGCCGTTTGACTCGGCTTCCCCCCGCGCCTACGCTTTTTCGGATACCGGACGGGCCGATCCGTCATCTTGCGGGAGGATTGCATGAGCGCCCATCTCAGCCCTGCGCAGGTCCACGCCAGACTCAAGCACCCGGTCGTCGACGGCGACGGCCATTGGCTCGAATTCGCCCCGGTGTTCAGCGAGAAGATGCGCAAGGCAGGCGGCGACCTCGCCGCGGACGGTTTCCTCGCCGCGCTGAAGACGACGACCGATGCGCTGCGCCTGACCCCGGCGGAGCGCGCCGAGCGGCGCATCGCCCAGCCCAATTTCTGGAACCGCCAGGCCGAGAACACGCTTGACCGCGCCACCGCGATGATGCCGAAACTGCTGTACGAGCGCCTCGACGAGATCGGCATCGACTTCGCTGTGATCTATCCGACCGCCGGGCTGCGGCTGCCGCGGATCAAGGACGATGCGACGCGGCGCGCGGTGATCCGCGCCTATAACATCGTCGCGGCCGACTATTTCCGTCCCTTTGCCGACCGCATGACGCCGGCGGCGATCATTCCGATGCATACCCCCGACGAGGCGATCGAGGAGCTGGAGTTCGTCACCGCGCAGCTGGGCGCCAAGGTCGGCATGTTCGGCAGCGGCATGCCGCGCCAGGTTGCCGCCTGCCGCACCGACGACGCCGAGTCGCGCCGCTTTACCGTGTGGTACGACGTGCTCGGCATCGACAGCCCGTACGACTACGACCCGGTCTGGGCCAAATGCGTCGAGCTCGGCATCGCCCCGACCTTCCATTCGAGCGCCAGCGGCCAGGGGCTCAGGAACAGCCCGACCAATTTCGTCTACAACCATATCGGCCATTTCGCCGCCGCCGGGCATGCCGTCGCCAAAGGCATTTTCCTCGGCGGGGTGACGCGCCGCTTCCCCGAGCTGCGCTTCGCCTTTCTCGAAGGCGGGGTCGGCTGGGGCTGCCAGCTTTTCGGCGACCTGATCGAGCATTGGGAGCGTCGCGGCGCGCCGGCGCTGAAGCGGATGAACCCGGACAGGCTCGATCGCAAATTGCTGATGGAGCTGGTGGTCAAGCACGGCTACGACGACATCGCCGAGGTGCTGCGCCAGAACGACGGCTGGCCGTCGCGCGAGGCGCATCTGACCGGCAACCGCGACGAGCTCGACGATTTCGCCGCCTGCAAGATCACCCGCAAGGAGGACTGGATCGAGCTGTACGCCAAGCCGTTCTATTTCGGCTGCGAGGCCGACGACCGCATGAACGCCACCGCGTTCGGTCGCGGCAACCCGTTCGGCGCCAAGCTCAATGCGATCTTCAGCTCGGATATCGGCCATTTCGACGTGATCGACTTCCGCGACCCGCTGCCCGAGGCCTACGAGCTGGTCGAGGACGGCCATATCACCGAAGACGATTTCCGCGCCTTCACCTTCGCCAACGCGGTCAGGCTGTGGGGCACGCAGAACCAGCGCTTTTTCGAGGGCACGGTGGTCGCCCGGGAGGCCGCCGCGGTGCTCCGCGACAGCCCGGTGCGCGCCGCCGCCGAATGAGCTGAGGCGCCGGGGCGTCGAGGGCGGTGCCGGCCCGGCGCCGCCCTTTTTCGTTGCGAGGGATCACCGGGATGCCCGGCCGTTTCGATCGCGCCGCCCTTGCCGCCGAGCTTGCCGCGACCCTCGGGGTCGCGGTGCCGCTGGTCGGCGCAAATTTGGCGCAGATGGCGATGGGCGTCACCGACACGATCATGGTCGGCTATCTCGGCGGCGCGCCGCTGGCCGCGGCGGGGCTTGGCAGCGCGCTGTATTTCACCGTCGTCGTGCTGGTCCAGGGCGTCGTCTCGGCGGTCTCGCCGCTCGCCGCCCATGCGCTCGGCGCCGGCGACCCGGGGCGGGCCGGGCGGATCGCCGGCGGCGGCCTCGCTCTCGCGGTCGTGGCGGGGCTGCCGCTGGCGGCGACGATGGCGGTGCTCGACCGGCTGCTCGCCGGGCTCGGCTACGATCCCGCGCTGGCCGGCGAGGTCGGCGCGTTTCTGCGCGCGATCGCCTGGGGCGCGCCCGGCTTTATCGTCTTCGCCGCGCTGCGCGGCTTTCTTGCCGCCGCCCGGCACCCGGGCGCGGTGGTGGCGGTGGTCGCGCTGTGCCTTCCCGCCAACGCCGCGCTCAACTGGCTCTTGATTTTCGGCCATTTCGGCCTGCCGCCGCTCGGCATCGCCGGCTCCGGGCTGGCGTCGGCGATCAACCAGTGGCTGATGGCGGCGGGTCTGGCGCTGGCCGTCGGGGCGTTGCCGGGGCTGCGCCGCTACCGTCTCTTCGCCGCGGCCGGCACGGCGCGGTGGCGCGAAATCCGCGAAATTCTGGCGCTGGGCCTGCCGATCGGCGGGATCATGGGCATCGAGATCGGGGTCTTCGTCAGCGCCAGCGTGCTGATCGGGCTGCTCGGCGCCGATGCGCTCGGGGCGCATCAGATCGTGCTCAATTTCGCCAGCCTCACCTTCATGGTGCCGCTCGGCATCGGCCAGGCGGCGACGGTGCGGGTGGCGGGCGAGCTCGGCGCCGGCGACCGGGCGGCCGCGCGCCGCGCCGTCGCCGTCGCGCTGGCGCTCGGCATCGCCTTCATGGCCGGCGCCGCGATCCTGTTGTGGACCGCGCCGCAGCAGATCGTCGGGCTGTACATCAGCCGCGCCGACCCTGCCAACCGAGCGATTGTCGCGCTGGCGATCAGGCTGTGCGCGATCGCCGCGCTGTTCCAGGTGTTCGACGGCATCCAGACGATCTCGGCCGGCGCCCTGCGCGGCTACCGGGACACCGCGGTGCCGATGCTGCTCGCCGCGGTCGGCTACTGGGCGATCGGCTTTGCCGTCGGTGCGGCGCTGGCGCTGCCGCTCGGCTATGGCGTGGTCGGCTTCTGGTGGGGGCTGGCGCTCGGGCTGTTTTCGGTCGCGCTTCTGCTCGGCGCGCGGCTGGCAAAACATCGTTAATCGGCCCGGGCGGGCCGCCGCTTTTACCGCCGCTTTACCGTTATTCCCTATCGGTCACCGTAGCGCGGTCTGTTCGGGCGGCTTCGGAGGCGGTTGTGCATAGGCTCCTTTCGCGCCTTTCGGCGGCCCTCCGCCATTCGCGGTTCCGCCGGCTGCGGGACGAGAACGGCAGCGTGCTCTTCGTCTCGGCCGCGGCGATGCTGGTGCTGTGCGGCGTCACCGGGCTCGGCGTCGATGTCGGCATGTGGTACCGTACCAAGCGCGCGATGCAGAACGCCGCCGACTCGGCGGCGATGGCCGCCGCGCTCGACAACAGCGCCGCCACCTACCAGGCGGCGGGCAAGGCGGTGGCCGCGCAATACGGCTTTGTCGATGGCAGCGGCGGCGTCAACGTCGCGGTGGCGAACGCGCAGAGCTGTCCCGGCGGCGGCACGTCGAACTGCTATACCGCGACGGTATCGCAGCAGGCCCCGCAATATTTCTCGCAGGTGCTCGGGATCGCCGCGCCGACCCTGTCGGCGAGCGCGACGGCGAGTCCGGCGACGACCGGCGCCAACGACTGCGTGCTTGCGCTCAACCCGACGGCGAGCAGCGCGGTGCTGCTCAACGGCACGGTATCGATCAACCTGAGCTGCGGCCTGGCCGTCAATTCGAGCTCGAGCCAGGCGCTGCTGATGAACGGCACCAACTCGATCACCGCGACATCGGTGGACGTGGTCGGCAACGTGCTGCGCAACCCTTCCGCCGGCAATCCGATCACCCCCGCCGCGACCACCGGGGCCGCCAGCACCCCGGATCCCTACGCCGGCCTCGCGGTGCCCTCGCTTCCCGGCGGCGGTTGCGCCAGCCCGACAAGCTACAACGGCGCCAACCAGACCTGGAACCTTTCTGCCGGTGTAAAGTACTGCAGCAACCTGACGTTCAACGGCGCCAACGACACTGTGAATTTCGCGCCCGGCACCTATTACTTTGACCGCGCGTCGCTGGTGGTGAACGGCAGCGGGATCACGCTGAACGGCACCGGCGTCACCTTCGTGTTCACGACCTCGACCGGCAGCGGCGTCGGCGGGCTGACGATGAACGGGCAGGTCACCGCCAATCTCAGCGCCCCCACCGCCGGCAGCGGCCAGCCGCTCCCCGGCTTCGTCTTCTACCAGGATCGCCGGGCCAGCGCGGGCGGCAACGTCACGTTCAACGGCAACCCCTCGTCGCAGGTTACCGGCGCGCTCTATTTCCCCAGCCAGAAGCTCACCTTCAACGGCCAGGGGACGAGCACCGGCTGCACCCAGATCATCGCCGACACGATCACCTTCAACGGCACGCCGCACCTGGCGACCAGCACTTGCGTGTCCGCCTACGGCCTGTCGACGATCGGCGGCACGTCGTCGGGCGCGAAGCTCGTCCGCTAGTCTTATTCGACGAGCTGGACGACCGCGCCGTCGCCGTCGCGGCCCTGGGCGCGGTACTGCCCGATTTTCTGCAGCAGCGGCCGGTCCGACACCGAATACAGCACCGCCTCGCGCGGCCCGCGGTTGATATGGCGGCGCCACAGCGAATTGGGCACGACGAACAGGTCGTTCTGCGCCCAATCGTATGCGGCGCCGGCGATCTCGGTCGTGCCCTCGCCGTCGAGCACGATGTAGAAGGTGCTCGAGGTCTCGCGCTTCCAGCGCGTCGCCTCGCCGGGGCGGAGGAGCTGTGCGGCGTAGTCGAGGGTCGGAAACACCGGCGCCCCGGTCGCCGGGTTGACGAAAGAGACGGTGATGCCTTCGTAGGGGTCGCCGGCCTCGCCGGAGAGGCCGTCGAGGGCGGCACGGATCGCCTCGCCGCGGTAGTGGAACACCGGCGAGGTGTCGCGGCCGATGCCGCGGCGGTGCGAGACAAAGCCGGGAAGGATGCCGCCGGCGCCGTAGAGCCGTTCCGAATAGCCGCTGTCCCGCGTCGGCCGCTGGGCGCGTGCGTTGCCGTCGCGCTCGCCCGGGAAATCCTCGTCGATCCAGCTGATATCGAGGAATTCGAGCAGCGGAAAATCGAGGATGTCGGCCCACACCACCGGTGTCGTGCCGTCGTTGCCGTGGTCGTGCCAGGTGCCGTGCGGGGTCAGGATCAGGTCGCCGCGCGCGGCGCGGCAGCGCTCGCCCTCGATCGTCGTGTAGCCGCCGTTGTCGGACAGGATCGTGCGGCTGGCGTTGGGCGTGTGCAGGTGCACCGGCGCGACGTCGCCGGGCAGGTAGATCGACACCGCGCAGCGGATCGTGCTGGCCACCTGCAGCCGGCCGCCGAGCCCGGGATTGACCAGGAGGAATTGCTGGCGGTCGGCGAACTCGATCGGCGAGACGCCGTCGCTCTCCTTGGCGCCGCGGGCGATCTCGGCGATGCGGTCGAGATAGGGGCCGATCTCGCGCCAGCGCCAGCGGTGCGGCGCCGCCTTCATCTGGTTGGCGCCGACCCGGCCGCGGGCGAGGGTGCCGCCGGCGGCGATGCCGTCGTCGCGGAACCAGGGGCGCTGCGCCGGCGCGTTGGCCTGGGTGCGCAGCCAGATGTTGAGCCCCGCCGCCTCGGCGTTGAGCCGCTCCATCGCCTCGCGCGCCGCGGACTGAAGGGGAAGGGACATGCTCGGCTCCTCGACGGCGACGCCCCGACCGGCCCGCTGTTTTCGCTGTTTTATCAGGGAATAAATCAGCGAACCCGGGGCGAGGGGAAGCAGTCAGAAGGCCGTTTGTACACGATTTGTTCAAAAATGTCAAGAGC
>Ga0209581_1002305_pt1 | contig 18632 bp, 11 predicted proteins | sample Coa_R2_FD_187160 | JGI IMG/M metagenome (GOLD analysis project Ga0209581, IMG submission 187160) | Surface soil microbial communities from Centralia Pennsylvania, which are recovering from an underground coalmine fire - Coalmine... | ecosystem: Environmental > Terrestrial > Soil > Unclassified ...
CGCCCGATGGTTTGCTTCGTGAACGTCGCGAGCGTGGATCGAATCATCTATGCCATCTTCAATGGTTACAACGAAAAACACGAATGGCGGAACCGTACCCTCCGCCTTTTTACACAAGCAGCTTGACGTCACCTACTCGTCCAGAAGGCAGCGATCGGGATCGTGTGTTGAGGGAGATTTCGCCGGGCAAGTGCGCCAGCCGGTGAAGCGGAATACATGCGTAGCTGACAAGGGGCCACCAGCGTGGCCTGATTCGGAGTCAAAAAGCGTTCCGCCAAGAAACCCTGAACGGAACGCTTCATGGTTAGAACCCGGAAACGGTAGGAAGTTTAACGGCCAAGCTTGCGCCGCCGGAAGCCCCCGAGCCCAACCAAGCCACTACCCATGAGCAGCAGGGAAGAAGGCTCTCGGTAGTTGTGCCGAACGTGGTCACGAGCGCCATGGGGCCGGCAAAGCCGGAATTTGAGCCCTTGAAGGCAAACGCGCGGCTAGTCATCGTACCCGTGTTGTCGGCGTCGTTACTGGCATTGCCGAGAAAGACGTCATCTTGATTGGTGACGGCAATCTCTAAAAGCAGGTTTGCATCCACGCCCATTGTGGTCCGTTCCTTGCCTTGCGCATCGTAGAGGGTGATTTTCGGCATGCCGTGCTCCATCCACATCTGAACATGTACTCTCGCCGCGCCGTCTATCACGCCGAACCCCCGGGCGGCAATCTTTTCGGGCACCGGCTGGATTGCGTCAATGCCGCCAAGGGCAGAAACCCTTCAGCCGCCGATGATCGCGTTCCAGTTTTTCCAGCCGCTTCACAAGATCAGCTTCACTCAGTCAAAGCAACGCCAGCGTAACGCGCAACACGTCGGAACACCTCCCGGGCGGTCTCAGTGGCCTGAGCTGCACTGACCACAGCCAAGCCCATGCCCAAGATGATTGCGGTTCGTATGGTTCCCCTCCTCGCGCAGATGGTGCTTTCCTCACGGGCAGGGCCCCATTTTGCGTGACATGAATGCCGTGCCGCCTTCTTGGTGCAGATCGGCCACGGCACGGGAAGTTTCTGTTCAAACCGGCGCAAGCGAATGCTCGAAGGGGAAATACTTGCCGGGCCGCAATTGGCTACATGCGACCTGCCGCGTGGCGCAATGGGCAGCGCTGCATTTCTCCCCCTCGCTTTTCTGTGCCGCCGGCCTCTGCAGCGGCCTCTGCTTTATTCATTGGCCTCCGCTTCTTTCGACTTGACCTCCGGGGTTGATTGGAGGCCGCAAGCTCGCGCCACCACTTCCGGATCCTTCCGGAAGCGGTGGCCTAACGCCTTCAGGTCCTTCACCACTTCGGCTTCGTACTCCGGCCGGATGCTCTGATCTGAAGAGTCGAAGCCAATTCCTTTGCTTAGCTCAGGACAGGCTCTAAAAAACGGAGGAAGATTCCCGGCATTTGTTCAACCGGCGGAGCAAGAAGCGCCGAATTTACCCGAAAATCTCGGGATAACCGACAAGTGAAGTGCAGTACGACAGAAACGGTTTTCCGGCGATCTTTTAGAAGAAGAACTTCAGCGAAAGTTGCACAATCCGCGGGAAGTTCCACTGGAAGAAATTGACCGTGCCGAACCCTTTCCAGCTTCCGTTCGCCTGACGAACGGGAGGCCCATCGTTCGGGTTTGTGTCCGGAGGCGGGAACAACGGAGTATTGGTGAAGTTGAACGCATCCGCTCGAAACTGCAAATGCTTGCTCTCTGTGATCGGAATATTTTTCTCCAGTGTGAGGTCCAGGTCTGGAACGGTAGGTTCGCGGAGCCAAGATACCCGGTCGGGTTGATTCCCCTGTGAAAACGCCGGCCTGGACAGAAAGCAATTTAGAGGCACGCCATTGCAGTTGTTCAGCCACTGTTCGAAAGTGGGACCACCCTGAGGTTTCCAGCTATAGCCGGGAATGGGCCATGCTCCGCCATTGATTGCTTCTGGAAAGCCACTCTGCGCAGTGAAAATCCAGTTAAATCGCCACCCGTTGATAATCGCGCCCAGGGCTTTCGACGGGTTTGGAGCGATGTACTTGGCACCTTTGCCCATGGGAAGGTCCCACTCGCCGCTCCAACTCAGAATGTGGGTGCGGTCGTCGCCGGTGACTTCGTAGATCTGGTGTGCATCCTGCCACGGCCAACCATTCCGCCAACCGTCGGACTGCATGTTCTTCGAATATGTGTAGGCAACCTGGAAACTTAAACCACGGGTTTGACCGTACAGCCGCTTGTTTAACTTTACTTGCAGCGAATCGTACCAGACCCTGCCAAGGGGCATCGTATAGTCGCCAACAAGGCCAAACTCCGGAAAAGGAACTACCAGACGAGCAGCCTGGATCGTGGGAGATGATCCTTCACTGGTGTTGCGCGGAAGCACGCCATAGAACGGATTGGGGACATTGGAGTTGTACCAGTTGCCCACCGCCGGATCGTAGCTTCCTTCCTGTAATTGAGGATAGCCCAGATTTCCAGGCATCGGTCCCCCGTTAAGGGGTAGCGTTCCGTTAACCCAGACAAAATCACGTAAATTACGGGTGTAGTTTCCTGCGTACTTCACATCCAGCAGCATGTGACCCGGTAACTCCCTTTGGACCCCGAAGGACATGATCTGAATGCGCGGGATGCGCCGCCCGGGAAAATCCAGTTGTTGTGTGTTGCCCACGTTCGTTAGCAGCCCTAGCGAACTGCCGACCGGCTTATTCAGGCCGTTTGGAAAGGGATTACCAGCCAGGAAGTAATTCGTGGGGGTGACGCCGTCCAGCGAGGCCACGTAGGGCGTGCCAATGCTGAAACCCGATGTGGTGCCACCCTCAATGCCGTAAGAGTACATCCAGCCCCACCCGCCACGAACCACGGTCCTGGGGTTGATCATATAAGCGAAGCCGATACGGGGGCCGATGTTGGACCAATCGGTGTCATAAGCATCCACGGGCTGACCGTTCGTGCCGGGAAATTGGATGCCTCCATAAATCGTCTTCAGGCTCGCGACGTTAATACCATAAGCCGTCAGTGCAGGGGCATCTGCTGCCAGATTGGCTTGATAAACAGGGTTGTTTGTGATCGGGTTTACGCACGTGATGCAGAATCCCCGATTCAGCCGATTGTAGCGCTCACGCAGGCCGCGCTGGACGTCATAGCGCAAGCCAATATTCAGCGTCAGGTGTCGATTTACTCGGATATTATCTTGAACGTAGATGTCCCACATGGGAAATCCCTCTGCAACGGTCGTGTTCCAATCCACGCTGCCACCCGTGGGATAGCCAAGCAAAAAAGTTGCGATCACATTTCCATCGTTAATGCCCGGAAGCGTATTCCGCGCCGTGGGATTGTACTGGGTGGGCCCTGTTCCAAAACTGAAAGCACCATTGGGACTCCCGCCCGGTTCAGGGTCTGTGAACTGATACTCGCCCACCTCACCGCCGAACTCAATATTGTGCCGCCCTTTGCTCTTTGTGAAGTCAGCGTCAAACACTGTATTCGTGTAGAAGTGACCCGTTACCTGATTACCGATAATCTGAGGATAAATTTCGCCAAAGGTGATTTGCGGCAGCAGATCAAGCGTGGTCGTCGGAGCGTGTACATAGTGCAGGCCGATGGACTCAGGTGTCGGGGTTGAGAGCGGCCCATTGGGGAACAGGTCCGCGAAGCGTGCAAAGGAGAGCTTGAAATCTCCCACCAGGCTCGGCGAAAAAACATGGGTCATATCCTGGCTGGCCACCCAGTTTTCTCGCATAGTGTTGATGTTGCCATTCTCGGCTGGACCAGTGAATCCGCTGGAGTCGCGGAATTCGTGGCCCTTCTGCCATTCGAAGGTACTGTACCAGCGTGTCAAGTCGCTGGTGTTGTAGTCCACTCGGACCATGGGTTGATCATACCGGTATCTGTCCGGCACAGCGGCAATGAAGTTGTTCTGATCCGAAGTGACGTTAATGTTGGGCATGGGGAACAGATTGATTAGGGCAGTACTGATGGGGCTGATGTCGTTGGAGGGAATCACATCGCCCGGGAATGCTGTGCGGGAGTAGTTGTTCTCGGGACAGTTGGTGAGTGTACCTCCCGGTGAGTTGCAGACCGTTGTGGTGGGATCGTAGATTGTGTACTTGGTTCCGGAGAAGTCACCGCGCCGCTCTGCGGCGGTTGGGACGCTTGTGACCGTTACAAACGGGATCGACTCACGGTATCCTTCGTAGCTGCCAAAGAAAAAGACTTTATCTTTTTTGATCGGGCCTCCGAAAGTGCCGCCAAACTGGTTTTGAATGGTGTTTTGCCTCGGTACGCCATTGGCGTTGTTCTCGAAGACGTTGGCATTCAGCGCGCCATTTTCGAGATACTCATAGACATCTCCGTGATAGGCGTTGGTTCCGGACTTGGTCACCATATTGACGACGCCACCCCCGGTACGCCCATAGCGTGCGTCGAACATTTGATCCATTATGTTGACTTCCTGCAGCGCGTCCACATTGGGCGCGGTCATCCAGGTTCCTTCCGGTCCGAAGCCGGTCATGATCGTGATATTCGTGCCGTTCAAGGTAAAGTTGTTGAAGTTGCCGGCCTGCGCTGAGCTCCCGCCAATACTATAATTGTTGGACACGTCCCAGCCTCTTGTGCCGGAATAGCCGCTTGCTCCAAACTGTTGTTGCAGAAATTGACTTCCGGGTGTTGTGCGCACAAGCATGTAAACCTGACGGCCATTGAGCGGCAGGTTTTCTACTTGACGGGTTTGAAGAACGGTGCCCCCAGATCCGCTGGCGGTCTCGATGATGGGGGGCGTTGAGGTTACTGTGACTGCTTGGGAAACAGAACCGACTTGCAATTTGAAATTCACTCCCCGGCTTTGGGCGGCCAGCACGACTACGTTTTCCTGCACGGCCGTCTTGAATCCCTGCGCCTTGACGGTCATCGTATACGTTCCGGGCAACACGTAGGGAATGTAATAAACTCCGGCGCTGCTGGTTTTCGCGGTGTATGTCTGCCTGGTGTTGTTCATAACGGCCGTGACGACCGCATTGGGAACAACAGCACCTGAAGGATCGGTAACCTGACCCGTCAGGCTGGAGCGGAATTCCTGAGCCCAAAGTATGGCAGGTCCGAGGACCATCAGTAGCATTAGAATCCCTATGGATGCGATTTTAATTGCAAGGCACAATGAATGAAGTGTTTCTCTAACCATTTCTCCCCCGTTAGCAAAATCAAGAATGTGTCATGACCGGGAAGTCGAAGGTGCTCCCTCGCTTCAGTCCCTCGAAAGGCACCCAGCCGTTCCGTCCGACGAAAGCGGGTATCCACATCTCACTGGCGCCGGCCTGACAACCAAGGTGATTTGCGTTTGGAATGACATTGTTTGTGCATTCTCCCTCGTCGACGACCTTGACTTCCTATGGAGATGCAACCACGCGACTGACGAAATTTCGGCACGCTATGGTAAACTTAATAACCCCCCTAACCAAGCGCGCTGGCCATTTTAAGGTTTAAGAGCGTCGGAGGAAGGGGAATTCACGGGGAGGTTTACGGTGAATTCGCCAACTTTATGTGTGCCACAGGGGACTAGCCAGAAGGCCGCTTCATTGGAAGGAGACGAGAGGTGGAGATTAGCGTTACGCGTCGTGCGGAGCCCGGAATTTCAAAAATCAGCGCGGCTTCGCAAATTTCTTCTTTACGTTTGTGAAAAAACCCTTACCAACCGAAGAGACGAAGTCCATGAGCAACAGATTGGCATTGAGGTATTTGGCCGACGTCCCGACTACAATCCGGCTGAGGATAACATTGTCCGCGTAGAAGCGCGGGAGCTTCGGAAGCGGTTGGATCGATACTTTTTGACCGAGGGTCAGAAGGAACAGCTGCGCATCCGGATTCCGAAAGGAAGTTACGTTCCCTCCTTTGAGCCCAATCCTTGTCTCGAGAATCCTGAATGCTCGTTGCCAGTTCCGGACGGTGATGCCCGCACCCAGGTTCATCCGCTCAGGGCCAGGATGAAAGGGAGTTTTTCCAAGATTCTAGGCAGGGTTTCATGGAGTACTCTGGTGCTCGGTTTTCTGGTAGCAATCCTTCTACCAGTCCGCCTTACAGAGTGGAGAGGCAAAGACGCAGCCGCAGAGCGCTCCTTCATGGGAGTCCCGTCGGGCACCGAGGCGAGCGGCATTTGGCCCGCACTGTTTCCTTCGCCGCGCCCAGTGGAGATTATTGCGGCTGATTCCTCCTTGGTTTTGACCCAGGATATCGCCGGCAAAATTGTTCCACTAGCCGATTATTTCAATCGCAAATATGCCGAAGATCTCCAAGGTCCAGAAGTCCCGCTGATCGTCTCCCGGCCTTATACCAGCCTGGCTGACGTCCTTGTGACGTCAGAAATCCTGCAAACGGCGCTTGCTCAGCAAAGAAGAATTCTGGTGCGATACGCACGAGATTTGCAAATGAGAGACCTGGAGAACAACAACCTGATCTTCCTGGGCAGCTCCTACTCTGATCCCTGGATCAGGGAGTTCGACGGTGAGCGGGAATTCGGTCTTGGCGTGGATGGACCCAGCCGCCGGCTTTATTTCTTTAATAAATCTCCGCACCCCGGGGAGGCAAAGCGATATTACTCCGGGGGTCAGACTGGGAACACGGATGAGACCTACGGCCTGGTCACGTTTCTACCCAACCTACGAAACAGCGGAAATGTCCTCATTTTGGAAGGAACAAACAGTGAAGGGACTGAGGCGGCAGGCGATTTTATAACCGATCCGCACTATGCCTCAAATATTCGACAATACCTCGGATCAAGTGAAGGAAAGTCGCTGCCCTATTTCCAACTGTTATTAAAAACCACCGTTCTCGACGGCGCGCCGACCAAATTAAGAGTGATCGCCCATCGGACGATTACACCCCTTCAACCCTGAGCGGGAATCAGCGATCTTCATTTCAACCCGAACTCGTAAGTTAACCCAGCCCAAGTGGGAGCATGTGCCTTTTCATCAATAAGTTACACTGTTGAAATCCCACTTCGCGCAAGTTGGAATTGTGCTACTTAAGGTAGTGAAAAACATGATGGTTAACATTCCCTTTTCAGGGGTCTAGAATAAGCCCTTTGTTTTCAAGTTGTGAATTCAGGTTCAAAACTGGCACTTCCCCTGGAGTGGCCGGAGAAACGATATGTGCAGGTTGCGCCGTCCTGCCGATTCGCCTTCAGCCTCCGGTGCCAACTGGGCCTTGGGGACTCTCTTCTAACTCCTCATCCGCACCTATAAGGGCGAGCCCCAGTTCCATGAAGTTTCACCCCAGAACTTCAGGGATCAATGCCTCTTCTAATCTGGGCTCACTGCGGTCAAACAAGAACAAGAGGCTTTACGGCGTGTATTAAATAATAATTTACTTGACATGGAAGTATACTGAGATATATTACTTTAAGGTAATTAATCTCTTCATAAAGAAAGAGGTTGGATTATGAAAAATCGCAGGTTAATTCTGGCTCTTGTTTCATCGTTGCTTCTGGCATGCGCACCTGCGTTTGCCAATTCCATATCTTATTCAGCTAGTTTTCCATCAACAACAACCAGTTTCTCAATTCCTATCTCACTTCCGCAGTTTAATCCTTCCATGGGAACGCTTACATCCATTACTTTTACATTCGATGGCCAGACTACCGGTTCAGCGACGGTTACCAACAACTCGGGCGCAACCGGCAGTTATCAGGTATCAATCTCCAGTAACCTGAAGCTACTCGACCCTACAAATAACACTTTGATTTCAATCACTCCCTCTTTTAATCAAACACTTAACATCGCCAATGGTGACAGCGGAACAGCTACGGGCACAAGCCCTGTCGACACCGGAAGCACAACAATCACCAGTGGCTTTAGCCCTTATGTGGGGCTTGGTGACGTGTCGTTTACGGTATCGGGGGAGGGAATTGGCGGTGTTTCGGGCCCGTCCCCTTTTACTGTTGACTCGATAACGAAGGGCGAGGGCACAATTACAATAACCTATAACACGTCCTCCGTAGTTCCGGAACCTGCCACCTTAGCGCTATTCGGCAGCGGCCTTCTGGCGCTTGGACTTCTTTATCAGAGGAGGCGGGAACAGTCCTGAACATCTCCTAAAAGTCTTTTAGCCCCTCCTTTTCTCTGCCGCAGGTCAAGACATCTCGTCCTGGCCTGCGGCTCTTTTTTTCTCTAAGAGTTAATCAAGTTGCCAACACTTGCCGATTAATATCATGCATTACCGAAATCTTAAAAAAAGCAGCCTACCTGTATGGACGGCTTTATGAGGGAAAGGCTTAATGAAATCAGTTTGTTGGTCACTCCTGCGTTTGTTTGTGGCAGGAGTTTCAATTTCCGCCGCGGCAATCCAATTATTTCCTCAAGACAATTCAAAGCCATTAACTCCCAATGTCTTCAGCTATGGACACGATGATATTCGAGTGTCATCGCCATTGCAGCAGAAGAAGAATCTCTCGGCCTTAATCTGCCTGGGCGGCCCGCCAAACTATTGCTCGAATTCAACTCAGGATCCAGTCCAAGAGACGCCTGTACGTCCGCCGCTTGTTGATACCCCGTTTGCAGATCCTGATTTTGGCTCGCGGATGGTTCGGGTTACAGACGCGAACACTCTCACGAATGTAGATGGCCAGCGCGATTATTTTACGGGCATCAGCTACATGACAGATGCCTCATCGGAAGCCAATGAATGGAGCAAATTTGATCCAACGATCGGAACGCTCGGCGGCTACCGTTTTCTGGTTTATACCACTGGCGGGTGGGCTGTAGCTTTCACGCTCGATGCTACCACGATGCAGGTGAATCGGATCTCTGGCCAGGCAAATGGGATTCTCTCTTTAGGGGGAATGTTGAAGGTCGGCGGGGCTTTCAGCTATGTTGATCCTGATATCCTCTACAGGGTGGTCCATGGACAGTTAGAGGCCTTTCACTTTTCCACAAACAGTGCAACCCCGCTTTACAATTTCACTGCCTGCCCCGGCCTTCCAGTTTACACGGAGGGATATGGAGGATCGCTTTCCGGAAGCGCTGATGATACAAAGTTCAGTTTGTACTTCGGAGGGCGTGCGCAGGGCGAAACCACCCTGGTCACGTATTACGATCGTTCAGCCAACAATGGCACCGGAGCGTGCTATTGGTATGACACGGCCACAGGGACGGTGGGAGGCACGAATATGGCTCCCACGGCGGTAGCGCAGGGCGTGGGCCAATTGGCTCCGCCCGCCGCACCCGTGGTAATTCCTCACCCGGGCTCTGGAAATCTCCCAGCCGGAAATTATTACGTCCGCATCACAGCCACTACCCAGATGAACCCACAAGACGGTGAGACAACTCCTTCACCGGAAGTCGGGCCCATTAATCTCTCCGCTCCCGGTAGCCTGACGATCACGTTCCCAACACACCTCTCAGACCCGGATGAAATCATGGTGCCGGGCGGGACATGGGGTTGTGATGCTTCCCAGGGGCTGGGTGGAAGCTGCAAGCCCTTCAATGTCTATATCGGAACCTCGCCCGGGGGAGAGACGTTGCAGAACACCGAGGGGCCGGTGGGAGGAACGAGCTATACGCAGTCCAGTCCCCTGGATCTCACCTCCGCCCAACCCCCGGCGGTGAGCACGGCGGGCTACAACGTTCACAACGCGCGATTGAGCAAGGATGGAACCTACGTGCGCATTGATGCGCAGCAGGGCTATACGCTCTATTTCTGGAAGCCGGGGAGCAATCAGGTGACCACCTGCACGATCTACGGTGACAATTGTGGAGGTCATCAGGCCCTGGGCTATACCCACCTCATCAACGACCCGAATAACCATGACATTTCAGAAGTGATGATTCGTCCCATCTCTGATTTTTCAAAATATAGGGAACTGGTGAATCCTTTGCCGACGCCTCATCAATGGGGAGATAGCCACTGGTCATGGAATGACGCGGATCCTTCCGATAGCATGCCCGTGTGCGGATCAATCGATGGTGCCGTGGGACCTTACAAGCGTGCCTATCCAGGTGAAATTGTTTGTGTGGCCACGTCGGGCTCTCCGCGCGTGTGGCGCTTTGCTCACCACCGCGCTACGGGCAAGGCCAACAGCAGTCCCGACTCACCCTCCAGTTTCTGGGCCACTCCACGGGGCAACGTCTCTCAGGATGGGAAGTTTTACATGTTTACTTCTGATTGGGAGTCGAGCCTTGGCGATCAGAAAGGCTCATATGGCTGCCCTGAAAGCGGTAATTGCCGCACGGATGTTTTCATCGTCGAATTGCATTAACGCCCGGAGAGATCTATGAAAATTTCATCGTAGGCATCTCAAGGCGGTGGGTTGCGTTGAAGTTCACAACAACCGAGCGCACCGATCCCCTCGAGTATCATCTTGCTGGCTTGTGTTCATAAATCTTGAAATTCCAGATTTTGAAATATGCGCAGGATGCCCTAAATAAATTTATGTAAGAATTATTGCTACCACGAGCCAGAATTGTAGTATGATGGCTGCCTTTCGAAACGGCCTACGCACACCCTCCACAGTCAAGTAACCCTGAAAAACGGCCTCATTTTTTTCGGGACTAAATTTAGTAACTATTGATGTATTATATAAATATATATTACCTCATGGAGGACTATTCATGAAAATGTGCTATTTTCTGCTCGCCTTGCTGGTGGCAGAGTTCTTTCCAACTCTCGCGCCAGCGCAAGTATCACTCACCTCAATACTCTCGCAGTACAACACTTCAAGCTCCACATGCACGGGTGGTCCACCCAATTATTGCGCCAACTCTACGCAGAACGTCATTCAGGAAACACCGATGGCTGCCCCCCCGGTCAACAGTCCATTCCAGGATCCTGATTTCAAATCCCAGATGGTTCGTGTCACCGATGCCAATACGCTGACCAACGTGGGGGGCTACGGGAGTTATTTCACAGGTGTCAGCTACATGACAGATGCCTCATCAGAAGCTAACGAATGGGGGGAATTTGATCCGACCGTTAGCGCGAACGGCGGCTACCGTTTTGTGATATATAACAGCAGCGGCTGGGCCCTTCCCTACCTGCTTGATGCGGGCACGATGCATATCATGAGGCTCACGGGCCGGTCCGGTGGTTTTATGGGCCCGTCCGGAATGCTCAGCACCGGAACAGTAAGCTTCAGCTACCGGTATCCCAACATTCTATACGCAACCAAAAAGACCAGGTTACTCTCCTACAATTTCAGCAACGATAGCGCAACGCAACTCTATGATTTTGCGGCCTGCCCGGGACTTCCAAGCTATACGGAGGGATATAATGGTTCGGTTTCAGGCAGTGCCGACGACACGAAGTTCAGCTTTTACTTTGGCGGCAATGCGCAGGGCGAAACGACACTGGTGACCTACTATAACCGTTCGACCGGAGCGTGCTATTGGTATGACACGGCCACAGGGACGGTGGGAGGCACGAATATGGCTCCCACGGCGGTAGCGCAGGGCGTGGGCCAATTGGCTCCGCCCGCCGCACCCGTGGTAATTCCTCACCCGGGCTCTGGAAATCTCCCAGCCGGAAATTATTACGTCCGCATCACAGCCACTACCCAGATGAACCCACAAGACGGTGAGACAACTCCTTCACCGGAAGTCGGGCCCATTAATCTCTCCGCTCCCGGTAGCCTGACGATCACGTTCCCAACACACCTCTCAGACCCGGATGAAATCATGGTGCCGGGCGGGACATGGGGTTGTGATGCTTCCCAGGGGCTGGGTGGAAGCTGCAAGCCCTTCAATGTCTATATCGGAACCTCGCCCGGGGGAGAGACGTTGCAGAACACCGAGGGGCCGGTGGGAGGAACGAGCTATACGCAGTCCAGTCCCCTGGATCTCACCTCCGCCCAACCCCCGGCGGTGAGCACGGCGGGCTACAACGTTCACAACGCGCGATTGAGCAAGGATGGAACCTACGTGCGCATTGATGCGCAGCAGGGCTATACGCTCTATTTCTGGAAGCCGGGGAGCAATCAGGTGACCACCTGCACGATCTACGGTGACAATTGTGGAGGTCATCAGGCCCTGGGCTATACCCACCTCATCAACGACCCGAACGACGTGGATTTAGCTCAGGTTGTTATTCGGGCAGATTCAAACTTATCCCAATATTCAAATCTGGTGAGCGTCTTTCCTGTTCCGCACCAGTGGAACGACAGCCACTGGTCATGGAATGATGCAAATTCTTCTGACACAATGCCGGTGTGCGGATCAATCGATGGTGCGCCGGGCCCTTACCTGCGTGCTTATCTCGGTGAGATCGTCTGCGTCGCCACGTCCGGGAACTCACGAATTTGGCGATTCGCGCATAACCGAGCTACCGGCAAGTCGAACGACAGCTCCAGTTCACCCGCCAACTTCTGGGCGACGGCGCGCGGCAACGTCTCTCAGGACGGTAAGTTCTATCTCTTTACTTCCGACTGGGAATGGAGCCTTGGCAACCAAAAAGGCACTTACGGTTGTCCGAGCAGCGGAAAGTGCCGCACAGACGTCTTCATTGTTCGTCTGCATTAACTTTGGGAAGGGAGGCGGCGCGCGAGGCGGCTCCAGAGAGAGTGACCCCTCTCGGGAACTGCCTCACCGCTGCCAGCGGGAGCGCTTTTGCTGACGTTACCCCTCAGAAGATTCCAATTTGTGACTAAACTTTTTCACCTCCTGGAAAGCGCCTTAGTTTCAGGTATTGTGCCGGCGCTCCCCGAGCAAGCCTGCTCTCAAAAAGATAGAACTCCGCGACCTTGAATTGACCGAGATCAGCGTCACGCTCTTGGTGGGCCAAATTAGTCAGAGCGGGCTGGGGAGCAAGGCGGTTGAAGCGGGCAAGCGTTAAATGGGGCTTAAAGGTTCGAGTTTCTGGCGCGAATCCTATTAACGTCAGGGCTGCGTCGATTTGAGCAGCTAACTGAGCGAGCGCCGCGGGCGCCTCGACGCCTGCCCAGAAGACGCGAGGTCGTCGGTCATCCGGGAAAAAACCGAACCCTTTGACTTTCACGGAGAACTCCTCAAAGGGTGCCTGGTTTCCAAGTTGCTCAATGAGGCGGTGAAATTTTTCGTCAGAGATTTCACCTAAGAATTTAAGCGTGAGATGAATGCCCTCGGGATGAACCCAACGAACGCCTCGATCTCGATCCGAAGTTGCAGCAAGCGCTCTCTGAAACTGAGCTTGTCGTCGGGCCAGTTCTTCACGGATTTTGTTTGGAAGATCAATTGCCAGAAAAGCTCTCACGAGACGTTCCTGATTGGAATCTATTGAACCTCAGTAGTCTCGCACGCGGCGCCGGATCATTTCGAGAGCTGTTTGTGAGGCCCAGTAGCGAATTCGCTCCCGATTCCCCGGAAAACGAAATTCGCGCACGGCAGCGCCCCGCGAGTCAGCAAGCCCGATAAAAACGAGCCCTACCGGCTTTTCCGGAGTCCCTCCGCTCGGCCCGGCAATGCCGGTAATGCCGATTCCGATCGATGCCCCCGCGCGCGTTCGAACTCCTTCGCTGAGCGCCTGCGCTACAGGCTTTGAGACGGCGCCGTATTGCCGAATCAGATCGGCAGGCACGCCTGCCAGCTTGATCTTGAGTTCATTGCTATAGCAGACGACACCGCCCAGAAAGAAGCTCGAACTTCCAGGGACGCTCGTGAGGCGTTCACTCAGCAAGCCACCGGTGCAGCTTTCCGCGACCGAGACGGTCTGTTGTTTCATCGTCAGGTACATGCCCACCACTTCTTCCAGCGATTCGCCTCGTGTTGAGAAGATGTGGTCTCCCAAAGCCGTCTCGATCGGGTCTCCCAATTCATTGAGCAATAACTCCGCTTCCTCCTCCGAAGCAGCGCGCGCCCGCAGGTGAACTTCAATGGCTCCCAGTTTGGCCAGAATAGTGGTCGTGGGATTTCGATAAGCCGTATAAATCGGAGCGATGCGACGGTCCACTTCCGATTCCGGCAGGCCCACGATCTTGTACACACGGCTGCGGATCAGCGCTTTCCCGGATAGTCTGGCCAGGCGCGAAAGGCAGGCAGATTCGAACACTGCTTCCAGTTCCCAGGGCGGACCCGGAAGCAGGATCACAATGGTCCCCTGTTGTTCCAGCCAGATGCCGGGCGCCGTTCCATTGGGATTTTCGAGCCAGTCTGCCCCCTCAGGCACCCTGGCCTGGCGTAGATTATTCGGAGGCATATCGCGGCCCAGGCGCTGGAATCGCTTTTCAATGCGGCTGCGGACTTCCGGATTCTCACGCAGAGGACGCCCTAAAACTTCTGCCACTACTTCTCGAGTGATGTCATCCTCCGTAGGGCCGAGGCCGCCTGTGAGGATCACAAGATTGGATCGCTTCAACGCGGTTTGAAACGCATTCGCCAAACGGTCATGATCGTCTCCGACGACCGTCTTGTAGCGGACTTCGATGCCAAGATTATTTAGTTTTTCTGTGAGGTAGAGCGAATCGGTATCGAGCCCTTGTGGGGTCAGCATTTCCGACCCCACGGCAATGATTTCAGCGTCCATAGCTGGAGAAAATCAGGAAGAATGAGTTTTCACACAGACCTTACAGCCCGCCTACGAATCGTCCCGGCGAGAGGATCCCTTTCGGGTCCCAAAGTTTTTTGAGCTTCTGCATCACCATAAAATCATCGCCCACAGGTCCCCAAACGTCCATTTCTTTCTTGATCTCCAGGGGGGAGCGCTCGAGAATGAGGCTGCCGCCCAGGGAAATGGCCCTTTCGCGCAACTCCTGAATGAACGCTGAGGATACAGGAGACGAATCCTTCGGAACTAGGCAGATATGAGCAACCCCCACTCCGTTCTGAATGAAGGAGGCCGCCCGAAGCGCATGCTTTTCGCATTGGTTGTGTGTGAACTGTAGAAACTCCTCGCCCGAATCGATGGGCAGAGCCGCTTTCACAGTGACGCTCTGGGGGGAATCCTCAAGCCGGGTTGAACCAAAATCGGAAATAAGGTCCCATCCTCTTGTCGCCGAAAGGTCATCGAGGACTTCCTCTGAGGCCCCGGCTGCGCGGGCCAAATCCCGAACCGTCTCCAGACATCGCTGGATGACGCGCTCCGAGCCTCCGAATTCTACCCAGATTTCTAACTCGTCCCCCTGATGGAGCTCCAAGTCACCGCGCGACAACGAAGCTGCACCGGCATCCAGCAGAACCATGCGCATGGGGCTTAGAGGCGAATCCAATATCCTTCGACGAAAATCACGAGCCACATCCAGGCTGGAGGTCCGGAGAACCCAGGTTGCGCGCCGCCCGGGCAAGGGAAATAATTTGAGGCTGATCTCAACGATGACACCCAGTGTGCCATAAGAGCCTGTAATGAGCTTCGCCAGATCGTAGCCGGCAACATTCTTCACTACCCGACCACCGGTTTTAATCACTTTCCCTTCCGTAGTGGCAACCTTCAGGCCAAGGACCATGTCGCGTGGCGCGCCGTAACGCAGTCGCAGCGGCCCGGCAGCGTTGGTGGCAACAATACCGCCCAGGCTCGATTTCGCGCCGCCCGGCGGGTCAAGCGGAATCCAAAGGCTTTGACGACTCAGGAAATGCTCAAAATCGCCCAATTTTATTCCCGGCTCGACGCTCACCGTAAGATCTGCTGGTTCGTAATGCCAGACCTGGTTCATCTCCTTGACGGAAAGCGCAATGTCATAGCGGCGTGGGCGATTGCCGATGCCGAGCTTGGTGGCATTCCGGCAGGGGATCACAGCAAGATTCCGCTCAGCCGCGAACTTAAGAACCGCCGCCACCTCCTCCTCGGTGCGCGCATAAACCACAAGACTGGGCATCATACCATCGATGGCATAAAGAGTGCGTGCGGCAGGATCGGTGCTTACCCGCTCTTCACCCACAATTCCCGCAAAACCTGTCAAGGGAACATCCACCGTTGCCAACGAAATTCTCCCCATCTACGCGGCCGTCTCATGGTGTTCAACCATGTCCACTTCCCATGAGCCTAGCACGGATATCTAATTTAGCTCATGCTGAAAAATATAAAAACAGACGAAAGGCTTCAGGCAACGAGCTCAATGTACTCCTCCAGAATGATTGCTGAATCCCCGTACCTTGGGTTTTCACCGCAGCCGGGGCTGAGACGATGTGGAAAGCCCTCCAAAGGAGGGCTTTCCACGCGCGGTGGGTGGCCTCAAGGCTCTTCACCCCTCTGGTTTTTCAGGCCTTCCACGGCGCGACATTTTCTCAGCCCTCTCGCGACGCAACGGAGCACTTGCTGAGGAAAACCTTTGCCAGCAGCTACATGGATTTATCCCCAATCTACAAAGTGCCAACCATCATGTGAGCGAGCACGCCACATTGACATACGAAAGGGTACATGTGAAACTACACAAAGTAGTGGACCGGTTTTAGTCTGCATCACGGCCTTTGGTCGTGGAGCCAAAGGCCTGTAGGGGGATAATAATGAGGTCTTCTCCTCATTGCGAGGCTTCCAGTCCGCTCATGCGCCCGTAGCTCAGCTGGATAGAGCACTTGCCTACGAAGCAAGGGGTCGGGTGTTCGAATCACCCCGGGCGTACCATTCTTTTCAATAACTTACTCCCTGCCTGATTTTCGCCGTCATGAATTTGGTGTCCTTCGCCCTCAAAAGCGGTTTGGGATACAAGCCTCGAACTGCCCGCCGAGCGCTCGCAGATGGGTACTCTTCCACGCCCTGTTAACGTAAGGTCTCAAGTTTTTCCAGGGTGGGTTGATTGAGCATTCGTTCTCCTATGCGTCAAAGCTTTTTAAAAATGTCCCCTTTTGATTGTCGGCGGCCTTGCCCGGAGGGCCGCCCGCCGAGTGCCCCTGGATGCGAAAGAATGGAGCCCTGCACCAGCGGATGACCACCCCTGTCATACCCGTGTTTTATTCTGGTTTGGCACGGTAGTTGGGGTGAAAGGGGCGCCCTAGACCCCGATCTTTGAAAACCAGGAGGTGACAAAATGGAACGAAGGGAGACCCTCGCCAAGTCGGCGGCGGGCGTTGCTGCGTTTGTGGAATGTCAGCGTCGCTTCGCTCCGATCGTGATGATTATGATGCATCGGAATCACCCATTACCATCATCGGAATACGCAACTAGTAATACTAGATTAAGTTCTACGAGGTGTCCGTAAACTCGGTAAGACACCACGCGCAGCGTCCGCTCAGTCTAATCAGCCGCGCGAGGAGCTGCCGACGGACTCGGGGCAGGCTCCAGGTCGCACCAGAAGTTTTTTTGAGGCGCGCCTGCTCGAAGCAGAGAAAGGTGTAGGCCATCGTCACCAGGCAAACGTGATGATGCCAGCCAAGCCATGGGTGACCCTCGTAATGGTCCAGACCCAGTTCTCCTTCAATTCGCGATAGTCCTGTTAGATCCGCCAGCGGACTTTGGCGATGCGGTCGAAACGCCGCAGCCCAAGCGGTTGGGAACCGAGTTGAGCCAGCCAGTACTTGGTGGGCTGCTTTTCGCCCTCCGGCCATTCTACCAGCAGCTCCTCCCTGACCCGTGGCGGGTGGGCGTGTTCACTCCACCCGTGGGCCGCCCACACCGGCAGTCTCACGAAGCGGGAGCGCTGGGCTCCCCGGCGGCCTTGGCGCCAGCTCACGGTGCGCCAAGCCGAGGCCGGCAACGTCTGAGCCACCTTCTCCAGACTCTCCGGCCGCGCCAGCGCCTCGGGCGGGGGATACCTTCGCGGCCGCCCCCTGCACCACATTCCCATTTTTATCAGTCGCCATGAACGTCGTCCCCACCCGGTCGGCGTGTGCAAAATACGTCTGCCCGCCGATGATGTGCGCAATGTGCACCCCTTGGAAGCTTACTCACGCATCCACCCACGTGCCGCGATTGTCCTCCATCACCCGCCCATCCTCGCCCATTGGGAAGAATCATCTGAAGCCATGGGCGGCGGGGACCGCCGCCTCTACGGTCTGCGATTTTCGCAACCAGCCGCCACCCCAAAAACGCGGACTGCAAACCCGGCACTCCGCGCGACCTCCTCCTCAGAGAGTCGGCGAAATTTCCCTCCGGGGTTGAGGTCAGGATAGGGGTGGTTGTAGTGGGGGAAAAAGTGTCTCAAGGGTCTCATTTGTCTCCATCCGATCTTTCCCCTCTGCTATGCTGAAGCCGCTATGGACACTCCCAAGGGCCATCGACCTCTTAAACCCCGTTTATGCCGCTCTCCCCAGCTCACTCCGGCGCGGCTGGCGCGCCAGGTGTGGTGCTACGGCTGGAAGGCCCTGGAGCAAGTGAAAGCGAACCGAGGATGTTATTGAAAACACAGGGAGTTGGAAAAATAACATGCGAGTCCGGATTTGGATTGAAGGCAATGCGCGCGGCCGCACGCTGCGGTTTGTCTTCGGGCCTCGGCGGCGACGCCGGCTGACGGCAAGAGTGATTCCGCTCCTAGCGCAGACCGTCGGCGTTGCGGCCTGCGGCCTTTGCGATACGGGTCATGAGAGAGAGAACACGCCGATCGCAGAAACGGCGGTCCGCGCTACAGCTATTCCACATCGCGGAATAATGCGTTGTGATGCCCGTCCGGGTTCCATGCCGCCTGGCGCCATTCATACAATATGAATCTCAATGGAGCACAACCCGAAGGAATGTCACTGCTGAAAATTTCTCCTGAAGAGGCGTGCGCAATATGAATGACCGCATCCTGGCAACTTATTGGATTGAAA
>Ga0209581_1002306_pt1 | contig 18626 bp, 12 predicted proteins | sample Coa_R2_FD_187160 | JGI IMG/M metagenome (GOLD analysis project Ga0209581, IMG submission 187160) | Surface soil microbial communities from Centralia Pennsylvania, which are recovering from an underground coalmine fire - Coalmine... | ecosystem: Environmental > Terrestrial > Soil > Unclassified ...
CATCGCCGGCGGGCTCGACGCGCAGTTCCTGTTCCAGCAGGTGGAGGCGCAGGCCCAGGATGGTCCGCTGGGGATGGTCCGGGCTCTCCGGCAGCTCCGGCAATAGGGCCTGCACGCGGTCGAGCAGGGCCGCCAGCTCGCGACGATGGTCCTCGCCGAGCACGACCCGCTCGGGCTGCTCCACGGGGTAGGCCGGCAGCAACGCCAGGCGCTCATCGTCGTCGCGCTCCGTCCCAAGCAGGCGCCGCCGTTCCTCTGCCCCGCACTGGCGCAGGAGGTCGATGGCGGCGTTGCTGCCGGCGCGATGGGCGAACCGGCCCAGATCCTCCCGCTGTCCGTCGGCGGCCAACCGGCGGGCTGTCGCCGACTGCCAGACCTTGATGGCCGCATCCTGGAAGGCTTCCTGCCAGGTCTCGGGCCACTCCTCCAGGCTATCCAGAACCAGGCGACGCTGCGCCACCGTGGCGATGCCCGCGCAGATGGCCGGAGCCGCCACCTCGGATAGCCAGGTACTCGACAGGTCCGCTCCCTCCAAACCTCGCCCTCCGATCTCCACAGGCGTGCCGGCCGGCGGCCCCGGCGGCAGGCGAGCGACCGGTATGCGCGGGCGGCATGGCCACCCCGCGCACGTCTATTGGAGTATAGCGAAAGCGCCTCTGCAGGGTCTGCGAATTCGGTCGGGCGGGACGGTCGCTCTGGCAATGCAGTGCCCGCGTCTCTGCCGGGGACCGCAATCCCCGGTCCGGTCCGCCTCCTATCATGATTAACGTGTGCGGCCATGTCGTGTGCAGGCCCTTCACGGTGCCGGGCGCGCCAGGGCCCGGCGCGCGGCAGCGCGCACCCGCCCGTCGCGGTCGGCACAGGCATCGCGCAGGGCCGCGACGACCTCCTGGCCGCGGGCCTCCAGCCGGCCCAGCGCCGTGGCCGCCGCCGTCCGCACCCACGGATAGGGTTCGTCGCGCAGCGCCCGGCACAGGGCCGCGAGCGCGGCGGGGTCCGGCATGCCTAGATCGGCCAGCGTGAGCGCGGCCTCCCAGCGCACCCAACTCCGCGGGTCGTCGAGCGGACCCAACATGATCGCCATGACCGCCGCGTCGGCGGCGAGCCGGCGCAGCGCCACCGCCGCCTGCTGGCGCACCCGCCAATCCTCGTCCTGGAGGGCCTGTCGGACCGCCTCCAGGGCGGCCGGGCTGGTGCCCGCCTGTCGCCCCAGCGCGCGCACGGCAGCGCGGCGCCTGGACCAATGCGGCCCGTTGAGCGCGCCCAGCAGGGCCTCGACGGCCGGCGGGCTGGGGACATCCAGCGCTCCCAGGATGAGCAGCGCCATGTCATACCGGGCTGATCTGGATTCGCGCAAGGCATCGAGCAGCAGCGGCTCGGCGTCGGGGTTGATCGCCTGCAACCGGGCGAGCGCGGCGCGCACGTGCCGGCGTTCCCAATCGGTAGCGTGGAGCCCATCCAACAGCACGGACAGGACCTCGGCGTCGGCGACGCCGAGGGCCACGGCCGCCGGCACCCGCAAGTACCAGCCGCCATGCCGCAGGCTATCGCGCAGGGCCACCACCACGTCGTCCCTGGCGACGCCCAGCCGGCCCAGCGCCACGACCGCCTCCCTGTGCAGGGTCGAGCCGTGTCCGGACTCCGCCCGCAAGACTTCGAGCGCGTGGTCCAGCGCCGCCTCGTCGCCACGGCCGAGCCCGCACAGCCCCTGCAGCGCCGCGCTGCTGACCTGCCATGCCGGCTCCCGCAGCGCCGCGCGCAGGCCGCTCACCACGTCCGCGCGGGCCTCCCCCAGCCGGCCAAGGGCGCGGGCGGCCGCCCCACGCACCGAGTCGCTCTCGTCGTGCAGGGCGCCCAGCAGCCCGTCCAGCACCGCCTCCTCCGCCCGGCCCAGCCGGCCCAGCGCCTCGGCCGCCGCCTCGCGCACGAAGCCGTTGCCGTCCCGCAGCGCGCCGAGCAGGCCAGCTATCACCTCGTCGTCGGTCGAGCCGAGCCGGCCCAGCGCCCACACGGCCGACCAGCGCAGGGCCTCGTCCCCGAGCGCATCGAGCAACACGGCCTGCACGACTAGGTCGGGCGGACGCAGCACGCCCAGCGCGCGGACCGGCTCGTGGCGTAGGCTAGCCGGGTCGGTGGGGTCGAGGGCGCGGCTCCACAGCATCCCGAAGGCCCGCGCCGGCACGCTCCGCTCTTCAGGGTTACGCCGCATGACCACCTGAAGGAGGCGGGCGACCAACTCGGTGCGGTCATTGCCCAGCTCCCCCACGACCATTTCCGCCGCCCACCCACCCGGCCAGCCCGTCTCATCCAGCAGGTCGGACAATCCCTCGAAGGCCGCCCTGGTCGCCCGGCCGTGGACGGCCAGCGCGCGGAAGGCCGCCCCGGCCACGTTGGGGCGATAGTCCTCCAGGGCCACCAGCAGGGCAGCCAGCGCGAAGGGATCGCCGGCAGCCAGCCTCTCCAGGGTCGCGGCCACGGCGCTGATGAAGTCGATCTGGTTGTCCCACCAGGCATCGGTGAGGCTGCACTCCAGGCCCCGCACCACCTCGGGCGAGCTGGCGCCGATCGCGTGCAGGGAGCGCAGGGCCGCCCAACGCACCTGCTGGCTCTTGTCGTTGGCGGCCAGGGCCAGCGCGGCCAGCACCTCCTCGCCGGCCGCCCCCAGGGTGCCCAGGGCCTCGGCCGCCTTGGCGCGGACCATGCTGCGCTCGTCGCGCAGCGCCGCCAACAGGGCCGCCAGGATCGACTCGCTCGCCTGGCCCTGCCGGCCCAGGGCCCCGACCACGGCCGCCCGAACCGCTCTCCTAGGGTCGTCCAGGGCGCGCAGCAGGGCGAGGCGGGCCGCCTCGTCGCCGGCCAGCGCCTCGGCCGCGGCCTGCCGCACGCCCTCATCGCGATCGCGCAGGGACGCCGTGACCCCGGCCAGCGCCGCCGGGCTGGCCCCGATGCGCTCGCCCAGCGCCCGCACCGCGAGGCTGCGCGGATTGCGCTCCCAGGAGCGGAAACCCAGCTCGGACAGGGCGCGGCTCGCCGCCTTGCGCACGGACTGTTCGGCCGCGCCGCCGGCGCCCAGCAGGGCCGCGATGACGGTGTCGCCTCCATCGCCCAGCCGGCCCAAGGCCTGGGCGGCCCGCTCGCGCGCCGCGCTGTCCGGGCTGGAGAGGGCCGCCAGCAGCGCGGGCAGTTCAGGCGGCGTCGCGCCGGCCCCGCTTGCTGCCAACCCAACTTGCTCCGACGTGCCGTCGGCGGCATCCGGGCGCGGGCCCTGGCCGGCTGCCGGCCCGCCGCTGCCGGGTGACGCCGCATCCCCTGATCGGGCCGCGGCGGGCGCCACTACCGCCCGCCGCCGCCAACGCGCTACCCGCTGCATCATGCCCTAGCCCTCCTTTCTCGGCGATCACATCTACTCGCTCACACCCCATGTCGACCGGCTGTTGTGGCCCCCGGCTCGCGCCGGCACGCTCTCATGCCGGATGGGTCTCCCGGTGCCGGGCCACCTGGCTGCGACCCCCTCACCAGGAACCACGGAGCCGCACGTGGCATGTGCAACTCCATCGCTCGCCCGCGCTCGGGAGGCGCAGTAAGGCTCGGTGCGCTGTCCGGACATCCTGGGATGAGCGTCTTCATCGCCGCGGCTTGCCCCCTGCATCCGCCTGCACCTATAGTTGGGCTGTCCTAAACCTAACTCGGTGGAGGGCCTGCTTCCCGTAGCAGCAGTCCGGCCAGTTGCTGGTTGCCCGCGGCATTCGGATGTAAGGCGTGGTATTCCGGCGTGTCCCCGAGCGCATTGAACCAGGGCTGCGCGCTGCAGACATCATGGTTGGCAAACAGCGGGGTTGTGTCGACAAAGTGGGCTCCTGCCGACACAGCCGCCTGCCTTTCAGCCGCGTTCAGCTTCCCGATCTCGCCGTTGAACCAGCTAACATCATCGGCCTGGAGGCGGCCGATCCAATACTTGCTCAGCGCTGTGCAGAAGAAGGGAAGATGCGCCGGCAGCGGGTTCGGGTATCCCAGCACAAAAATGCGAGCATGTGGCGCCTTCCTAGCGATCTGCACGAAGAGATTCTGCAGACGCGGCTCGAGCATAGCCAGGCGGTTATTTAATTCGTACAGCGTCCCATAGTCGCGGCTCGTCGCAAGAGACGAGCAGGGCCTAACGACCCGATACAGGAGGCAAGTGACGAGCGCGTCAAACAGGCGGACATCGTTGCCACCGATTGTGAGCGAGACCATGCGTGTTGCCGGCGTGAGATGGCTGATTTGCGCTGGCTCACCATTCTGGCCGGTGACGAGGATGTTGGCTGTTTGCGCGCCTGAGCAGGCCCAGAAACTGGCATTGCGATCGTAAAGCAGCGCATAGGCCCCGGGTGCGCGGTGACACCGGGCTCCGCCCGGCACGAAGGGGGGCGCGACCCCGTCTCCCGCCGAGAAAGAGTCGCCGAGGGCAACATATCCACATGAGTCGCCCCCATCCGCGTTGCTACAGCTCGGGCCCGATGATGGAGTTGGCTGCGGCTTGGGCTTCGGGGTCGGCTTGGGCTGCTTGCCCTGTCCCTGCCCGTGTCCTGGTGCCAGATTGGGATCGTCAACGTGCACGACGAGCTTGAGGGGCCCGTAGTCGTCGTGGTCCTCGTTCGTATTCCAGTGGCCGTTCTTCGTGACATCGATCTGCAGGAGCGGGCCGCGGCCCAGCGTGCCCCGCAGCAGCCCAGGGTCGTACTGGCAGTCGACGACGATCAGCGTCCGGATGGTGTGGGCCTGCTGGCCCGTTTGCTGGTCGGTGGCGGTCTCCTGGGCCATGATGCCGGGGTCGGCCGTGCCGAATCCAAGGTAGTAGGTCCCATCCGGCTGGATGTTGGCGTAGAGTTCGGGATCGTACTGCACGGTGCCCGAACCCACGATATCCACGCTGTGCGTGGATTGGTAGCCGTTGTTGTCCTGCTGGCTGACCTCGTGGTAGGTGTAGGCGATCGTCTCGGTGGCCGAGCCGTCCCGATGCACCGCGATCGTCTCCTCGCAGGTCATCCACGAGCCGGTGTCGGCAACCCGCGAGACGTCGGAATAGCTGCCGCGGTCGGTGATGGTGACGGTACCGGACAGGCCATCGGCGGCCAGCGCGCGCCGGGGCGACGCGCCGCCGGCCGTGCCGGCCACCAGGGCCGCTAGCAGCACGATGATGCCTGCTCTATGCCGCGTGTTCATGAATGCCTCCATGCGATGTGGTCACTACCGGTCACCCGCGCACGACGAACCTGGTCGCGGCAATCGTCTGCCCGTCGAGCATCAGCACGCAGCGGTAGGTGCCGGGCGCAAACGCGGGCAAGACGGTCCAGCCGCTGGTGCCGTGGGCCGACGCGTCATGCACGGCGCCGCTGTCCTCGTCGCGCTCGCCATGCGGCTCGTAGACGATAATCTGGTAGCGCGTGGCGTTCCCGGCGTTGTACCAGCGGAAGAAGAAATCGACCACGGTGGTGCCGCATGGGAAGGTCGTGGTGGGCGGCGGCGTCGAGCCGTCGCCGCTATCGTACGCCCGGCGCGCCGCGGCGGTGATGGGGTAGATCAGGCCGGTGGCCTGGGTGCGGATCGTCAGCGGCGCCGAGCCGGTGGCGTCCGGCGGGGCGCAGGGCGGCACGGTGTCGTGCGGCGGGACACAGGGCTGGGATTCGGCGCGAATTCCCATAAGGTAAGCGCAGACCCGATAGACCCCAGGAGGCGCATCCACGCCCCAATAGCCCTGTACGGAGTAGCTGCCGGAGGTCGTGTTGGGGGTGTCCACCTCCTGGCTGAACAGTTCCGTGGCGGCGTTCTCGCCCAGGCTCTGTATCTGGCTCTCCACCAGGAAGCTCTCCGCCGTGCGCGTCGCGGCGCAGCTCCTGGCTCCCGAGTGGACGAAGACGTACAGGATCACGGGCGCCTGGGCGTACCGGCCGCTCACCGTGATCGAGTAGACCTGCCCGTGCGCCCGGTGGATCGACAGGTGGAGCGTGCTGTGCAGCGGCACGATCATCGCGGCGCTCGCGCCCGGCGCACCGCCCCAGAGGACGGCGAGCGCGATCACGGGCACGAGCGCCGCTCGCAGCACGAGCCCTCGCGGGAGCGGGGCCCCCGCCCGCAATTCCGAACGTAACATAGCCTGTCTCCTCCTGTCCCGGTGCCTAGAACGCCCACTTGCAGAGCAGTCCGATCATGACCAGCCCCACCAGCCAACAAATGCCGCCGGCGGGAGTGGTCGGCCCGAGCATTTGTGCCAGGTTGTACACCACGTCGGCAATGAATCCGCCTACCACCAGCACCACCAACCCGCGCAGCGCGCTCTTCTTTGTTTTCGTCGTCACCGGGGGTACGTTAGCCCCCTGGCCGGTCTTGGCCTCGCGCAACGTGGCCAGATTCTCTTGCCGTACCGGGTCTGCAGCCATGTTCCTGTCCTCCCATTGTCGGTGATGTCGGCCGTGCATCCGCGGCCTCGTACCCTGTATAACGGGGCTGCCCGCCGCGTGTGCAGGCCGCGCTCTTAGGCTGCGGATTGCCGCCCCATGGACCCAACTGCCGGCGGCGATCTGCGCCCATCGCACTATCCGCGCCGGGTCGTCCGCGCGGCGAGCAGCCTGCGCCAGAGCTTTCCGCGGGCGCGCGAGGCGCCGGGCAGTGCCGCCCAGGCGATCTGGAGATAGGGCCGCCGGCGCGCGGCATCGTTCGAGATGACCAGCGTCTGCCCCGGGCCGCGCAACTCCGCGCGCTCGCGGCCCCCCTCATATACCGCCAGGGCCGCGGCGATCACCTCCGCCAGCGCCGCCGGTGGAGGTTCCTCCGCGTGGGGGCGGGCGATCACGCCCGGCAACCGCCCCATCCGCAGCTCGATCTGCCGCCCCAGCGCCGCCATGGCGGCATCGCCGGCGGCGAGGGTCAGGATGAAGCTCTTGGCGATATCGGCGGCGAAAGGCGCCGTGCGTAGCCCCTCCAGCCACGCCCGGTCGAGCGTCAGCACAGCCCGTTGGACCGTCTCGGCCGCATCGACCTCGAAGGTGAGCGCGATGTGGTCCGCAAAGTTGCCCGGCGTGCAGCTAATCGTGGCCCCGGCCGCCGAGGGCACGCGGTCGGTCTCGCGCAGGCCGAACCAGGTGAAAAAGTGCGACGCGCGTAACTCCGTCCAGTGCAGCGTCATGGGGTCAGATCCTTCGGCATCCAGATGGCCGCGGCCCCGCATCGTCTCCGGCGGATTGCCCCGCGCGGCGGTATGGTACCGCCCGCCCACCGGTAACAACGTGGCCGGCCGCGGCGTGTGCAGCCCGTGCCCGCCCGGCTGATGGCTCAGCTCCGCTGCCTGGAATGCTGTGCTCGGTTGCTCCGAGCGGCCACCCGTCCTATGATGGTCTCGTGGTCGCGCGGGGCGAGGCGCGGTCCACCTGGGCGGAGGTACGGTGGCGGGCACGGAGGAGAAAGCGGAAGAGGCGCTGCGCCGGCTTGCTCCCCTCTGGACGTGGCTGCGCGACGGACCTCCCTCGTCGACGCCGGCGTGCCTGGAGGCGGAGCTGGATCGCCTGCCCGACCTCCCGGACGGGCCGGCGCTGGAGGCCCTCGACCTCGCACTCGGGGAACGACTCGCGCGGTGGGAGTGCCAACCGCCCGACCTGGCGGCCCTGGGGCTGCTGCTGGCGCAGGCTGGCGCCGCCCTGGCCGCGGCCCGCGCCCTGGGGGAACCCGAGCGCCGGGTCGCCGCCACGGTGACCGCCGCACGCGCGCTCCACGACTGGTACCTCTCTCGCGGCGAGGACGCCGACCTGGACCTGCTGATCCGCCTGGTGGAGCAGGCGGACGCGCTCCCGTCAGCCCCGCCCCAGCGCGCCGCACTATGCGTGGCCCGAGCCCTGGCGCTGCGCGAGCGCTACCTGAAACACGGCGACGGCGGCGACCTGGATACCGGTGTGCACCTGCTGCGCGAGGCGGTCGCCCTCGCCGCCACGGGGCCCGTGGGCGCCCGGGCCCGGCTCGCGTTGGGCCGCACCCTGCGCGACCGCTATCTGGCCGACGACGACCTGCCGGCCCTGGAAGAGAGCATCCGCCTGTTGGAGGAGGTGGCGCACGCTCCGCTGCCCGACGCCGAGCGCGCGGAATGTCTGAGCGACCTGGGGCTCTCCCTCTACGTCCGCTACATGGAGGGCGGCGACCGGGCGGACCTGGACCGGGTGCTGGCCCTGCACCGGCGGGCGCTGCTCTTGCTGCCCGCCGGGCTGATGCGCCCCCGCTACCTCAACAACCTGGGCATCGCCCTCGACTATCGCTACCTCCAGCAGGGAGACCCGGCCGACCTGGACGAGCGCGTGCAGGTGCAAGAGCAGGCCTATGCGCTGTCGCCGGGACGGCCCGATCGCCGCAACTACGCCAGCAACCTGGGCAACGCCCTCTACCACCGCTATCTGCTGCGCGGCGATCCGGCCGACCTGGAGCGCCGCATCCGCCTGCAGGAGGAAGCGGTGCTGCTGACACCGGGGGGGCCGGCCCGGCCCCAATGCCGGAACAACCTGGCCAATGCCCGTGCCGATCGCTACAGCTTGCACGGCGATCCGGCCGACCTCGACGCGGCGATCGCGCTGGTCGAGGAGGCCATCGCCCTGACCTCCGGCGGCCCCTATCTGCCCATGTTCCTGAGCAACTGCGGCCGGCACCTGTGGCGGCGTTTTGCGCTGCGCGGCGACCCCGCCGACCTGGAGCGGAGCATCGCGCTGCTGCGCCGGTCCATCGACGCCACGCCGGGCGGCCCGGAGCGGGCGGCCCGCCTGCTGATCCTCGGCTCGGCATTGCGCGCCCGCCTGGCGCTGGACGGACGCACGGAGGACCTGGCCGACGGGATCGCCGTGCTGCCCGAGCCGGCGCCCGACCCGCCGGGGCGCGCCGACGACCTCGCCGACGGGATCGCCGTGCTGGAAGAGGCCCTCGCCGGCCTGCCGGCCGGACCGGATCGGCCCGACTGCCTGGCCGTCCTGGGCGAGCTGCTGGGCCGGCGCGGCACCCCGGCCGATCACGAACGGCAGCGCCGCCTCTACGCCGAGGCGCTGGAGCTGGCCGGCGTCGTAGAGCGTCCCGCCCTGGCCCGCACCGTGGCCCGCCTCTACCTGGATGGCCAGGACGACCCCGATCTCGCCCTGCGGACGGCCTCCGCCGCGCTGCAACAGGGCGTGGTGGCCCTGGAACGCATGCTGGCCGCGGCGGATGAGGAGGCGGAGGCCGCGCTGCTGGGCCAGTTCGGCGACCTCTACGATCTGTTGATCGCGGTGCAATTGCGCATGGCAGAGCGGGCGGCCACCGCTGCCGAGGCCGAGATGCACCGCCGCGACGCCTACCTGGCGGCCGAGAGTGGCAAGGGACGACGCGCGGCCGCGCTGCTCGCCACCCGCGCCGCCCGCCCGGGGCCCGGCCTGGCGGCGCGCCTGGAGGAGGTCGAACGGTTGCGGCGCACGCTGGCCCAGATCGACCGGCAACTGGCCGGGGCCAGGCCGCCGTCCGCGCTCGCCCCCGCCCTGCGCGGCGGTTGGCTGGCCGAGGCGGTGACACCGCTGTGGGAGCCCGACCCGGCCGACGGCCCGGCGGCGGAGAATCTCGACGAGGCGCTGCACGCGCGGCTGACGGAGCGCGGCGAGGCGACCTGGCGAGCGCTGCAAGCGCTCCTGGAGGAGATTGCGCGCTCGGATCCGCAGTATGCCGCGGTGCGCGGCTTCGCGCCGCCCCATCCTCCGGAAGGGATCGCGCGCGCCCTACCGGAGGGCGGCGCGCTGCTGCTGCTCTATCCACTCGACGATGGGCTGGCCTGCTTCGTGCTCCGCCGTACGGTGGCCGGGATGGACCTCCGGGTGGCCCGGGCACCGCTCGACCGCGCGACGCTGGCCGGCCTGGTGGCCGCGACCTTCCCCCCCTCGGCCGGCGGCCTACCCGGCGCTGGCGCCACCCTGGACGCGGCCCTGCTCAAGCTGGCGCGCGCGCTGTATCCGGCCCTGGCTCCGCTGCTCCCGCCGTTCGACCCCGAGCGGCCGGCCACGCTGGTGATGGCGCCGACCGGGGCGCTGCACCGGTTGCCCCTCCACGCCTGCCCCTGGCCAGACCCGGCGCGGCGCGTGCTCGATGGTTACGTCGTGTCGTATGCCACCACCGCCGATGTCTTGCTGCTGGCCTCGCGCAAGCCCGCGACGCCGGCCGGGGTGGCCGCCCTGGCGCCCGGCCTGCCCAGCGCCGCGGGCCGGCCCCCTCTCGTCGGATCGCTGGTCGAGGCCTGCGTCCTGGCACAGCAGGGCGGCGCCAGCCCCTTGCTCCGCCGCCGGGCCAACCTGGCCGCCCTGCTACGCGAGCACGGGGCCGCCCGTAAGCGCTGGGTGCTCCTGGCCACGCATGGGCGGGCAGGTGGACGCCACGCCGCGCGCTCCGGCCTGCTCTTCTACGACGAGCAGGGCCAGGAGCCCGTCTGGCTGAGCGCGGCGGAGATCCTGGGGCGCCTGGACCTGGAGGGGGCGGAGCACCTGGGCGTGACCGCCTGTTCGACCCATGCCGACGACGCGGCGCCCGGCGACCGGCTGGCGGGGCTCCTGCGCGCGCTCCTCTATCGCGGCGCCCGCAGCGTGCAGGCCACGCTCTGGCCGGTGCGCGACGACGCCGCCCTGCTGGTGAGCGCCTGGACCTGGGAGCAACTGCTCGCCGGCGCGCCGGACAAGGCCGCGGCGCTGCGCGCCGCCGTGCTGCGCCTCCGCGCCTGCTCCGGCGAGGAGGCGGCCGCGGCGGTGCGCCGGCTGAGCGCGGCCCTGCCGGCGGGCGACCCGGCCCTGCCCGATCTGGAGCGCCTGGCAAGCGAGCTGGATGGCCGGGCGTCTCCCTTCGCCCGCACGCCCGAGTGGGCGCCGTTTGTGCTGCACGGCGCCCCATATATCGCCCCTTGATCCGGCGCCGGGCGATCTTGGGCGCCGCGGTGGTTGCGGACCTATGCGGGGTCGAGGGGGGCGAGCGTCCACAGCCGGCGCTCCAGCTCGGCGTCGATCGCGGCCTCCGCGTCCTCTTCCGCCTCAGCCTCGACCCGTGCCACCGCCGCCCACGTGGCCCCACGCGTCGGCGCCGCCGACAACGAGGCCGGATGACGCGGGCCGCGCCGATGTCTGGGCTGACGAGACTATCTGCACGAGGTGTCACGCTGCGAAGAGCGACGCGATGAATGGGATGCGTTGTCTACCTCGACGTCACGGTGGAGGGCGAGGGGTGCTTCGCCGCGCTCTGCCGTGTCTTCGCCGCCGTCAAGGAGGCCAATGAGACGGACCAGTGGCACGACAAGCTGCAGATGGTGTTTGACAGAATCCCTCTGATTCATTATGGTACATATGTCCCAAAAGGGCAGTGCCGCCATAGCGTGTCTGTGTCGCGGAGGAGGAGGACAACAATGGCCCTGGTCCCGTGCCGTCAGTGCTACCAACCGTTCTATGCGTCCTGCCACGAGGGTAGTTGTCTCGATGCCCTGTGTCCCCTCTGTGAGTACGGGGACGGGTTTTTGGCGGTGACGCCCGCCACGACGCCAGGCTCGATCACCGGGCATGTGCCCGATGCGCGCATTGCGGATACACGGGTAGGGTCGCTGCCTATTCCCGGCGAGCCAATCGCGACCTGACCTCGGCAGCCGTGGTCGCGATCCCGGCACGATGCGCCGCTTCAAGTCGTGTATCATGCGCGACCGGCGGAATCTATGCAGGCAGAAGGCGGGAGCACTACCACGTGAGGTGGCAGTACCGCCGCTGCTCACGAAGAAGGTGTTGATATGAGGATCCTCACTCGCCAGGCGTCGTCGATCCTCACCGCCCAGCGCGGCGGCTTCCTCGCCGCTGGCCCCCATCCCTTCACCCACAGCCTGGCCTGCTACACCGGCTGCGCCTACGGCGCCACCTCCTGCGGCCTGTACTGTTACGCCGCCGCCCTGCCCAACTGGACCTTCGCCCGGCCCGCCCCCGAGACCCGCTGGGGCGAGGCGGTCGTGGTCAAGGAGAATGCGCCCGCCCTGCTGGCCGCCACCCTGCGCACGATGTCCCCCGACCGCCTCGCCGCCCTGCGCATCTTCATGTCGACGAATACGGACCCCTACCAGCCGCCGCTGGAGTCCCGCTGGCTCCTCACGCGCCGGTGCCTGGAGGTCTTCGCCGCGTATGACATCGATCTCCTGCTGATCCAGACGCGCTCGCCGCTGGTGCTGCGCGACCTGGACCTGATCGCGGCGCTCCCCGCCGCGGTGCTTTCGGTGACGGTGGAGAGCGACGACCCCACGCTCTACCGGCGGTTGCGGGGCGGCCCACCCGCGGCCCAGCGCCTGGAGGTGGTGCGTCGGGCGCTGGCGCACGGCATCCGGACGCAGGTGGCGGTCGCGCCCTGCCTGCCCTACACCGAGCGCTTCGCCGAGACGCTGGCCGAGCTCGGGCCGACGCGGGTGATCGTGGACACGTTGGTGGACGGGGATGGGACCCACGGCCGGCGTACGGCGCAGAGCCCCTATGCCGCCCTTCCCGGCTGGCGAGAGACGGCCCACGCGCATGCGCTCTATGCCGATCTGCGGGACCACGGGCTGGAGGTGGGGTGGTCGGATGCCGGCTTCTGCGGGATTCCTCCGCGCCAGCAGGGACGTAGTGACCCTACCTACGATTGAACGGGAGAGAGCGACCGTCCGCCCGTTCAGACCAAACATATGTTGCCCCATTATCCGGCCAACGTCGGCACCGCGCAATAACAGCGCGACACGACTGGTCGACCATCGGGAACGGGGCACAAGGTAACCAACAAGACATCTAGCCCGCGTGCAGGCATGGTTAGGCAGAGAGAAGAGGCTGTGGGCCACGATTGCGGCATCCCTCGTAACCTGAGCGGCCCGCTGTGGCCCTATGATGAGCACGTCGACGGTGGGATGACGCCGTCTTGAGAGAATCGTGAGAGAATGGAACCCATCGTAGAAGATGGTGAATGCGGCGGACCACCACATCTTGCGGTATCCCGCCGCATCAACCGCCATATCTTTGGCGCGCCTGACACGATTCGAACGTGCGACCTCATGCTCCGGAGGCATGCGCTCTATCCCCTGAGCTACAGGCGCCAGTCTCTCCTATGTTATACCGCGCCCGGCCTACCGACTACAAGCGATCAACACGGCGACATGGCGCCGGGTCATTGGCCCCCGCCTACAACCGGTGCCCGAGCAGCAGGCGGCGCAGCCAGCGCAGACGTAGCGCCCGCCAGGAGGAGCGCGCGGCGGCAAGCTCCGCGCGCCGCAGATGACGGCCGCCGTAACGCTGCCGCACATAGAGGCCGGTGATAGTCAGTACGGCCGCGCCGTCGTCGGGCGCGCGCGCGGCGATCTCGTGCGCCCACTCCAGCGGCGTCTGCCCCGCCCGCGGCGCGGCGCGCAGCAGTCCGGCCAGACGCCGCATGCGCGCGTAGAGCTCGGACGCGTCGCCTCGCGCGTACAGGAGCAGCGTGAACAGGCGGGCCAGCACGAGCAGGATTATTCCGAATAGGAGGGCGGGCCCCGCGGGCTGCAAAGGAGAAGAGGTGCCGCTCCCATGACCAGGTGTACCGCCGGATCGCGGCGTGGACGCACCGCCCGCCGTGGCAACCGCCGTGGTCGGGGTATCGGTGGTCTCCGCCGTTCCGGCGGCGGAAGCGGCGGCACTGGCGTTCGCGGCAGCCGTCGGCCCGACGGTACCGCTCGTCCCCTGCGTCGGCACGCTAAAGCCGGGCGTCGGCTCGAAGGGCAGCCAGCCGCGTCCCGCAATCCAGAGCTCCGGCCAGGCGTGCGCGTCGGCCGCCGTGGCCACCAAGCGGCCGTCCTGGAGATGCCCCGGCAGATAGCCCGTGACCAGCCGGGCCGGGATGCCCGCAGCCCGCGCCAGCATCACCATGGCCGCCGCGAAGTGGGTGCAGAAGCCCCGTTTGGAGTCGAACAGGAAGTAGTCGACCGGATCGCGGCCGGACGGCGCCCGCGGCGGCGCGGTGTCGTAGACGAAGGAGTTGCGCGGGTCGCGCAGGTAGCCCTGCAGGGCCAGGGCGCGGCGATAGGCGTCCGTCTCACGCCCCACCAGTCGCCGGGCCAGGGCAGCTACCCGCGGCAGCGCCGGCAGGTTGAGGTCGATGTCGCGCATGGCCGCGGAGAGGGCGGGAGGCGGAGAGGTGGGTGCCGTTGCCGGCGAGAGCGACGTAGCGGCGTATCGGCCCGTCACCATATCCTGCGCCGGCGCCAGGCTCAGCACGCCGCTGCCCGGAACAGCGGAGTCCAGCAAAGCGACCAACGGCGTCTGCACTAGTAGCGGCAACCCGGCCGTGAACAGCGTGCCGGACGGCCGGAGCAGGTTGACCACCTGGGTGATGGGCGCCGTGCGCACGACGCCGTCCGGCAAAGGTAGCTGCGCGCCGCTCGCCTCGTGCACGCTGGCTGCCGGCAGGGTATGCCACGCACCATTGGCGTAGCGGTCATAGACGGCGCCACGCCAGTAGGGCAGGTGGGCCGGATCGGCGACGTAGCCCTCCAGAATCGGTGTGTTGCTCGGGCTGAACGTGCCGCCCACGCGCAGGTCGCTGCCGAAGCTGGAGAGCGCCGCCACCCCCTCCCCGGTCGGCGTGGGCTGCCGGCCGCGCAGCCCCAGCCTGAAGATGAGCTTGTCGATGCTCGCGTTGGGGATGGTGAACTGCCATGCCCCGGCATTCGATCCCCACGGCCTGACCGGCGGAAGCGGCATGGCCCAGGCCCCCGCCACCAGCAAGACGGAGATGGGGACCAGGAGCAGGGGCGTCAGGCGCCGGGCTAATCCGGCCTGCAGCCGCCGCGGACGCAGCAGCAGGCGTTCCGTATCCGTCACGACCAGGACGAGCAGCAGACCGGCGATGCAGAGCAGGGCCACATAGGCATCGTGCTCCCCGAGCTGCTGGGTCAGGGCCAGGATGCCAACGATCAGGCCCAAGGCCAGCCAGACGCGGCGCTCGCGCACCACCAGCCAGGTACAGGCGTAGGCCAGCTCCCAGGACAGGCCGCCGGAGAGCAGGGCAATCGTCGCCGAGTCGACGGAGCCGACGGGCCGCGAGAACAGCCCGCCCAGCCCCGGCACGGCATGCCAGGCCCAGGGCGGTGCCGGCCATTCCAGCGCCGCGACCACCACCACTACACCGGCGAGGTGGGCGACGATATACCCGGTGGCCGGCAGCAGAGGTGAGACGGCCACGCCATAGGTCAGGCCGACGGCCAGCGCGGAGACCAGGGCCAGCATGGGCATGGCCAGCCCGCCGTCCCCGCCAAGCCCGTGCCGCGCGGCCACGGCCTGAATGCTGCACAGGATAATCAGCCAGATCAGGGCCGCCTCCAGGGCGGCGCGCCGCTTCATGCGCCTACCCTACCCAGCACATAGACGGGCACGCGCTCGGCTTCCAGCGCCGCGCCGTCCGGCGCCACCGCACCCCCGAAGCTCGGCGCATCCAGCAGAACAGCCGCCACGCCGCAGCCCAGCCGTCGCAGGCGGGCGGCCAGTTCGATCAGCTCGTCGGACACCGCGGGAGTTAGCAGGATGATGGCATCCGAGGGGCGCGCGGCCCGGCTGTCCTCGATCGCCGCGGCCAGGCTGGCGCCCCCGCCCGCGCGCGCCACGGCCAGCAGGTCCATCAGATATTCGCGCTGGTCACGCCCGCGCGCCGGCTGCGCCACCAGCGTCCGCGGTCCGCTCACGATAAGCCCGACGTTCAGCCCGGCTTTGAAGGCCAGCTCGACCACGTAGGCCGCGGCCTCCACGGCATATTCCACGGTGCTCTGCTCGCCGCTGCCGGCGTGCTGCGCGCTGCTGAGGTCCAGCGCCACCCAGACGCGCTGACCTACCGAGCGCTCGCTATCCTTGACCATCAACAGGCCGTGCCGCGCGCTGGAGAGCCAGTGGATGCGCGTCGAGGAATCCCCGGCGGCAAATGGGCGCACCGAGCCGGAGACCGGCATGTGCGCCCAGGAGCGGCGCGCGGACATCAGGTCGCCGGCTCGGGCCACGGCCAGGGCAAAGTCGGGGACGATGCGCGGGCGGGGATGCACCACCACCTCCATGCTGATCGGCAGCGCGCGATGAAAGATGGAGAGCCCAAATGGATCGGCCACGGTCAGCGCGGAGATGCCGATGCCATAGCGCCCGCGCATCGGCGCCGCGGAAACGGCCGTCCATTCTTCACTGCAGCGCCGGCCGACCGACAGCGACCAGTGCAGCGGCACGCCGGACACACCGGGCCGCGAGCGCGCCATGATACCAAGGACCGGCCAGGGCGCGGCGGAATCGAGATGGTAGATCTCCAGCAGGCGATCGCCGGACACGATGCGCGCGGCCGAGGCACGGTGTTCCACGCGCAGCGAGCGCAGCGAGAACCAGGCGTAGAGGGGACAGAGGATCAATAGCGCGATCAGGAGGTAGGCAACGTGCACGAGGATCGCCGCGCCGGTCGCCAGGCCTCCGCCCAGGCCCAGCGCCGCCAGCAGCAGCACCCAGGGCCACGATCCGCGCCGCACGTTCATCGACCCGGCGTCTTTCTCTTGCGCCTAGCCGGAGGTGCCCGGTACCGGCAGGCGGCTCAGGATGCCCTGGACGAGCTCGTCGGCGGGCGTGCGCCCGCTGCCGGCTCCGCGGCGCAGGATGAGGCGATGGCCCAGGGCAGGCGGAGCCACGGCTTTGACGTCGTCGGGCAACACGAAGTCGCGCCCCTCCAGCGCGGCGCGCGCCTGCGCCAAACCTTGAATGGCCAGCGAGCCGCGCGGGCTGGCCCCCAGGTAGACATCGGGGTGGCGGCGCGTCTCATTGGCCAGCGCGATGATGTACTGGCGCACCGCGGGGTCGACGTAGATAGCGCGCGTGACTTCCTGGGCGGCCAGGATATCGGAAGCATCGCAGACCGCTTCCAGCGTCTCGACGGGATGCGCCATGCCGCCGCGCGCCAGCACCTCGGCCTCGGCGCGCGGGTCGGGATAGCCCAGGCTCAAGCGGGCCGCGAAGCGATCGAGTTGCGCCTCGGGCAGCGGGAAAGTGCCCTCGTATTCCACGGGGTTCTGCGTGGCCAGGACTACGAAGGGGCGCGGCACCCAGTGGCTGACGCCGCCGACCGTCACCTGCCCTTCTTCCATACTCTCCAGTAGGGCCGACTGCGTCTTGGGCGTGGCGCGGTTGACCTCGTCGGCCAGCACGATCTGCGCCATGATCGGGCCGGGCCGGTACTCGAAGCCGGCGGTGAGCTGGTTGTAGATCTCCATGCCGGTCACGTCGCCGGGCAACAGGTCGGGCGTGAACTGGATGCGCTTGAACGAGGCGCCGATGGAGCGGGCCAACGACTTGGCCAGCACCGTCTTGCCCACGCCGGGCACATCCTCGATCAGGATGTGCCCGCCCGCCAGGACGGCCGTCAGCACCAGGCGCACCACCTCCGTCTTGCCCACGATGGCGCGTTCCATGTTGGCGACGATGCGTTCACCCAGCTCGGGTATCGACGCGACGTCGACCTCGGGTACCGTGATGCCTTCGGCCATGGCCCCACCTATCCTCCCGGTCGCACACCCCACTGTTGCGCATTATATCGGAGGCAAGGCACGATGGGGACTGCCGGAGGCCGGCCCCGGCGCACTAGATGGGAATCCTCCAATCAGTTGTAGTCTTTTTGCCGCGTCGCTCGTTATACTAGTGGAGGTCGTGAGTGTGGAGAGGCTACTGGTGGGGGAACAGGCCTTCGGCAGCCGGGTATTAGAGGAGGCCATACGCCCCTCCTTTGACGACATTTTCGCGCGCTACCAATCTGCTATCTACGGCTACATCCTCAACATGGTGGGCAACGTCGAGCAGGCCCAGGATCTGACGCAGGATACGTTCATCAAGGCCTACAAGGCTCTGCCCGGCACCCAGGATCTCGTGCTGCCGGCGTGGCTCTATCGCATCGCCACCAATACGGCCCTCGACGCGCTGCGGCACCGGCGCCGCCTGACCTGGCTGCCCTTCGGCCCGGGCGAAGACGAAGCGATCCCCGATTCGGAGCCCGACCTGCCGACCTCCCTGGCCGAGGGAGAGAGCATGCGCCTGGCCCTCGCCCGCCTCACGCCGCCCCAGCGCGCCTGTCTCCTGATGCGCGCGCGAGACGGCCTGTCCATCGACGAGATCGCGCAGGCCATGAGTATGTCAAAGGGCAACGTCAAGATTACGTTGTATCGCGCCAAGGAGCGTTTCCGCGCCGTCTACGACGATTTGGAGAAGTTAAGCGTCCCATGACCTGCGACCAGATACGCCCGTTGCTATCGAGTTATCACGACGAAGTGCTCTCGATGGAAGAGCGCGCCTGGGTGCGCATGCATGTCGCCACCTGTCCCGCCTGTAGCTCCATCCTGGACACCTATGAGGAGATGTTCGCGGCGTTGCGTCGCACGCCGGCGCCCGTCCCGGCCGACCTGCGCCGCAATGTCTACAACCGTATCGCCGAGATCGAGGCGCGCAGTGGCGGGCGCCTGCCCTTTAGCCCCAACCTGCTGGGGGCGCTGCGCACGGCCGGAGGAACGGCCGGCCTGCTGGCGGTCCTCGCCGCCCTGGTCGCCGCGGCCCTGCGCCTGAGCGAGGCGCCATTCTCCGCGA
>Ga0209581_1002308_pt1 | contig 18625 bp, 17 predicted proteins | sample Coa_R2_FD_187160 | JGI IMG/M metagenome (GOLD analysis project Ga0209581, IMG submission 187160) | Surface soil microbial communities from Centralia Pennsylvania, which are recovering from an underground coalmine fire - Coalmine... | ecosystem: Environmental > Terrestrial > Soil > Unclassified ...
AGTAATTGTTCCCGATCCCCATCCACTAAGAATCATTCGAATCCTGCGTAGCGCGCTGGATATTCTGCATCATCCGGGACCTCTCAGGAAACTCGTTTTATGAGCGGATTCTGCCGATGAGCCCCTCTTTGCTCAGGTTTGTGACCTGCACACGAACAATATGGTTTGCCGGTAGAGCTGTTTCTACTTCCATTTTGATGAAATTATCCGATAGCGCCGGGGTGGTTCCCGCGACGTTTCCTCTGAGCGTGACCACGCTCAATTCCTGTCCGAGAAAACTCCGCCGGAAAGCCTCATTTTTCTGCGAAGCCAACGCTCGTAGCGCCTTCATGCGTTCCTGAACCGCCGAAGCAGGGACAGGCTGCACGCGATGCAGTTCCGCAGCCGGCGTCCCCGGACGCGCCGAGAAGGGAAATAGATGCAGATAAGTAAACGGCTGCGCCGCAATGAAATCGTAACTCTCCTGAAACAGGGCATCCGTTTCGCCGGGAAAACCAACCATCACATCCGCGCCAATCGCACCATCCGGAATCAGCCGGCGAATCGCCGCAAGCTTCTCCGCATAGTGCCACGGCCGGTATCGCCGGTACATCCACCGCAGAATCGTATCCGAACCCGACTGCAGCGGCAGATGCGCATGCCGCGCCATTCGCCCTTCACGCGTCGTGAATAGCCCCAGCAGCTCCGGCGTCCAGTCCATCGGCTCAATCGAGCTGAGTCGTAACCGCGGCAGCTCAGTCTTTTCAAGAATCGCGGCAACCAGATCAACAAACCGCATGGCCGGATGCAAATCGCGTCCCCAGCGGCCTAGATTGATCCCCGACAGCACCAGCTCCTGTCCTCCGCCTTCCACAAAGCGCTGGACCGACGATATGCATGCCTCCAGAGGAACAGACCGGCTTGGCCCACGCGTCTCCGGAATGATGCAGAAGGAGCAGCGGTTCGCGCAGCCGTCCTGCACTTTCAGATTGGGTCGGGTCTGGTCAGCGTCTTCGGCAAACGGCAGAGTCGCCAGATCGGCATGCGCGAAATTCTCATCCACAAATACCGGAACGCTGTTTACCAGCTTTGCCAACGGAACAAACGTCGACGGCTCAACAATACTCGACGCAACAAGAGATTTATGGCTGTTGCCGATAACGGCAGTCACACCTTTTAACGCCACCAGTTCATCCGGCGCCCGCTGCGCATAGCATCCGGTGACAACAATTTGTGCCTCAGGATTGGTGCGATGCACGCGACGGATAAATGCGCGGGCGCCACTATCAGCGTCTGTAGTAACGCTACAGGTATTGACAATCACCACATTTGCGCTGGAAAAGTCTATGGCAGGATGCAAACCACGTCGCCGGAGGTCCGAAGCAATCGCCTCTCCATCCGACCGGCTGGCGCGGCATCCGAAGTTCTCGACATGATATTCTGCCACGTTGTTTAGTGTAACAATGATGATTCACGACCCCAGAGGTTCTGGAACGCAGTTTGCAACACGCTGAACCGGAATCAAAGTTTCTTTTCAGAAGTACGGTGGAGAAAGTCAGGAGCTCGATATGAAGCGGCGTATTTTACTGGTAGATGATGAATTGGCAATTCTGCTGACGCTCAAAGCTGTGTTGGAGATCAACGGGTTCGAAGTGGAAACAGCCGCTTCGGCCCGGGAAGCAAAATCAAAAATCAAAAGCGGCCCGTATCATATGGTCATCACCGACATGCGTATGGAAAGCGAAAAAGCCGGCCTGGAGGTCGTGCAGGCAGCTAAGAAAGCCCCTTACCAGCCTGCCATCGCTATGCTCACAGCCTTTCCTCTTCCCGGTGATGAATGGCAGGAACAAGGCGCAGACGAGATGTTGGTGAAGCCCATGAACACGCAGGACCTGCTTGTGCAGATCGAGGCCCTGCTGGTCACGCATGAAGACAAAAAGCGCCGCGCCCAAAAAAAGGAACCGGAACTGGTAGGCGCAGAGAAGAAGATTGCGCCGCGCCACAAAGCTGTAGCCATCAGCTAGGATCCGGCAAATCTGATTTCTGGTTATAAGTGAGCCGGTGGCTGCTGAGCGGCAGCCGGCACAATACGCTTTCTCTGGAAGCACTCCCGGCACAGCACTGGCCGGCCCTGCGTCGGTTTGAATGGAACCGTGGTCTCATGGCCGCATTCCGAGCAGGTTGTGCGCGTTTCCGCGCGCACCGCCGATCCGCCCGCCGCGCGCTTTGCCTTGCACAGCTTGCAGCGTTTGGGATCGTTCCTGAATTGCTTGTCATGAAAGAAAAGCTGTTCCCCGGCGGTGAATACAAATTCATTCCCGCAATCCACACATTTGAGAATCTTGTCGACGAACTCCATACCCGTTCCCCAGCCGGGCTGCAAAGGGACCGCAGACCGGCTCAGAGCCCTTGATTCACTGCATAGTGAACGGAGGCTGCTGATCGTAGCGAACTTCTTTTGGTGAACTTCTAAAAGACGGTATTGCGAAAGGGGCCCAGCCGCGGTGAGGGGCGGCGAATATCGGTTCTTTAAGTGAACCGGTATGACATGCCGAGAGGCACGCCGAAGAAAATGCGTACTGCCTCTTTGTAACTCAGCCCCGCAACTATAACACTGCGGGGCTGTGAATGCATTATCTGGTTGGAAGTATATTAATCCTGCTCTTTACGAGCCTTTTTGCGATTCCGCTTGCGCGCCAGCGCCTCTTTCACGCGGCGCTTTTCGCCCGGCTTCAGGTAAAAGGAGTGACGCTTCACTTCCTTGATGATGTCCTCCTGCTGTACTTTCCGCTTAAAGCGGCGCAGCGCATTTTCGAGCGGTTCGCCTTCCTGCACACGAACTTCTGCCAACTGAACTACACCTCCAAACCGGCCCATCAGGGCCTGTATAGGATATCAGGATTTGCGGCTTCGTCTCTCAGAATTAAACATTGGCCGGGTCATTTCACTATATTGGCCCTAAGTTGCTGAGCAAGAAGCGATTTACAAGGAAATATTTTCAGCGGGATAAATCCGTCAAATCGGCTGGAGAACAGCTTACAAGGAGTTCAGGTAACACAGAGTCTGCGGATTGAATGAGTTCGTTTCTCTCAATTGGTTTTAAGCCAACTTGACAGGCTCCCGCTCCGGCTTAGTAAAGTGGGTTGTCCGAAAATGGTAGCGATTCCATAGCCGTAAATAAGCCTTAAAAGACGGAGCCAGGCATGTCATTTTCCTCAAAAGGCCTTTGGGCCGCTCTAGCGGGAGCGGCACTGGTATCAGGTGCTGCCGCACAAACGATGAAAGCGCCCGACATCACAAAACAGCCAACGCTGTACGTGGTCCCGTATGCGCACCTCGATACCCAGTGGCGATGGGATTTCCAGCAGACGATCAGCGAATACCTGTTGAAGACGATGCGGGTGAACTTCGACTACATCGGAAAATATCCACACTACGTTTTTAACTGGACCGGCGCGAATCGCTATCGGCTGATGAAGGAATACTATCCAAACGACTACGCGAAGATGAAGCAGTACATTGCCGCCGGCAACTGGTATCCGGCCGGCTCTTCCATGGAAGAAGGCGATGTCAATCTGCCGAGCGCAGAATCGATCTTCCGGCAGGTTTTGTACGGCAATACATATTTTCGCAACGAATTTGGCAAGGCCAGCGCAGAATACATGCTGCCGGACTGCTTCGGGTTTCCGGCCTCGCTGCCGACAATTCTCGCGCATGCCGGCGTGAAAGGCTTCTCAACGCAGAAGCTCAGCGCGGCCTGGCAGCCTGCGCCCCAGGTTGGTGGTCCCGATTCTCCGGAGCAGACCCCCGAAGGCATTCCCTTTAATGTAGGCGTCTGGGAAGGACCTGATGGCGAAACCGTTCTGGCTGCGCTCAATCCAGGAAGCTATGGCAGCCGCATTCGCTATGATCTCAGCAAAACGCCTCCGCCTCAATCGCCCGCTGATTTGAATCCGGGACCGGGTCGCCGTCCAATGCCGCCGGAAACCGATTGGGTAAAGCGCATTGACATCGACGGCAAAGCCACGGGCGTCTTCGCCGATTACCACTACATAGGAACGGGCGATATCGGCGGCGCAGTCGATGAAGAATCCGTGAAGCTGCTCGAAGCGATGGCAACGCAAGGCGAAGCGGTTCCTCCTTCTTCCGAAAATTCCCCTCAATCCAACAGCGGCGCGCCTGTTCGCATGGGAGACGGCCCGGTACGCGTCGTTTCCGCAACTGCGGACCAGATGTTCCTCGACATCAAGCCGGACATGGCCGCCAAAATGCCGCGATATAAAGGCGATCTCGAACTGATCAACCACTCCGCAGGCTCACTGACATCGCAGGCATACCACAAGCGCTGGAACCGCGAAAACGAGCTTCTTGCCGACGCTGCAGAAAAAGCATCTGTCGCAGCAGCCTGGATGGGTGGCCGGCCTTATCCGCAAAAGCGGCTGAATGATGCCTGGACGCTGGTGATGGGCGGCCAGTTCCATGACACGGGCGCCGGCACCGCTACACCTCGCTCTTACGAATTTGCGCAGAACGACGATGTCATCGCTCTGAACCAATTCGCCTCAGTCCTGACGAGCGCAACCGAATCGATTGCATCCGGCCTCAATACCGAGGTCACGGGAGTGCCGGTTGTCGTTTACAATCCGTTGAACATTGACCGTGAAGATGTGGTCGAAGCATCCGTTTCGCTTCCGGGCCAGCAGCCCAATGCTGTCCGCGTGACTGGTCCGGATGGAAAAGATGTTCCTGCGCAGGTGGAAAACGGCAAGGTTCTTTTCCTTGCAAAGACCCCATCCGTTGGATATTCGGTTTACGACGTTCGCGCGGGAAAGTCCTCTGAACAGGCAGCTGAGTTGAAAGTCACGGAATCCTCACTCGAGAATGCCCGCTATAAAGTCGAGCTGAATCAGGACGGTGACGTATCCAGCATCTTCGACAAGAAGCTCAAAAAAGAGCTGCTCTCTTCGCCCATCCGGCTGGCCATTTCAAACGATGCGCCGCGCCAGTGGCCTGCATGGAATATGGACTTCGATCAGGAACAGGCTCCGCCGCGCTCCTATGTAAGTGGCCCGGCAAAGGTCCGGATCGTTGAACATGGCCCGGTTCGCGTAGCTATCGAGATCACGCGCGAAGCCGAGGGATCGAAATTCGTCCAGACGGTCCGCCTTTCTGCGGGAGAGGCCGGAAACCGGGTGGAATTCAGCAATTCCATCGACTGGAAATCACTTTCCGCAAATCTCAAGGCCGTCTTCCCGCTTTCAGCCCGCAACAAGATGGCCACATACAACTGGGAAGTCGGAACCATCCAGCGACCGAATGCATACGATCGCCAGTTTGAAGTGGCTTCGCACCACTGGATCGATCTCACGGACGATAGCGGCTCTTATGGAGCAACGATCCTGACCGGCCCTAAGAACGGCTCGGACAAACGCGACGATCACACGATTCGATTGACGCTGCTGCGCTCTCCCGGGTTCGCGCCGGGAGATCAGAGACGCGCATACTCCGATCAGCTCAATCAGGACTGGGGGCATCATGAAATTCTCTTCGGCATTGCCGGGCACGCGAATGACTGGCGGCAGGCGCAGACAGACTGGCAGGCATACCAGCTGAGTTCGCCCCTTATTGCTTTTGAGACGACGAAGCATAACGGGATGCTGGGCCGCAACTTCTCCCTGGTGACCGTCAGCAATCCTCGTATCCGCATACTCGCTCTTAAGAAAGCAGAGATGAGCGACGAAGTCATTCTGCGCATGGTGGAATTGGACGGTAAGCCCGCCGACAACGTCCGGGTAAAATTCGCCGGCCCAATTGCGGCAGCGCGTGCCGTCAATGGCCAGGAATTGCCTCTCGGCTCTGCGAATGTGGTCGAAGGCGCACTCCAAACATCGTTCCACGCGTATCAGCCGGAGACCTTCGCACTGAAACTCGGCGCTGCTCCTGCACATCTCAACAGCGTCACTTCCCAGCCGGTTGACTTGAAGTACGATTTGGCCACTGCCAGCGAAGACGATAGGAAATCTACAACCGGCTTCGATGGCAAGGGCGACGCGCTTCCCGCCGAGATGCTGCCCACAGAACTGGCTCTCAATGGAGTGCAGTTCAAACTGGCTCCTGCAGGAACATCGAAGCCGAATGCAATCGTTGCGCGTGGTCAGACAATTCAGTTGCCTTCCGGCAATTTCAACAAGCTCTACATCATTGCTGCTTCAGATGACGGCGATCAGAAAGCCACCTTCAAAGTTGCCGATAAACCATTCGAATTAACAGTCGAAAACTGGGGCGGATTCATTGGCCAATGGGACACGCGTCTATGGAAATCCGCTCCGGATACCGTAACTGTCCGGCAGTTTGGCAACAACGGCGCCACCAAAGAAGTTCCGCTACGCAAAAACTGGGCCGTATCAGCAAACCATGCCGCGTGGGACCTGAGCGACCGGGGCTCGCCGTACTGGGCCCCCCGATATCCGGAAGACTACATCGGACTCCGCCCGGGTTACATCAAACGCGCCACCCTCGCATGGTACGCCTCACATCACCACACACCGGACGGCCTCAACGAGCCGTATGAATACAGCTACCTTTTTGCCTACGGAATCCCGTTGTCGCCACACGCAAGCACGCTCACGTTGCCGGCCAATGACAAGATCCGAATACTAGCTGTTTCCGTGGCACACGAAAATGCTGAAACGAAGCCGGTCCAGCCGCTCTATGACACGTTAGGCAAATGAAGAAGCAGTATATTGGGAGATAATTCACCCTGCTTTTGATCTGGTGCCGAAGAAGGGACTCGAACCCCCACACCCTTGCGAGTACATGGACCTGAACCATGCGCGTCTGCCAATTCCGCCACTTCGGCACGGGAAGGATGTCCAGCGCGAACGGCTGGACGAGCAGCAATTTTTAGATTACTTTTCTGCAAGATTTGTGTCAATCAGGGCACAAAAGAGGACGTGAGCATCCTTTTTCAGGACAATGTAATCGGATGCTTCAAATGCATTTGACTTGTTATCATCAGGACCGTTTATGACTCAGCCGGCTGAAACACACCCGATTCCCGCCGAGTCTGCGTTGCACCTGCGCCGGCTGGCGCATGATCTGAGCAATGCCCTCGAAGTCATTCTTCAAACCAGCTATCTGCTGAGCACGGTCGAGATGTCAAAAGACGCCCAGCAGTGGAGGCAAATGCTGGACCAGGGCGTGAAGCAGGCTACGGAAATCAATCGCGAGCTGCGCGAATATCTTCGCACTCATAGTGAAAAGGCCGCGGAATAATCCGCAGCCTTGAATAACAAACTTTCCGGTTGCCTATCAGATCAGTTTGGCGTCGAGCGTAATATCAGTGTTCCCCTTGAATAGCCGCGAGATCGGACAGCCGTTCTTGGCGTTCTGGGCCGCAGTCTCGAAGGCCGACTCGCTTGCCCCGGAAACTTTTGCGCGGGTCGTCAGGTGAATTGCCGTAATGGTGAATCCCGCATCGGTTTTTTCAAACTTAACGGATGCTGTCGTCTCCAGTGATTCGGGCGTAAGGTTTGCATTGCCCAGCTGAGCGCTCAATGCCATCGTGAAGCATCCGGCGTGCGCCGCTGCAATCAGCTCTTCAGGATTAGTGCCGACGCCATTCTCAAACCGGGTGCTGAAAGAATACTGCGTCTCTTTTAAAACGCCGCTTTGAGATGAAATCACGCCTTTGCCGTCCTTCAGGCTGCCTTTCCAAACGGCATTCGCTGTACGTTCCATGACTGCTCCTTCTTTGAAAAATTTGTGCGCCAATGCGCAGGTCGTAACTTCTTCGATGCACCTTGAGCATATCAACCCTGCACAGTCAGCGTCGAATGCCCATCATGGTTCACCATAGCGGGATTCACTGTCTTCTTTGTTGAATTTTCTGTAATCTGGCGACTGTGTATTCCCAGCTTCCAGAGCAGCCAGCGCTGAATTACGAACTTCCGCAGCAGCCGGAGTCCATGCAGCATCATTCGGTGTATTGCCCGAATTGCTCTACGCAATTAACGGGACATCGCTGTAAGCTGGTCTGCAGTGGATGCGGCTACTATCTCAGCTGCGCGGACTACTACTGAGAGGCGTCAGCGACAGTCTGCTTCTGCGCTGCGATGCGCCGCAGCTTCTCATTTTTGTCCAGGAGCTCGACCACCAGAGATTGCAGGTATGAATTTCGGCTCTCGAGTTCCATTATCCGGTCACGCAGGTTGCTGATTGCTCCTTCATCCGCCGCGAGTGAACCGCGGTTCGTGATTCCGGGACGCAGTTCGTTAGAGGGATTCAATTCTCTTGGCGGCATCATCGATAATCTCCGCAATCTTGCCGATCTGTTCTTTGTTTAAATCTCCCTGGGCAAAGCGCAGCTTCAGCGCGAGCTTGAAGTTGTGCATGGCGCGCATGATCCGGGGCGAGCGTCCCCGCCCGAAGGCAGACCCCACTTTCTCGATTCTTGCAAAGATTGCGTCGACCAGAGCCTTGTTGGCCTTCAGCTCTCCCTTGCCGGCATCGGTAATGGCATAAAGCTTTTTCGCGCCATCGGTCGATGTGACTGTCGCAAAACCCTCTTCTTCCAGCATGGTCAACGTGGGATACACCACTCCGGGGCTGGGAGCATATATGCCCGACAAGCGCTCACCGATGGCCTTGATAATTTCGTAGCCGTAGCTTGGTTTTTCCGCAATCAGCTGCAAGATGACAAAGCGTAGCTCTCCATTATCGAAGAGGCGTCCGCCAAAATCGCCGCCAAAGCGTCCATGCCGACCCCATACCTCCCCCATTTCCCCAAAAAATCCTTGGCGTCCACGAAAGTGTTTCCAGGATCCGGGATGGCAGGCTCCATATTGACGGTATTCATTGCTTTTTTCTCTAAACATATTAAAACTCCTCTTAGAATTTCTAAGATATATCTAAATCTAATGTAAGAGGCCAGCGTTTGCAAGCTATTTTAGATATATCTTCATAATGAGAGCAACCGCACGGAGAATCCTGGCCTTCTCAACCAACATGATTGAGAGACCTGAATACTGGAAAGGATTTACCGGCGGCTTCGTGGCAGGAGTCGCGGTGGGTGCCTGGGTCTATTTCTCTCCGCGCGGCAGAAAGATTGCTAAACAGCTGGAAGGCATTCCTCAAAGATCTTCTGAAAATCTCTCTCTGCATCGTGAATCGGCGGAAAGCGCCGGTGATCCATCCAGCCTCATCAGTGAGACAGCGGGAGCAACGAGATTAGACTTCGAGCGTCCACCTTCTGGCTAGCCAAGCTGCCGTCCGGATTTCAGGCTGACGCTGCGTCTCGATTCTGATTTCTGGGCAGTATTGTGCTCGATCAGGTCTCCGGTTAGCAGATAATAGCCCTCTTCTTCGCGGGTTTTGCCCGATCCGCGAACAATTGTTCCCCGAAACGAATACAAGATGCCGTGTATTTGCCGGGTGGTGAATGTGATTTCCTGCCCTTGCAATGAAGTTTTGTCGAAAAAGAACGTCAGAGGTGTGCCGCTGTCGCTCTCTCCGTCACCCTGGCGCGAAATATATCCACTTAATTCGCCGAACTGAATCGTGATCTCGACCAGTTCTCCCGGGTGGCCAAGCATGTATTCGCCTGAGGCTTCTTCAGGAATCAGGGAGTTGTTTTTGCCTTCTTTAACAACTACCGGATGATCGGTTGTGCTGCGGTCGCCGCGACGACGAAGCGCCGGTTCGGTGGCGCTTTGCGCCTTTATTGCAGCAGCAAAGCAAAGCGGCAGGAGCATGACAACGATATGCCATATCCACCGCTTCATTTGCACTCTCCTGTTAATTGCCCTTCTTGCGGGCCGCTTCAAATTCATCACCCTGCTGCCATCCGATGGTTTGCGGCAGCGAGGAGGCTTCCCACCCCAGAATGAACCCAAACTGCGCCATTTTGGCATCGCCGCGGAAGTCCATCTCAGGCTTATATTCATCGGAAGGCTGATGATAGCGGTGGGCGACGAAGTCTTCCATCTGCTGCTTGCCCCATTCTGCATCATGACCTTCGAAAGTCGTTCCCTGGCCAATGGAGAACGCCGGAATACCGACACGGGCAAAGCTGAAGTGATCAGAACGATAGTAGTGTCCGGCGCCGGGGAACTGGTCGGGTTCGATGGTTAGATTCAATGCCTTGGCCGTCTTCTCTACTTCCGGATAGAAGGTGGTGCGCTCCGCTCCTCCAACCTCGGTTGCGGTAGGGACGCCGATGGGGTTCAGCATGTCATAGTTCAGGTCGAGCGCGATCTGTGAAGCCGGAACCGGCGGATGCATGCCGAGCCATTGCGAGCCAAGCAGTCCCTGCTCTTCGGCAGTAACAGAGGCGAAATAGATACTGTGCGGCGGTTTTGTCTGCGAAAAGGCGCGAGCAAGTTCGAGCAGGATGCCGCAGCCTGTGCCGTTATCAGCAGCGCCGTTGTAGATCTGATCTCCTTTTGCATCGGGATCAATGCCGAGGTGATCGTAATGCGCTGAGTAGAGCACCGCCTGTCCTGATTGTGCGCCGGGTACTTCGCCCACAACATTAGCGGATTCGTAATGCCGCACTTTGCTTGCAATATGCGCCTTGAAACGCACCGGCAGCTCAACGGGATGGAAGCCTGGCTTTCCGGCTGCATCGATCAGAGTATCTACCGGGCCCTGTCCTGCCGCTGAGAGAAGATTCTGGGCTACATCGTGCTGAATCCAGCTTGCGGCTTTGAGCGTAGCTGTGGGATCGCCCTGCAGATAAGACTTCTCAATCGCCTGTGAATCTCGAACCACATGCCAGGGGTAACTGGCAAGGTCTGTCCTGTGAATGATGAGCACGCCCAGAGCGCCTTTGCGCGATGCCTCTTCGTACTTGTAAGTCCATCGACCGTAGTAGGTCATGGTCTTGCCTTTGAAGAAGCTGTCGTCAGTGGACGGAGGCTCGTTGACAATCACCAGCAGTATTTTGCCTTTCACGTCCACGCCGGCGTAGTCGTTCCAGTGATACTCGGGGGCATCGATGCCGTAGCCAACGAAGACGATAGGCGCGTCGATATCAGCCGACGATGCTCCGGTCTGATCCTTGGTTACGAAGTCTTCGCCGTAAGCGAGCGGAATCGGCTGGCCATTCTGCGGCACGAACTCGGCTTTGGTCTGGTCTTCAACAGTATGCACGGCATAGAGCGGCACTTTTTGAAAATAGGTCCCGTTGTCGCCTGCGGGTTTTAAGCCGTCCAATGCAAACTGGGTAGCAATGTATTCAGCGGCAATCTGCGCGCCGCGCTGGCCTGGACCGCGTCCTTCGAGGAGATCACTTGCAAGAAAGCGTACATGCGCGCGTATTTTTTCGGGATCGATGCTGTCAGCGGCCTTGCGCGCAGCTTCCGGCACTCCGGCAACTGCCGGGACCTGTGCCTGGCAAACAAATGAAGCGGTGGAAAAAAGCGTAATAGCGCAGGCCAGGCGGAGGGATCGGGTCATGCATGCTCCTTGAAGTCTGTAAGTAACTATTCTGCTACAGATTGATCAGGAAAGAGCAGCTTCGACGCGGCTACGCCAGATGCTTTTACTGGAAAGCAGATAGAGGAATCTCGCGGCAGCAGGTGGAGGCGTTTTAAGACTTTACGCGTAAGACCGGTGATGGGCAATTTCGATACAGCGTCGAGCTGCACCCACTTGCGGGCGGTATGTTTTGGGAGGAGATGTTCTTCATTCGGCGCAAAGCTGAGAATGCCGACCTGATAGTTCGTGACGGTGATGGAATGACGAAGCGTGAAGAGCATGCGCTCCGGATCGGCTTTGTCGCCTCCTAAGTGCGGTAATTCCCACATCCCAGCCATCAGAGATGCGTCTTTGGGGCGCATTTCGAGCAGGATTTCGCTGCATTTTCTGCGTTTTTTGCGCTCTAAAAATGCAAAATTCACCACTTTTGCCTGCATTTTTTTACGCGGAACCGTCGGATGCTCGCCGCGCGTCCGGCAAAGCTGCTGGACAGGGCATTCGAGACAGAGAGGATTTTTGGGCAGGCAAACCGTCGCGCCGAGCTCCATCATGGCCTGATTAAAATCGCCGGGACAGCTGCGGTCCAGCAGATCTTGTGCCGTTTCGCTGACTGCGCCGTTTCCATTCGCCGTGAGCCGCATAACCACACGCTCTACATTGCCGTCCACAGCCGCAACCGGCTCGCCAAAGGCGATGCTGGCAATGGCTGCGGAGGTGTACGCGCCGATGCCGGGGAGCTTTTTTAGCTCTTCTGCTGATTTTGGTATTGCTCCGGCCAGCTCATCGGCGACGACCTTCGCAGCTTTAAGCAGCATGCGGGCGCGGCGGTAATAACCGAGTCCGCTCCAGACGGCGAGCACTTCCGGTTCTTCAGCCTGTGCCAGCGCCTTAACTGTTGGAAAGCGGGCCAAGAACCTCGCGTAGTGATCGAGGACCGCATTGACACGCGTCTGCTGCAGCATGATTTCCGAGACCCAAATGGCATAAGGGTCATCGGTGCGCCGCCAGGGAAGATCGCGGGCATGCGCATCGAACCAGGCCAGCAATGAGTGGCGAAATTGGCGTTGCTGCGCTGGAGCAATTGTCTCGCTATTTCTCATGATCTAGAGATTTAGAGTGCTCCGTCCAGAAAGATTTGTCATTCCCGAGCGGAGCAGTCAAGGAACCTGGAAATCCTGTGCTTTGAAAGCGACTGCAGGTCTCTCCACTTCGCGCTGCGCGCTTCGGTCGAGATGACAATTTTATTTGCGAATACGCTGCTCAATGTGTTCGAGCGAATTAGTAACCAGCAGCCTTGCCATAGCTGTGCCGGTGATCTTGTCCGCCTTCGAGATCGCCTGTTGTCGGATCGACCGCAATGCATTCGCCGTCGCTCCAGTGGCCTTTGCTCACGTTGACGTGATAGCCCATTGCCCGCAGGCCTTCGATGGTCGAATCGGCAAAGCCGGGCTCAAGGTAGAGCACGTCAGGCAGGTACTGATGGTGGAAGCGCGGCGCATCAACGGCGGACTGGATGTTCAGGCCCTCGTCGGCAACGCTGAGGAAGATGTTGGCCACTGTTGTGATGATGCGCCCGCCGCCGGGCGAGCCGAGGACCATTGCTACCTTGCCATCTTTAAGCACGATGGTCGGCGTCATACTTGAAAGCGGGCGTTTACCGGGAGCAATGGAATTCGCCGGCCCCTGAATCAGGCCAAACATATTCGGAACGCCCTGCTTCGACGCAAAATCATCCATTTCGTCATTCAGCAGGAAGCCGAGCTTCTCCGCCGTGACATCGGAGCCAAAGCCATTGTTCAGGGTGGTGGTGACGGCAACGGCGTTGCCATCAGCGTCCATGACAGAATAATGCGTGGTCTGCGAGGATTCGTGGCGTACATCGGCCATGGTAGGCGGAGGAGGAATGAAACCTGCGGGACGCTTCAGGTCTGCCGATGCCGTGGCCTGGTCTTCGTGAATGCTGGAACGCCAGGCCGCAGCATATTTCTTGTCGATCAGCTGGTTGACAGGAATCTTCACGTAATCGGGGTCGCCGAGATAGTCAGAACGGTCCATATAGGCGCGGCGATACGCCTCGGTGATCAGGTGCATCTCCGGCGGAGTGCGGTCGCCGAGGCGGCCCAGGTTATAGCCTTCCAGAATATTGAGCGCCTCAAGCAGGGCCACGCCTCCGGATGACGGTGGCGGGGCCGCGATAACGGAGTAGTCCTTGTAAGTGCCGGTGAGCGGCTCGCGCTCTTTCACTTCATAGGAGGCGAGGTCTTTCTCGGTAATCAGGCCGCCGCCTTTCTGCACATCTGCCGCGAGCTGTTTTGCGATTTCGCCGTGATAGAAGTCGTCCGGGTCTTTTGCGATACGCCTGAGGGTGGCGGCCAGCTCCGGCTGTTTGAATATCTCGCCGGCTTTATAGAAATTGCCATCGCGCTGGAAGATACGCTTTGACTCAGGAAAGCGCGCCAGGTCGGAATCATGCAGGGTCCCGGCCTCTTCCTCGGTGAGAACAAAACCTTCCGAAGCCAGACGAATGGCCGGCTCCATAACCTTGGCCAGCGTCAGCTTGCCGTATTTCTTTTCCGCGTAAGCCATGCCGGCAACCGATCCCGGCACGCCGACCGCCTTATAACCGACGATACTGGCGTTGGGAATAATGTTGCCCTTGTCATCGAGATACATATTGACCGTGGCAGCCAGCGGCGCTTTTTCTCTGTAGTCAATAAACGTGGATTTACCGCCATCTGCACTGTTCAGATGAATGAGCATGAAGCCCCCGCCGCCTATGTTTCCCGCAACTGGATGCACCACCGCCAGCGCAAAGCCCGTAGCCACCGCCGCATCGACGGCATTGCCGCCGTCTTTCAGGATTTCAACGCCGGCATCGGTCGCCAGATGGTGGATGCTGACGACCATGGCGTGTTTGGTGCGAACGGGCGTTTCGTTCTGGTTCGAGAGTGATGGATTGACAACCGGCTGGGCTGACAGACAGGAACAAACAGACAAGAAGGCGGCTGAAAGGCAGAGGAGGCTGCGAGTCATGTTGGCGGTAGTTTAACGCGGTTTTGGAAAAGGTTGTCCTACGTTCCTAGTGGAAAGCAAGCAGTGTAACGCCTCATGTTACACTGCTGAAGTGATTAAAGGCTTCCGGGACAGGGGCATTGAGAGATTCTTCAAGACAGGATTAAAAGCGGGCATACCGCCAAAGCACGCACAGAAATTACAACTGCCTTTATCCGTTTTGAATGCAGCCACTCATCCGGAACAGATGAATGTCCCTGGTTGGGAGTGGCACTCCCTAAGAGGAGATTTAGCAGGGCACTGGGCTGTAAAAGTTAACGGCAACTGGCGGTTGACCTTTACCTTTGAAGGCACAGATGCGGTTCTAGTGGATTATCAGGACTACCATTAAGGATTTCAGCATGTATTCACAGATGCACAACCCAGCTCATCCCGGCATGCTGGTGCGGGAATATATCGGTGATCGCTCGATCAGCTCTGTCGCAGAACATATTGGAGTGGCGCGCGCAACTCTCTCCCGCATTGTGAATGGGAGCTCATCCATCACAGCGGATATGTCGATTCGTTTGTCAGAGGCGTTCGGGGTATCTCCTGATCTCTTGTTGAGGATGCAGGCGCAATATGATCTATGGCAGGAGTCGCAGCACGCGCGGAAAAAGATTAAGCCTCTTGGTCGAGTTGCTTAAAGCCTATCTGCATGCCTACCCGCATTCGCTCTTTTTCAAAAATCAATCTCGGCCTGGCTATTGGCCCGTCTCGTCCCGACGGCTTCCATGCGCTGACGACGCTCTACCAGACATTAGCTGCGAACGATCTGCTGACTGTCGAAGCACATCCGCTTAGGTCTGGGAAAAGCAGCATCATTCTGGCGACAAACGACGACCGCGTTCCCACGGACGGGCGAAACACTGTCTGGAAAATGCTGGACCGCTGGTTGGCTGCGGCACAGGTCACAGCCGAAGTTCACGTGCACATCGAAAAACGACTTCCGGTCCAGGGTGGCCTGGGCGCAGGATCAGCGAATGCCGCCGCCGCGCTGATTGGAGTGGAACACGAGCTGAATCGGCAACTTTCCGGAGCAGAACGCCTCAAAATCGCAGCTCAAGTTGGTTCGGATGTGCCGCTTTTTTTGATTGGCGGCGCGGTTCTGGGTCTGGGGAGGGGGCAAGAGGTTTATCCGATGCCCGACCTGCCGGAAACGCATTGCATTGTTGCCCTCCCCGGCGTAGGCGTATCCACCCCGCAGGCCTTTCGCGACTGGGATGCGATTCATGCAGAAAGATTGACCGAAAACCCGCGCTCCGATAGACTTGAAGAGTTGAGTCGAGCTCTCTCTGCTTGTCTTTGTGAGCCGCACTCCTCCGGTGTCTTCTCCGAGAGAGAAGACCGGCCCGGGAATCCACTTCTCGCGCTTGTCCGAACCGGGATTGAAAACGACTTCGAAGACGTTGTCTTCCGTCAGCATCCCTCACTCGGTGATATCAAGCGCATTTTGACTGGTTCTCCCGGCAACCCGGAGCAGGCGGCTCTTTATGCTGCGCTCTCAGGTTCCGGATCGGCCCTTTTCGGCCTCTACCAGACTGAAGAAGCGGCGAAAGCAGCCGAAGAGAGGCTGTGGTCGAATGACGTCGCTTTCCTGCGGACAAAAACCTTGCCGCGGGCAGCGTACTGGAAGACGATGGTAGGGGCTGCTGGCCACTAGCTTTTAGCCGCTGGCAGCCGGTTTGAAGGGCTAACAGCTAAGAGCTGGTAGCTAAAGGCTGTTTTACTGGGCGATCGACTAATGGTAGGTCAAGTGCCTTTGGAGCACTTTGTCTAGGTTCGAATCCTAGTCGCCCAGCCAGATTTAACGTCGCGTTCTCTGAAGATAACTTCTTGCGGGAACATGGCGATGACAACAGAAGCCGCCGGTCAAATGCAGTCGTGGCCGGCATGAGTGACAACCAATGCAAACCAGCTTGGGGGTTTCTTGTGAAGACGGAAACAGCGACGGAAGTACTGGCACCAGAGGCAGCAGCAGTCGACGGACGCAGCAAGACAGCGCCCGAACGCAAACGGCACCAGAAGCTCGCCGAAGACCGGCGCTTCAAAATCTTTTCCGGCTCGGCCAATCGGCCCTTAGCCGAAGAGATATGCAAGCATATCGGCGTGCCGCTGGGTGAGACCAAGATGCAGCGCTTCGCCGATGGCGAGGTGTACTTTCAGCTGCTGGAAAATGTGCGCGGCGTGGACGTATTTGTCGTCCAGCCGACCTGCAACCCGGTGGATCAGCATCTGGTGGAGCTGCTGATCATGATTGACGCGCTGAAGCGCGCATCTGCCGGCAGGATTACCGTTGTTGTTCCGTATTACGGCTATGCGCGGCAGGACAGAAAAGACCGTCCGCGCGTGGCGATATCGTCCAAGCTGGTCGCGGATTTGCTGACCACCGCGGGCGCCAATCGCGCGTTGTTTATGGATTTGCACGCGGCGCAGATTCAGGGGTTCTTCAACATCCCGGTGGACCACTTATTCGCAAGCCCGGTGATGGTGAGCTACTTCAAGGAGTTGAACCTTCCGAATCTGACCGTGGTATCACCCGATGCGGGAGGCGTGGAACGAGCGCGCTTCTTCGCAACGAAAATGGGAGTGCCGCTGGCGATTGTCGACAAGCGCCGGACGGACATCAACGTGACGGAAGTGATGCACGTGATCGGCGATGTGAAGGGGAGCACCTGCCTCATCATCGACGACATCATTGACACCGCCGGCACGCTGGTCAAGACAGTCGACGCGCTGCTCGAAAAGGGCGCGACAAAGGTTTACGCCGGAGCATCACATGCGGTGCTTTCCGGTCCGGCAGTAGAGCGCATTCGCAATTCGAGATTGGAAGAGCTGGTTGTAACCGACTCTATCCCGCTGAGCGAGGAAGCGAAGAAGCTGCCAAAGATCAAGGTGCGGTCGATTGCCGGTCTCTTGGGAGCCGCCATCGAGAGCATCCATATGGAGACGAGCGTCAGCACGCTATTTAGCTGAAAGCAGCTTTTAGCTTCTAGCCACTGGCTTTTGGCGAATCGTGCGGATGTAAAAGTTTTTTGATACCCTTCTCGATTTTTTCGAGAGGCAAAAAGGGAGCGGCAAGAAAAAGCTAATGGCTAAAAGCTAGAAGCTAATAGCTGATTCTTCGTGCCCGAAGGAAAAGGACAGAATGATCACTCAGGAAGTGGTAGCAGCAACACCCCGCGAGGGCAAATTTAACAAAAACGCAGCGCGCCGCGTGCGCGTTAAGGGCAAGATTCCCGCCGTCGTCTACGGTGCGAATGAGCCATCGGTCGCCGTCGAAGTTGATCCGAAGCAGATTCTTCGCATCCTGCACTCGGAAGCAGGCCATAACTCGATCTTCGATCTTGAGATCGGCAGCGCCAAAGCGAAGGCAATGATCGTTGACTGGCAGTATGAGCCGATCAAGGGTTCGCTGCTGCACATTGACCTGAAGCGCATAGCTCTCGATAAGCCGATCCGCGTCGAAGTGCCGATCCAGCTTGTCGGCACGCCAGTTGGTGTCAAGACGCAGGGCGGCATTCTTGACCAGGTGCTGCGTGAAGTCGAAGTTGAGTGCCTCCCGACCGACATTCCCAGCCACATTGACGTGGATGTTTCTGAGCTGGCTTTCGGTGATGTTCTACGCGTTTCTGACCTGCCGCATGGCGGCAAGCTGAAGTTCCTGACGGACGAGAACAACACCGTCGCACATATCGTTGCGATTAAGGAAGAAGCTCCGGCAACGCCTGAGGCGGAAGCCGCTGCTGCGGCTGCTGCTCCTTCCGAGCCGGAAGTGGTCAAGAAGGGTAAGCAGGAGACGGCTGAGGCTGCTCCGGCCAAGAAGTAAGGCTTGGCGAACGAAACGAGCGGCGTGTTCCTGATTGTCGGTCTTGGAAATCCCGGGATCGAATATCAGTTCACGCCGCACAATGCGGGGTTTCTGGCGATTGACCGCATCGCCGATGATTATGGCGTGCAGGTCGTGAATCGCCGATGCAAAGCAGCAACAGCGACGGTCCGCATGGCAGGACACGAAGTGGTTCTGGCCAAGCCTGAAACGTACATGAACCTGAGCGGGCTATCAGTTGAAGCTCTGGTTCGGGAGTTCGAAGCTGATCCGGAACGCGACCTGGTG
>Ga0209581_1002310_pt1 | contig 18621 bp, 14 predicted proteins | sample Coa_R2_FD_187160 | JGI IMG/M metagenome (GOLD analysis project Ga0209581, IMG submission 187160) | Surface soil microbial communities from Centralia Pennsylvania, which are recovering from an underground coalmine fire - Coalmine... | ecosystem: Environmental > Terrestrial > Soil > Unclassified ...
GCGATCGATACGAGCACGGGAGCATGGCTGAGCGCATTAACCAGGCGCGGGGCGAACGACGCCGCACGGGCAAGATCCGGAAGCCTCCCGAAGAAATAAGATCTGAGGGGACGCCTCTTGCGCGTGAAATAGTTGGAGAAAAATTCGGCGCGGTAAGATGCCATATCGACGCCCGCCGGGCACTCGCTCAGGCATCCCTTACACGACAGGCAGAGCTCCAGTGCATCGCGCAGATTGGGATCGGAAAACCCGCCCTCGAGCAGATTGCCCGCGAGTGCCTCGAATAGCAGCCGCGCTCGTCCTCTCGTCGAGTGCCGCTCATCGCGCGTCGCCATGTACGACGGACACATCGTGCCCGCATCGGTCTTGCGGCACTTGCCCAGGCCGACGCATTTAAGCGCCGCTCCGGCAAGCCCGCCTTCGGCCGAGAAGTCGAAACGCGTGGGCACTGCGGCCGGCGAGTATGCGCCTGCGAGCTTCAGATGCGAGTCCAGCGGATGAGGATCGACGATGATGCCCGGATTCATCCGGAAATCCGGGTCGAAGATCCGTTTGAAGTCACGGAACGCGTCGATGAGCGCTGCCGGGTAGATTGCCGGCAGAAGCTCTGAGCGCGCGATTCCGTCGCCATGCTCTCCGGACAAGGAACCGCCGAACTCCGCGACGAGCGCCCCAATCTCCTCCATCGCGCGGCGAAACACGGCCACCCCGTCGCGCGAGCCGAGATCGAAGCTGATTCGCGCGTGAACGCATCCCTCGCCGAAATGGCCGTAGTAGGTCGCCGCCACAAGAGAATGGTGGCGCAGCAGGGCATCGAAACGGCGCAGATAGTCGCCGAGCCGCTCGGGCGGAACCGCGACATCCTCGGCGCCGGGCCAGGTTCGCGGATGGCCGGCCTGGAATGCGCCAGCGCCGAGACCCGACTCGCGAAGCCGCCAAACCGCGCTCTGCTCGAACGGATCGGAGAGAATGCGCACGCCGCGGCATTCGCTTATCGCTTGCGCCGCGCCCTTGAGTTCCTCCGCGCGCAAACGGGCGCCGTCCGGCGTTTCGGCTCCCAGCTCGACAACGAGAAACGCGCGGCCGTCGGGCAGAAACCGCACGCCGGGCAATCCTTTGGTTCGCGCGAAATCCGACAAATGATGGTCGAAACCTTCGAGCGCTTCGGGGCGATGCCGCAGGATCCACGGCGTCTGATCCGCGGCCGCGTAAACGTCCTCGAAGCCCAGCACGACCAGGACTACCGACCGCGGGCGTGGAACGAGCTTCAATGTCGCGCGCAGCGTGACAGCGCAGGTGCCCTCGCTGCCGACCAGCGCTCGCGCAAGATGGAACCCCTTCTCGGGGAGAAGCTCGTCGAGGTTGTAGCCCGAGACGCGGCGCGGGATGCGCGGGAAGTGGGCTCTTACCGTGTCGCCGATACGATCGCGAAGGTGTGCCAGCGCCCTTACGATTTCGGCCTCCCGTCCCGATCGTTCGCCGGCGGCGCGTATCGCCTCGTCATCCATCGATCCGGCCAACCGCAATCGATTGCCGTCGTACAGGATGGCATCGATGGCTTCCACATTATCAACGGTCTTGCCGTAGGCGGCGGAATGCGCGCCGCAGGAGTTGTTCCCGATCATCCCGCCGATCGTGCATCGGTCCTTAGTCGACGGGTCGGGGGCGAAGAACAGTCCATGGGGAGCGAGCGCGCTGTTTAGATGGCTCTGGATGACTCCGGGTTCCACGATCGCAATCCGTCGTTCAGGGTCGATCTCGACGATCCGGTTCATGTAGCGCGAGAAATCCAGCACCAGCGCCGCGTTGGTCGCCTGGCCGGCGAGACTTGTTCCGCCGCCGCGCGCGAGAATCGGCACCGAGTTCTCGCGCGCTATTCGGAGCGCCGTTGCCACGTCCCAGTCGTGCCGTGGCGCCACCATCCCGATGGGCACCTGGCGATAGTTGGAGGAGTCGGTGGAGTAGACGGCGAGCGTGCCCTTGTCGAAGCGCACGTCGCCTTCGATGGAGCGCGCGAGTTCGCGCGCAATCGCCGCTACGGAAGCCGTCACCGAGACGATTCTAGTCCAGTTTGATGCGCCGCCTAACCCCCAGGACCTGATGCTTGCCGGCAGTCGCGAGAGGTCAAGGCGAGCACCGCGGAACGGTCTAAAGGTCTTTCATTCCCGGCTTGGGAGCGCCGACCAGCGCGGCCATGTTGCCCTCGGGGGCTCGATTCTCGAGCATCAGTTGATGGCAGTGGCCGATCTCCTCGAAAGTGAAGGTCTTTCCGAGGCACGGATCGATCTTACCTTCGCGCACGAGTTGGTTGAAAGCGTAGGCCTGCTCGTCGTTGGCGAAGTGCGATCCCTGAAGGCGCTTCTGCCGCATCCAGAGGTAGCGCAAATCGACCGTGGCGTTGTAGCCCGTATGTCCCGCGCATATCACGACCATCCCGCCGGTGTCGCACACGAACACGGAGGTCGGGATGGTGTCCTCGCCGGGGAATTCGAAGACGATCCTGGGATTGCGCCGTTCGCCTATGACGTCCCAGATGGCCTTGCCGAACGCCCGCGCCTGCGCGACCCACGTCGAGAACGCCGCATCATCCTTCCAATGGGGAAGCATCCCCCAGTGCTTGAAGTTCTTGCGGTTTATACAGCCTTTGGCGCCGAGCTTCCTGCAGAATTCTATTTTCCGATCATCGCCGACGACCCCGACCGGAATGCCGCCTTCGGCCTTCACGATTTGAATCGCCATCGAGCCGAGTCCGCCAGATGCGCCCCAGATGAGCACCACGTCGCCTTCGCGGATGGTGTGCGGCGGCCATCCCATCAGCATCCTGTATGCGGTGGAACCGACGAGTGTGGGAGCGGCGGCTTCCTCCCAGGTGAGGTGCCGGGCCTTGGGCATGCACTGATGCGCCTGGACCTTGGTGAACTGCGCGAAGCTTCCCCAGTTGGTCTCGTAGCCCCAGATCTTGAACGAGGGGTCGTACATGGGGTCGTCGCCGTTGCGCACGGCCGGACAATCCCGGTCCCATACGCCGCAGTGGATCACCACCCGGTCTCCGACCTTGACGTTGGTGACATCCTTGCCAACGGCATAAACGATTCCGGAGGCGTCGCTTCCTCCGATATGGAAATCGGAATCGTCGTAGCGGGCTTTCTGGCGTGCCGCTATGACGTCGATTGGAGAACCGAGCGCGGCCCATACGTTGTTGTAGTTGATTCCGGCGGCCATCACGAAGACCAGGACCTCGTCCGGCTTCAGTTCAGGCACGGGGACCCTCTCGATCCTGAACGCGCTTTTGGGGTGCCCGAAACGGTCAGCGCGAATCAACTGACCGTACATGTACCTGGGCACATGACCGACAGGAGGTATCTCGCCGATTTCGTAGATTTCCCTTTGGCTCATATTCTTCCGCTTGCCATCGCGCTTTGCCCGGTTGGCCCTGTCGTTCGCTCCAGTCAGCTCGGGTTCCCGGGGTATTTACCAGTATTGCACAGGGGCGGAATGCACGTTTGGAAAAAAATCGCCCCGGGTCGATTCGTTTCCCTTCGAGACTCCGAAGCGGCGCAACCTTAGCTACAGGTTTGGCAAAGCTTTGACAACAGGCTAATGACTGTACGGTAGCGAGTCATGAGGGGCGCCCGGGCGCGGCGGGTTGTCGGGGCTCATTTGTGTCGTGGCGCCGATGAACCCCGGCTAATGGGAGTTGACCCGAACGTAGCGATTCCATAAAAGGGCATCCGGCCATAACACAGCCCGGGACCTCTCCGAGGGCGGGGCGACCGAATCGATACGGGTGAGTCCGTGGCGGCGCGATTATTCGTTCGCCGTTTGGACAGGCTGCGGCTAGAATCAGCTTTAACTTATTCCGAGGCTCAAATCGGCATGGCGGTGCGCAAAATCGAGCGTGGCCATTACTTCGAGGACTTTGAAGTCGGCCATCTTTTCAAGCATCACTGGGGCCGGACGATCACCGAAGGCGACAACGCCTTTTTCTCGTCGGTCACGATGAACTTCAATCCGATCTACTTCAACCGCGAGTACGCACGATCGCTCGGATACGAAAACACGGTCGTCAATCACATGCTCGTCCTCAACGTCGTGTTCGGGTTGTCCGTGGAGGACCTCAGCGAGCGCGCGATCGCGCACCTCGGCTACGAGAAACTGAGGTTTCTGGCAACCGTTTATCCCGGCGACACGCTGACCTCGGAATCGCTGGTGCTGGAAAAGAGAGATACTTCGAAACCCGACCGCGGGGTGGTCAAGTTCCGCACCACCGGCTTCAATCAGCACGGCGAGAAGGTGCTCGAGTACGAGCGTCCGGTTCTCGTTCGAAAGCGCAATGTCAAGGCAGGGTGATTGGAAATGGCGCTGGTAACCCCGGAGCACGAGGAGATTCGCCGATCGGTCCGCGACTTTGTCGAAGCCGAAGTCAAGCCGATCGCAAACGATCTCGATCGCCAGAACAAGGAAATTCCCGAGCATATTCTCAAAAAGATGGCCGAACTCGGCTATTTCGGCGTGATTTTTCCGGCCGAGGAGGGCGGGCTCGGCCTCGACTACATCGCGATGGCGATCGTGACCGAGGAACTGTCGCGCGGATGGCTGTCGGTCGGCTCGGTCATGACCCGCAACATCATCACCGGCACCCTGATCAGCGCCAACGGCACGCCCGAACAGAAGAAGCGTTATATGTCGAAGATCGCCCGCGGCGAGATCCTGACCGCGGCGGCGTTCACCGAACCCGACTCCGGTTCCGACACCGCATCGTTCAAGACCCGCGCGGTGAGGCAGGGCGACGGCTATCTGATCAAGGGCTCCAAGATGTGGTGCACGTTCGCCAATCGCGCGAACATGCTCACGGTGATGACCCGGACCGATCCCGATCCCTCCAAGCGCCACAAGGGATTGTCATTGATCCTCTTCGAGAAGGAGCCGGGCGACGACTTCATGCCGCCGCAGCTTACCGGCTCGCCGATTCCGACCATCGGCTATCACGGGATGCGGAGTTACGCGCTGCAGTTCGACGATGCCTACGCTCCCAAGGAAAACCTGATCGGGGGTCAGGAGGGCAGAGGATTCTATCAGCTCATGTCGTCGTACGAGGCGGCGCGGGTGCAGACGGCCGCGCGCGCGGTCGGTGTCGCGCAGGCGGCGTTCGAATGCGCCGTCAAGTACGCGAAGCAGCGAACCCAGTTCGGCCAGCCGATCGGCGACTTCCAGGTCATCCGCCACAAGCTCGCGCACATGGCGGTCGAAATCGAGGCGGGGCGCCAGCTCTGCTACTACGCCGCATCGCAAAAGGACACCGGCAAGCGATCCGACTACGAGGCGGGTCTGGCCAAAGCGTTCGGCGCCGAGATGGCGGAGCGGGTGACCCGGGAGGCGATGCAAATTCACGGCGGGTACGGCTATTCGATGGAATTCGAGGCGCAGCGGTTCTGGCGCGATGCCCGCGTGCTTTCGATTTTCGAAGGCACCAGCGAAATCCAGTACGAGGTCATCGGCCGCAGAATCATGGAGCAGCAGGGCTAACGATGAGCATCACGAGCGACGGCAGCTATTTCGAGGATTTCAACGTCGGCGACACCCTGGTCCATCAGCGAGGACGCACGATCACCGAAGCCGACAATCACATTTTCACCTCGATGGTGATGAACACCGCGGAGCTGCACTTCAACCAGGACCTGGTGGATCGCGATCCGGCGACCTATTACAACGGGCGGCGCGTGGTTTACGGCGGGGTGGTCCTCGCCTTCACAGTCGGCCTTGCCTCCGAGGATACCAGCGAAAACGCGATCGCCGAGGTCGAAATGGATAACGGGCGGCACACGAACCCGGTGTTCCATGGCGACACGATCTACGCGGAATCGACGGTGCTCGAGAAACGCGATTCCGACCGCCCCGACGCGGGACTGGTCAAGTTCAAGCTGGCGGGCAAGAAACCCGACGGGACCGTGGTGGTTGAAATCGAGCGGACCGTGCTGATTAAGCGCAAGTCGCACTACCTCAAGAAGGCCTGATCGCGCCGGCCGAAAATCACTCCGAACAAGGCAGGAGAAAAATGTACGTTCTCGACAAGGGCACTCGTTTCGTCATCCCGCGCACGGAGATGACCTATCCCGGCCACAGCATGAAACTGCATCAGAACGCGGCCGACCCGGTGAAGGCGCCGGTCGATCACGTCATGGCGGATTTCGAGGATGCTTGTCCGTACGAATTCAAGGGCGAGAAGAGCCGAAAGGTGATGGTCGAGGCGCTCAACACCCTCGACTTCGGAAAGAAGGTGGTAACCGTCCGCCCCAACAACATCCACTCGCCCTTCTTCAAGGGCGACTTGGAAGCGGTGATGCTCGGGGCGCCGAACCGCTTCCACGGAATCATGCTGCCGAAGACGCGCGGACCCGAGGAAATCAAGGAGGTCTCGCGCCTTCTCGACGATCTCGAAAAGCGCGGGGGATGGAACTACAGGGTTCAGATCGAATCGCTAATCGAAACGCCGCACGCCCTGATTCGCGCCTATGACATCGCGACCGCTTCCGATCGCATGTGCGGTCTCGTCTTCGGGATCGCGGACTTCGCCGCGAACCTCGGCATTCGTGAAATCGTCGAAGATCAGCACATCAACTTCAACTACGCCAAGCAGGCGGTGGTCGTCGCTGCCAAGGCCGCCGGACTTCACGCGATCGACAACGTTTTCATCAGGATTTGGAAGAACACCGATCCGCCGGAGCGCGTCGAGCAGCTCAAGAAACAGCTCCGCGCCAAGAATGTCGCATCGGCGAACCTCGGGATGGACGGTACCTGGGTGATCCATCCGCAGCAGGCTGAGATCGCCAACGAGTGCTATACGCCCAGCGCGGAGCAGGTCGCGGATGCGCGCCGCGTCGTGTCTCTCTATCACGAAAAGGGGGGAGGCTCGATGGCGGATCCGAAGACCGGCGAAATGATCGACGAGGCAACGATCAAGATCGCTCTCATGGATCTGGCAAAGGGGGCGCAGGCCGGGATGGTTTCGGACGCGGAACTCCGCGAATGGTCAGAGAAGAGCAGGGCCATCACCGGCTACGACATCCTCGAACTGATGCGCCGCGTCGCATGAGGACGGTGCGAGGCGCCGTGCCTCGACGGTTCAGGGAACCGGCGCGGCGGTCAAAAGCCCCGCGGCCTCGTCAAAACCGAACATCACGTTCAGATTCTGAATCGCCTGTCCCGCGGCGCCCTTGCCGAGGTTGTCGATGGCGGTCAGAACGATGAGGGTTTTCGAGCGGCGGTCGAGCGCGAACGCGATCTCGCAGAAGTTTGTCGCCCGGACATTTCGCAGTTCGGGAAGCTCTCCCGGTTTCAGGAGCCGTACGAAACGGGCCTTCGCGAAACTCGCCTCGAACGCGGCTCGAACGTCGTCCTCGGTGGTCGTGGCGCGCGGGCGCACGTAGATCGAGCTGAGGATGCCGCGCGTGACCGGCAGCAGGTGAGGGACGAAGGTCACCGCGACCTCGCGGCCCAGCGCCGCTTCGATCTCCTGCTCGATCTCCGGTGTGTGGCGGTGGTTGCCCACCTTGTACGCGCGGAAATTTTCGTTGACCTCCGCGTACAGATATTCGATCGATGCCGCCCGGCGCGCGCCAGTCGTGCCCGACTTGGCATCGATTACGATCGATTCCGGCTCGATCAGGTCGCGCCGGATTAGTGGAATCAGCCCGAGCAGCGCGCCGGTCGGATAGCATCCTGGATTCGCCACCAACCGGGCATCGCGCAGCTCATGGCGATGAAACTCAGTCAGTCCGTACACCGCTTCCCTGACCAGGGATGGGGCCGGATGGTCGAAACCGTAGGTCGCGCGATGGACTGAGGGATCCTTGAGTCGGAAGTCCGCCGAAACGTCGATCACCTTTGCGCCCGACTGCACCAGCTCGGTTACGACGGGGAAGCCGATCTTCTCCGGCAGACACGAGATCACCGCATCCGCGCGACCCGCAAGAAAACCGGGGCGCAGCTCCTCGAAGGGAGGCAAGTCGGTTCCGGCCATATGCCGGTAAACGTCGGCGACCTCGCGGCCGGCATAGTGCTCGGAGGTGAGTGCGGAAATCTCGACGAAGGGATGAGCGGCGAGGATGCGAACCGCTTCGATTCCGGAGTAGCCGGAGGCGCCTACCACCGCTACACGGATCCTGTCGTGTGCCATCGACTTCTTTCCGTTGCCTGTTTGGGGATTCGAAACGATTAATCCACCTATCACGAATCGCCGAAGCGAGCCAGTTCACTTCGACTCGAACTCGAAAACCATCTCCCCGTCGCGGGTTTCGCCGGAATTCCTGAGCTTTTCCAGGTAAAGACTTACGACCTCGTCGTTCGGGCGCGCCACGCGCATTTCCTCGAGCCGGTTGCACGCCGCGAGAGTGTCGCCTTTTTTCAGCAGGTCGATGGTTTGCGCGAACTGGTCGTAAAAGGTGGGATCGATTCCGTCGTTGGAGCGTCCGGCTATTTCGACGATCGGAACCAGTTCCGCCTTGCCTTTTACCCTTACCAGGCCGATGTCGCGCGCGACATAGGCGCCCGCGGCTTCATTGAACGTCGCCCGGCTCACGAGCAACCGCACACCGAACTTGCGCGTCAGGCCTTCGAGGCGGGATGCGAAATTTACTGTGTCGCCGATTACCGAATAGTCGAAGCGGCGCTCGCCGCCGAAGTTTCCGACAATAGCCTCGCCGGTGGCGATCCCGATTCCAATCTCGAGATCGTGAAAGCGGCCGTCCTCGCGGCGCAACTCGCCGAGCGCCGACAGCATCCGGAGCGCCGCATCGATCGCGCTGCGCGATGGATTGTCGAGCACATTGGGAGCGCCCCAAAACGCCATGATCCCGTCTCCCATCAGTTTGTCCACTACGCCGCCGCTTTCTAGGATGATGTTTGTCATCCGGGTCATGTAGACGTTGAGCATAGCTACCAGCTCGACGGGATCAGATTTCTCGGCGCGCGACGTGAAGCCCACGATGTCGGCGAACAGGATCGCGAGCCGGCGCCGCTCGCCGCCCAGCCTGAGCCCGCCCGGGTCATCGACCACCGTCGCGATCACGTCCGGATGCAGGTAGTGCTCGAAGGCGTGGCGAAGGCGGCCTTTCTCGAGTCCCTCGGTCACATAGCGATATCCCAGCAGGATGACCACGGTGCCTCCGGTGACGATGAACGGGAGCACCACACCCAGCATCACGTTCCTCTGGATGAGCATGTACTGGGCGAAGCCGAAGTACCCGCCCGCCATCAGCACCATCGCAATCACCGACCATGCCGCGCCAAACCAGGCGGTCGCGATCGACACGCCGAGTCCGAGCGCCGCCGCCCACGCACGCTCCATAACCAGCGTGTAGGTCTTGGTGCGATCGACGAAATCGCCCGTGAGCACGTCTTCGACCGCGTTCGCGTGGATCTCCACGCGCGGAAACTCGAAGCCGGCCGGCGTGACCGCGCGGTCTCCGAGTCCCTTTCCCGTTACACCGACCAGAGCGATCCTGCCCGCGAACTTATCGGGAGCGATGCGATGGGCGATGACGTCTGCGGCCGAGTAGCGCGGAAATGTCCCCGCAGGTCCGTGGTAAACCACCAGCATCCTGCCGATTTCATCCACCGGAATCTTGAGGTTCCCTATCTGTGCGCTGCTGATCCCGAACGGAGCGATGTTCAACTGAAGGGGAGGGTAGTCTTCGAAGGCCCACGCCACCGCAAGAAACAGCGGTACGCATAGGCGATCGTTAAACCTGACCACCGTCAGCTCCAGCCGATAGAGGCCATCACTGTCGCTTTCCGCATCCGCGAAGGCAACCTTGCGCGCCGCGCTGTTCAGCGCCGGAATCGGCGGCGCATAGGCATTCGCACTCATCAGATCGGTTGTCGCGCCCGGGTCGCGATGGATCTGGGAATAGGCGAGCGGCCATGGCTTGATCATTTCGGACATGTAACCGGGATGGCTGACGGCGGGCAGTGTTCCAATCCCGTGTACATCGAATCCGTATGCCAGGAATGTATTGCCGTGCTCCCGGATCCGATCGGCAAACGTCTGATCGTTGTTGGAACCCAGGATGGAGGCGAGCTGCTGCGGGCTCAGATTGGACGACCGCAGCCGATCGGCGATCGCTTCGCGCTCCCGATCGGCCGGGTCCGGCTCGCTGAAGAGTATATCGTAGCCGACGACCTTGACCTTGTAGTCGATAAAGGCCTTTTCGAGATCGGCAAGCACCGCCCGGGACCATGGCCAATGGCCGAGTTCGGCGATGCTCTTGTCGTCGATCGCGACAATGACGATGTGATTGGAAAGAGGGGGCGCCGGCCGCGCCATCATCCGCGCATCCGAGGTCTTGAGTTCGAGAGTCTGAAGCAGGCCCGGATAGCGCACGAACAGGGCGAAGAAACCCGCGGTAACCGCCAGTCCCAAAAGGAACGTGGTCCAGTGAAACTTTCGCCTTCGCCGCTCCCGTTTCGGCGATATTGCCATCGCAGGCAAACACTAGCGCGCTCGCCCGGTCGGCGCCATTGCGCCTTCCGTGGCGGTCTGCACAACCCACGCGCCGCCTATTCGAAGATGGTGAGCTGCTTGTAGATGCTCAATTGGCCGTATTGGCGCGCGGCTCCGTAACCAGCCTGCGCGCTTACGCCGATGTTCCAGGGACGGTAGAAGACTCCGAGGTCGGGACCGCCCTGGCCTTCGATTGCGCTCACGAAACCGCCCGTGTAGAAGGCCCCGCCCCCGCCCACCAGGAAAATCCACTTTTCCGTCGAGGCGACGATAGCCTGCAGATCGACGGAACTGCTGGTGACACTGTTCTGATAGTTGTGGTTCGTGGAAAAGGAGAAGTTGATCGGATGCAGGCTATGAAGGAACAGCCAGGTGGAGAAGTCTCCCTCGATCGTGCTCGCGTGGCTGGCCCCCGCATCCCTCCCGCCCAGGATGAACAGGTGAGTCCCCGGATAGAGGTTCAAATCCACACCGCCCTGAAATCTCACGAAGTTGAGGCGGGCCTGATGGCCCGTACCGGGGTTGAGGGGGTTGTCGAAGCCCTCGCCTTCCCAGAGCTGGTAGCCGGTTACTCTGCCTACGGCTCCGATGTAAGGCGTGACGCTCTGTTCGAATTGAAAGCCTTCCTGCAGCGTGCCGTACTTGTCGGACACGTAACCGCCACCGAAGCCGATGACGTTCAAAGTTCCGGGCCGCTGGACCGATAAAAAGCCGGGATAGAGATCATCGAAGAAGCCCGCACTCGCGGGCGATGCGGCCGCCATCAGCGCCGCAACCACCGTCAGCCACAACATCAGCTTGTGCATCGCGGTCCCCACCATCATGCGCTCCTACCGTCCGCTGGGCGGAGGATTGCCCCCACCCGCCGGAGGTTGCGACGGCGGAGGACATACCGGGCAGGAGGGTGGCGGCACCGAGGAGAGCGGAGAAAGAACGCCGCTCGTCCCGATTCCGGTCCGGCCGGCCGGACCTCCGAAGGCAACCGCTCCGGTCATTCCCAGCGGTCCAGGCCCCGTTGGACTCATCGTACCCGCGACGGTTGATTCATAGCCGGCTGGAACATCGACGCCTCCTGCGGGGTTGTTGATGTTCGCGACATTCACCAGCCCGTCGTAGACCGACACGTCGGTGAACACATGGATGTCGCCGTACGTCGGACGGGAGATGCCGGCAAGATAGGCGGTATCGAACAGGGTGCCGCGGGCCGCGGCGACCGCGTTCGGCGTATGGACTTCAAAGTTCGGGGCGGCGGCTCCGGCCGTTCGGTTGACGAAAGAACGGACCACTCCGCCGAAGAGATTCACCCGCGTCGTGGCGCCCGCATGCTGGTCCACTACCATGTTACTGGAGTCGCCAAGTTCGAGAGTGCTCTGGTCGGTAAGCAGAACGACCACATGACCGTCATCGCCGGTGACGATTCGGTCGCCCACCTGAACGGGCATACCCTGGGTGGCGGGTATGGTCGCTGCTCCGCGCTGAACTTGAACCGTGCCGGACACCTGGCTCAAGGTGCCGGCGTTCGCGCCCTGCGCAAAAGCGCTGCGGGGTTGACTTGCAGCCAGCAGGCCCAGGACAAGGAAAAGTACCAGGCACTGCCGGGAGAATGTTGCAATCTGAGATGGGCGCATTCTGCCGTTCCTTCGCCGCTCAAGGCACCCTTCTATTCGCCACGATGCCTGCTGTCAATCCAAACCGCCAAAAAGTAGGCAACAAAAGCTGGATTGTGAACAACAAAACTGCACCGGGGCGATGGTACCCCCCGTCTGGGGGCTCGCGTCCAAGTGCTGTTTCTTTTCGGGAACAGGAGCTTAGCGCTTGGAGTACTGAGGACGCTTGCGCGCCTTGTGGCGACCGTACTTCTTGCGCTCTACCTCGCGCGGGTCGCGCGTCAGCAGACCGGCCTTGCGCAGCGCGGGCCGCAACCCTTCGGAAGATTCGACAAGTGCGCGCGAAATCCCGTGGCGCACCGCATCCGCCTGCGCGGAAATCCCACCGCCTTCGACCTTGGCAACGATGTCGTACTGGCCCTTGGTTTCGGTGAGTTCGAAAGGCTCCAGGATGCGCATCCGCGAAGTGTCGCGCGGGAAGTAGTCTTCGAGCGAACGATCATTGATCGTGATGTTGCCGGCGCCCGGAATCAGGCGCACGCGGGCGACTGCCGTCTTGCGCCGCCCGGTCGCCCAGATGATGTTCTTTTTCTCCGCCATGATTAAGATCCGAGTCTTTGCCCTAGACTTTGATCGGCTCCGGCCGCTGCGCCACGTGGGGATGCTCGGCGCCGCCGTAGACCTTCAGCTTAGTGAACAGCTTCCTGCCCAGGCGATTCTTCGGAAGCATCCCTTTCACCGCCGTTTCAATAAGCCGCTCGGGACGAGTTTCCAGGAGCCTGCCCGCCGTCGTGGTGCGGATGCCGCCGGGGTACTCGGTATGTCGATGGTAGAGCTTGTCGGAAGCTTTGGCTCCCGTGAGCTTGACGCGGGCGGCGTTGATCACGACCACGAAATCGCCGGTGTCCTGGTTGGGTGTGAATTCCGGGCGATGTTTGCCGCGCAGCAGGGTCGCCGCTCGGCTGGCCACTCTTCCGAGCGGCCGGTCGGTGGCATCGATCAGAAGCCATCGACGGTTGCGCAGCGCGGCTTCGTGCGACACGCTGCCGGTCTGTTCGGTCAGTTTCACGTTGCGTCACCTGCCGTGTCCGCCATCGATGCGGATCGCGGTCTGTGTTTTGGCGGGGCCGATGGGATTTGAACCCACGACTTCCGACGTGACAGGCCGGCGTTCTAACCGGGCTGAACTACGACCCCGCCTGAACCATCCTTTGTTGCATTTTCCGCCGCGCGGGGCAACCGAGTCACCCGCGGAGGGCCGGAAAACAGCGAAAAATCGTCAGGCAAACCCTGCCCGACACCCATCCGGCGCATTCGGCGATGGGACCATGATGGGTTGTTTCAGGCTTCGGCGCAAGGCGCTTGAGTCTGTAACCGACCGGAAACTTGCCACATTTTAAGCGCTGCCATATTCTTTGTTCATTTCCGGAAATTTTCCGGCCTCAGGCGCTCGAGCAAGCGTCTTTTCCGGTAGCATCTCTCACCTATGTGGATCGTTCGCCTAGCATTGCGCCGTCCGCTTTCGGTCGCGGTGATGGCGCTGCTGATGCTGGTGCTCGGAGTGCTGTCGTTCTCGCTCATGAACGTCGATATCTTCCCCGCCATCAACCTGCCCGTGGTGATGGTGGTGTGGAACTATCCGGGGTTGTCGGCGTTCGACGTTGAGCGCCGGATGGTTTTCATCAGCGAGCGGGCGTACTCGACTACCGTCAACGGCATCGAGCATATCGAGTCGGAATCGATCAACGGCCTCGGAATCCTCAAGGTCTATTTTCAGCCCGACACGGACCTTGGCGCCGCGATCGCGCAGATGAACGCGGTCTCCGAGACCATCCTCAACATGCTTCCCCGGGGCACGCAGCCTCCGCAAATCATTTCCTACAACGCCTCGAACGTCCCGGTCGCGCAGCTCAACGTGTACAGCGATGTGCTTTCGACCCGGAAGCTGTTTGACTACGGGTTGAACTTCATCCGTATCCAGCTCTTCACCATCCCGGGCTTCTCGTCACCGGCCCCGCTCGGCGGCGTAAGCCGTTCGATAATGGTGAACCTCGACCCGGTCGCGCTGTACGCGAACGGGCTCTCAGCCTACGACATCGGGAACTCGCTGGCCGCGGGAAACGTCGTGATCCCCTCCGGGTCCGCCAAGATGGGGAACTACCAGTACAACGTCGACGTCAACATGAGTTTCCCGAGGGTAAGCGAGTTCAACGACATGCCCGTGAAGTATGCGGGCAACGCTCCGCTGCTCCTCGGCGACGTCGCACCCGTGACCGATTCGCATCAACCCGAGAGCAACGTGGTGCGGGTGGATGGGCGGCAGGCGACCTACCTGATGGTAATCAAGCACGCCGACGCGTCCACGCTGAGCGTCGTCGATGCGGTCAGGTCGAGAATTCCCGAGATTCTCGCCACCGCGCCCAGGGGACTTAAGGTGGCGTTGACCTTCGATCAGTCGAAATTCGTGCGCGCCGCGTTGTGGGATGTCGTGCAGGAGGCGGTGACAGCGGCGGTCCTGGTGGCGCTGATGGTGCTGGTCTTTCTGGGATCGCCGCGCAGCATGCTGATCGTCATCACCTCCATCCCGCTCTCGATCCTGACCGCGATCATCGGGCTGAAGCTAAGCGGCCAGACCATCAACACGATGACCCTGGGCGGAATCGCGCTGGCGGTCGGGATGCTGGTGGACGACGCGACCGTCGAGATCGAGAACATCCATCGCAACCATGCGATGGACAAGCCGCTGCTGGTGGCGATTCTCGACGGCGCCCATCAGATCGCGACGCCCACTCTCGTGGGCACGCTCTCGATCTGTATCGTGTTCTTTCCCGTAGTGCTGCTGAGCGGGGTCGCGCGGTTCCTGTTCACGCCGCTGGCGCTCGCGGTGGTGTACGCGATGCTCACCTCGTACCTGCTGTCGCGCACTCTGGTGCCGACGATGGCGCGTTACCTGCTCGCCGAGACGCACGAGGAGAATGTGGGCGGGGGCGCGGGATGGTGGAATCGGTTCGTGCGCGCCTTCGAAGGTCGCTTCGATCGGTTGCGGGACGTCTATCGCGATGCGCTTGGAAAATTCATCGCGTGCAGGCGCTTTTCCCTGGCTTGTGTCGCGGTGCTGATCCTCGTCTCGTTCGGCCTCGTGTTCGCTGTGGGCGAGGACTTCTTTCCGCCGGTGGATGCGGGGATGATGCGGCTGCACGTCCGCGCGCCGACCGGCACTCGCATCGAGCACAGCGAACTTCTCGTGGACGACATCGAGCGCACCATCCGGACGATCATCCCGCCCGACGAGCTCGAAAGCATCAGCGACAACATCGGTTTGCCCACCTCCTACGACCTCGCCTTCTACCAGACCGACAGCACCGGGCCGCAGGATGCCGACGTTCTCATCCAGCTCAAACCCGAGCATCGCCCCACCGCCGAGTACCAGGATCGGATTCGTAGTGCGCTGGAAGCCCGGTATCCGAACGTGGTCGCCTACTTCCAGGCCGCTGATATCATCAGCCAGGTCCTGAACTTCGGATTGCCGGCGATGATCGATGCGCAGATAAACGGCAACGATCTCAACAGCGACTTTGACATCGCGCTTCGTCTCAAGGACAAGATGGCGCGGATTCCGGGACTGGTGGATCTGCGGATCGGTGAGCCCCTGGACTATCCGACCTTCAAGGTGGAGGTGGACCGGGCCAAGGCGCTTCAGTTTGGGATCACGCAGAACCAGGTGGCATCAAGCCTGCTGGCTTCGCTGAGCGGCGCCCAACTGCTTCAGCCCAACTTCTGGCTCGATCCGGTCACCGGCGTCAACTACAACGTCATCGCGCAGGTTCCCCAGCAGCAGATCGATTCGCTTAGCGCGATCGCCAATATCCCTCTGAGCGTGTCGCCGCAGGCCGGTGCGCGCCCGGATTCAGCGGCGGCGCGCGACGGAAGACTTCCCGGCCCTCCGCCGCAGCTTCTCGGCAATCTGGCCACGGTAAGGCACGACTGGGACCCCGCGGTAATCGCCCACTACTCGGTGCAGCGGGTTATCGACGTGAATGCCGCCGCTTCGGGGCGCGATCTGGGAAGCGTGTCGGCCGACGTCCAGCGCGCGATCGACAGCCTGGGCGAATTGCCGCCCGGGACTCACGCGGTGATTCGGGGCCAGAGCGCGGCGATGCGTGAATCATTCCGCACGCTCGGTGCCGGCCTGATTCTCGCGATCATCCTCGTTTACCTGCTGATGGTCGCGAATTTTCAGTCGTGGCTCGAACCGTTCATCATCATGATGGCGGTGCCGGGAGCGCTCGCTGGGGTCTTGTGGATGCTCGCGATCACGGGCACGACAATTAACGTCGAGTCGCTGATGGGCGCGATCATGGCGGTGGGCGTCGGGGTGGCCAACGGAAACCTGCTCATCACCTTCGCCAATGAACTCCGCGAAGACGGCTACAGCCCGGTCGCCGCGGCCATCCAGGCCGGCAGAATCCGCTTTCGGCCGATTATCATGACCGCGCTCGCGATGATCCTCGGGATGTTGCCGATGGCCCTGGCGCTCGGCTCGGGTTCCGAGCAGAACGCTCCGCTCGGTCGCGCGGTGATCGGCGGTCTGCTCGCCGCGACGGCGATGACGCTCTTCGTGGTTCCGGCAGTGTACTCGATTTTCAGCCGCAGACTCGTCGGCAAGCATCAGCGCGATGCCGAAATCGAAGCGATCGGTCTGCCGGGCGCATGATTGCAGGGATGTGATGGACGAGGAAGATCCGAGAGAGTATCAGGCGAAACCGCCGGGGAGATTTTTCTTTGCGGGATGGGTCGGCGCGATCGCGCTGGTCGTCATCGCGACCGGAGGACTGGTGGCGGCACGCGAGTTCTGGGTGGGCCGTCAAAGCTCCGAGCTTGCCGCGCAGAGCGCGGCCGGCCCTCACGTGCTGGTGGCGCGAGTGACTCACGCGCCGCCGGTGCGCGAGGTCAAGCTGCCCGCGACACTGCGCGGCTACGACGAAACCGATATCTTCGCCAAGATCCCCGGCTATCTGAAGAAGATCAACGTGGACAAGGGAGACCGAGTCCGCGCCGGCCAGGTGATCGCGATAATCGAATCTCCCGAGACCGATCAGCAGGTGGCCAACGCGCGCGCCAACTACAACCTGACGGTCGTCACCGATCGCCGCTATTGGCAGTTGCTCGAGGCCGGCGTTATCTCGCGTCAGGACTACGACAACGAACATGCCGCGATGCTGCAGGCGAAGGCGACTCTCGAGCAGAGCCTCGCTCTTCAGAAGTACGAGGTGGTGACGGCGCCGTTCGACGGAATCGTCACGATGCGCTACGCCGACCCCGGCCATCTCATCCCGCAGAGCACCAACGCGGCGTCGACCGCGAACGCGATAGTACAGATCGCGAGGATGAAGCCGCTGAGGCTGTTTGCGTACGTGCCGCAGAATGCGGCCCTTTTCATCCGCAACGGCGATCGCTCCAGCTTCACGGTAAACGAGTACCCCCGGCGCACGTTCGAAGGCACCGTCACGCGCCATCCCGAGGCTCTAGCCCCCGATTCGCGCACGATGATCGTCGAGGTCGATCTGCCCAACGACGATCTGGCGCTGTATCCGGGGATGTACGGGTTCGTGAAGTTCACGGTCTCGATTCCCGAGAGCGCGCCGATCGTGCCGGACGATGCCCTCGTGTTTCGCAACAACAAGATCTATGTGCCCGTGGTTCGAAACAACCGGATTCACCTCTCCGAGGTGAGTTTGGGTTACGACAACGGCGTGGCGGTCCAGATAACCGGCGGAGACGTGAGGGACGACGACCTGGTCGCACTCAACGTAGGGCAGGCCGCGCGCGAAGGAGAAGCGGTCCAGCCCGTGCAGGAAGCCTCCAGCTCTCAGCCGAAGTAGGGGAGCTCCATCAAATGACCGCAAATGCGCGGCTGTCGGCCGGCCAGGCCGGCGCGCTTCGGATCGCGCCGAGGACATCCTCGGGTGCTGCCACCACGGTCCACATCCCGCGGTGACGCTCGTCCATAAAGCGTTCCGCGATTGATTTCTCGAGCAGCTCGATGCACGGCCGATAGAAGTCGTTGGTGTTTACGATCACGATCGGGCCGTGGTACAGGCCGAGCCGCTTCCACGCCATCGCTTCGAACAATTCCTCAAAGGTTCCGCATCCGCCCGGCAGCGCGATCACCGCGTCAACTTCTTCGATCATCAGCCGCTTGCGCTCGTGCATGTCCCGGGTAAGCACGAGCTCGCTCAGGCCGCGATGGGCCCATTCGAGGTCCGACATGAACTGCGGGATCACGCCGATGACGCGTCCTCCTACCGCCAGGGCTCCGTCCGCCAGACGGCCCATCGAACCCTTGGCGCCGCCGCCATAGACGAGGGTGATTCCGGCCTCGGCGATTATTCGGCCGAGGCGGTTCGCGGCCTCATGGTAAGAGGGATGGCAACTGCTGCTCGAAGCGCAATAGACGCAGACCCGCTTGATCTCCATGTGCGCAATGGTAGCGAAGCGGAGATGGCGGGGCTA
>Ga0209581_1002311_pt1 | contig 18621 bp, 18 predicted proteins | sample Coa_R2_FD_187160 | JGI IMG/M metagenome (GOLD analysis project Ga0209581, IMG submission 187160) | Surface soil microbial communities from Centralia Pennsylvania, which are recovering from an underground coalmine fire - Coalmine... | ecosystem: Environmental > Terrestrial > Soil > Unclassified ...
CCAGCGCGACGTGGCTGCGGTCGGGGGCCGGCGCGGCGTGGCGCGGGAAGCGGCTGTCGGCGAGGCCGAGCTTGTCGGTCCACTGCCACAGCCGCGAGTTGGGGTCGTGCGCCACCGCCCGCCCCGGCTGATCGGCGAGCAGCAGTTCGAACACGGCGCGGCGCGAGAATTTGGCGCGCTCGCTCGCGGTGTGCACCTTCATCCCCTCGGCCGGCCGGCGGATGCAGGAGGCCGCGAGCACCCGTTCGCCCTCGATCTCGACCATGCAGGCGCGGCAGTTGCCGTCGGCGCGGTAGCCGGGCTTGGGCAGCCAGCACAGGTGCGGAATCTCGATGCCGAGGCGGTTCGCCACCTGCCAGATCGTCTCGCCGGGCTGGGCCTCGACCTCGCTGCCGTCGAGGGAGAAGCGGATCGGATCGCTCATGTGAGACTCCGCATCAGATATCGCCCGGGAAGTGCTTGATAACCTGCTTGACCGGGTTCATCGCCGCCTGGCCGAGGCCGCAGATCGAGGCGTCGCCCATGACCCGCGCGAGATCGGCGAGCAGCCCCTCGTCCCAGCGCCGCTGGCTCATCAGCGCCACCGCCTTTTCGGTGCCGGCGCGGCACGGGGTGCACTGGCCGCAGCTTTCATCCTCGAAGAAGCGCATCAGGTTGAGCGCGACCTCCTTCATGTTGTCGCGGTCGGACAGAACGACCACCGCGGCCGAGCCGATAAAGCAGCCTTCCGCCTCCAGTGTGCCGAAATCGAGCGGGATGTCGGCAAGGCTTGCCGGCAGGATGCCGCCGGAGGCGCCGCCCGGCAGGTAGGCCTTGAAGCTGTGGCCGTCTTGCATCCCGCCGCAGTATTCGTCGATCAGCTCGCGCACGGTGATGCCGGCCGGCGCCAGCTTCACCCCCGGGTTCTTGACCCGCCCGGAAACCGAGAAGCTGCGCAGCCCCTTGCGCCCGTTGCGGCCCGCTGCGGTAAACCAGTCAGGCCCCTTCTCGACCAGGTCGCGCACCCAGAACAAGGTCTCGACATTGTTGATCAGGGTCGGCCGGCCGAACAGCCCGACCTGCGAGGGAAACGGCGGCTTGTGGCGCGGCAGCCCGCGCTTGCCTTCGATGCTCTCCAGCATCGCCGACTCCTCGCCGCAGATATAGGCACCGGCGCCGCGGCGCAGATGGATCTTGGTATGCGAGGCAAGGCCCGCCGCCTCAAGCGCGGCGATCTCGCGCTCGAGAATGAGGCGGCACTGGGGATATTCGTCGCGCAGGTAGAGGTAGACCGCCTCGGCCTCGACCGCCCAGGCGGCGATCAGCATCCCTTCGAGAAAGCGGTGCGGATCCTGCTCAAGGTAGTAGCGGTCCTTGAAGGTGCCGGGCTCGCCCTCGTCGCCGTTGACCGCCATCAGCCGCGGCGCCGGCTCCTGGCGGACAAAGCGCCACTTGCGCCCGGTCGGGAACCCGGCCCCGCCGAGCCCGCGCAGCCCCGAACCTTCAAGCGCGGCGATCACCGCCTCAACGCTCTTGGCGCCGGACAGGCAGGCTTCCAGCAGGGCATAGCCGCCGCCGGCGCGGTAGGCGTCGAAGCCGGTATAGGCGGGCAGGTGCGGATGCGTCTCACCGGCCGCGACCGCGGCGGCGACGCTGTCCGCGCTGGCGTGCTCGTGCAGCGCGTGACCGATGGCGACGACCGGCGCCTTGTCGCAGCCGCCCATGCACGGCGCCCGCACCACCCGCACGCCCGGGCCGAGCCGATCCGCCAATTCGCCGAGCAGCCGGGCGCCGCCCATCATCGCGCAGGTCAGGCTGTCGCAGACCCGCACCGTGACCGGCGGCGGCGGCGCCTCGTCATCCATGACGATGTCGAAATGGGCGTAGAACGAGGCGACCTCGTAGACCTCGACCAGCGCCAGCCGCATCTCCTCGGCGAGCGCCGCAAGGTGGCGGGCGTGCAGGCAGCCGAAGCGGTCCTGCAGCAGGTGCAGGTGCTCGATCAGCAGGTCGCGCCGCCGCTCCCGGTCGCCGAGCAGGGCGCGCACCTCGGCGAGCGCCGCCGGATCGACCTGGCGGCCCTTCGGGTGGTCGGCACCGCGCCGCCGTCCCGAGCCGGGATGGATGCGGCGGTCGTGCTTTGCTTGCGGCGGCATGGCCGGCGTTATACCGCCCCCTCCTCGCGCATCGCCTTGATGGCGTCGGCATCATAGCCGAGCCAGGCGAGAATCTCGTCGGTATGCTCGCCGAGCAGCGGCGCGCGGCGGTGCTCGACCGGCGAATCCGACAGGTTGATCGGCATGCCGACCTGGACATAGCGGCCGCGCGTCGGATGGTCGAGCTCGACCAGCATCTGGCGGGCATAGAGCGACTTGTCCTCGTAGATGTCCTTCATCGACAGGATCGGCCCGCACGGCACGTCGACCTCATTGAGCGCGGCCATGACCTCCATCTTGGTCTTGGTCATCGTCCATTTCTCGATGATCGAGAAGCACTCCTGGATGCGCGGCAGGCGCGCCGCCGGCGTCGCGAAGTTCGGATCGTCGATCAATTCCTCGCGGCCGCAGAGTTTCATCAGCGGCGCCCAGCTCGGCGGCTGGATGATGACGTAGACATAGTCGTTGGGGCCGCCCGGGGCGCAGCGCAGCGCCGCGCCCGGCTGGCCGCCGCCCGAGGCGTTGCCGGCGCGCGGCACGGCATCGCCGAAGGTCTTGTTGGGGTATTCCGGCAGCGGGCCGCGCATCAGCCGCTGCTGATCGCGCATCTTGACCCGGCACAGGTTGAGCACCGCGTCGGTCATCGCCACCTCGACACGCTGGCCCCGGCCGGTCTTCTCGCGCTGCAGCAGCGCGGCGAGGATGCCGACGACGCAATGCACGCCGGTGCCGCTGTCGCCGATCTGCGCCCCGGTGACGGTGGGCGGGCCGTCCTCCCAGCCGGTGGTGCTGGCGGCGCCGCCCATGCATTGCGCGACGTTCTCATAGGCCTTGCAGTCGGCGTAGGGGCCCGGCCCGAACCCCTTGATCGAGGCGTAGATGATGCGCGGGTTCAGTTCCTGGAAGCGCTCCCAGGTGAAGCCGGCGCGGTCGAGCACGCCCGGGCCGAAATTCTCGACGACGACGTCGCAGCGCTTGACCAGCTGTTCCAGCACCGCCTTGCCTTTCGGCGACTTCATGTTGACGGTGACGCTGCGCTTGTTCGAGTTCAGCATCGTGAAATAGAGGCTGTCGGCGCCCTTGACGTCCTGGAGCTGGCCGCGGGTGATGTCGCCGCGCCCGGGCAGCTCGATCTTGATCACGTCGGCGCCCATCCAGGCGAGAAGCTGCGTGCCGGTCGGCCCGGCCTGGACATGGGTCATGTCGAGGATGCGGATGCCGTCTAGCGCTTTGCTCATGGGCCGTCTCCTGCCTCAAACGTCGTCGCGTATCGTCGTGTCGAGAAAATCGCCGTGCTGCTCGACATGGGCGGCGAGCCCCAGCGTGTGCTCGCGCGCCAGCCGCTCGGCGAGCGCCGCGTCGCGCCGCTCGAGCGCGTCGATGATCGCCAGATGGTCGCCGACCGAGCGGGCGGCGCGATTGTCCTGGTGGATCGTGATCTTGCGGATCGCGCGCATATGGATGAACAGGTTTTCCGTCATCTCGGCCAGGAGGGCGCAGCCGCTCATCCGGATGATCGCCTGGTGAAAGGCGATGTTGGCGTCGGAGTATTCGTCAAGCCGCCCGCCCTCGGCGCCGTCGTGAAACGCGTCCATCAGCCGGCGCAATTCGGCGATCTCGGCGGCGGCGGCGCGCTCGGCGGCCAGCCGCGCCGCCATGCTTTCGAGCGCCGCCATCACGGTGATCATCTCGACGATCTCGCGCTTCGATTTGCGCACGACGAAGATGCCGCGGCGCGGCCGGGTGCGGACAAAACCCTCCTGCTCCAGCAGGGTCATCGCCTCGCGGATCGGCGTGCGGCTGACGCCGAGCCCCTCCGACAGCCGCCGCTCGTCGAGCCGGATCTCGTGCGGATGGTCGTAGATGTCCATCGCCGTGATCGCCCGCTTCAACGCGGCATAGGCAAGATCGCGGTAGGTGGTGCCGGTATCGAGCCGCGGCACATCGAGAGCCGGAGCGGGGCGCGGGCTGGTATCGGTCATGTATCAGGTATATGGTATACCACAGGCGAGAGCAATCGCTTTTGCCGCGCCGGCAGACGGGGAGTTCGCAGCATGGCGGTCCAGCTCGTTTCCACGAAGAAATCGGTGCGCGACCAGGTCAGCCCCGAGGAATGGGCGGCCCGCGTCGAGCTCGCCGCCGGGCACCGCGTGCTCGCGCAGTATGGGGTCAACGACCTGACCTACAACCATTTCGGCCTGCGCGTGCCGGGCGAGCCCGACCGCATGCTGATCAAGCGCACCGACTGGATGTTCTCCGAGGTCACCGCCTCGTCGCTGCTCAAGGTCGATTTCGACGGCAATGTCGTCACCGACACCGACGTCAAGACGATCAAGGGCGGCGCCCTGATCATCCATGCCGGGCTGTTAAAGGCCCGCCCCGACCTCAACGCGACGCTGCACACCCATACGGTCGCCGGCATGGGCGTGGCGGCGCACAAATTCGGCCTATTGCCGATCAACCAGCATGCGCTGCGCTTTTACGGGGAGATGAAATACCACGAATTCGAGGGCTTCGAGTTCGATCCCGGGATGACGGCGAAACTGCTGCGCGACCTCGACGGCGGCAGGTTCATGATCCTGCGCAACCACGGCGTGCTGGTCTGCGGCGGCAGCGTCGCCGAGTGCGTCGTCAACCACCACTGGCTGGAGATGGCCTGCCAGGGCCAGATCGCGGCGCTCGCCGCGGGCGAGGGCAACTACACGATCCCGAGCCCGGCGGCCTGCGCCTACGCCCACAGCCAATTCGCCGCGGCCGGCGGGTTCCTCACGGGCGGCAAGGACTGGGCCGCCTGCCTGCGCCTGGCCGAGCGGCTCGACCCGTCCTACAAGGAATAGCCGCCGGCGGCGCGGCGCCCGCGGCAACGGGCGCCCGCGCCTGTCGCGCTACTCGGCGGCGGCGAGGTTCGGCGTCGGCTCCAGCGGCAGACCGGGATGGCCGGTCAGCTTCCTGCCGAGCTCCCACATCTCCAGCGCCTGCTTTTTCATCGCCGGGAGCACTTCGGCGATCTTGTCGGTGTCAAGATCGGCGGCGACGCCGGGATAGCCGGCCCGCTCGATCATCGCCGGCAGCTTGCCGCTCTCGAACTGCTCCAAGGTCCAGGCGAGCGGGTCTTCGACCAGCGTGCGGTCCCAATAGATGCGGTGGTTCTTGTTGCGCGGCCCGTAATGGTAGTGCGCGCCGTTCCAGAAATGGTCGAAGGCGAGCAGCTCGGTCTCCTCGGTATAGGCCTTGCCCGGCGTGCCGCCGATATCGGCCAGCACATGGATGGCAAGCCCGCCGTCGCCCATCGGCAGGCGCCGCATCTCGAGCCCGAAGCGGATATTGCCGGCCTCGAAGATGTGGGTGCCGCGATTGTGCTTCACGGTGTTGCGCTGGGTCGCATAGAGCTCGCGGGCGCAGGCCTCGACCTGGGGCAGCACCTCGCGCACCGCGGCGTAATCCATCGCCGCCGCGATCGCCGGATAGCCGGCCCGCTCCAGCATCTTGGGCAGCTTGCTGTTGAGCGTCTTGATCGTCCAGCCGATCGGGTTGCCGCAGGCGATCGGGTCCATCCGGTAGAAATTGGTCAGCGTCGCGCCGCCCAGCATCTCCGGCCCGGGAAGCGCCAGCTCCTTGTTCTCCGGCCCGTAGACATAGCTCTTTTCGATGTCGAAGCAGTTGAACCGCAGCAGCGTCGTGTCCTTGCCCGACACCTGCGCCTTGACCATGATCGCCACGCCCTGGTCGGCATGGTCCTGGATGTTTTCGTCCCACAGCTCGTGCTTGACGACGAAGCTCAACGGACCTGCGGTGAACACCCCTTGCGCTGCCTGTGCCATGTGTCCGCCACTCCTTGCGAGAAATCCGACGATCCTGCGCAATAATCGCACGGTTAGCGCAGAAGTCGAGTGCCGATCGGGAGGCGCTGCCATGCCCGGGCGCACGGCCTCGTTGACGGGCGGGGCCGATTCTCATTAGACCCTGCCTGTCGACCGCAAGGGTGAGCCAGATGAGCACAGCGGAAATGCCCGGGGACATGACCGACGGCTTTCACCTCGTGGTGGACGCCCTCAAGCTGAACGGGGTCGACACCATTTTCGGGGTCGCCGGCATCCCGATCACCGACCTGCTGCGCCTGGCCCAGGCCGAGGGCATCCGCTATCTCGGCTTCCGCCACGAGCAGTCGGCCGGCAACGCCGCGGCGATCGCCGGCTATTTGACGGCGAAGCCGGGCATCTGCATGACTGTCTCGGCCCCCGGCTTCCTGAACGGGCTGGTGGCGCTCGCCAACGCGACGACCAACTGCTTTCCGATGATCCTGATCTCGGGATCGAGCGACCGCGCGATTGTCGATCTCGAACAGGGCGACTACGAGGAGATGGACCAGCTCGCCGTCGCCCGGCCGCACTGCAAGGCGGCCTACCGCGTCAACCGCCCGCAGGATATCGGCATCGGCGTCGCGCGGGCGATCCGCGCCGCGGTGTCCGGCCGGCCGGGCGGGGTCTATCTCGACCTGACCGCCGAGGTGCTGGGCGCCGCGCTCGACGCCGAGGCGGGGCGGAAATCGCTGGTCAAGGTGGTCGATCCGGCGCCCGCCGCGCCGCCGGCGCCGGAAGCGGTGGCGCGCGCGCTCGACCTGCTCGCCTCGGCGCAGCGGCCGCTGGCGATCCTCGGCAAGGGTGCCGCCTATGCCCGGGCGGATGAGGAAATCCGCAGCTTTATCGAGAAAACCGGGATGCCGTTCCTGCCGATGTCGATGGCCAAGGGCCTGTTGCCCGACGACCATCCGCAATCGGCCGCCGCCGCCCGCTCCTATGCGATCGGCAACGCCGACGTGGTGCTGCTCGCCGGCGCGCGGCTCAACTGGCTGCTCTCGCACGGCCGCGCGCCGCTGTGGAACGAGAACACCCGCTTCGTCCAGGTCGATATCGCCGCGACCGAGATGGACAGCAACCGGGCGATTGCCGCGCCGGTGGTCGGCGACATCAGGTCGGTGTTCGCCGCCTTCAACGCCGGGCTCAACGGCCAGATCACCCGCCGGGCGGCGTGGATGGACGAGATCGGCAAGCGCAAGCAGCAGAACATCGAGCGCATGGCGGCGCGGCTCAACGCCGACCCCAACCCGATGAACTTCTCCTCGGCGCTGCGCGCGGTGCGCAACGCGCTCGCCGCCGAACCGGACGTCTATATCGTCAACGAGGGCGCCAACACGCTCGATTTCGGGCGCAACATCATCGACATGAGCCTGCCGCGCCACCGCCTCGACAGCGGCACCTGGGGGGTCATGGGCATCGGCATGGGCTATGCCATCGGCGCCGCGGCGGTGACCGGCAAGCCGGTCGTCGCCATCGAGGGCGACAGCGCCTTCGGCTTCAGCGGCATGGAGATCGAGACGATCTGCCGCTACGAGCTGCCGGTGACGACGGTGATCTTCAACAACAACGGGGTCTATCGCGGCGACCCGGAAGGCACCGCCTATACCCCGACCGGCCTGATCCGCGGCGCGCATTACGAGAAGATCATCGAGGCGTTCGGCGGCAAGGGCTACCACGTCACCGACACGCCGAGCCTGACCCGGGCGCTCGGCGAGGCGCTCGCGGCGAGAAAACCGGCGCTGATCAACGCCGTCATCGACCCGACCGCGGGCACCGAAAGCGGCCACATCCAGAATCTCAACCCGCGCAGCGCGGCCGCCGCCAAGCCCTGAGCCCGCACCCTCCGCGGCCGCCGTCTTACGGCGCCCGCCGCGCTCCCGATCGGTCCCTGCGACGTGCTGATGGCCGGCCAGGCGCTGGCGCGCGGCCCGGTTCCGGCAACCCGCAACGGGCGGAAATTCGGCCGGGCGCCGGGCTTGGCCGGCGAAGACCGGGAGGCCTGACCGGTTGCGGCGGCGCCGGGCCGGGGTCTAACCTTTCCCCTCCAGCATTCGGGGAGAGACGCCATGACCACCTTTATCGCCGGCGGAACCGGGTTCATCGGGCGGCGGCTCGTGCCGCTTCTCGCGCAGCGCGGAGAGGAGGTCGTGTGCATGGACCTCAACCCGCAGACCGCCGATTTCTCGGCGCTCGGCAGCCAGGTCAAGGTGGTGCGCGGCGATGTCAGCCAGTTCGACGACCTGATGGCGGCAATGACGGCGGCCCGGCCGCAACGGGTCATCAACCTCGCCTATTACCTCGGCAGCGAACACCCGCCGCACCGCGCCTTCAAGCTCAACATCCTCGGCATGGACAACTGCTTCGAGGCGGCGCGGCTGGTCGGCTGCAACCGCGTCGCCTATGCCAGCTCGCTGGCGGTCTCGGGCGAGCAGCATTTCTACGGCGAGCGCCTGGTCACCGAAGAGGATTTCCGCCACGGCCACGTGCAGTACGCGATGCACAAGATCTTCAACGAGTGGCAGGCCCAGGACTATCGCGAGAAGCACGGCATGGAGATCACCGCGATCCGCCCGGCCAACGTGACCGGGCCGGACAAGATCGTCGGCTCGGTCGACCACGTCTTCTGCATCACCGATCCGGCGCGGGGCAAGCCGGTCCGCTTCCCCTACAAGGACGCGATGCGCTGCCCGATCCACGTCGACGAGGTCGCCGAGATCTTCGCCCGCGTCATCATGACCGACAAGCCGCAGCACTGGGTCTACAACACCGGCGGCATCGCCATCAGCCTCGGCGAGATCGCCGACATCGTGCGCGAGTTCCTGCCCGACGCGCAGATCAGCTTCGACAAAGAGGAGGGCGGCCGCGCGATCAGCGGCAACTATCTGATCGACAACACCAGGCTGGTCTCGGAATTCGGCGTGCAGTACCGCCCCTACCGCGAGCGCGTGCTGCAGATCATCAACGATATCCGCCGCGAGGAGGGCCTGCCGCCGGTCGCCGAGCGCTGAGCCGGCTCAGCCGGCGCCCGCCGCCGCCACGAGCCGGCGCAGGCCGGCCTCGACCGCCGCGCCGCCGGACCGGCGCGGCTCAGCGCTTGAACAGGGCCTCGGCGCCGCCGCGGTGGCTGCGCTTTGCCGCAATCTCGGCGCGGGCCCGGGCGATTTCCTCTTCGAGCCCGGCGATATAGTCCTCCAGCTCGGCGATGCCCATCAGCGTCAGGTCCCTGGGCGGGGGCTTCCGGCGCTGCGGCAGCAGGTCTTCTTCGTCCATCGTCGCTTCCTTCCCGGGCGCGCCGCTATTATATCGAGGCCATGCCATTCAGGAACTTCCCATGCCCGCTCCGCTGATGCCCAAGGCGACCGCCGTGTGGCTGGTCGAGAACACCTCGCTCACTTTCGAGCAGATCGCCGATTTCTGCGGCCTGCACCCGCTCGAAGTGCAGGCGATCGCCGACGGCGAGGTGGCCAACCAGATGCAGGGGCTCGACCCCGTCGCCAACGGCCAGACCACCGCCGAGGAGCTGGCGCGCTGCCAGGCCGACCCCGAGGCCCGGCTGAAGCTGGCGCCGGACGCGATCCCGCACCAGTTCGTCCGCCACAAGGGGCCGCGCTACACGCCGATCGCCAAGCGCCAGGACAAGCCGGACGCGATCGCCTACCTGTTGCGCAACCATCCCGAGCTGAGCGACGCGCAGATCTGCAAGCTGATCGGCACCACCAAGCCGACGATCAACGCGGTGCGCGACCGCACCCACTGGAACAGCGCCAACATCAAGCCGCGCCACCCGGTGGGGCTCGGCCTGTGCACCCTCGACGAGCTCGAACAGGCGGCGGCGCGGGCGCTGCGCGGCAAGGCGCGGCCGGAAGCGGTCGAACCGTTTCCCGCCGAAGCGGACGAGCCGGCCGAGACCTAGGGAAAGGCGAAGGGCGAGACGAGCTCGGCGAGGGTCGGCTGGCGCCGGTCCTTGTCGGACAGGATCGCCGCGGCCGGATCGATGCGCCAGTCGATGGCGAGCGCCGGGTCGTTCCACAACAGGCCGCAATCGTCGGCCGGCGAATAGTAGCGGTTGACCTTGTAGACGACCTCGGTATCGGGCTGCAGCGTGCAGTAGCCGTGGGCAAAGCCCTCCGGCACGAAGAGCTGGGCGCCGTCGGCGGCGTCGAGCACCACCGCGACGTGGCGGCCGTAAGCCGGCGAGCCGCGGCGGATATCGACGGCGACGTCGAGGATGGCGCCGCGCGACACCCGCACGAGCTTGGCCTGGGCCATCGGCGGACGCTGGAAATGCAGCCCCCGCACCACCCCGGCGGCGCGCGAGAAGGCCTGGTTCTCCTGCACGAAGGCGAGCTCGATGCCGGCCGCGCGCAAGGCGTCGTCGCGGTAGATCTCGGCGAAGAAGCCGCGGGCGTCGCCATGGCGGCGCGGCACGATCAGCTTCAACCCGGCAATCGCAAGCTCGCGGATCTGCATCGCGCCCCCTCCCCCTGCGCGGCGGATGATACCGGCCGGGTCAGCCGCCGTCGACCGCCGCCGCCGCCCCGGCCGCCGGCGCCGTCTCCTCGACCGGCAAAGCGAGGATCGCGCGCAGGCCGGGATGGTTGTCGCGCAGGGTCAGCGCGCCGCCGTGCAGCCGCGCCACCGCCTCGACGACGCTGAGCCCGAGCCCGACCCCGCCGGTACCGCCGGCGGCGCGGCCGCGATAGAAGCGCTCGGTGACCGACGACTTCTCGGCGTCGTCGATGCCGGGCCCGTTATCGGCGACGACGATCTCGACCCGGCGCTCGCCGGCACGGCGCGCCGCGACCGTGATGGCGCCGTCGCCCGGCGTGTATTTCGCCGCGTTGTCGACAAGGTTGCCGACCGCCTCGGCGAGCAGGAACGGATCGCCGCTGACCGTCAGCCCCTCCGGCACATCGACGGCAAAGGCGGTGCCCTTCTCCTCGATCAGCGGCCCGTAGAGCTCGGCGATCTCGGTGGTGATCTCGGCCAGCTCGACGGTGCGGAACCCCGAGCGGCGCATGCCGGAATCGATCTCGGCGAGGCGCAGCAGCGCGTTGAAGATGCCGATCAGCCGATCGATATCGGCGACCGCCTGATTGATCTCGTCGAGCGCCGCCTCGGTCGGCGGGCGGTGGCGGATGATGCTTTCGAGCCGCGCGCGCAATTCGGCGAGCGGGGTGCGCAAGTCGTGCGCGATGGCGTTCGAGGTGTTGCGCACGCCGTCGATCAGGCGCTCGATCTGGCGCAGCATCAGATTGATGGTCTGGGCGAGCTGGTCGAACTCGTCGCTGGTATCGCGCGTCGGCAGGCGGCGCGACAGATCGCCCTGGACGATTGCGGTGGCGGCGCGGTTGATGATCTCGACCCGGCGCAGCACCGCGCGGCGCACCAGGATGCCGCCGAGAATGGCGATGACGAAGGCGCCGGACGCGGCCCAGGCGAGGCTGTCGAGGATCAGCGTGCGGATTTCGGCGCGGTCCTGGATGTCGCGCCCGACCAGGAGATGGAGCCGCCCGGGCAGCGCGGTGACTTCGAGCTGCATCAGCCGCGGCTCCTCGTCCAGGCTCAGCACCCGCTGATACCAGCCGGGCTTGACCGGCACGTCCTCGGGCCAGCCCGGCAGGTTGCCGGCGACCGGCCGCAGGTCCGCGCCGGCGAGCAGGTACACCGCACGGCGGTCAGGCGAACGCGCCAACCGCTCGCGGATCGTCTCTCCCGCCCCCGCGGCGCCGCGAAAGCGCAGATCGTCCTCGATGCCGCGGATGTCGGCGCGGATCACCGCCGCGGTCTCGCGGTCGAGATAGTCGGCGGTGCCCCACCACACCAGCCCGACCAGCAGCAGCGAGGAGGCGACGAACAGGGCGGCAAATCCGAGCGCCAGGCGCACCGAGGTCGAGCGCCACAGCCTAAGCATCCCGCCCGAGCCGGTAGCCGACGCCGCGCACGGTGTGCAGCAGGGTCGCGCCGAACCCGGCGTCGATCTTCTGCCGCAGGCGGCTGACATGCACGTCGATGACGTTGGTCTGCAGGTCGAAATGGTGCTCCCACACGTTTTCCAGCAGCATCGTGCGGGTCACCACCTGGCCGGCATGGCGCATCAGGTATTCGAGCAGCTTGAACTCGCGGCGCTGGAGCTGGATCGGCTTTCCGGCGCGGACGACCTTGTGCGACAGCAGGTCGATGCGCAGGTCGGCGACGTTGAGCACGGTCTGGATCTCGACGCCCTGGGCGCGCCGCGCCAGCGCCTCCAGCCGCGCCAGCAGCTCGCCGAAGGCGAAGGGCTTGGTCAGGTAGTCGTCGCCGCCGGCGCGCAGGCCGCGGATGCGGTCGTCGACCTGGGCAAGCGCGCTCAGGATCAGGATCGGCGTCTTGTTGCCGGTCTTGCGCAAGGCCTCGACGATGCCGAGCCCGTCGATGCTGCCCGGCAGCATGCGGTCGAGGATCAGCACGTCGTATTGGCCGGAGGCGGCCAGATAGAGCCCGTCGCGGCCGTTGTCGGCATGGTCGATCGCGTGGCCTTCCTCGAGCAGCCCCTTGCGTACGAACTGGGCGACGCGCTCGTTATCCTCGACCAGCAAGACCTTCATCGCCGTCCTCGGCCGGAACCCCGGCTGACGCGGAATTCATCATTCGGACAGGACGGCGTCAATATCGCCGCCGATATCGAGCGGTGGGACCGAACCGGCACCGGCAACCTTAAATCGAAAAAGCAGACCCAGCCCATGCAACCTAACCAAGAATTAATCTGGCGCACAGGGACCGGTAAGCCGGCATCGGCATACTGCGCCGCGATCGCGGGGCCCGGCGATGGCGGGCGCCGCACGGCGCGATGAGAACGAGGAGGCAGCCGGATGGCATCATCGATCCTTTCCCCTTTGACCCGACGGCGCTTTCTGGCCGGCGCAGGGGCCGGGCTGACCGCGGCGGGCGCGGTGCCGGTGCTGTCGAGCCCGTTCGTCTCGCGCGGGCTGGCCGCCGACAAGTCGCTGTCGATCATCCAGTGGAGCCACTTCGTCCCCGCCTTCGACAAGTGGTTCGACCAGTTCGCCAAGGACTGGGGCCAGAAGAACAACGTCGCCGTCACCGTCGACCACATCCCCGAGCAGAACATCGCCGCGCGCGCCGCGGCCGAGGCCTCGGCCAAGGCGGGGCACGACCTGTTCATGTGGAACGGCGCCGGCGGCGCCCACCTCTACCGCAAATTCCTGGTCAACATGACCAGCCTGGTCGAGGAGCTGGAAAAGAAATACGGCAAGGTCAGCACGCTGGGCCGCCAGATCGCCTATAACCAGGACGATCACACGTGGTCCGCCTTTCCCGATTACTACATCAACCTGCCGGGCATGTACCGCAAGGATTTGTGGGACGAGATCGGGATGACGCCGGAAACCTGGGACGACCTGCGCATCGGCGGCGCCAAGCTGAAGGCCAAGGGTCATCCCGTCGGCATCTCGCTGGGCCACAGCAACGACCCGAGCCTGTCCTGGCGCGGCCTGTTGTGGAGCTACGGCGCCAGCGTCCAGGACGAGACCGGCAAGAAGGTCGTGCTCAACAGCAAGGAGGCGGTCGAGGCGGTCAAGCTGTGCGCCGCGCTTTACAAGGAGGCGATGACCAGCGACGTGCTGTCGTGGGACGATTCGAGCAACAACAAGTATATCGACTCGGGCGTCGCCTCCTACATCATGAACCCGATCTCGGCCTATCGCACGGCGCAGCAGATCAATCCGAAGCTCGCCGACAACATCTTCATGTGGCGGCCGCCGAAGGGCCCGGTGCGCCGGATCTCGGGCGGCGCTTCCAACTGCTACGGCATCTGGAATTTCGCCAAGAACAAGGAAGCCGCGATGGCGTTCCTGCGCCACTACGCGGAGAACTGGACCGACGCGTTCAAGGCGAGCACCGGCTACAACATGCCGATCTTCACCAATATCGTGCCGAAGCCGATGCCGATCCTGTCCAACGACCCGACCTCGCATCCGCCGGACAAGCTGGCGATCCTGCAGGAGTCGGACCAGTGGAGCGCGGTGACCGGGTTCCCCGGCCCCGCCTGGCCGGCCACCGACGAGATCTACAACAACTTCATCATCAACGACATGATGACCAAGGCGGCGACCGGCGCGATGACGGCGGAAGAGGCGGTCAAATGGGCCGCGCAGGAGTGCGAGAACATCTTCAAGAAGTGGCAGACCTGAACGGCCGCTGCCGGGCCGCGCCGCCGGGTTGCGGCCCGGGAGCGATGATGGGAGAACGGACCTGCCGCCCCGCCGCCTGGGCGGGGCGGTTTTTCGCTTAGCAACCGAGGAGTTTCCATGGCCGCCGTGCTGACCAACGACATCACCAAGCAGTTCGAAGGCGTCGCCGCCGTCGCCGGCATCAGCCTGTCGGTGCCGGACGGCGAGTTCATGGTGCTGCTCGGGCCGTCGGGCTGCGGCAAGACGACGTTTCTGCGCATCATCTGCGGGCTGGAAAAGCAGACCAGCGGCGACATCCTGATCGGCGGCACCGTGGTCAACGAGATGCCGCCGCGCGCCCGCGGCGTGGCGATGATGTTCCAGAGCTACGGGCTCTACCCGCACTACAAGGTGCGCGACAACATCGCCTTTCCGCTGCGCACCCAGCGCGTCGCCGCGGCGGAGATCAAAAAGAAGGTCGATTGGGCGGCGGAACTGCTCGGCATCGAGCACCTGCTCGACCGCCGGCCGCGCCAGCTCTCCGGCGGCGAGCGCCAGCGCGTCGCCCTCGCCCGCGCCCTGGTGCGCGAGCCGACGGTGCTGCTGCTCGACGAGCCGCTGTCCAACCTCGACGCCAAATTGCGCGCCTCGGCCCGCAACGAGATCAAGCAGTTTCAGCAGCGCGTCGGCACGACGACGATCTACGTGACGCACGACCAAGTCGAGGCGATGGGCATGGGCGACCGCATCGCCGTCATCGACCACGGCAAGGTGCGCCAGGTGGGCACCCCGGCCGCGATCTACGACGACCCCGCCGACCGCTTCGTCGCCACCTTTGTCGGCAGCCCGCCGATGAACCTGGTGGCGTGGAACGGCGGCCATCTCGGCTTCCGGCCGGAAAACTTCCTGCCCAAGGAGCTGGTCGAGGACGGCGCGGTGACCGAGTTCTCGTTCCGCGTCGAGCGCGCCGAGTATCTCGGCTCGGAGCGGATCGTCTACGGCACGCTGGAAGGGCTCGAATCCGAGCAGGAGGTGACGGCGAAGCTGCCGCCGGCGCATGTGCCGCTGGAAAGCATCCGGCCCGGCGAGGTGCACCCCTTTGCCGTGCGCAACAGCGCCCTGTGCTATTTCGACAAGGACGGCAAGCGCGCCATCCGCCACTGAACGAGAGCGACGTCATGGTTGCCATCGCCGAAAAATCCCTCAAGCGCCGCTCGCGCTTCCAGTTCATCCTCGACCGCCCCAAGGTGCTCGGGCCGCTGTTCGTCTCGCCCGCGATCCTCTACGTGCTGGCGCTGGTCGGAGTGCCGTTTCTGCTGGCGGTGTACTATTCGGTCAGCGCCTACACGATCTACAGCCAGAGCTACAAATTTGTCGGGCTGAGCAATTTCTTTCAGATCTTCCAGAGCGACATCTTCCGCACGACGCTGGCCAACACCTTCATCTTCACCTTCGGGTCGCAGATTCTCGGGCTGGTGCTGGGCAAGTTCGGCGCGCTGCTGCTGCTGCGTCCGTTCCCGGGGCGCAAGATCGTGCGCGCGCTGATCGTGCTGCCCTGGGCGGTGCCGGTGGCGCTCGCCACCGTCGCCTGGGAGTGGATGTTCGATTCGCTCTACAGCGTGATCAACTGGACGCTGATCGCGCTCGGCTTCATCGACCGGTCGGATGCGCCGAACTGGCTCGGCACCCCGCATCTGGCGATGCTGTGCGTGATGGTGGTCAACGCCTGGCGTTTCTTTCCCTTCGCGATCGTCATCTTCCTCGCCGGCATCACCGCGGTGCCGCAGGACGTGATCGACGCCGCGACGGTCGACGGGGCGGGGTTCTGGCGGCGCAACTACCAGATCATCGTGCCGATCATCGCGCCGATCGTCGTCGTCGGGCTGATCTTCGGCACCGTGTTCACCTTCACCGACCTGTCGATCGTCTACCTGCTGACGATGGGCGGCCCGGTCAACGCGACCTCGGTGCTGGGCTTCGAAGGGTTCCAGGTCGGCATCCTGTCCGGCGACGTGGCGCACGGCGCCGCGATCTCGCTGGTCATGCTGCCGGTGCTCCTGGTTCTGGTGGTGGTCATGCTGCGCTTCATCCGGCGGCGGGAGATCTGACATGCCGCGCCCGTTTGCCACCGCGCTGCGCGAAGGCGGGTTTTTCGCCGCCGTCGCCTTCTTCGTCATCCTCGCGGCGTTCCCGTTCTATTGGATGGTGATCACCGCCTTCAAGGAGAACAGCGACCTTTACGACCTCAGCAACATTCCGTTCTGGTTCAACGAGATGCCGACGCTGGAGCACATCGAATACCTGTTCCAGCAGACGCTGTTCGCGCGCTGGCTGCTGAATTCGACGGTCATCGGGCTGTGCGTGGTGGCGATCACCCTGGTCACCGCGCTGCCGGCCGGCTATGCCCTGGCGCGGATGACCGGGCGCAACGGCGAGGCGCTCGGCATCGGCATCTTCCTCACCTATCTGGTGCCGCCGACCCTGCTGTTTCTGCCGCTGTCGCGGGTCATCACCGTGCTCGGCCTGCAGGATTCGATGTGGTCGCTGGTGCTGGTCTATCCGACCTTCACGATCCCGTTCTGCACCTGGCTGTTGATGGGGTTCTTCAAGGCGGTGCCGCGCGAGATCGAGGAGGCGGCGATCGTCGACGGCTGCAGCATCTTCGGCGCCTTCGTCAAGATGGTGCTGCCGGTCTCGGTGCCGGCGATCCTGACCGTGGTGATCTTCACCTTCACGCTGACCTTGCAGGAATTCGTCTATGCGCTGACCTTCATCTCGTCGTCGGCGCAGAAGACGATCACGCTCGGCGTGGTCACCGATCTGGTGCGCGGCGACATCTATTTCTGGGGCGAATTGATGGCCGGCGCGCTGATCGCGGCGATCCCGGTGGCGATCGCCTACAATTTGTTCCTCGACCGCTTTATCGCCGGGATCACCGGCGGCGCGGTCAAATAGGAATCAGCACGCGGTCAGGAAGCGCACCCGCTCGCCCTCGAGCACGACGCAGGTCAGCCGCCCGGTCATGAAGGCGCCGGTATCGACGTTGATGCGGTTGGGCCGCACCTCCGGCTCGGCGGCCGGGGTGTGGCCGTGGATCACCCGCTTGCCGAAATCGGCCCGGCTGGCGAGAAACTCGTCGCGGATCCACAGCAGGTCCTCCTCGCTCTGGCGGTCGAGGGGGACGCCCGGGCGCACCCCGGCGTGGCACAGGAAATAGCGGCCGACCGTCACCGAGGTCCGCAGCGAGGCGAGAAACTGCACGTGCGACGGCGGCAGCGCCGCCGCCAGCGCCTCGGAGGCGGCGTCGTAGTAGCGGCCCATCATCACGTGGCCGACATCGACGCCGTAGGAATGCAGCGTCTCCAGCCCGCCGTAATGGCGCCAGTGGCCGCCGGTCTCGGGATCGGCGAGAAAGGCGTCGAGCAGCGCCTCGTGGTTGCCGCGCAATGCGATCAACGGGGTCGGGAACGGGTTGCGCGACAGCCGCTCGACGACCCCGCGCGAGGCGGGGCCGCGGTCGATATAATCGCCGAGGGTGACGGTCAGGCACTCCTCGGCCGGGACCCCGGCGAGGTCGCGGGCGATCAGCCCGGCCATGCGGTCGAGCAGGTCGAGATGGCCGTGGATGTCGCCGATCGCATAGAGCCGGCGCGGCTCGGGCAGCACGCTCGCACTGTTCATCGCGGCATTATAGCATCCCGCCACGCGGATGGGTGGCCGAGCGGTTTAAGGCACCGGTCTTGAAATTTTCACCCAGCTCCTACCCGTACCGGTCGTGGGCAAATTCGTGAGCAATGTTCTTGACGTGTTCCGGCGTCCCATCTATCTGACCCAAAATCGCCTGTTGAGGGGAACCGGTTTGAGTAAATTCGAATCCGCCCGCGGTTGCGTCGAAGCCTTCGACGATCAGGACGAAGTGCAGCTCAGCTTGAAAGGAGCTGTCGGCCTGGTCCCTCATCGTGCTTTGGCAGCGGTTTTGGCCGGCACCGTCATCGTATCCGGCATCGCGGAACGATTCGAAGCACCGCCACCGGATTGCGGTCTGAGATTACCGTGCGCATTTCGTTTTGACCCGCCGCAGCAGTATCTGCCCGACGAACATGAGCCTTCGCGTCCCAATGTACCCCTGAGTACCCTGAGCTCTATGGTTGCTTCCCCGGATGCTACGATCAGCGTGGCTAGTACCTTCTACCGGCATCTTTCACTGCCGCGCTGACGATGCAGCAGGACGCGGCTGCCAAGATCGACGCGGCGTTTCGTCGGTAAATTCGTGGCCAAGCGTGATTTCAACAGCGGGCATCGAAGAAGCACTCACGTTTGTTCAATAGGTTGGATGGGTGGCCGAGCGGTTTAAGGCACCGGTCTTGAAAACCGGCGTGGGTGGATAGCCCACCGTGGGTTCGAATCCCACCCCATCCGCCAAGTCTCTATATATTTCAATATGTTCTAAGGCGATTT
>Ga0209581_1002312_pt1 | contig 18619 bp, 15 predicted proteins | sample Coa_R2_FD_187160 | JGI IMG/M metagenome (GOLD analysis project Ga0209581, IMG submission 187160) | Surface soil microbial communities from Centralia Pennsylvania, which are recovering from an underground coalmine fire - Coalmine... | ecosystem: Environmental > Terrestrial > Soil > Unclassified ...
AGGCCTCGAGCATTTTTTCAAGCAGGTCATAGTGGTTCACGAAAAAGAGGTTGCCACCTACCGGCAGATACTCGACCAGCTCCAGTTGCCTGCAAACGAGACCTGGATGATCGGCAACTCCCCACGCTCGGACATCAACCCCGCGCTGGCCGCCGGACTCAATGCCGTCTTCATCCCCCACCCCCACACCTGGCATCTGGAACACGAAGAGGTTACACTTGCAGATGACGGGCGGTTGCTGACGCTCTCGCGCTTCGCGGATTTGCGCAAGCATTTTTAGTCCTGTGGTACAGGCTGAATAGCTGCCGCAGGTCACCCATGTCCGGTGTCGAACGTGAGCGGCCTGCGCCGTGGACGTAAGTGAACACCTCTTGCGGGAACCTGCGGCGGGCTATTTACTGCCTGCGCAACAATCTGGACGCTTCATACGTCTAGTACAGTGGGAGCAAACTCATCATCCCCGTACTGGTACTTCCGGGGTAATCGGCGTGTCTGTGTGTGATAAAACAGGCAACGACGGCGATATTACTATCGCAGACAGTATTTCACGAGAGGGCAGGAACGAGCGTGGCAATCGATAGCAACGAATTGCTTGGGCAGGTGCTGGGAACGTGTACCCTGCAGCGCCTGCTTGGACGCGGGGGTATGGGGGCCGTCTATCTCGCGCAACAATCACGCCCCCGGCGTTCTGTGGCCGTCAAAGTGCTTGTCCCCGGCCTGCTGCTGGAAAGCCGCATTCGCGACGAATTTCTGGCGCGTTTCCGCCGCGAGGCCGACGCCATTGCTGCCCTCGACCACATCAATATCATGCCCGTCTATGAATATGGCGAACAGAAGCAACTGGCCTATCTGGTCATGCCCTATGTCGCGGGGGGTACCCTGCGCGAGGTGCTGGAAAAGCGGGGCATTCTCCCGCTCAACGAAGTCTTGCCCATTATCGACCAGGCGGCCTCTGCCCTTGACTACGCGCACCGGCAGGGTATCGTTCACCGCGACCTCAAGCCAGGCAACATTCTCTTTCACGCCGACGGGCGCGTGCTGCTGGCCGATTTCGGGCTGGCGAAGGTGCTGAAAGAGACAACAGATACCGATTCGACGTTGACCAGCCTGGGAACGGTGATCGGTACCCCTGAATATCTTTCGCCGGAACAGGCCACCGGCAGCCCGATAGACCCGCGCACCGATGTCTATTCGCTCGGCGTCATCCTCTACCAGATGCTCGGCGGTCGCGTCCCCTTTACCGGCGCAACCCCCGTCGCCATTGCCATCAAACATACAATGGAGGAACCGCCGCCGATTACCGACAAGAATCCGGCGTTGCCTCATGGCGTCGTTGCCGTCATTATGAAGGCAATTGCAAAGAAGCCCGAACAACGGTACGCGAGCGCAGGCGAACTCGCGCAGGCGCTGCGAGCAGCCACGCCTGAAAGATTTCGCGATAAATCATCCTCTATCGCCCCCTTCATGCTGGAACGCGCCACACCCGTGTCCCTGCTGAGCAACGATACGATACTTGACCTGTCAGCCATAAGCGAAAGCGAGGCCGAGGCAACGCTCGCGGACCCGCCAGCACAGAAACAGGCAGTCAACGGCCCAACTATGGCGAAACCAGCAGGCACAGAAACGGTGAGCGCAGGAACGACAGGCAAAACGCCCCTGGCAACCCGCCGCCTGTATGAGGAGCGCAGCGAAAAACGGCGAGGATGCCTGCCGCTCTGGATGACCCTGCTCGCCGGTTTACTGGCCGTCTTCGTCATCATCGGCAGCATTGCCCTCTACATGCGCCCCGAAGGAGCGGCAACAGGTTCTGTCTCGAATATGCCGACCAGCACACGGGTAGCCAGAGCCTCGGCCACGCCTGTCTCTCAATCGCTGCCACCACCGCTCGTTCCCGTTGGCAACCTGCTCTACAGCACAACGCTGCCGGGCGAGCATTGCGATCACGCCGGCGGCCAGTGGAGCAGCAGTCTGAATGCGCGCGTTATATGTAATGCTTCTGATACCGAGGTGAAGGATAGCAGCACAAATTTCTTAGCCGGTACTTTCCTGGATAAGCTGTCCAGCGGCTATGGTATACCTTCTGACTACGTGTTGCAGGTACAGGTACGCCAGGGCACCAATTCGCGCGGGAAATTTGGCGTCTTCTTCCGCAACCAGCCTGGAGACAACGAGGGAGCATTCTCCTTCCTGCTTGATCAGTCGAAAAACAGCTGGTCTGTCTACACCTACGACAACCAGACAGGCGCATCTCATCAAATCGCCACAGGGCGAATCGTAGCAACATCACTCAATGGCCTCATCACCATCGACGCTGTCGTGAATTACAGAACCTTCACCTTCTACCTCAACGGTCATTATCAGGGATACGCTCAAAGTCCTTTATATCCCGACGGCACCCTCGGCCTCGCCTCTGACGTGGGGGCCGATGTCTTTTTCAAGAATCTGGCCCTTTATGCGCTGCCGGGTTGAACAGGCCAGAGAGCTACCGGTCTGAACATATCTATAGCTCTTTTCTGTTACCCTTCACATCCATTCCGAATGGCTCCATTCTATGACGCAAGAACATTCACCCGACACCCAGACTATTCGCTGCGAAGCAATTACCAACGAGATCGTCACTTCCTGCGCAAAGCAAGGCTTCGTACTCGACTTTGCCGAAGAAGTGATGCGCTTCGATCTTTCTCTCGCCTTTGCTTATTTTCTCTGTTTCCCCTGGAAAGCAGTCAGAAAGAGGACATTTGTTAGAGAAGTGTTAGCGTTATATTTGAGTTCCGTTAGATCACTTGACATATTTTGTGAGATGCTATATGTATAGAAATGGAACATCCAGCATGCAGAGAAGACACACGAAGGAAGGCAATCCGAAGGAGGTGAGCGTATGGCACAGCCATTCGTTGTGATGGGAACCTTCGCCGATCTGGAACGAGCGACTCGCGAAGTCTGCGCACAGATTGATGAGCTGGCAGGGCATGTTCCTGATGAGGAAGCTCGCGTCTATGCCAGCCTGGCGAAGGAGAACCTCTGGAAGATGCTCCAGACTTCTCATAAGCGCGCACTTGCCCGTGAGGGGTTTGGACGATGAATTGAAACCTGTCAAAAAAGGAATTGAATAGTGCGGCGTAAAGTGCAGCACAAAACAAAGAGATGAAAGGAGGATACATTCTATGATGATTGCATCTGGTTTGCTTCTCTTACGTCTCGTTACTGGTCTTATCTTTATTGGACATGGCGCCCAGAAACTCTCTGGCATCTTTGGCGGCCATGGACTGGCCGGAACCAGCCAGATGATGACACATCTGGGGCTTCGCCCGGCTCGCTGGTGGGCAATTGTCGCTGCTCTGGGTGAGTTTATCGGTGGCCTCTTGCTGGCGGTTGGCTTCATCACTCCGATCGCCGCGTTGCTCGTCTGTGGGGTTATGCTCGTGGCTATTGCGAAAGTTCACTGGCCAAAGGGCTTCTGGAACAGCCAGGGCGGCTATGAATACAACCTGGTCTTGCTCGCCGTTGCTGTAGCTATCGGTATTATGGGGGCCGGGCAGTTCTCGCTCGATGCGCTCTTTAGCCTGAACTTCCCCGAACCCTGGACCTTCTTGATCGGTGCGCTGGTACTCGTTGTCCTGCTGGCCGTCGCGATCCCGCTGGGAAGATGGATCGAGCAGCATGCCGGGACATGGAGCGGGCGCATCCAGCATCCCGCGCAGGTATAAGCGCGTAACCATATATCATCTCTCTTGAGGGACGTAGACTTAAAGGCAGCGGCGGGTGCTGTTGCTACGCCGCTGCCTTTCATAGGAAAGTGAGCGAAAAAAGTGTAGAGCCAGGTGAAAACTAGAAGAGAGCGCAGGTAAAAGTATTTTCTACCTCCTGCTTTTCAGCAGGGAAAGGGGCTAGTATGCAGCAGACAACAAAGACTTCAGAGGCGCAGGGGCAAGTATCACGCTATCAACCTCCCCGGTTTCCAGCCAACGATACGCCCCGGCAGCAGCAATCCAGGGAACCGTCACAGCAGGGTCCTTCTCACAGGCGGTCGGGCTTCTGGCTGTGGCTACTCCTGCTGATATTCCTGATCAACCTGTTCTTCTACGGCCCGCTGTTCTTCAATCTGGCAGGCGCCGGGCAGGCAACGACAATCAGCCTGTCCTACAGTAGCTTCTTGCAGCAGGTAGAGCGGGGCAACGTGCGCAGCGTAACGATCAGGAGCGATAATTCCGTCAGTGGTACTTTCAAAACTCCTCTCCACGAGCAACAGGCCAATGGACAGGGGACAGTTGTAGCAACCAGCTTCACAACCTTTATACCGGCAACGGGCGATCCTGGCCTCTTGCCTTTGTTAGAGAAACAGGGGGTAGAGGTGAGTGCAGAGCCGGTACAGTCCCCCTGGTGGCAAACGGCACTGGTATGGTTTGTAAACCTGCTGCCAGTCTTCTTCCTGCTCTATGTCGGCTTTATGAGCTGGCGCGGTATGCGCCAGATGCAGGACTTGCAGGGTGGTGGCCTCTTTGGCATCGGGCGAAGCCGGGCGAAGCTCTACAATGAAGAACGCCCTACAACCACTTTCGCTGACGTGGCAGGGGTAGACGAGGCTAAGATGGAATTGCGTGAAGTCATCGACTTCTTGCGCGATCCCCAGCGTTTTCTCAAGATCGGAGCGCATATTCCCAGGGGCGTGCTGCTGGTTGGCCCACCGGGGACGGGCAAGACCTTGCTGGCCCGCGCTGTGGCCGGTGAGGCAGGGGTGCCATTCTTCAGCGCGAGTGCCACCGATTTCGTAGAACTCTTCGTCGGCGTCGGAGCCAGCCGTGTACGCGACCTGTTTGCGCAGGCGCGTAAACATGCCCCCTGCATCATTTTCATCGATGAGATCGATGCCATCGGGCGAACACGTAGCGGCGCGGGTACCATTGCCAGCAACGATGAACGAGAACATACACTGGAGCAATTGCTTGTTGAGATGGATGGCTTCGAGCCACACGAGGCCATTGTGGTTCTGGCCGCAACCAACCGGCCCGATGTCCTTGACCCGGCCCTGCTCCGTCCCGGTCGCTTTGATCGCCAGGTGGTGGTGGATCGCCCTGAACGGCGCGGTCGGGAAGCGATTCTGCGCATCCATACCCGCAACGTTCCATTAGCCCCTGATGTTAATCTGGAGGAACTGGCTCGCGGCACCCCCGGCTTCTCAGGCGCGGATCTGGCAAATCTGGTAAATGAGGCCGCGCTGGCGGCGGCCCGGCATGGCAAGAGTCGTGTGGATCGCTATGACTTCCAGGAGGCGCTGGACAAACTGCTGCTGGGAGGCAAACGGGAAGCCCTCATGGATGAGCGTGAGCGGCGTATTGTGGCCTATCACGAAGGGGGCCATGCCCTGGTCGCAGCTGTACTACCTGAAGTTGATCCGCTCTATAAAGTGACCATTGTGCCACGCGGGCGCTCGCTCGGCGTCACGCAGTTTTTGCCAGAGGATGATCGGCACAACTACCCGCGTTCTTATCTCCTCCAGCGCCTGGCCGTTGCCCTGGGCGGCAGGACAGCAGAGGAAGTTGCCCTGGGCGAAATCACCTCGGGGGCGGAAAACGATCTCAAAGAGGCAACACGTCTGGCAAGACGGATGGTGACCGAATGGGGCATGGGTGAAAGTACAGGGGTAGTCGCCTATGATCTAGAGGACGAAAATACTTTCCTCGGCCAGCCTTCTCTGCATGAGCATAGCCGCCTGTATGCAGAGGCGACAGCGCAGCGCGTGGATGCCGAGGTAGAACGCCTCCTGGAGGAAGCTCATCAACAAGCCCGCACGGTGCTTACCGAACACCGCGACGCTCTGGATCGCCTGGCTCAGGCCCTGCTTCAGGAGGAAGTGCTGGAACGCGAACAGGTTCTCTCTCTCATTGCCGCCGCACAGCCCGTTTCGAGCTACGTAGCGAGTGGAGAGGGCGACAGAACAAGTATTCAAGGAGGGAGCTTATGAGTATGGCCATGACAAAGATAGAGAAGCAACATATCTCATTTGCAACCTGGATCGGACTTTTTATCTCCTTAATCGGTCTACCGGCCTTTACGTTTGCCTTGCGCTGGATAGTGCCAAAGCCGGTAAACTTCTCGCTGGTTCTCGTCCTTATATTCGCCTTTGAGTGGATTGCTGCGCTGGCAGTTCTTGCCATTATTGTGTTCTTTGAACGGCAACCTTTGAGTTCTATTCATCTACAATGGCCTACCTGGAAGCAGGTGGGATGGGCCATTGTTTTCTGGCTGCTGGGTTTGCTCTCCTTTGCCATCTCGTCTCTGCTGGTGCAATTTCTCAAACTGAGTACGATCAATATATCGTCCTTCGCCAGCGTTCCCCTGCTGTTGCGCATTGCCATTCCACTGACCGCCGGTTTTTGTGAGGAAGTGCTGTTTCGCGGCTACGTCATTGAACGCATTCGCATGCTTACCGGAAATATCTGGTGGGGAGCCATCATCTCCCTTATCGGCTTTGCTCTGGCACATCTCGCCGGATACGGGCTGGCTGGAGCCATCCAGATCGGTGTGTGGGCGATAGTGGTGACATTGCTCTACATCTGGCAACGCAACCTGGTTGCCTGCATGCTCATGCACGCACTTAACGATGGCTATGCCTATGTTCTGCTCCCACTTCTGTTTCACCTGTAATCTGCTGTCTCTCAATAAAAAGAGGAGCAACCCAACCAGCGGGCTGCTCCTCTTTTTATCCCATTCAAGAAAGAACACCTGACTCCTGGAAGCCCATCTTCACTGGAAGTCCACCTTGCGATCGCTCCCGACCGCCCGATGGAACCATCGTCGTCATGGGTTCCCATACTTCTCCGGCTTCACCTTCCACTGAAGATAGGCCGCACGATTCTCATCAAACGCGCTTCTCCTTTCTCAGGAAGGCTGAAGAGGAGAGGCCGAGGAGTTTTCCCCGGCCTTCTTCGTATCAGCGAACACCGGCTGCGCTCAGTTCCTTCTCAGGTTCAGCATGCTGAGTCTCGACTTGAGGCTCGACATTACTGCCTGGAAGCTGAGCCTGGCCACCGGTGATGCTGATCCGTTTGGGCTTGCTCTCCTCACTCAGAGGTACCGTGATGGTCAGCACGCCGTTGTGATAGCTGCTCTCAATTTTACCGGCGTCAATCGGCTTCGGGAAGGTAATAGAACGCTGGAACGTCCCGGTGCCGATCTCACGCACCAACCAGGTACCCTCTTTCCCCTGCTCATCTATAGATGGATATTCACCTTTGATGACCAGGGTGTTGTCCTGTACCGTCACATCCAGGTTATCCAGCTTGATACCCGGCAGCATGACCTGCACCTCATAGCCATGAGGGGTCTCATAGACATTCATCGATACGGGCGTACCGATGAAGGGCTGAGGCAAGGTCAGCCAGTTATCAAACCCGAACGGACGGACAAAGCTCTCATCAAAGAGCCGGTTCATCGCATCACGCAAACTGAGCATTTCACGCCAGGGATCATAACGTACCAGAGTAGTCATACGCAATCACCTCCTTAGTGAAATTGCGCAGCAAGGCGCTTACGATACCAGGAAAGAGAGGTGGCAGTCGGCCTTGTTCAACACTACCTGTTGGTTTTCCGGTTTCATCACTTTTCAAACCACCTTACCGGGGATGCCACCCCTTTTTCCTGTTTCCATCAATAGAAACAATGAGGTGATCTTATTTATTCCGTAAAGTCATCTAACTTTTTCTGTCAGAATATTCACTCATCTTCATCCCTCTCCAACGGCACAAGGTGGATATCGATATCCCGGCTCATACGTAGCACGCGGTTGATGGTAGAGCCGCGCAGGAGTTCTTCCCAGCGACTGCGCGCTGGCTGGCCCAGCACGAGTTGCGTGATCTGACGCTCGCGGGCAATCTCGACGAGGGTTTTTGCAATATTGTTGCTCCTGGCGTGTATGACCTCGGCCCCCAGGTCTTCGGCCAGCACCGCATGTTCCTGCAGACGTTTCATGGCGGCCTCTCTGTGTCTCTTCGCCTCGCCGCCATACTTGAGCCAGCCGATCAGTTTGTTCGTGAAAGCGAGATAGCCCTGCGGCTGGATATTGATGGCGATGAGGTCAGCGTGCAAACCATGCGCAAGCCTCCAGGCGTCACGAATGACCTGCCGGGTATGCGGGCGCGCATCGAAGCCGACCATCACGCGCTCGCTGGCGGGCCAGACGGCGTGGATGCCGTGTTCGCTCATATACTGCTGAAGTTGTTCTTCTGTCTTCTCTGCTGTGCGGCGCAAGGCCAGCTCGCGCAGCGCCGTCAGGTTCCCTTCACGGAAGAAATTGTTGAGCGCGGCATCAATGCGGTCGCGCGGGTAAATGTTGCCGTGCTTCATGCGCTGGCGCAGGGCATGAGGAGAGATGTCCACAAGCTCAACCTCGTCGGCCTGATCGAGAATCCAGTCGGGCAACGTTTCGCGCACGCGCACGCCGGTGATGCTGGCAACCAGGTCGTTGAGGCTCTCAAGGTGCTGGATGTTGAGGGTTGTGACCACGTCGATGCCCGCGGCAAGGATTTCCAGTACATCCTGATAGCGTTTGGCGTGCCTGGAGCCGGGAACGTTAGTATGCGCCAGTTCATCGATAAGCGCCACCTTTGGATGACGAGCGATGATGGCTTCGGTATCCATCTCCTCGAGCGTCACGCCCCGGTAGGAGACTTTCTTGCGCGGAATGACCTCTAAATCGCCCAGTTGCGCCTGCGTCTGGGGTCGGCCATGCGTTTCGACATAGCCGACCACCACGTCGGTTCCCCGACTCTCGCGGCGGTGTCCTTCGTTGAGCATAGCATAGGTCTTGCCCGCTCCTGCCGCCGAGGCCAGATAGACGCGCAGGCGGCCGCGCCGGTGTCCGTAGCTACTATCCTGCGAGTCGGGCTGCTCCCCTGTCTGCCCCTGTGCAGGAGCAGGCGGGGGAACAACGCCCAGATCGCTATCGCGCAGGCTATAGCGGCGCAGCAGTTCTTCCGGGTCTGGCCGACCCTCCTCGCGCTGCGGAGTGCCAGGATCAGATGGTTGCTCGCTCATCGTCTTGCTACTTCAGCGCATCCAGCGCCATATTCAATTCCAGGACGTTGACATACGGCTCGCCAAAGATGCCCAGGAAGCGGCCATGCACATGGCTCATGACCAGTTGTTGCACCACGCTATTGCTCAACCCGCGCGCCTTCGCCACAATCGGCACCTGATAGAGCGCGCCCGCAATCGTGATGTCCGGGTCCAGGCCGGAGCCAGAGGTCGTGACGAGATCAACCGGCACCGGGCCGGAAGGAACGGGCAGTCCCTCCGCTTTGAACTCGGCCTTCCACGCGGCCACGCGCTGCTGCACATCCTGAACAAGTGTCTTATTCGTCGGCCCCAGATTCGAGGCTGTTGAGTTCTCCGCGTTATATGGCTGCGGCTGCCCCGTGTTCTGATTGACGGTGGCCGAAGGGCGCCCGTGAAAGTATTGCGGCTCTGTCCAGTATTGCCCGATCAACTGCGAACCGATCACCTGTCCCTGCGCATTATATACCAGACTGCCGTTGGCCTGGGAGTGGAAGAGCAACTGCGACAGGCCGGTAACTACGCCGGGGTAGAGAAAGCCGGTCACAATCGTCAGAAGCAGCGTCAGCACCAGCGCCGGGCGCAGGTATTTCGTCAAAAACGTTTTCATTTTCCATTACCTTTCCTTGCCGCAAACGTAGATGGCAAGTCTGTAGAACCATTCTTCACTTCACAGCGTCAGGTGCAGCACCTGCAAGATCAGGTCGATGAGCTTGATGCCGATGAAGGGGGCGATGATACCGCCGAGGCCGTAGATCAGCAGATTGCGGCGCAAAAGCGGCCCGGCCCCAATCGGGCGATATTTGACCCCGCGCAGAGCGAGAGGGATGAGCGCAATGATGATGAGCGCGTTGAAAATCACGGCGGAAAGCACCGCGCTGTGCGGCGTCGCCAGTTGCATGACGTTGAGGGCCTGCAACTGGGGATAGGTGATCGAGAAGGCAGCCGGGATGATGGCGAAGTATTTGGCCACATCGTTGGCAATACTGAAAGTGGTCAGCGCGCCGCGTGTAATCAGCAGTTGTTTACCCACCTCGACGACCTCGATCAGCTTGGTCGGGTTGGAGTCCAGATCGACCATGTTGGCGGCCTCTTTAGCGGCCTGTGTGCCGGTATTCATCGCCACGCCCACATCGGCCTGCGCCAGCGCCGGGGCATCGTTGGTGCCGTCGCCCGTCATCGCCACCAGCCGCCCACCGGCCTGCTGCTCTTTGATCAGCTTCATCTTGGTCTCCGGCGTCGCCTGCGCCAGGAAGTCATCGACACCGGCTTCTTTTGCGATAGCGGCGGCGGTGAGCGGATTGTCGCCGGTAATCATGATAGTGCGAATGCCCATGCGCCGCAGCTCATCAAAGCGCGCCCGCATGCCGCCCTTGACAATATCCTTGAGTTCGATCACGCCCAGCACGCGCGCCTGTTCACCTGTACCATCCGGCCCCGTTTCCGTCTCGGCCACCACAAGCGGCGTGCTGCCTGCACGGGCGATACCATCGACGATCTGCTTCAGTTCGTCGTTTTGCGATGTATCACCCCCATGCTCGGCTACATACGCTGCCACCGCGTCTCCGGCTCCTTTGCGAATGCTGTGGACATGATCGTTATTACCCTGCGCCCCGTTCAGATCGACACCGCTCATGCGCGTCATGGCCGAGAAGGGGATGAAGGTCGCGGAAGTGTCCACATCGTCAGTGAGGCCATACTTTTCCTTTGCCAGCGTGACAATGGAGCGGCCTTCCGGGGTCTCGTCGGAGAGGCTGGAAAGCATGGCGGCGCGGGCCATGTCACGTTCATCGACGCCGGTGAGCGGCACGAAGCGTGTGGCCTGGCGATTGCCCAGTGTGATGGTGCCGGTCTTATCCAGCAGCAACACATCCACATCGCCGGCCGCCTCAACAGCGCGCCCGCTCATCGCCAGCACGTTGCGCTGCACCAGCCTGTCCATGCCCGCGATGCCAATAGCCGAGAGCAGGCCGCCAATGGTGGTCGGGATCAGGCAGACCAGCAGGGCAATCAATGTTGTGACCGAGACCGGCCGGCCAGAGTAGATGGCGAATGGCTCAAGGGAGACCACCACCAGCACGAAGATGATGGTCAGGGCGGCAATCAGGATATTCAGAGCAATCTCGTTGGGCGTCTTCTGTCGCTTTGCCCCCTCAACCAGCGCAATCATGCGATCAAGGAAGGTTTCGCCAGGGTTGGCGCTGATACGCACGATAATCCAGTCGGAAAGCACGCGCGTGCCGCCCGTGACGGCGCTGCGGTCGCCGCCGCTTTCGCGAATGACGGGAGCCGACTCGCCGGTGATGGCGGACTCGTCGACCGAGGCCACGCCCTCGATGACATCGCCATCGCCGGGGATTTGATCGCCTGCCTCGACCAGCACCAGGTCGCCCTTGCGCAGTTGCGGCGCAGGCACCTCTTCGACCTTGCCAGAGCGATCAGGAGTTGCCAGCCGTTTCGCCATTGTGGTGGTGCGCGCCCGGCGCAACGTCTCGGCCTGCGCCTTGCCGCGCCCCTCGGCCATCGCTTCAGCGAAGTTGGCGAAGACGACGGTGAACCAGAGCCAGATGGCTACCGCCAGCACAAAGATGGTCTCGTAGATCAGTGTGGTACGAGGAACGGTCGGTGACGGCGCGGTAAAGAGCAGGCGCACGAACTCGATAGTGGTGACGACGCTGCCAATCTCAACCACGAACATAACCGGGTTCCTGACCTGCACGCGCGGATCGAGCTTCTTGAACGATGCCGGAATGGCTGCGCGGATGATCTTCGGGTTCCAGATGGAGATGTTGCCCTTGCGCCGCGCCTTCCACTGCCTGACTTCCAGACTATCAGTCTGTGTACTGGTTACATCGGTTTTCATCTTAGAACATCCTCCCCGCGTGCATCAGTAATTGTTCGACTATCGGCCCCAGTGAGTAGGCCGGGAAAAAGGTCAGCGCGCCCACGATCAGGATCACACCGAGCAAGAGACCAACAAAGAGCGGTCTGGTGGTGGGAAACGTCCCCAATCCTGCCGGTACCACCCTCTTTTTGACCAGCGCGCCGCCTAAAGCCAGCAGAGGGATGGCCCCGGCAAAGCGACCGATGAGCATGGCGAAACCCAGTGTCCAGTTATAGAAGGGCGAGTTGCCGTTGAGTCCGGCGAAGGCCGAGCCATTGTTGGCATTGGTAGAGGTAAAGGCATAAAGAATGTCGGTCAGCCCGTGCGGCCCCAGATTGCCCGCGCCGGTGGTCAGACCGGCTGTTCCCTGCGGCAGCACGACGGCGACGGCGCTAAAGCCCAGAACGACAAGCGGCGAGACCAGCAGAGCGAGCATCGCCATCATGATCTCCTTGCGCTCGATCTTCTTGCCCAGGTACTCCGGCGTGCGCCCAACCATCAATCCGGCAATGAAGACGGCGATGATGGCGAACATAATCATGTAGTAGAGTCCCGAGCCGACGCCGCCGAAGATAATTTCGCCGAGGGCCATATTCGTGATCAGCACCAGCCCGCCAATGGGCGTATAGCTATCGTGGGAACTCATGACAGCACCGGTCGAAGATGCGGTCGTGGCCACTTCTTCAAGTGAGGAGATGGTAATGCCGTAGCGCACCTCCTTGCCCTCCATGTTGCCGCCTGTCTGGTAGGCGCTGACCTGCTGATTAGCCCCCGCGCTCGTCAAGAGCGGGTTGCCGCTCTGCTCGGCTCCAATCACAATCCCTACACCAACCACAAAGAGGATAGCCGAGGCAATCCAGAGAACCCAGCCCTGGCGCGTATCACCAACCCACTTGCCGAACATGTAGAACAGCCCGGCTCCGAGGCAGATTTCCTCCAGAATGATGATCAGCGCGGTCAAGGCATCGGGGTTCTCAAAAGGATGGGCCGAGTTGACGTTGAAGAAGCCGCCGCCATTGGTTCCCAGGTCCTTGATAGCTTCCATCGAGGCGACCGGCCCCTGAGCAATGACCTGTGTCTGTCCGTTGAGAGTATGCACGACCGTATAAGGGTTGAAGTTCTGGATCATACCCTGAGAGACGAAGACCAGCGCGACGACCACGCAGATCGGCAACAGCAGGTAGAGCGTGCAGCGCACGAGATCGACCCAGAAGTTGCCCAGCGTTTGCGCGCTGCGACGGGCGAGGCCGCGCACCAGCGCCACCGCCATCGCAATCCCGGCAGCGGCGGAGACAAACTGGTGAAAAGTCAGTCCAGCCATCTGTGTCAGGTAGCTCATCGTCTGCTCACCGGCGTAGTTCTGCCAGTTGGTGTTGGTGGTGAAACTGGCGGCGGTGTTGAAAGCCAGTTGCGGCTCCACATTGGGCAGATTCTGCGGGTTGAACAATGGCCCCTGCCACTGCTGCGTGCGCTCGAACAGATAGAGCAGCAGCATGCCTACCAGGCTGAAGATCAGCACAGAGAGCATGTAGCCCGTCCACTTCTGCTCCTCCTCTGGATTGATACCGGCCAGTTTGTAAAAAAACCGTTCCACCGGAACGAAGACCGGCGAGAGCCAGGTACGTTCACCATTGAAGATCTTATACATATACAGGCCAGGCGGCTTCGTCAACAGCAGCACAACGACCAGGAAAATTGCGACCTGCAGGACACTATTCAGCGTTACAGGCATAGTTTGTTCCTCACTTTTGCAAAAGGCGTTAAAATTTTTCGGGCAGAAGCAGCGCGACAAAGAGGTAGATCAGCACGACAACCGTGACGATGCCTACCAGGATGTATTCAATCGGCGAGTTCATCTATGCCCTCCTACAGGCGTTCGCAGCCCTCTGTGAAGCCGATGAACGCAACAAACGTGACAATAGTCACCACAACGATAATCAGGTCAAGCATGTAATTCCTCCTCATCGGGCTGTGGATGTTCCGTATCCACAGCCTCTTCCGGGTGGCACATAGCCTCGCCACTCCTGCGTCCTGCCGCCTCTGTCGCCAGGCGCAGGATAGCCTCCATCGGGAAGGGTTTGGGCAGGTAGGCAAGGGGGCGGAATTCTGCCAGCCGACGCGGGCTGACACGCACAGCAGAAAGCACTGCTACCGGTAATTTCAAACCATCGTCATCAATCTCCTGCGGCAAGAGCCATCCCTGCTGGAGAGCAGTGCGCAGCACCTCCCAGCCGGTCAGATCAGGCAGGTTGATATCCAGAATGATGAGATCGAACGGCGTGGCTTGCAAATACGCCAGCGCGTTCTGTGCATCCATAGCCACACTCACCTCATGCCCGCGCGCATGCAGATTGCGTTTGAGCAGCCCGGCTATGACGGCATCGTCTTCCACCAGTAAAATGCGCGCTCCAGGCATGTCCTCACTCCTTCTTTCCAGCGCAGCAGGCTCACCGCCACTGGCATCCTTCCGTCCTGATCCACAACGGTTCCACATCTTCAGGTCCAGCTGACCGTCTCAGGCTGGCATCGGCGTGCTGAGAACGCCCTCTCCACAGTCGCCTCAGCCAGAGCAGAAACTGGCGCGCGTCTGAGTGTGACCGCACACGCTCTTCAGGAACCGCCATCCGAATGATGAGCAACTGGCAGGGAGCAAATTCCAGCAGGCTCTTCAGTTCGTGCGTCTGGAGAAAGACCTCTCGCTTCTCCACAGTCAGCAGGATCATTGCATCGCAGCGCAGGTCAGCGACCAGCAAAGGAATATGCCGTATTGCATCTGTCGTGAAAACTTCGTAGCGTTCAACCGGGATGCTATATCTGTCAGCCTTCCAATGTACCGCTTCCAGAAAGTCTTTCGATTGCTGGATATGCTCCAGACGCGCTCCACGCGAACGCGGCAGGCGCGGCTCGGCGATCAGCGACACGGCAATCAAGGTGGCTCTGGCACGTCTGGCAAGATCGGCCACCAGTTCGATGGCTCCCATGTCTACTCCGTAAGTAAAAGGCAGCAGCCAGCGTGGTCTCTCCATCACAGCCTCCTCCGAAAGAAGGGAATACGCCGACGCAAACAACGGTACAGCGTTTTCTTCTCTCTGCTTTGCAGTGTAAAGCAAAACCTGTCAAGGTGCGTTCTGGATATAGAGCTATTTGTTCTGGATATGCTCAGAATTTCTCTAAAGACGCTCAGGATTTTCTCAAGAGGGGTTTTCCGAGGTTGACGCTGGCTTGCTCAGGATTCGGATTCGTCGCTGAAACGGTAGCCTACACCTGGAATGGTGAGGATAAAGCGCGGATATTCGGGGTCGGGTTCGATTTTCTGACGGAGTTGTGCTACATACACATGCAGGCTATGCGTTCTAGCGTGAGAAGATTCTCCCCATACCTCATTCAGTAACATCTGCCGCGTGAGCAACTTGCCCCGGTGAGCCACGAAGACTTTGAGCAGGTCATATTCAGTAGGCGTCAGGGATACTTCCCGCCCATCGACGGTTACCCGCCTGAGCGCGAAGTCGATGGAAAGTGGCCCGGCATGGAAGTGAGGTGCAGTGCCACTCGCTACCTGCGCAGCGTGGCGCAGGGCTACGCGAATGCGGGCCAGCACCTCATCCATGCCAAAGGGCTTCGGCACATAATCGTCGGCTCCCAGATCCAGCGCCTCGATTTTGTCGTATTCGGCATCTTTGACGGAGAGAACGATGATGGGCAAATTGGATTCGGCCCGGATGCGGCGGCACACTTCGAGGCCGCTCATATCAGGCAGCACGAGATCAAGCAGTAACACATCCGGGTGGTGGCGGTGAACCTCCTCAAGCGCCTCCTGACCGCTGGCTGCCGTCAGCACCCGGTACCCGGAGGCGGCAAGTCTGCGCTGCAAGGCCCGCACAATTTCCTTCTCGTCATCTACCACCAGAATAGAAGCTCCCTGCTTGCTCATTGCTCCATCCTTTCTCCCTCTCCAATCGGCAGGGCCACGAAAATCGCCAATCCTCCGCCATCGTGTAATTCGGCCCAGATGCGTCCGCCATGCGCCTCGACAATCCCTTTGCACACGGCCAGTCCCAGGCCTGTTCCGGTCGGCGTTCTGGCCTGTCGCTGTCCATTCTGGGTCTGGACGCGGTAGAATTTGTCAAAGATGCGCTCAAGGTCGGCAGCGGGAACGCCAGGCCCGCAATCAGCTACGCTGAGGATGACCTCTCCCCCTTTTCGGCGCGCGCTCACCTCGATAGGCGACTCTGGCGGCGTATAACGCACTGCATTCTCGATGAGGTTGGTCAGCACCTGATCCATCTGTACGTAGTCCAGTTCGACCAGCAGCAGGCCATCGGGCAGGTAGGTACGCACCGTCCTGCCCTTGAGCAATGACTCCATGCGGGCCAGAACATCGTAGATGAGCGTTTTGAGCGAATAGAGTTCTTTCTCCGGTTTGAGCGCGCCCTCCTCGATACGCGACATACCGAGCAAGTTGCTCACCAGTCGATTGAGCCGATCCGCTTCCTGCACAATCGTCTGTGCGAAGGCGCGCCGGGTCTCCTCGTCCCATTGTACATCGCTCTGGAGCAGCGAACTGGCCGCCGCCTTGATCGAGGTCAGGGGTGTACGCAGGTCATGAGAAACCGAGGAGAGCAACGCCATACGCATAGCATCGATGCGCTGCAGGACAGCAATGCGCAGATTTTCCTTCTGCAAGCGCGCACGTTCGACCAGCGTGGTCACTTCGTCGAGAAAGGTCCAGAAGAAGGCGGTGCGAGCGTCGGCGTGTTCGTGTTCCTCAGGCTGCCCCTCCTCGTATGGCAGGCTGCGCGGCTGATCCAGGACACGCAGGCGCAAAACGCCCACCACTTTCGACCCCAGTTTCAAGGGAATGAGACGCAGCGAGCGGCGCATTGCCCCACGCTGCGCCGGAACCTGTGGCCCAGAATAAGCGGCAGAAGAAACGTGAAGAGAAGCCTCATCATAGAGGCCCATTGTGCGTCCATGAGCCATTACCCAGGCGGCTGTGGTCTGTTCGTCAGAGGATAAGACAACTTGCTCCACAGGTTGATAGGCGCTGGCCTGCACTCGTAAATTTCCTGTTTTATCTGGCAGCAGGATAGCACAATCCTGCACTCCCCACGAGGAAAAGACATCAACGATGGCCTGCGCCACGGTGTGCAACTGGCGTTCCGGCTCCCCCTCACGATTGGTCAGACGCAGCAGGTCGTAGAGTGTGTGCGTCTCGTGTTCGCGGCGGCGCGCTTGCTCGGCCCGTTCGCGCAGTTCCACTGCGAGCTGGCTGGTGAGAATGGCCGTCACCAGAAAGACGAAAAGGGCAATCCACTCCTCTGCCCGGTTGATCGTGAAGACGTAGAGCGGGGGCACGAGAAAGAAATCAAACGAAAGAAAGGCCACCAGCGAAGCCAGGATCGACGCATAGCGTCCGCGCGTGCTTGCCAGCGCCAGGACGACGAGCAGGTAGACAATCGAGATGTTGGGAATGCGCGGGTAGAGACGGAAAAAGTAAATGATGGCGGTGACCAGCATCGCGCCCACGAAGGCCAGCAGACTATCAAGCAGATAGCGATGCCAGAAAAGCCCGTTCTGCGCTTCGACAGGCAATATATGTTCCATCGTACTCATGTGAGCAGAGCCTTTCGTTCAGTTATTCGCCTACTCTGCCATTGTAAGCCGGAAGTGGTAAATGAAAGGTCTGGATATGGGGAAAGAAAGTCTGGATTTTCTCAAGAAACTGAGAAGGAGAAGAAAACTACTATGAAAACTCATCACGAAGGTGTCATGCTGAGCGGGAACGAAGCATCTATGCGCAACCACTTCTGAAAATTGCGCACATAGATGCTTCGCTCTCGCTCAGCATGACACGCCAGAGGGGCTTTTTTACGGCATGCCATGAGAAAGTGGCCGGGACATGTCATTCTGAGCGGCAGCGAAGCATCCGAGGTGGGCCACGCCGCCCGGTTGGTGAGACCAGATGCTTCGCTCTCGCTCAGCATGACATGCCAGAGGGGCTTTTTTACGGCATGCCATGAGAAAGTGGCCGGGACATGTCATTCTGAGCGGCAGCGAAGAATCCGAGGTGGGCCACGCCGTCCGGTTGGTGAGACCAGATGCTTCGCTGCGCTCAGCATGACACGGGAGAGGGTCTTTTTTACGGCATGCCATGAAAAAGTGACCGGGACATGTCATTCTGAGCACAGCGAAGAATCCGAGGTGGGCCACGCCGCACGCCTGGTGAGACCAGATGCTTCGCTCCCGCTCAGCATGACATGCCAGAGGGGCTTTTTTTACGGCATGACATTACAAACGTCCCGCGACGTGTCATGCTGAGCGGGAGCGAAGCATCCGGGGCGACGGTTGGGTGGGAGGGGTGCCAGGGCGCAGCTGGCCTGCGCCCTGGCACCAGAGGACCGCCGAACGTGTTTGTCATAGCATGCTATGAGAATCGTTCCCTGACATGTCATTCTGAGCGGCAGCGAAGAATCCGAGGTGGGCCACGCCGTCCGGTTGGTGAGACCAGATACTTCGCTGCGCTCAGCATGACATGTCGGCGATGGTTTCTCATAGCATGACATGCTCTGGTCGATTATCATCCTCTTTGCGCTACCAGCACACAGAGGCTATGACACACCAACGTTGGTATATGCCTGTGAGAGATTTTGCACGGGCGGGATGATTTTGTCGGCGACCAGAAAC
>Ga0209581_1002313_pt1 | contig 18618 bp, 18 predicted proteins | sample Coa_R2_FD_187160 | JGI IMG/M metagenome (GOLD analysis project Ga0209581, IMG submission 187160) | Surface soil microbial communities from Centralia Pennsylvania, which are recovering from an underground coalmine fire - Coalmine... | ecosystem: Environmental > Terrestrial > Soil > Unclassified ...
GGGGGGCTGAACCATACCTGGCGCGCCCAGCAGACCGCTGGTTCCCGGTCCGGCATGCAACTGCTGACCTCCCGGCCTCGCCCGCCCCGCAGGTTGCATCGTCACGGTGACAACGCCGGGCCTTGCAGCATTGGCCCTCCCATTCGCAACATGTCCATTCTCGGAAGCCAGAGATGCTGGATGATCGAGCCCCTCTGGCAGCTTGAAGGCTTCAACAGAACTCAACAACTGCTCGGCCAGACGCGCAAGATGCTCCATATTGCGCGCCGCACCACGTGTATTCGCGCTGCTCTGCTGGGTCGATTCTGAAACGCTCTTCATAATCTGCACCACAGCATTTGAAGACTGCAACTGATGATTCGCCAGTTGGTCGATGATCTCGATTTCGCTGCCCTGCCGCTCAACCACACCAAAGATTGATTCGAGCGCGGCCCCGGTCTCTGCAGCCTGCTGCGCCCCAATCGCGGTTTCGCGCTCCGTGTCCTTCATCGAGATCGCTGCCGCATCAATCTCTTCGCTGACACCTCGCACGATACGAGCAATGATATTCGCCTGCTCCTTCGCGCGTTCGGCCAGACGCCGAATATCGACGGCAACCGCGCCGAAGCCCTTGCCATGCTCGCCCGCCGTCGCAGCCTGGACGGCAGCATCCAGAGCGAGCCGGTTCGTTTGCTGCGCAATGGTTGAGATAACACCTACGATATTGTCGATCTCGCGCGAGTTCTCGCCAAGCGCCTGCACCTTAAGAGCAGTATCCTGCACATACGTCTGGATGCGCGTCATGCCCTCCAGGGTCTGCTGCACCGACTCGCGCCCGGAGGCGGCGGTATTGCGTGCTTCTTGCGCGATCATGGTCAGAGATTGCGCGCGTTCGGCAACCTGGCGATTGACCTCGGCCATGTGCTCAACCTCTTGAGCGGCTCTGCCGATCTGCTGAATCTGCATGTCCGCGTTGCTCACCAGTTGTACCATGCTCTGGAATGTCATTGACGTCGAGTTCTCGACCTCGTTCGCCATCATCTTCACGCGCACCACCAGACTACTTAACTCCTCTACCATATAGTTGAAGGAATCGGCCAGCACACCCAATGCATCAGATGTCACCTCCGCCTGCACGCGCAAATCACCTTCGCCAACGTTACATACCTCGCTGACCAGCTTCTCCACTCGCGCTTGCAAGCGATCACGTTGCGTCTGGGCCTCCTGCATCAGATGCACAATATTGTTGAGCATGTTATTCATCGCGTTCGACACAACCGCGATCTCGTCGCGACCGCGCACCGGGGCCCGGGCGTCCGTCTTGCCCTCGGCAATACGCGCGGTTAAGAGCGCAAGCTGGCTCAGCGGACGCGTAATCGTTCGGTTCACCAGGAAGCCGGTCCCGATGATGACCAGAATGATCAGGAAGAAGGCTGCGGCAGTCACTGCGAAGATAGGCTGAACCTGCGCAGCACCGACCGTCGTGACGGCCTTGCCCATGTCCACAGCGTCCTGAACAACCTGCTGCCAGTTATTCCTGAGGTTGGTAAAGGCAAGGATGGCAGAGTGGAGAATGTCATAGTCCTGCTGATACTTCTGCTTCAGTTGGGCAGGAGTGTAAAAAACTCCATTCTGCAAGTCGCTTTGCAGCCGCTCAAGCTGGTTCGCCTCCTGATCCTGGTAGTTTTTATAGATCAGCCATGACCCGTTCGCGCCGATGACTTGATTGAGCGCCTGCTGCTGGCTCTGAATGATCTGATCGGCCTCGCCGGGATCATCGTTCAACAGAGTAGTACGCACGATGGACATATTCGGGGAGGTCGCCAGCTCGTACTGATTTTGATAAATCACCAGGTTGCGGTCAAAATCTGCTTCGAGCGCGCGGATCTCACCATCGACCAATCCCCCTGAGGCAAATAACGATGGATCGGTGATGACGTCGCTGTGGCTCGCAAATATCTGGTAAAACTTTGCCTGCAGCAATGCGTTCATGCGTTGCAGGTTTGCTTCTTCCTCGGACGCCAGGCTCTGAGCATCAAAGCTGATTTTCACGGCCGCACCCTGATTGTTGAAGGCGCTAATGTAGAAATTTCCCAGCAGCACAATTACCATGCCAGGAATCAGCGTTGCGAGGCCAAAGGCGAGAAGCACACGGCGAAAGATGGGTATATTACTGAGAAACCGAATCATTTCAGTTTCCTCCCTTTCTTCTCCGGCAGAAGGTCACAACTCATGCCGCACTAAAAATTCTTAGCTCGAGGATACTCTGGATTTTGCGCCGCAACAGAATACGGATAGACGGGCAAAAGTTGCCCGTTCTGCCACTGGAACAGATAGGCAATGGCCTGCCTGTTCTGCCCGGCGTCTGCCGCGAGAGGAGAATCAAATTGCGCCGTGCCCTGCACCGTGTTGAACACTATCCCTGACTGGAGCTTTGCCACAAGCTGGGCATTGTTAATGCTGTTGGTCGCCGCAACCGCCTGTTGCAACACCTGCCCTACGGAGAAGGCTTCCGCAACATCCGCGTTAATCTGGTTGGCCGTCCCCCCATACTTTGCCAGATAAGCCTTAACCATCTCAGCATTCTGGAAGTTATTGGCTTGCGGATACCAGCCGTTGGGCACAAATACTCCCTCGGTATATTTCATGCCACCTATGGCGCTTACAAAATCCTGCCCCTGGTCCGGCCCGGCGGTCGCAATCAGCGCCTTTGGATTGTAATGAGCCTTCTTAAACTCTTGAAAAACTGTGCGCGTGTCAGGAATAGAGACTGTACCAAGAAGAACCACGTCAGCGTGCGTGAGCGCCAACTGGTCTGCATCCTGTGCCTCGGCCTTCAGATCTCCATCCGGGAATTGATCGCTCGCCCCTTTCTTTGCCGGATAGACCGTCTGTATCCCGGCATTTTCCAGCAGCTTCTGCGCCAGGTCTAGCTGAGGAAAGGTGAACGGATCATCGGAGGTCAAATAAGCAGCAGTCCTGGGCCGCTGATCCGGGGGCAGCGAGAGAATATAATAGGCAAAGGTGATCAGGTTGTTGGCCACCGGCAGCGAGACATCAAAGAGGTTGGACCAGCCGTGCGTAAATACAGAGGGCGCTCCTCCCGAACCTTCGAGGAAAGCGTAGCCATAACGTTGCACAACCGGAGCCGCCGCTTTGGTCAGCAACGAGGAGAATGGCCCGAAGACCAGGTCTACATGATCCTGCGCGATCAGGGTCTGATAATCCTTCGCCGTCTGATCGGGATCGCTCTTATCATCGAGAACGATCAGCTTCACCGGTCGGCCAAGCAATCCTCCCGCATTGTTTACCATGTCCGCCCAGAGCTGATATCCCTGGCCCGTAGCCTGTCCATCGCTGGCAAAATCCTTTGTCAGGGGAAGCGAAACTCCAATCGTAATGGGATTGGGGTTGGTGAAAGTCGGACTGGAACTCTGATCCTGCGCGCACGCGCTCATCCCAATAAGCACAATGATAAGACCTACCATCGACGAAATTACTCGTCTGCTCCTGGCTAGACGCCACTTCAGCATACCTTCTCTCCTTCTTGCTATCGCAAGCTCTGAGCAGTTCCACATCTCTATATACAATTTATTTGTATGCGTAAATACAATAGAAAAAGGAACCGAGGTTCTTGTTAACCCCCCATCAGCCTACTTTACTCCAATTTAGCGAACGAGGGAACTTTCAGATGAAAACTGACCTGTTTTTCCTACTCGTTTGCAGAATAACCCTTTCTATTGGTTCACTTTTTCATCATCTGATGGGAGAAAAACACAATATATTGTCGGCCATTTATGGAGGGAAGGTACATAATAGAGAGGGAGAGGGTTTCTCATAGTTCTCTGGCATGGCAGAAAGGAGAAAACGGGTGTCTGCTCCTGGTAGTGAAATTATCTGTTATGATGGACGAACCCTGGCAGTCAGTATTCGCCCGCAGGTTCAGGTTGAGGCACGGCGCGGGAGGCGCTGGGGATGGTTCGGAGCAAAGGGCTGGTGGGTTCATCTCTCGCTGTTTCAGGGGTGGCGCACAAAAAAATTCGTGCGTACTCTGGCGGAAGCAGGCGTCTTCCTGAAACACGATCCTGAGTGTCTTCCCTGGCTTGAGGAGAATTATAATTGTTCTTCATCGCGCTGAGGAAGAAGCAGCGTCTCCTCATGCTGCTCTGACTGCTTTAGCGAAAAGAACGCTCGACGTCTGTTGCCAGAACGCGAGCGTTCTTTTTCTCCTCTCCCCGCCCAACTGAACACCAGAAGTGCTGGCAGAAAAGCGATCCATCAGGCGCGGGGGATGCCCAGCGTATTGGAGATATCATTCAGCAGCGATTGCTCCGCGTCAGAGATGGCCTTCCCGCCAACGCCCATAAATCCGCCCTCTTTCGCCGCCTCCGCAACCTTGCGAGCTATGGTGTAGATAAACTCTTTATAGGCTTGAGCGTCCTGCGCCGGAGACTTTTTCAGGAGTGACACACAGCGCTGGCACGCCGAAACGGCTGTTTGCCGAACGTTCGCTGCATCCCAGCGATCTTTAAACGCGGCCTGCACGTTCTGCCAGAGAGCTTCGGCATTCTCCTGGGGTTGTAAATGCTGACGCACGTTCTGCAAGAGCGGATTGCTCGTCTTCTGCAAGACCTCTTTCAGGCTGTTGCGCATGGTGATGACTTCCTGGGATGTGCCAACCGCGCCCGAGGGTGAAACCGCCATGATCGCCCGGCAGACGGTCACAGGTGTCTCGAGCAGTACTCTCCATTCCTCGTTGGTATACGGCCCACCAATTGGAGCGGCTTGACTCAGGTTGGGAATGCTCGCATCCGGTCTATCTCTTTCAGGGGTGTTCTGTTGCATAGATCTTTCCTTGCTCCTCTTTTTGATTCGTTCTCGCAAAGAGCCTGCCTTACCTGCGTGACATCGCTCCTCAAGAACGTAAGCTTGCTACAAATAGAGTGAAGGTACAGCACCTTCTCTTGTTATCCTACACCTGCCCGAAAATCTCTGGCATTGGGAAAGATCGCCCTGGAAGAGCATGCCTGTAAAGTCGTCACCGCTTTCTCTCTTCGCACGTATTATAAATGTGAACGTTCTGTTACAAGGAGTCTTTTATATGTCCCAACAAGTCGCACGCTATCCGAGGCCACAGACTGCGCGGAAAGACGCCCGTCCCAAACGGCGAGACATCTTTTTTCACGCAATCAAAACCGGCCGCCTGATAGGTGCATTAGGCAAAGATCGCCGCATCTCTCTTGCGCGCAAATTGTTCTTCTTTGGCGCGGTTCTCGCCCTGCTGCTCATCCTGCTCTTTCCCGACGCCCTCGACGAGGCATTTTTGAGCATCGTTCTGCCGATTGTAGGCACCGTGCTGGGCGTTCCGCTGGACATTGGCTTCGACTGGGTGGCCTTTGCCCTGGCAGTCGTCGGCCTGCTGCGCATCTTCCCCGCCCCCCTTGTCGCGGAACACTACGAGCATGTCTTTCACAAAGCGCGAACCTGACCGTTGCTCTCTCTGCTATAATGGGCCATAACGTACTGCTCAGCTAGCATCTCTGCTGCGTGGAGAGGTTGCCCCAGTAGTGTAGGAAAGCTCACGCGCTTCTCTGAGTGGGTGAGGAAGCGCCACTCTCCCAGCACACAGAGTATGCCTGTGCGCAGAAAGGTTGGACCAGAGATTATGCCGTTATTTTTACTTAGCGTCGTCATCCTCTTTCTGCTTATGGCTGCCATCCATACCCTGCTCTATTTCGTCTTTCCGCGCAAACAGCCGCCGGTCTTTCCCGAATTAAAAAAGCCCCTGCTGCTGGCTCACCAGGGAGGAGAGCTGCTGGCTCCCACCAATACGATGGCGGCGTTTGACAGGGCCGATGAGATCGGCGGCTGCGATTTCTTCGATATCGATGTCCACATGACCAGAGACGGGGTCTTAGTCGGGATTCACGATGAGACGGTGGATCGCACAACCAACGGGCGCGGGCGCGTCGACGCGTATACATTGCAGGAGTTGCAGGAGCTCGACGCGGGCTATTCTTTCCAGGACCTGGAGGGCAATTTCAGCTATCGCGGCCAGGGCGTCAGAATCCCGGCGCTGGAGGAGATCTTCAGCAAATACGGCGAAAAATATTATCTGCACTTCGAGATCAAGGACACCTATCCTAAAAATGGACCATCGCAAATCGAGGAGAAGCTCTGGCAACTGATCCAGAAATATCACATGGAGAAGCGTGTGATCGTCGCCTCTTTCCAGCAGGGCATTGTGGATCGCTTCAATCAACTGGCCGGGGGACAGGTCGTGATGGGAGCAGGCAAGGCTGAGATCACGCAATTTGTTCTCGCGCACAAGCTTCGCCTGCCGGGCTTCTACCGGCGCAAATCACATGTGTTGGAGATACCCACCACCAGCAGCGGCTTTAACCTCAAGGATCGCAAGCTGATCGATGGCGCACACCGCCTGGGCATGGAGGTCTATTATTGGACGATCGATGATCCGGTGGAGATGCGCGAACTGATCGAACTGGGAGCAGACGGGCTTTTTACCAACCGGCCCGATCTTTTGAAAAATCTGCTCGAAGAGATGAACTTACGATGAATCGTCTCTGGGATCGACAGCAGCGCAAGCTGAACTGCCGGCCCCAGAAACTGTTCACCTCTTGACCCCACGAATAAAGCGCACGGTCACGGTTCCGACGATGCAGTAGATAATCGCCATTGTGAAAAGGACCTGGAAGCCCTGGACCGGGCGCCCCGCGTTATTAAATGCATCGATAATCGGTCCCCCCAGCACGGGCGCGATAACCTGCGGCAGGGAGAGCGCGATATTCCAGACGCCCATATCGCGCGCGAAGGTCTTGCCAGAAGGCAGCACCTCCGCAACCAGCGCCCAATCCACGCTCTGATACGCACCATAGCCCAGGCCAAAGAGTGCTCCAGCAGCTATGACTATAGGAAAATTATGAGTGATGACAAAGATAACGCCGACCAGCGCCATCATGAAGCCTGAGATATATACCAGGCGTTTGCGCCCAAAGTGATCTGAGAGCCAGCCGGCGGCAAAGGCGCTGAGCAGGCTGGTGATTGAGACCAGAATGACGAAGTTCGTCGCGGCCTGCTCGGGATGGGCCACGCCCACGGCATCCTTCATGAGAGGGCCGCCGGATACCCCCACGATTCATCTGGGGGTAAGGCGGCCCATCGTGGCTCTTCCCGAAAGCTAGAACATCTGTTACAATGCTGTGGATGGATACACAGCACACCAAACACGTGACGTACAAGCTGGCCTATCACTTTGTCTGGTGTCCCAAATACCGGAAAAAGATTCTGGTCGGCAAACTTGCAACCTTTGTTGAACAGGAAATCCGTCACATCTGTGAAGCCAACACCTGGACGATAGGTGCGCTTAACATTCAAGAAGATCACGTGCATCTCTTTCTCAGCGCTCCTCCCTCTGTTGCTCCCTCACAGATTGCTCATACGCTCAAAGGCACCACCGCCCGTAAAGTGTTTCAGCGTTTTCCTGAAATAAAGAAACAGCTTTGGGGCGGTGCCTTCTGGCCTCGTTCGTACTACGTGGGAAGCGTCGGAGATATGAGCGTGGATACCGTGCTCAAATATATCGAATTGGGACAGGACTAGGAAATATCGTCGTTGTCTTGTATTGTGTCTCGCTTGCGGAGAAACTCATTTAAGTCAGAACGCCGGATACGATATCCCCCTCTTCGGCCTAAATTCACGGCGCGGAGTTGCTTTTCTCGAATCCATTTTCGGACAGTTTCTATGTGGATGCCGAGTTCTTCAGCAACAGTTTCTACATCTAATAGTTCGTCTTTACTCATCTTAATTTGCCTTATCTTGTGAAATTTTGATTATTATAGCGTTTTTTCACGCGAGAATCAACGGCGCGGCGAGGATTCTGCTTGTTGAAGCATGTATTAGAATGATTTTGTTTATTTTAACTATTGTTTTTGTGCCATAGATTGTGTATAATTGTCTTAGAGTAACTACTCGGTAAGACGAGAACAGGCTGAGCCGGTGTATCTCTCACCAGATCAGCCAAGAGAGTCTAGTCTGTAAAGCAACTTCTAGCCTCTCCGTGTCGCATGATAGCGACAGGGGAGCCACGAGTCAAGCGAAAGGAGAAGCTTGTCACATGGCACCGCAACAGATCCAGTGGGGAACGATCACCCTGCATCTGGACGATGAGATCTTTCGGAAATCGTTTACCAATGGACGAAGTATGTATTTCGATGACAGCGAGTACGAGTATCCTCACGTCGCTCATCAGATGAACACCCTTGAAGCGGTCGGGTCCGTCCTCGATGAAGATGGCAAGGGCGGCTATCGCTTTGACCGCATGACGTTCAAAAACGCTATCGACATTTTAGGCTTCTTCCTGGGCTACATGAGCGGCCCGATCATCGAAGAATCCCAAGCAGAGCGTGAAGAGCGTCACCATCGGGACGTTCCACTACCGGAAGTGGCAAGCCCAACAGGAATAGCTTTGTAGAGCGTCATCATGGAGGACGAGAGGGATAGGAAATGGTTCTGTCCCTCTCGTAAGGAACAATATGCAGCAGATCATCACCGCCAAACTGAAGCTCATCACCACACCAGAGCAGTTTGAGGCCTTACGAGAGACCCAACTGGCCTATCGTGATGCGCTGAACGCGGTGAGTCGCTATGCTTTTGAGCAAGGCAAAATCAGCAATGTGACCCGACTCCACAAAGGCATGTATACAGAGTTGCGTACCTGCTATCATCTTCCCTCCCAACTGGCCTGTAGCGTCGAACGACAGGTATCTGCTACCTACAAGGGACTGTGGACGAAGTGCAAGAAGAATGCGGAGCATCGGCGCAAGAAGATCACCAGGAGACGGTACAAGGGCCTGGACCAGCCGCCCCGGTATCACTCCCCCACCTTGCAGTATACCTACGGGCATGATTACTCCTTCAAAGAGGGGCAGCAGGTGAGCCTGAGTACCCTGCATGGGCGGATCGTGGTGCCCTATCAGGGTTATGCCAGGCATGTGTCCTTGATTCAGCACGGGGCGAGGGTTGGCGATGCCAAACTCTGGTACGACGGGGCGAAGAAGCAGTTCTACCTGCTGGTGCCTCTCGAGATCGAGGTTGCCGATCCCTCCCCGGACCAACTCTCCCAGGTGGTCGGCGTCGATGTCGGGATCCGCTATCTCGCGGTCACTTCCACTTCCACAGGTAAAGCCAGCTTTCACTCAGGCAAACGAATACGGCACAAAGCCAACCATTACGCACGACTACGCACACGTTTGCAGCACAAAGGCACTCGCAGCGCGATCCGTCGTTTGAGGCGCATCGGGCAGCGAGAGAGACGGTTGAAGCTGCACGCCAATCACCAGATCGCCAAACAGATCATTCAGCAGCACCCACAGACGCTGTTCGGATTGGAACAGCTTACTGACATTCGCGAGCGCACGAAGCGACGGAAACGCAAGCGCAAGAAAAACGGCAAAGGCTCTGAGCCTGTTTCTGCAAAGGCGCGCCAGGCCAATCGCGTGTACTCGCAGTGGTCCTTTGCCGAGTTGCACGCCCTCATCAGCTACAAAGCGGCGCTCTCCGGTTCGCGGGTAGTCAAGGTGGATGCCCACTACACGTCGAAGCAGTGTCCGAGGTGTGGGCACACGGCGGACGAGAATCGTCCGGGGAAAGGCTTGCTCTTTGTCTGTCAGCAGTGCCACTCCACGCTGCATGCCGATCTGGTGGGCGCGAGAAATGTGACCATGAGAACGCTCCTGGTCCGGCAGGACTGGATCAGGACGGGGCCCCTGTCAATGGCCCCGGATGCATCGGGCGGTGAGACCAAAGCAGCGCGCCTCTCGCGGTACGCTGAATTGCGGTGGAGTCCAGATGCAAGCCTGCGGCTGCTAGCCGGAGGTGATTGACATAAAATTCGAGGAAGGTCTGGATGGTATAGATTCCCAGCATCATGACCAGGCGCGTGACCAGCACCCAGGCAAAATCGGGATCGCGCCGGGGATTGAAATCAAACAGGCGCAGAATACCCACTGTGGCGATGACCTCCAGCACAACCTGCTGAACGCTCCCATTGATCTGAAGGCCGGCGATATTCCTCGCGTTCCAGAGCGCCATCAGTCCCCAGACGACCAGAATCGCGGCCAGCGTGCTGACGATCGTAAGCGACGCCGCACGCGATAAACGGAGGCGCTGCGCCGGGTGCTCCCTGTCGCCACTCGCGAGCGCGGTTTCTCCCGCCGCGCCGCGCCGGATGCGCAGCGCGTATTCGCGCACGGCAATGATCGTTACCAGCATGAGAACGAGCATAATTGCCATGATAATGCCATAGGTGAGCCATAATCCCTGCTGGTACTGAGGCCAGGGCTTCGAGGAGTCGACGAATAGCCCGGAGACGAGGACGCCGCCAATTGTGCCGGCGATCCCCAGCAGACCCAGCGTCCCGGAGGTCAGGCCGTACTGTTCGTTCGGAACGATATCGGGCAGGAGCGCATGGAAAGGGGCCTGGGCTGCGTTGCTAAAAAACTGCACCAGGACATACGCCACAGCCAGCGAGAGGATATCACGCGCGGATGCCATCCAGATCAGCACGGCGACGTTGAGCAGTGTGCCCACCAGAATATAGGGACGACGGCGGCCCCATGTGGCGAGCCGGCCGTGCGTGCGATCGCTCAGCCAGCCAAACAGAGGATTGGCGAAGAGCGAGACAAAAGCCCCCGGCACCAGCACAAACGCCAGTGCAGTCCCCTTCTGCGCCTGGCCCACAATCTCGTATACCTGGCTGGGCAAAATAATGATTCCCAGGGCCGCCCAGTGAAAGTTAAAAGCCAGTGCGAAAATACTGATCGAGAGAATTTGCGTCCAGCGCAAGCGTGGCCGATCCGTCGCATCACGCCGCAGAGGAAGTGATCCCGCATCTTCCTGAGGGTTGAGTGTCGCCATGAAATCCTTGCCCTTTCGCTGATGGTGCTCCCTTATTGTATCCGTTCAGGCCACTTTTGGCCAGTCGTCAAAAAGCAAGACAAGGGGTGGCTGAACAAACGGGTTAAAAACGTTTTTCAGCCACCCTTTGCAGGTGTTTGGCGGCCTGTATCTCTGCCGGCGGCGCGAGATGAGAGCCTGGAAAGGATTATTCCGCGCACTGAGCAGGCTCAGCAACGAAAGAGAGTTCCTTAACGACCAGAGCTAGAGCGGGCCTGGGCGCGGCGAATCAGAGCGTCGGCGATGACCGCAACGATCAGCACCACACCTTCCACCATCTGCTTCACATCGGTGCCCTGGCTTTGCAGGGTCAGGCCGTTCTCCAGCGATTGGATAATCAACACGCCCAGGACAATTGCCCAGACGGAGCCGCGACCACCGAAGAGACTCACGCCCCCGATGACAGCCGCGCCGATGGCATCCAGCAGGAGCGTGGGGCTGACCGCGCTATAGACGGCGGTATTGCGCGAAGCCTGAATAATGCCGGCCACCGCCGTGAGGAGCGAGCAGAGAGTGAAGACGGCGATCCGAATGCCGACCACGTTAATGCCGGCGCGGCGCGCGGCCTCCTGATTGCCGCCAACCGCATAGATATGCCGACCGAAGCCGGTTTTGGTCAGGATCAGCCAGAAGAGCAGGATCAGGCCGAAGAGAATCGCCGTGGAGTACGGAACGCCATTGTAGCTCTCGAAGGCCGCCACAGCCGCTCCAACCAGCACCGCGACGAATACAATCTGTATCATCATACGCGAGAACGGTTGAGTGCGCAGACCCATCCGGCGACGCTTCGTATAACCATAGATCACGCCAAGCGCGAAGAGAATAACGGCCAGGACGGGCAATCCCACGCCCAGAATGTCCGGCAGGAAGCTCAAGGGAGAACCGGCAATGGATAGAATGAACGCATTGCGAATAATCAGCGTACTCTGTCCAAACATCAGGAAGAGCAACAGGCCGGAGTAGGCAATCGAGCCGGCCAGCGTGACAATGAACGAAGGAATGCGCAGGACAGCGATCAGAATACCATTAATCAGACCAACCACGGCCCCTGTGGCCAGTGCAATGGGAATCGCCAGGGCAGCGGGGAGCCCGATGCGCTCGGAACAAACGGCCATCACCACTGCGCAAAGCTGCGCTACAGCGGCAATAGAAAGATCGATCTCGCCGAGCAGCAGAACCAGCACGGAGGCCAGGCCGGCTATCCCAACCTCGGCCATCTGTTGGGCAAGGTCAGAAAGGTTACGCGGAGTCAGGAAAAGTCCCTGGGATACCACCTCAAAGAAAATAACAATGACCAGTAAGGTGAGCAGTACGGGAATAAAGCCCAGATCGCCGCGTAACAGCTCGCCGATAGAACGGCGCCGGCTATATTCCGGTCTTTCAACCGCTGCCGCTATCGGCTGGCCCTCGCTCACGGCCTGCTTTTGCTCTTGAATCTCGCTCATCGCTTACTTCCCTCCTTGCTGACCATTGCCATTGTTCTCTTCCGCGCTCAGCAAGCCGCCAAACTCGGCGCCGGTGATGGCGGCCACGACCCGTTCAGGGGTTGTATTTCTGATATCGAAAGTGCCCACCCGCCGGCCCAGGCGCAGGACCACCACGCGGTCCACCACCTCGAAGATATCGGCCAGGTTGTGGGATATCACGACGACCGCCAGGTGTTGTTCGCGCAGACGACGAATCAGCGCCAGCACCTGCTTGGTTTGAGCCACGCCGAGGGCAGCGGTCGGCTCGTCCAGCAGCACAACTTTGGCCTGGCGCAGGATACACTTTGCGACGGCAATTGACTGGCGCTGGCCTCCCGAAAGAGCCGCGACCGTTGCCCGCACCGAGGGAAGCTTGACATCGAGCGAGCGCAACACTTCCAGGGTGCGGTATTCCATATCGGCCTCATCCAGCGTCCGCAGGGCAGAACGCTCCTCGCGTCCCAGGAAAAGGTTCGAGACGACATCCAGGTTATCGCAGAGCGCCAGGTCCTGGTAGACCGTCTCGATCCCGAGGCTCGTCGCGCTCTGAGGACTATTAATCCTCACAGGCTGGCCGTCCATAAAGATCTCGCCGGCGTCGGCGGGACCCACGCCTGCAATAACTTTAATCAGGGTTGACTTACCGGCGCCGTTATCGCCGACCAGGCCGACAACTTCACCGGGATAGACTTCAAAATCCACTTCGGTCAGAGCGCGCACCGCACCGAAGCTTTTCGATATACCACGCAGGCTCAGGCGCGGCATACCAGCAGGCGGCTGGCCCGGCAGGGGATAGGACGTTCCACCGACCGAGGGGAACATAGCATCGGCCATTTGGCCCTCCCTCAAGAAAGAGTTTGCTGGTACTCATTGGTGAACAGTAGATGATAGCGATAAGTATACCATTTCTGTACTCAGCAAACACGCAAATAGCTGCTGGTACATCAGGACAGGTTGGCCCGGAGCACAGACGATCCAGATTTTTCCAGAAGGAGACGAGTCCCGCCCGCTCCATAGGGGCATGTCTCCTGTCTGCACAGTGCTCGACCAGTAACAGAGCAAGGTTTCAGCAACCTATCCACGCCACCGGGGGCGGCGTGGATAGGTACGCGTGTTTATTGCACGCAGGTGAGGATGAACCGGCCTTTCGTGTGAGAACCGAACGGCCCACAACCCTCGTTCCCTGAGTACTAACTCCCGCTATTCTGCACTACCCACAGTAGCCAGAGGGGAGATACTTCGCGGTCTTTGGCAGGCCCTGGCAGATCTGCTGCTGGGTCATCAGACCATCGCTCACTACCTGCTGGAAGTTCGTGCGGTCGATGGCCACCGGCTGCTCCAGGATCGAAGGAATCTGGCCGCCATCGGTGGTCTTGGTCGTCTGACCGTTAGTCAGAGAAGAGGTATCCGTGCCATTGCTGATCGCGGCCACCACCTGGGCAGTACCCTTAGCCTCAAGGGCATAGTTCTTCTCAACCGTCATCGACTGATCGCCGGTCAGAATGTTCTGGATACCGGCAACGGTGGCATCCTGGCCAGTCACCAGGACCTTGCCGTTCAGCTTCACGGCCTTCAGAGCGGCGATGACCGAGTTCGCCATACCATCGTTGGCCACGTAGGCGATCTGGATGTCGTCCTTCTGCTTGGTCAGCGCGCCTTCCATCTCGTTCTGAGCAGTCGGGTTATCCCAACCAGGAGTGAACTGGTCGTAGACCTTCTTCAGCGTGCCATTCTGGAAGAGGGGATTCAGAATGTCGGTTGCGCCCTGGTAGAACAACAGAGCGTTGTTGTCGGTCTGCGCGCCGTTGATCATCACGGTGTTGTTATGGCCAGCGGTCACATAGTCTTTATAATGATCGGCGATATACTGGCCCTGCACCTTGCCGACTGCCACGCCGTCGAAGGAGACGTAGTAGGCGAGATCCTTGGACTGGATCAGGCGGTCATAGGCGATAACCGGCACGCCCTGCGCCTTCGCCTTAGCGACGATCTGCGCAGAGGCGACGCTATCGACGGGTGCCACAACCAGGATGCAGTCGCCCTTGGTCAGGTCGGCCTCAGCCTGGCTCAACTGGGTATCGGCGCTGCCCTCGGCATTGTTGTAATCGGGCATCTGACCGGTAACCTGCTGAATCTGTTGAATTAGTTGAGGCCGGTCGTTATTATCCCAGCGGGCCGAGGTTGCGGTCTCAGGCAGCAGGATGCCAACTTTTTTGCAGCCTTTCCCATTGCTTGGGCCGGTGGTGCCGGTCTGGTTCCCACCAGTGTTGGCGCTACCGCAAGCGGCCAACAGGAGAACAATTACCAGGAGAAATGCCGTCAAACTAAACTTGTGGCTTGTGCGACCAAATAGTTTCATGTGCGGTGTGTCCTTTCACACGCTGCCTTCATAACGTTCCCTGACTCGGAAATCCGCCACAGAGAGAAGGCACTATACGAACATTGTCCAGAAATGACGATGGGTTACGACGTTGGAATAAAGAAACCAGGTCTCCTTCACGTTTGCCCCCGGCAAGCACTACCAGGAGCAGCGGTTTTGCCTCCTTTCCTACGAGAGAGTTCCTCCTTTGGCGGCGACGCGCACACGCGCCTCCGCCTGAACCGCAGCGCGGCTCTCTTCCTGCTGGAGCGCAGCCTCTTCGCGGGCGACGAGGATGCGTTCCCAGGCTTTGAAGAAAGGATAATAGAGAAGTGCCGAGAGCGCCAGGTTGATCACCTGGAGAAGACTTCCCTTGAGGTCTCCTCCGGTGGCAATAAACCCGCTCACCCCTACCGGCACGGTAAATGGCTGCATAACAACCGGGACGTGGACCAGGCCCAGCGAGAAGGCCAGGTAGTTCACCGTCACGATGACCATCGGAACCAGAATAAAAGGGATCATCATCAACGGGTTGAGGGCCATCGGCACCCCAAACGTCACCGGTTCGTTGATGTTAAAAATCGCCGGCCCCAGAGCTACCTTGCCCACCGTGCGCAGTTGCGATGAGCGCGAACGTAGCATGTAGATCACTAACGGCCACGTTGCGCCAGAACCGCCCAGGTGCGAGAAAATATGAAAGAACGGCTCCGTGACTATCCCATGAGCATGCGCCGGATCGGCGGCGTTGGTCGCGATGGTGCTCAACCAGAACGGCAGCGCGATGGCCGTCACAACGTTCATCCCGTGAATGCCAACCGACCAGAGCAGCATCATCAGCACAATCTCCAGCAGCGCGGCTGGATAACTATCCTGCACCAGCACCAGCGGCTCGAACACCTTCATCAACAGAATCGGGATCGTATATTGATACCGGGCCAACTTGTGAGTGGTAGCGTCCATCGCCAGATAGGTGTGACTACTGATAAACCACTCCAGCAGCCAGATGGCGGTAATCAGCAGAATGGCCGGCACCAGGGCCTCGAAGGCCCGTTTGACATTGGAGGGAACAGTCTTGGGCAGCTTGATCGAGAAACGCGAACCCCGGAACAGGCGCATCACCTCGGTCGTGAGAATGCCCACCAGTATAGCGACCAGCAGGCCCTCTCCACCCAGGTAGGGCAGCAAATCTCCCAGCGTCAGCTTCTCTAGCCCCCCGATCGGTACAGTCGCAATCAAGAACAGCACCATCGCCAGAATACCCGGCTGCACAGGCTCCGTGCGCCGGTACTGCGCCAGGCTATACGCTACGCCAAAGGCAAGGAACAGCGCCATCAGGCCGAACGAGAGCTCGTAGGGAACCAGAATGATCCCCTGGTAGGGCGCAAGCAGATCCGCCAGCGCCGGCACCGGCGGGTTGGCCGCAATGAGAAATAAACTTCCCGCCAGCACCAACGGTAACGTGAAAATGATAAAGGCATCGCGAACCGCCTGCAAATAGACATTGCTGGCAATCACACCCAGAGGAGGCACTAGATAGCGTTCAAACCAGGCGGCGCCCCGCTCAATAATCCCGCTCATGCGTCCTTGTTGCCTTCCTGCACACCCGATACCAGAAACAGGATCTGCTCCAGTACGGCCTGCCCATTCATCGTCGCATAGTGAAATGGCTCGATCATTGCAACCGGCTTGCCCAGCGAGGTCGCGAGTTTCTCTATGCTCTTGCGCAAATGACGAATCTGGGGCGCGATCAACACAACTTCGCACTCCTCTACCCGCGTCGCATATTCGCCCGCACTCAACGCCTCTACCTGCAAGTCAATCCCTGCCGCTTCCGCAGCCGCCAATAAGCTGTCTACCAGCAGGCTGGTCGACATTCCCCAACTGCAAACTATTAAGACCCGTACCATATTACTCAGCTACTCCCCCCACAAGCTCCGCTCAAAGAGAAGTGTGCTTTTTTCTTCGCCTTGCTCGAAGCTCGCTGGGTACACTCTTCATATATAGCAAGATGCATGCCAATTTGTGTGTAGCACACATAGCACACATCGGCGCACAGTCTTTTATGGGATACGACGAATGCGCGTTACAAAAAACTGGCTTGAAAGCCCCGCGCATTCATGCCGGGGATGAAAAGCCCGCGCCGATAGGCGCATTTCCACTTTTGCCCTCCTGTGATAGAATAGGTCTACAGTACCTTGATAACTGAATAGTGTATGGGTTCCCAGGCGAAGGGCTTGGGGTAAAAACACTACCGTGTTAACCAAGAAACAGTGGGAGAGCCAGCGTAACATCGAGCATTCGAGCGCATTCTCGCCTAACGGCTTAATGGACTCTTCCAAGGGGTGGAAACTCGGTTTCGACAGTACCGTGGGGCACACGGGAACTGGCAGAACTTCGGTTCTGTGAACGCCTCTGGACAGGCGGGCCTCTACGTTATGAGTAGCAGTATTCATAGGGCAAGTCTCCTGGATGAAAGAGGACCCCCCGCATTCGAAGCGGAGGAGTGTCAGAAAGCCAACCTTCCGGCTGCAATCCCGGTGAGTCTACAGACTATCTCGCTCCCAATCAACGGCAAAAATATCGACCTGGCGGAGAATGCCTACGATATTATAGGCTTCTTCGTCCGGCAAACTCCGCGCAATCTGTGTACTGAGTATGTGCAGCGCCCGCCGGCAGATGCGCAGTTCGCGAGCAAAGAGTTGCTCAACCTGCTGGCGCACTTTTTCGCTGACTAGCATGCCCCTGGGCTGGGTGTCGCGCTCAAGGATGCAGGCGAGGTGCAGCACCAGGCCAGCCAGCACTTCGATCTCAAAGGTCTCTCCTACTTCGGCTTCGATCAATTCGATCATTTTCTCAATCAACGGCATGATGCGCGTGGGATTGAGGAAGAGCATGCGCTGGCTGAGGGTGAAGGTGATCTCTTGCATCAGGTCCGCGCGCCGGGCCAGCGTGAGATTCTGAAGCGGCCCAGTCGCAGGTGCAACCTCTGCCGGCGTCTGGTTGAGCGAGGAGAGATGCAGAAGCGCCGGGTCGATCAGCGTGCCTCCCAGAAGCGTGCGCAGACGAGCTATGCCATCCCCAAAGAGGAAGTCGGTCAGGGCGATAAAGGGATAATCTTCCAGGTGGGGGTTGATGGTGCCAACCACCGCTACGACCCGCCGATTGCCCACAAGCCGCTGGATGTCGGCTTCGGTTTTGCTGGAAAGGCTGATATCCATGCAGATGATCTCGATCCCTTGCTCGCTTAATCCCGGCAGATGTTCGCTGAGCAGTTCGGCGATCTTCGCGGCGCTGCCAAAGCCGGTCAGGCACACGGTGAGGATGACGCGCGGCACATGATCCGTCGCGAAGCCTGTCTCGTAATGGCCCGACTCTTCTTTGAGTACGCTTCCTCTCTGTCCATTTGTCTCGGAAGCAGCAAGCGAGCCGGATTTCAGGCGCTCGTCGGCTGAACGCGCCTGCAAGCTGGTCGCGAGTTGATCAAGCGTGATCTGGCGCGAACGCTGGGCGCGCTGGACGGCCTCAATGAGCAGGGGAGCGGAGACGCCGGCGATGGCGCGCGTTTGAATAGCCGTCTGCCGTGTGACCATCTCCCCCAGGGAGAGCAGCGAGGGGAAGTCTACTAGCAGGAGGACGCCGCCGCCCTGGTCGGCTACCCGCACCCAGCGAATTACTTGCGCTAGCAACTCTTCAGGTGATTGCTCTAGAGTGAGTTCAACCCAGCGCACAAAGGTTACGCCGATCAGGGTGTTGGCGAGCTCGGCCAGGCCCTCGGCGATCCCTCGTCCGTAGGTGGCGACGACGATCCCAACCGTCGATTGCTCGTTGCTCAGCAGCGTC
>Ga0209581_1002314_pt1 | contig 18616 bp, 13 predicted proteins | sample Coa_R2_FD_187160 | JGI IMG/M metagenome (GOLD analysis project Ga0209581, IMG submission 187160) | Surface soil microbial communities from Centralia Pennsylvania, which are recovering from an underground coalmine fire - Coalmine... | ecosystem: Environmental > Terrestrial > Soil > Unclassified ...
AGCGCGAACGCCGCCAGAAACTTGAAGAGGTAAAACTGGAGCGCACCCAGCCCGGTTTTCTCGCGGGAGAGCGGCTGCGCAAGGTTTTGTTCGGCGCTCATCCTTACGCGCAAATCTCTCCGAGCGTAGAGCAGGTCCAAGCCTACAAGCGCGAGGATCTTCTCGAGGTCTATCGCGATCTCTACACGCCGGAAAATGCGCTCCTCGTGCTTGTCGGAGACTTTGATCCTTCCGGGATGTTGAAGGCCGTCGAACGGGCCTTCGGCGGTTGGAGAGGAAAGAGGCCGAAAGCCAAAATGGTCGCGCCGCCGGCCGCGCCGCGCGGACGCCGCGTGTATCTGGTGGATTTGCCGGGCGCCGTGCAAACACAAATTCTTGCCGGCTGCCTCGCCATCACGCGCAGGCATCCGGATTGGGTGAAACTCGGATTAACGAACAGTATTTACGGGGGCGCGTTCAATTCGCGTCTGGTCATGAACATCCGGGAAGACAAAGGATATACGTACAGTCCGCGCAGCGGAGTTACGGCGTTTCGCGAACACGGATTCTTCTCTGTCTCCGCGGCGGTGCGCAATGAAGTAGTGGCGGCGTCTCTGACGGAAATCTTTTACGAGCTGGACAGGCTGCGCTCCGTTCCGGTTTCCCAGGGTGAGCTGGCCGACGCGCAGAATTACTTAAGCGGCGTTTTCTCCATGGGTCTCGCGACGCAGGAGGGTCTGCTGTCGCAGCTCTCGACGGTGTATCTGAATGATCTGCCGGAGGATTATCTCGAAACTTACCGCGAAAGGGTCCGCGCGCTGAAGCCCGAGGACGTGCAGAGCGCGGCACAGGGGTATCTCGATTCCGCCAATCTGCAAGTTGTGGTCGTCGGGGATCGCAAGCAAGTAGAAAAGCAAGCCGCACTCTTCGGCGAAGTCGAATTCTACGATGCGCAAGGGAATCGGTTGAGCGGTTAGCTGCGCGACGTGGTGGTCCATAAGATATGGAATGTAATAAGTATCTTTGATAGTATCTTTTAATGGTACTGCCGCGCCCCTCGGTATCGCGCTGTTTCCTCTCTTTCTTGCTTGCGAGCCTCATTTTGTCGTTGATCGCTGCGGCGAAAAAAAAGCCGCCCGATCACCCCATCAATCTCAACACAGCAACCAGCGCGGAACTTCAGCAGGTGCCGGGCATCGGGCCGGTGACCGCGGACAAAATTCTGAAAATGCGCAAGGTGCACGGACCGTTCAAGAGCGTAAACGAACTCCGCGCCATCAAGGGGATCGGCCCGAGGCGGCTTGCAAAGATGAAGCCTTACCTCACTGTGGGAGACGCGCCTGATCGGAAAAGCGCGCCACGCGGAAAACCCGCGGCTGTTCAGAAAAGACCTTAGCTTCCTGGGTGACACTCATCTCTGGCTTGGCCAAATCTCGGATCCGCTATTGTCACCTTTCAATGGTTTTTTCTCACCGCGGGAAAATGTGATTGCCGGATTTGGATCCGGCCAGTCCTTTGAATGGCGATTAGAGGGCTTGGTGCGTGGGTTTGCGGCTTTCCACGCGAAGCGGAACCTGGTCGGCAATGTGGATGCCGTAGCCTTCAAGCGCTACCACTTTTTTCGGGTGATTCGTCAGCACGCGAATGTCCTTGAGCCCGAGATCGATGAGAATCTGGGCGCCGATGCCGCTTTCGTGCTGAACCAGCCGCTGGCGGGCCGGTTCGCGGTCAAGCTGGCCGCGCGCGTGAAAATGAATCTGCGGCAGCGCGCCGGGTTCGTTCAGGGAATCAATCCCGAAGCCGCGGCCGGTGTGATGCAGATATAGAAATACGCCGCGATCTTCCCTGGCGATGGCTTCCAGCGAGCGCGGCACCAGCTCCGCGCAATCACAGGCCACGGATCCAAACACGTCGCCAGTTAGGCAATGCGAGTGCACGCGGACGAGAGCAGGCTCGGGTCCTTCCAGGTTTCCGCGCACCAGCGCAATGTGCTGGTCATGGTCCACGTCGCTCGCGTACGCGATCATGCGGAAGTCGCCATAACGCGTGGGAAGCACCGCCTCCGCGATGCGGCGTACGTAACGTTCGTGCTGCATCCGGTAGCGAATGAGATCCGCAACGGTCAGGATCTTCAGATTGTGCTCCCGGCAAAATTCGATGAGCTGCGGCACGCGGGACATGGTGCCGTCCTCGTTCATGATTTCGCAGATGACTCCGGCGGGTGAAAGACCCGCGATGCGGGCCAGATCCACGGAAGCCTCGGTCTGACCGGCGCGGACCAGCACACCGCCCGTGCGCGCGCGCAGAGGAAAGACATGGCCCGGGCGCGCAAGGTCCTGCGGCTTGGTCTTGGGATCGACCGCCGTGAGAATGGTGATGGCGCGGTCCGAGGCACTGATGCCGGTAGTAACACCGACCCGCGCATCGATCGCTTCGCAGAAAGCGGTGCCGTGGACCGATGTGTTGATGGGGGACATGAGGGGAAGGTGAAGTTCGTCGCAGCGCTGCTCCGTAAGTGTGAGACAGATGAGCCCCCGGCCGTACTTGGCCATAAAGTTGATGCCTTCCGGAGTGATTCTTTCGGCGGCCATGGCGAGGTCGCCTTCGTTTTCACGGTCTTCGTCGTCCACGAGGACGATCATGCGGCCGTTGCGAATCTCTTCGACGGCCTCTTCGACACTGGTAAATGGAGAGAGTGTCTCGCTCATTGCTGAATCCGCTAAAACAGCTCCTGAGAAATGATACCACTGCCCGCCCTGCGCGGACCCATGCGCCGTGATCCGAAACACCAAGAAAAGGCAGCGGATGGCAATACCAGAGCGGGGCTGGACCGCGAGGAGGTCGGTCAAGAGGAAAAGAATCATTCAGCTTAGCTCCGCCTTAACACGGGGATGTCCGCGCGGAATTAGCTTGCAGGTTCGCAGGAAGTTCCATTCAACTCGTGAAACTCCCTTTTGCAGTCTTGGGCGCACGAGGCCGCATGACCTAATTAGGCGATCTTGTCTTTCGGAGAGCCGGCTCTCTTGCGGGATTTGAACCCATATTTTTCGGAAAGTTCGCGTTCGGCGCGAACCCAATCGTCCAGAGCATCGCCCGGGCCGCCGCCGCGCTCAAGATAGAGCTCGTACGCACGACGCTGGATTTCTTCGCTGGTGGGGCGTCCTTTCGTGGCGCGCGCCTTGCGCGGGGTGCGAGCCGGGGCTTCCTTGGCTTTCTTGATATTTCCTCCCTGTGCGGCCTGTTGCCTCCACAAAAAGTTTAGCTCCGCCCCAATCAGCCAATCAACCGTATCGGCGCTTCCCTTTGGCGTGTGACAGAAAACTCCATTAATGATTCGGAGCACTCACGCGCGGGAACTTGAGGTTGCCGTTCGGGTACAAGAGTGCGAGCAGGACAACGAGGACCCAGAGGGCGGCCCTCTGCGCAACCTCTAGAGTCGAGCGAGTTGAACCAAATGAAAAACCGCGGCGCCGATGAGTGCTGCGCCGGGAATCGTGAGAATCCAGGCCCACACAATCCGGCGCGTAATTCCCCAGCGGACGGCGGTGATTCGGCGCGATGCTCCGACCCCGACGATAGCCCCGGTGATCGTGTGAGTGGTGCTGACGGGGATTCCGAATACGGCGTTGGCTACGATGGTGATACCGCCTGCAGTCTCAGCCGAAAAGCCACCGAAGGGAGCCAGCTTCGTGATCCGCTGGCCCATCGTTTTGATGATCCGCCAGCCGCCCGCCATGGTGCCGCCGCCCATGGCCAGATAGCAGCAAATCTTGACCCAGAAAGGAACCATAAACGTGTGCAGGAGGCCGCCGGAAACGAGAGCCGTGGTGATGATGCCCATGCCTTTTTGCGAGTCGTTGGTCCCGTGACCGAGGCTGAACAGCGCCGCCGAAAAAAGCTGAAACTGGCGAAACCACCGATCGACCTTCTGCGGGCGCTGGCGGCGGACAATCCAACTCGTGAAGATGGTCAGCAGGATGGCCAGGATCATGCCGACAATGGGAGAGAGAAAAATAAACAGGATGGGCTTGACCCAACCCCTTAGAATAATGGCGCGGAAACCTGCGCTGGCAACGGCAGCGCCGCCGTATCCACCCATGAGAGCGTGAGAGGAGCTGGTTGGCAGGCCAAGCACCAGAGTAAGGAGGTTCCAGCAGATGGCGCCGAGCAGGCCGGCAAGGAGAACTTTCTGATTGACCATTTCGATGTGAACAAGGCCCTTGCCAATCGTCGCCGCGACCGCGGTGCCGAAGAAGAAGGCCGCCATGAAGTTCCAGAAAGACGCCCATACGACCGCGCGGAAAGGGGTGAGGACTCGCGTGGAGACCACCGTGGCGATCGAATTGGCGGCATCATGCCAGCCATTCGAGAACTCGAAGACCAGAGTGAGACCCACAACGATGAGTAAAAGATGGAAGCTGGTCACGGTAAAAGGCCTGCACCGCCGGATGTAAAAATACAGAATACAAAGAGGCGGCCGTGCGATTGAACAGGAATGATTTGTCGCCGCAAGCTCTCAGACAGCATCGATCCTCCGCTGGAAATGACCGGTGTCACAAGAGATGCACGAGGGGGCAACGACTCTCATGCGGATTTTAGGATGACGCCTTCGATGACGTTAGCAACGTCCTCGCATTTATCGACGGACGTCTCCATGACTTCATAGATCTCCTTCCACTTGATAATTTGAACCGAATCTTTTTCTTCATCGAAAAGCTGCGCGATGAGCGTGCGGCAAATGCGGTCGCTCTCGTTCTCATAGCGGTTGATTTCGATGCAGTGTTTCAGGGCCTTTTCTGGAACCGCGAGGGAGTGAACCGCTTCCGAAACTTCCGATGTGGCGGCGACAATGACTTTGCTGAGATCGACCGTTCCTTCCCGGATGCCACCGACGCGGTAGAGTACAAAACGGCTGGCGGCGGCGTCGATCAGATCGATGACGTCGTCGAGCTGGCTGCATAGCTCGTGGATGTCTTCGCGGTCGAACGGAGTAATAAAGGTCTGATTCAGCTTGGTAAAGATGCTGTGCGTAATCTCATCGCCTTCGTGTTCGATCGCCTTGATCGTTTGAACCTGTTCCGGCACTCCCGTGTAATGCATGAGCATCTGATGGAGGGCTTTGGCTCCGGCGTGAATGTTTTCAGCTTGTTTGGCAAAGAGGTCGAAGAACCCCTCTTCGCGTGGCAAAAAGCGTTGCAAAAGTCCTGGCATGTTGTGTGACTCCCCCCTGAGGAGCCCAATTGAGGCGCAGAAAGTGTAACCAAGCTGCGCACCCGAGGCAAGAAACCGGACATCAATTGTGGGACCGCCCGAATCAGACACGAGCCAACCGATTTCCCATTGCATGAGATCGCCGTACTCGCTCGGCTACATAGGAGCACCAAGCCTAAGTTCTTGTGAGGACGACGAAATTATCTTCAAATTATATGAAATTTAGCTGCAGCAAATTTCATTGACAGTGCTCTTTTGCTGTGATATTGGGGAGCCGCAAGAAATCTTCGTGTGGTGGCGGCAACTTCCAACGGGGCCCAGGTGGAGAGTCGGTTTTCTGACGCTCCTGTCTCTGCCACGGGGGTTGCCTCCTGACTGGAGAATCGGGCATGAAAAAGGGGCGTGTGCCGTTTTTAGGGGTGGTGTGTTTTCTAACCCTTGCCGTCGCAACCCATGCGCAGCGCATCACCGGTGGCATTGCAGGTCAGGTCTTGGATCCCAACAATGCTGCCGTGGCTGGGGCCAAGATAACCATCGTTAACGAAGAACGGGTTTTCCGGCTTGAAATTGTTAGCGGGGAAGACGGAACCTTCACTGTTCCTGACCTTGCACCCGGCACTTACAAAGTTACGACCCAGCACGCCGGGTTCAAGACCAACGTGACCACAGCGGTCGTACGTGTCAACGCGACGACTTCCATGGTGGCCAAGCTCGAATTGGGCGAGGTGAGCACTTTGGTAACGGTCGAGGGCAGCGCGATAACCGTGGACACGACCAAAGCCACGGTCCAGGGCGTCATCACCACCGATCAGATCAACCGCTTGCCGCTGAACGGCCGCAACTTCCTGGACTTGGCCACTCAGGAACCGGGCGTGCAAACCGTGGACGGAGGAACTTTCGATCCCACGAAAAACCAGATGGTGGGCGTGTCCATTGGGGGACGTTCCGGACGTTCCACGCGAATTCAGATTGATGGCGTGGACATTACCGACGAGACAGTCGGAACCACTGTTGCAAACATCTCCAACGAATCCATTCAGGAATTCAGCATCAGCCAATCCTCGCTCGATGCCAGCACCGACCTGACTTCGACGGGCGGTGTGAACATCATTACGAAGAGCGGAACCAATAAGCTGCACGGTTCCGGATTTGGATTCTTCCGCGATTCCGCCTATGCCGCCGACCAGCGACTCACAAAAATAGGCCCCAAGCCTCCGTCTTCGCGGCGCAACTACGGCGGCGAACTAAGCGGGCCTTTGGTCAAGGACCATCTCTTCTGGAATTTGGATTACGAGAAATTCCAGCAGGACGACCAGCGCGTAACCAATATTCCGGAGTTTCCTCAATTCACGGGCAACTTCGGCGTGCCTCTTACCGAAAGGATTGGCAGCGCCCGGGCCGACTGGGTGGTAAACAACAAACTCAGCCTCTTCTACCGCTTCCAGCACGACGACAACTTCGGCGTGACCGGCTTTGGTGGAAGGGACCTGGCGGCCTTCTCCAACTTGAACAACACCAACTTTCACGTTGTCGGCGCGGATTTTCACAGCGGCAACTGGACGCACGGCATTCGGTTTTCCTATGTGAATTTCAACAACTTCATTGTAGATGCGAATTCGGCGGCGGGAACCCCCTCGACACTCGACCCGGGAGGAAATCCGGTTCTCGTCCGGATTACCGGCCGCTTGCAGGACGTCGGGCCGGATCTCTTAGCTCCCCAGAAGACCTTCCAGGACAACAAGCAGACCAAGTACGACGGCAGCGTCGTGTTTGGGCGGCACACGATGACGTTCGGCGCGGAGTACAACCACATCGAGCAGTTCGTATTCGCATCCTTTTTCGGACTGGCCCCACGCATTCGCGCGAGCTATAACTCGACCACGCAGGCGTTTGCCGCTACGAATCCCTTCAGTTCCCAAGGGGTTCTTGACCCATTGAATTTTCCTATGAACCAGATCGTTCTGGGCAACGGGCTGGGATTCTTCAGCGAAAAGCCCGCGCTCGGATTCCCCCACGGCGGCACAGTGAATCACCGGCTGGGATTCTACGCGCAGGACAGCTTTAAGTGGACCCCGCACTTCACACTCACTTACGGACTGCGCTACAACTGGAACAGCTCGCTTTCCAATCACGATCTCGAGCGGACTGCGCTTCTCGGGGTATTCGATCCCGGGCTCGCTGGATTCCCGCGCCGTCCAGCGGACAATTTTGCTCCGCAGGCGGGCTTTGCGTGGAATGTCTTCGGCGACGGAAGGACTGTCATCCGGGGCGGTGCCGGCCTGTTCTACGAAACGAACATCTTCAACAACCTGCTCTTTGACCGCGTCCTGATGATCCCGCCCGGCTTGGGCAACGACACCCCTGTAATCAATGGCGGGGCGCCATTTCTGATCGATCCCGCGACGGGGAACACCCTCTTCGATTACAGCAAGGATTGCACTGGCCTTCCTGGCAACAGTTGCATCGGCGCGGCAATCGGGCAGGTCATCCCCTTCGCAATCCAGGGTCAGCATCTGATTCAGCAAGCCAGCGCCTCGCTGGCCGCAAACTGGCCGCAGCCGGGCGTCCCGCCGTTGTTCGATCAGATTCTCGACACCGAAGGCAGCGTGTTGGACACTAACTACAAATCTCCGTACGGCATCCAGTTCAACATTGGCATCCAGCGCGAGCTCAAGCCCGGCTTGGTCTTGAGCCTGGATTACGTGCGGAACCGCGGCGTGCATTTCAACCAGGTCCGCGACCGCAACCGCATCGGCGCAGCAAATACCCTTGATACGGCGACGGCACTCTCCGCCATGCAGGCGACATTTGACGCGTTCGATTGCAATAGCGGCTCGCTTTCGGCGAGCGTGGATTGCGTGATCGCCGCAGGTGGAACCATCACTGACTTTGCGGACAACGGCCTCGGCGCAGGCAGCGGCGTGGACGGCTTCGCATTCAGCGGTATGAACCGGAACTTCCGAGGCATCGGGATCATCGAGCCCATCGGATTGTCTCTCTACCAGGCCTTGCAGGCTCGGTTGCGCGGGAACCTGGGCACTTGGGGACCGTTCAAGCGAGTCACAACGAACATCACCTACGCGTTGGGCCGCTTCGAGTCCACCGGTGTGGATCAGGACTTCCTTTCCGGCTCCGCCTTCAACGACAGACCCACGAAATTCTTCGGCCCAGCGAATGAAGACCGCTTGCATCAAATCGGCTTCAGCTTCCTGGTGGACCTGCCTTGGGACTTCCGCGTGAACACCGCAACCCGGTTCAAGAGCGGGCTGGCCAGCTCGATGTTCCTCCCGCTGACCACCGGCGGTGCGGACGAGATCTTCTTTTCCGACCTCGATGGAGACGGCGTGACGGAGGATCCGATCACCGGCACGAACCGGGGCTCCTTTACAAGCAACCGCGTTAGCGCGAGCGACGTCAACAAAATCATCAACAAATACAATTCCACGGTTGCGGGCACGCTCGGCCCGGCCGCCCAAGCGCTGGTCCAGGCGAAATTGTTCTCTGCCAACCAGTTGACCGCCCTTGGGGCCGTGCTTACCTCGGTGCAACCCGCTCCGGCGAACCAGGTGAACAACGACTGGTTCTACAACACGGACATTCGCGTATCGAAGGTGTTCAGGATTCGCGAAAGGCTCACCATTGAACCGATGGTGGAATGCTTCAATCTTTTTAACATCGCAAACTATGCCCCGCTCAGCTCAAGTCTCGATGGCGCGCCGGGCGACATCAACGGAACTCCCAAAGGCAGCGAACCCACGCGCGTCGGTCAGGGCTCCGGGTCGTTCTCGCCCGGCGTGCAGCGCGCTTTCCAGTTCGGAATTCGCGTCAGCTTCTAACCGTTTAGCCGTCAACCGAAATAAAAAGGGCGGACCGCATCACCGGTCCGCCCTTTTCGTGCAAGCACACGCTTCAGTCTTTGCTCGGTTCGGTTGCGGCAATGGCCGAACCTGCTGCGCATAGAGTCGCGAGGGCGATAACGACGAGCCATAGTGCGGCGGCGTAGGCGGCGTACCAGAGCGCTTCCTGCGCGGCGGAAACATGAGGCGGACTGAAAATAACAAGAGAAGCCGTAGAAGCCGCGTGCATGAGTTGAGCGAGCGCGACGCTGCGGGTATGCACGTACAGCCAGGAGATCAAGACGCGCATGGCGGTCATGGCGGCGGTAAAGGCGAAAAAGAAACGCAGCCAGTAGGAGCCGTGAGGCGTAGCAGTGCCGAGATAGTCGATGACCGGGATATGCCAGCACCCCCAGAGAAGGCCGAGAACGATGGCCGCGACGAGCGGAGAGAACGTCTGGGATAGTTTAAGAAACGCGAAGCCGGTCCAGCCGATTTCCTCGAAAAAGCCTGCGATGACGCCAAAGGCGATGCCGATTAGAAAGCGATTCGGGGAATAGACTGGCGACAAAAATATCTTGAAACAAAAAAGGACGGCGAGGACGAAAGCCGTCGGAATCAGAAGCGCGGCATACCAGCGCCCGGGAATTCGCACGCGGAACATGCGTGAGAAGAGATCGCGCAGACCGACGGAGCCGCCGATCAGGCGAGTGAAAAGGATGCCGGCGAAAGAAGGGCCGAGAAGCATCGCCGGGAACATCATGAGGCCCGCGAATTTTGGGACGGGCTCGCCGCGCAGAAAGTTTGGCGCGGCGACCAGGAAAGCCGCGAACCAGGAGACCGCGAACGTCAGGAGGAAATAGCTGAGCGCGGGATGGCGGCGAAGGAACGGCATGGCAAGAATCCCGAAAGGATAGCAGTGGGCCAGTTTGAATTTCCACTTCTTGCGTCACTATCTAAATTGGAACTGGCTTAGTGCGGAGAGGATGACCAGTAGGGGGGGCACGCAAACAAGAGTAAGCCAAAAAGGCGGGCCGCTTTTCCGGCCCGCCTTTTTGAATTTCAGGAAGGGCGCAACCGTGCTGCGCCCCTGCCAGGGGTCAGATTGTCTTAGTACATTCCGCCCATGCCGCCCGCGCCCGGAGCGCCCGCAGCGGCTTTCTTCTCTTCTTCCTTGAGCTCCGCCACGAGCGCTTCCGTGGTGAGCATCAGACCCGCGATGGATGCGGCGTTCTGCAGCGCCAGCCGGGTGACTTTGGCCGGGTCGATCACGCCCATCTTCACCATGTCACCGTACTCGCCCGAATCCGCGTTGAAGCCAAAGTTCTCATCCTTCGACTCGCGGATCTTGCCGATTACCACCGCGCCTTCATAGCCCGCGTTGTGCGCGATCTGCCGGACGGGCTCTTCGAGCGAGCGTTTCACGATGCTCACGCCCACCAGCTCGTCGCCGTCGGCCTTGATCTTGTCCAGCGCCGTAATGCAACGGAGCAGCGCGGAGCCTCCGCCGGGAACGATGCCTTCCTCGACGGCCGCGCGGGTCGCGTGCATCGCGTCCTCCACTCGAGCCTTCTTCTCCTTCAGCTCGGTTTCGGTCGCAGCGCCAACCTTGATGACTGCCACGCCGCCGACCAGCTTCGCAAGCCGCTCCTGCAGCTTCTCGCGGTCGTAGTCGGACGTGGTGTTCTCGATCTGTTGGCGGATCTGCTTCACGCGGCCCTCGATCTCGCTCGCCTTGCCGGCGCCTTCGACGATCGTGGTGTTGTCCTTGTCGATGGTCACCTTCTTCGCCCGGCCCAGGTCTTCGACCTTCACGTTTTCGAGCTTGATGCCGAGATCCTCGGTGATGGCCTTGCCGCCGGTCAGCACCGCGATGTCTTCGAGCATGGCCTTGCGGCGGTCGCCGAACCCGGGCGCCTTGACGGCCGCGCACTGCAGCGTGCCGCGCAGCTTGTTGACCACCAACGTCGCCAGCGCCTCGCCTTCCACGTCCTCAGCAATGATGAGGAGCGGTTTCCCGCTCTTGGCGATGCCTTCGAGCAACGGAAGCAGGTCCTTCATCGAGCTGATCTTCTTCTCATGGATGAGGATGCGCACGTCTTCCAGCACGCACTCCATGCGCTCCGGGTCGGTCACGAAGTAGGGGGAGAGGTAGCCGCGGTCGAACTGCATGCCTTCCACGACTTCCAGCGTCGTTTCCATCGTCTTGGATTCTTCGACGGTGATGACGCCGTCCTTGCCCACCTTCTTCATTGCCTCGGCGATGATGCCGCCAATCTGCTTGTCATTATTGGCGGAAATCGTGCCGACCTGCGCGATCATGTCCCCCTTCACGTCCTTGTGCAGCTTCTTGATCTCCTCCACGGCCACTTCCACGGCCTTGTCGATGCCGCGCTTGAGAGCCGTCGGGCTCGCGCCCGCCGCAACCGTCTTCACGCCTTCGCGGAAGATGGCCTGCGCGAGCACCGTCGCCGTGGTGGTGCCGTCGCCGGCTACGTCGGAAGTCTTGGAGGCGACTTCCCGCACCATCTGCGCGCCCATGTTCTCCAGGGGATCCTTCAGCTCGATCTCCTTCGCCACGGTCACGCCGTCCTTGGTGATGATCGGCGCGCCGAACTTCTTTTCGATCACCGCGTTGCGCCCCTTCGGGCCCAGGGTGATTTTTACTGCGTCGGCAAGAACGTTCACGCCGCGAAGAATCGACTGGCGCGAATTCTCACCTGTAACAATCTGCTTCGCCATTTCCTCTTTCCTCCTGAAATCGATTACTGCAATTCCTTTTCTCTGTTCTTCCTTGCTACTTACCTACTTCCCGTCATCTCTGCCAAATATTCGTTCACTGGACAGAGCACGGCACATGGCACACGGAACACGTTCTTTTACTTCTTTGCCGCCTTCGCGGCGCCGCTCAGCTTCGCCAGAATCTCTTCCTCGCGGAGGATCAGATATTCCTGGTCCTCGATCTTGATTTCCGTCCCGCTATACTTCCCAAAGAGAACGCGGTCGCCGGGCTTCACGTCGAGAGCGATCAACTCGCCCTTCTCCCGCTTGCCGGGGCCAACCGCAATCACTTCGCCCTCTTGGGGCTTCTCTTTCGCGGTGTCAGGGATGATGATGCCTCCCTTGACGGTTTCCTTCTCCTCAATGCGCTTCACGATGACACGGTCGTGGAGCGGAGTCAGATTGACTGCCATCTTCGAAAAACCTCCGTTAGGTGAACTTGCAGGTTTGCTTGGTGGCTGCGAAAGGGGATTAGCACTCCTCGCGGCCGAGTGCTAATATAGCAGCTTCTCCCTCCATGTCAAGGGTTTCCCCTGCGTTTTCCACTGGATTTGGCCCCACTTCACTGCTCCGGTTGCATCGTGTAAGTGTTGTATTTTCTGTAGTATATAAGGTGCAAGAATTTTCTTGCACTTGGAGATTGCTGTGCTCTGCCTCCAAGCGTAGTATCGCAGCCCAGGAACCGCAATGGCCGCACTTCTTTACATTCGTCTGACTGGCTATGCCGCCGGCACGTTACTGATGCTTTTCTGGATGGTCGTAATCCTCGGCTACCGGAGGCAGCGGAACTTCGAGCGCGTGTTCTTCTTCCTGTGCCTTGCGCTTTTCTTCTTTTACGGCGGCTCGCTCCTGGCGCTGAACGCCAAAATCCACTACCCCGCGCCTCCCATCGGTCTGACGTCCCTCGCCGATGTTCTTGTGCTCACCGGGCTGTGCATCCTGCCGCCGGTTCTCATTCATTTGCATCTTGAATACGCGGAAACTCGCGGCTTGATCCGCAGCCGCCAGGCGAAGCGGCTCATGCTCTCTCTGGCGTATGTTCCCGCGCTCTATTTCGCTCTCCGGGTTTACGGACTCTTGGCTGCGACCCCCGGGTTCGAGGCCGGAGCGCCCGGGCGTCTGCTCGGTCGCGCCTACGGCGTCTGGCTGATCTTCGCCTTGGCTGTCGGAACCTATTGGCAAGCGAGATTCTGGGCCGCCGCGCCTGACCGTCCGCAGCGGTCATTCCACAGGCACCTCACCATATTCATGCCGATGGTCCTTCTGCTTGTGGGCTATCTGCACTTTGTCAATACGCTGACGGGCGCCGGTGCGGATGCCGTGACGACGGGCCTCGCCATTTTGGGGATTCTGCCCTTCGCTTTGCTTCTCGAAATGGTGTTTCGGTTCAATTTCCTGAACATCGGCACGCAAAAGAATCTGGTCTATGCCGTTTCGGTGATCTTTCTGGCGCTGCTCTATTTGTCCTTGGTGCGAAGGGCCGCGCTTTGGCTCGAACCCCTGCTCCCCCCGGAAGCCACCGCCGCAATCCTTGTGTTTCTGCTGGTTATTTTTATCGAGCCGCTTCAGCGCGTTATCGCAAAGCGGCTTCGGGAAGCGGCGCAAAGCACGATGGATCGCGTGCAAAAGCTGATGGTTGAGATTCAAATGGAAGCGCGGCAAGGCAACCGGGCACGGCTGGCCTTTTTTATCGAGGGGCGCGTGCGGGAACAACTCGGACTGCGCGAGGTGCAGCTCGAACTGTATGACGAGGATATTTCGCGAGCCGCCAAGGCTGGCGGGCTGGAAACTTTGCGCCCGGAAAAACTACCGGAATCGCGGAGGGAGTCGCGCGCCGCCATTCCCTTCAGCCCGCGCGAATTCCCGATTCACCGCGATCTTCAAACGATAGGCATGCTTCGCATTGAACCGCATGGCGCGGGAATTTCCGGCGATACCTCCGCGGCGCTCGAGTTCTTGTGCGAGCAGTTGCCCGGAGTGCTGGACTTGTGCCGGTTAATTGAAGATAAGCTCCGGCTCGAACGGGAGCTTGCGGAGCGGGAGCGCATGGCCGCGCTGGGACAAATGGCGGCCAGCGTTTCGCACAACCTCAAAAACCCCCTGGGATCAATCAAGACCATTCTCCAGGTGCAACTGGAAAGCCCGGAACTGCCGGATTCGCTGCGAAGCGAAACGAAACTGATGCTCGAAGAAATCAGCCGTCTTTCCGCGAAGCTCAACCAACTCTTGCAGTTCAGCCGGCCTGCGGTGGCGGGCGCCGAAAAGCGCCGTGGATGCGACGCCACAACGATCGCGCGGGAAATAATCGGAGTGATGCGGCACGGTGCCGAGGAAAAGGGGTTGCATCTGGAACTGAGCCCGGCGGCGCAGGCCGCTCGCGTGGCCGCAGGAACGGAAGCGGTGAACGACATTCTTTCCAATTTGGTGGTGAATGCGCTGGACGCTACGCCGCGCGGCGGCCATGTGCGAATCGAAATTGCGAAAAAGAACGGCCAGTGCATTCTGAGCGTGGAAGATGATGGCCCGGGAATTCCCGCCGACCTTCGCGAAAAAATCTTGCAGCCGTTCTTCACCACAAAGGCGCAGGGCACGGGACTGGGGCTGGCCATCGTTGCGCGTCGCGTGGCCGAAGCCGGCGGCGCCCTCGACTTCCAAAGCCCTGCAAGCAATGACCACGGCACACGTTTCGTCGTCGCTTTGCCGCTGGCACAAGAAGAAGGGGAGGGCCACTAAATGCTTGACTATACGTTACTTATGTGTTATATTTTACTTGTGTTGCGTAGGCGGGGCGCCTCATCGGCCCTTCCAGGCCCCTCGCCCTTCTACGCGCAAAAACGTTTCGTCACTAACTCCCTTAGAATCCGCACTTACGAAAGTTCGCGCTCTAAGTCCTTTGTTTCCCGCACTTCCAAAACCAGGGGTTCGCAACTCCTTTATTTCCCGCACTTACAGAAAAAGGCACCCGGGGGGGCTCATTCTGTTAACCAGCTTTCACCCAGGAGGCCGCGATGAAAACCATCCTCATCGTGGACGACGAGCCCGCCGCCCGCTACGGCCTCCGCCGCGCCCTGGAATCCAAATACCGCGTGGCCGAAGCCGACTCCGCGGAGGCGGCCCAAAGCGCGCTGGAAACCGAAAAGCCCGATCTGATCTTGCTGGACGTAGTCATGCCCGGAAGAGATGGGCTCTCCTTCCTCAAGTGGATGCGCGAACAAGGGAGCGAAGTGCCGGTGCTGATGGTTTCGGCTCTCGACACCGCGAAAACCGCAACCGAGGCGCTTCGGCTCGGCGCTTCGGACTATTTGGTCAAAGGATTCGATCTCGAGGAGTTGCGGCAGCGCGTGGCCAACCTGCTGAAGCTCGCGACACTCGAGAAGGAAAACGAAGCCCTCCGCAGCCGGTTGGCGGGCGAGGGGCAATTCGGACCCATGATCGGCCGCAGCCCGGAAATGCGCCGCGCCTTTGAAATTGCCGACCGCGTCGCCAAAACCGATTCCACCGTTCTCATTCTCGGCGAAAGTGGCGCCGGCAAGGACTTGCTCGCTCAGGAGATTCATGCGCGTTCGGCGCGCGCGGGCAAACCGTTTGTGGCGGTGAATTGCGCCGCTCTTCCGGAAACCTTGATCGAATCGGAGCTTTTCGGCTACGAGCGCGGTGCTTTCACCGGAGCGGCGCAGCAGAAAAAAGGAAAATTCGAGCTGGCGCACGGAGGCACGCTGTTCCTGGACGAAATCGGCGACATGAATCCCGTCACCCAGGCCAAGGTTCTGCGCGCCCTCGAAAACCGCGTCATCGAACGGCTGGGTGGCACGCAATCGATCCCCGTTGACGTGCGTGTCATCAGTGCCACGCACCGGAATCTGCCTGCGGAGATTCGCGAGGGGAAATTCCGCGAAGACCTTTTCTACCGTCTCCGGGTGGTTGCCGTCGAGCTGCCTCCCTTGCGGGCGCACAAGGAAGATATTGCCGTTCTCGCGGAAAGCTTTTTGAAGCAACACGGAGCCCGTCTTGGACGCATCGCCCGGCTCGGCCGCGAAGCCGTCGCCGCCCTCGAACGCTACGATTGGCCGGGCAATGTCCGCGAGTTGAAGAACGCTCTCGAGCGTGCGGTTGTCCTCGCCCGCGGCGATGAGATTTCTCCGGCGGACCTGCCCGAAGAGGTTATCTCCGGCCAGCCGCTCACTGCAAAATCCACAGCGGCAAACGGCGACACCGGGATGAATGAGCGCGACTTCCGCGAAGCCAAGCGCAAATTTGAAATCGCCTGGCTCACCAAACAGCTTGCCGGGCATCGCTGGAATGTCTCTCGGACTGCGGCGACGATCGGCTTGCACCGCCAGAGCCTGCAGGAGAAATTAAGGGAACTGGGAATCCGGAGACCGGGTAAAGAGCCGGTCGAGGAAGAGTAGCGGGAGTAGCCAGTGGCGAAGCCGGAGCCTTCCAAAATTACGGGGTATGTCATGGCCGGCGGCGCAAGCACGCGCTTTGGACGGGACAAGGCGCAAGTTGTGCTCGGCGGCAAGACCATGTTGCAGCGAATGTGCGATTTGCTCGTCGCGTCGGTCGGTGAAGCGCGCATTGTCGCCCCCAACGGAAGATATTCGGCGCTGGCCGCCTGCGTCGTGCCGGATCGCTGGCCCGGCGAGGGGCCGCTCGGAGGAATCGTCACGGCGTTGCTCGATGCTGCCGCCGCAGAGCCGCCGGCGGGTGCGGCACTCATTGTCGGTTGCGACATGCCGTTTCTCACGCCCGATTGGTTGCGCTATCTGGCGGAACGCGCTGCAACGAGCGAAACGGACGTTCTGCTGCCGGAATCCCCGAGCGGCGCGGAGCCGCTTTGCGCGTGCTGGAAACCCTCCGCCGCCCGCGCCTTGGAGAAGGTCTTTCTCGCCGGCACCAGAAAAATCACCGACGCCCTCTGCACTGTGAAGACAGAATTGCTTGACGAGCACGTTTGGAAACGGTTTGATACGACGGGGCGGCTCTTCTGGAACATGAATACGGCTGCCGACTATGCAGAGATCTGCCGCGTCTGGAATGAGGAGAGGTCTTGAGCGAGCATTTCTTAAACGGCGGCGGTCCTGACCAGGCAACCGGAAAAGGGAATCCGCAAGGCCGCGATTCGGTCGAATCCGGAAACTACTTCGAGTTTCGCAGCGTCTCGAAAGGATTCGACGGCCGCCCCGTTTTGGACCGCGTCAGCTTCTCCGTCAAGCGCGGCGAAACCTGCGTGATCATGGGCCGTAGCGGCGTGGGCAAGTCCGTCTCCCTAAAGCACATCATGGGATTCCTGAAAGCCGATTCCGGACAGGTGATTGTGGACGGCGAGGACGTAACCAACTTTACCGAGCGTGAATTTCAAGCGATCCGCCGCAAAGTGACCATGGTATTTCAGTCCGGCGCCCTATTCGACTCGCTGACCATCCGGGAAAACATCGCCTTTCCGCTCGAGGATCAGCCCGGCCTTACGGCGGAAGACGTGGATGCCTACGTCGCCAAGCTGGCGAAGGAACTCGAAGTCGATGATGTCCTGGACAAGCTGCCGAGCGAGCTTTCCACCGGAACAAAGCGCGCCGTGGCCATCGCCCGCGCGCTGGCGCAGAATCCCGAAGCGATTCTGTACGACGAGCCGACGACCATGGTAGATCCCATCATGGCCGGACACATGGGCGACCTGATTCTGCGTCTTAAGGAAAAATTTCATCGCACGTCCATCGTGGTCACGCACGATACGCACCTCGCCAAGCGGCTTGCCGATGTCCTGGTATTCCTCCAGGATGGGAGAGTCACTTTCTTCGGCCCCTGGGAGGAGTTCGAAAGTTCCGCCGATCCCTTCCTGCGTAACTTCCGTATGCAGGACAATCTGATTCCCTCGCTGGACGTAACCCTGTGAGCGCGCCCGTCGGTGTTTCCTCCGATCCCAGAGCGCAGCTTCGCCGGGAGATGGGTTTCTGGGACGTCCTGCTGTTCAACATCGCCACGGTGCTCGGTCCCCGCTGGATTGCGGCGGCGGCGCACAATGGAACCTCTTCGATCAGCCTTTGGATTTTGGCCGCGCTCTTCTTTTTCGTTCCCAGCGCGCTGGTGATCAACGAACTCTCCTCGCGCTTTCCGCATGAAGGCGGGCTCTACGTCTGGTCGAAGGAAGCCTTCGGAGATTTCCACGGCTTTGTCGCCGGGTGGTGCTACTGGATTTACACGGTGTTCTATTTCCCCGGCCTGTTGCTCGCCAGCGCGTCCATGAGCGCCTATGCGTTCGGCGCGCGCGGCGAAGCGCTGGCCACCGACCGGACGTTTCAGATTGTCGTGTCGCTGGCGCTTCTGGCCGTCGCGGTCATCTTGAACATCGTCGGGCTGAACATCGGCAAATGGCTGCAAAATGCGGGCGGCGTCTCCACCTATATTCCTTTGCTGATTTTGGCCGCGGTCGGCGGCGTCCTGTGGATAAAACAAGGCTCCGTGACGCATTTTACGTGGAGCAACATGCTGCCCCATTGGAACTGGGACACGGTGAGTTTCTGGTCGCAAATCGCTTTTGCATTCACGGGACTCGAGCTGGTTTCCGCGATGAGCGAGGAAATTCACGACCCGCGGCGGACTCTGCCGCGCGCGGTGTACGGCTCCGGAGCCATGATCGCCTCCATCTACGTGATCGGCACGTTCGCGGTGCTGGCGCTGGTGCCCGGCGATCAGGTGAATCCCCAGAGCGGCGTCTTCCAGGCGATTTCTCTCGGCTCCGCCGTGCTCAGAATCGGATTTCTCGGCGTGCTCGCCGCGCTCCTGGTTTCCGTCGGCAACGCCGGCGGAGT
>Ga0209581_1002315_pt1 | contig 18613 bp, 15 predicted proteins | sample Coa_R2_FD_187160 | JGI IMG/M metagenome (GOLD analysis project Ga0209581, IMG submission 187160) | Surface soil microbial communities from Centralia Pennsylvania, which are recovering from an underground coalmine fire - Coalmine... | ecosystem: Environmental > Terrestrial > Soil > Unclassified ...
GAAGCGAAGATCAGCGAGCCGGCGTGTCTGGCTCAATAGGACTTTGGTCCTGTTGTCCCAATCATCTCCCTCGCCCCTAGCATCCGCGCCCGGGCGGCCGATGGCAACGAGGAGGTGCCGCGGCGGTGAGGCCGCGGCATTTGGGCTACACCAAAGCTGCGGCGGGACCGACAATACTGGCCGATGCCGGTCCTGGCTTTGGTTTAGGCCGTGCCGCGAGGAATGAGTTGCAAGGGAACGGTCACCGTCTCAGGACCCGCCTCGCCGTCGTAGGCGAGGCGCAGGATGAGGTCGGCTGCCAGGCGGCCAAGGTCGTCGAACGGAATGTGCACCGTGGTCAGAGGGGGCAGCATATCCTGGGCCAGCGGCGCATCGTCGAAGCCGACCACCGCCACGTCTTCGGGCACACGGATGCCGTGCGCGCGCAGCGCCTCGATGCTGCTGAAGGCAAGCTGGTCGTTGGCGGCGAAGACGGCCGTCGGCGGCTCCCGGAGTTGAAGTAAGTCGCGCATGGCGGCGACGGCATCGGCGGGCATCCAGGTCCGCCCCCGTATCAAGCGTTGGTCAATGGGCAGCCCGGCCTCGACGAGTGCCCGCTCATAGCCGGCGAGGCGATCTCGCGCCGCCTGCTGCCGCGGATCGCCCTGGATGTGCGCGATGCGCCGGTGGCCCCGCGCCACCAGGTGCTGCGTCGCCGCGTAGGCCCCGCCTTCGTCGTCATAAGTGATGCAACTCAAGCCGAAGCGGCTGGCGCCCGGCCGTTCCAGGCAGACGCAGGGGATGGCGGACGCGGTGATCGCCTCCAGCAGGGCATCGGTGACGGGTGGATCTTCCGCCAGACGCACCACCATCCCATCCACGCGCCGGCTGCCGAGCAAGGCGGTGAGGCTGGCCAGGTCTTCGCCGACTTGCAGCGGGTACGGGAGCATGTAATGCTGCCGCTCCTTGAGCGCCGCCGTCAACCCCGACATGACGCCCGAGTTGTACGGCGCGACGAAGGCCCGCTCCGGGTAGTAATCGTACGAGACGTAGCCGATGGTGCGCGTCCGTCGCACCCGCAGGCCGCGGGCCGCCGCATTCGGGTGATAGGACAGCTCCTCGATGGCCTTGAGCACGCGTTCGCGCGTCTCGGGCGACGTGGGACGGGGGCCGTTGTTGATCACGTAGGAGACAACGGCCGGCGAGACGTGGGCCAGGCGCGCCACATCGCGGTGTGTTACGCGCTTCTGTTTCACTGACATGCCACGTCTCTCGATCTCAGCACTATGCGAAGTATACACGGCTCAATTCGATTCGTCTAATCGGTTTGACAAACCCACCCGGACCGGCCTATAATGCTGCCATTAGTGGGCATCGCGCGGGCAGGGGTAATGTGGACGCCATCCCGATCGGTTGTCCACGGTCCCCGCCGCGCAACCGATATGGTGACCGGTGTAGGTGTAGATTCAAGGAGGTGGAAGGGACCGGATGAGGGTATCGGCGCCTGAGAAACCCGCGCAACGGGCACGCCGGCAGGTCCGACTTATCCATAATGGGCCGCGGCGCAGGCGCTATCGGCGCTAACAGATGGCAACCGCTATTGATAGGGCACACCGTATAATCGGAGGATGTTCTTAATGAGCGATCACAAGAGTGGCTCGGGCGAACGATCACTTTCCCGCCGCGGGTTCCTGGGCACCAGCGCCAAGGTTGGCGCCGGTGTAGCCCTGGCCGGCGCAGGCCTGGACCTGGCGCCGCGTAAAGCGGATGCAGCCGGCATCACCCTCACCTATATGGGGCTGGGGAATCCCACCGAATTCCCGCACGGCCAGCAAGACGCCGTCGCGCAGTTCAATAAGGCGCACCCCGGCATCACCGCGAAGTACATCGCGGCCCCTCCAGGTGAGGCCAATATCTATCACGACAAGCTGGTCACCGTCCTCTCCGCCCACGACGGCAGCATCGACGTCTTCGATTCCGACGTGATCTGGCAGGCGCAGTGGGCGCCGGCCGGCTGGGTCACGCCGCTCGATAAGGTCTTCCCGCCGGAACAGCAAAAGAATTACGCTCCCGGCATGATCTGGGCCGATACCATCGGAAACCACATCTACGGTATCCCCTGGCTGTTCGATGTCGGCCACCTTTTCTATCGCAAAGATATCCTGGCCAAGGAGGGGCTCAAGCCGGCCACCACCTGGCAGGAATTGCACGACCAGGGCGTGATGCTGAAGAAGAAGTATCCCAATATGGTGCCCTTCGTGGCCTGTTACCAGGCGGGCCAGCAGCTCATCTGCAACTTCATGGAATACTCGTGGAGCGCCGGTGGCGACTTCCTCGATCCCAAGACGGGTGCGGTCGTCTTCAACAGCCCGGCGAATCTGCAGGCTCTGGAGACGATGATCTCCTACATCAAGGACAAGGTGGTACAGCCCGGCATCGTCACCATGGAGCTCGACACCGGGCGCCAGATCTTCACAAACGGCAATGCCATCTACCATCGCAACTGGAACTACGCCTACGCTGCCTCGCAGGCCAATCCCAAGCTGGTTGGCAAGGTGGACTCGGTGCTGACCCCGCACTACCCCGGACATCGGTCCTACGTCTGCGCAGGCGGCTGGCAATACGTGGTCAACGCCTACAGCAACCACCTCAACGAGGCTATTGAGCTGGCCACGTTCTTGGGCAGCGCCAAGATGCAGGTCTACAAGACGCTGCACGGCGGCTGGAGCCCGGCGTATCTGCCGGCGAACTACGACCCGCAGGTAGTCAAGACGTATCCAGGGTTCCCGACCCTGGCCGACCACGCCAAGTACGAGAGGTCGCGGCCCAAGTCGCCGTTCTGGACGGCCATGTCTACCGTGGCCGAGCAGGAGCTGACCAACGCGCTGATCGGCAAGAAGAAGCCGCAGCAGGCGCTCAAGGACGCGCAAGGAAAGATAGAAGCAATTCTGGCCGGCGCATAGCTCTGCCCGAATAGAGAGCGCGTTCGCGAGTGGGACGGCGAGCGGCGGCGGTGATAACCTATTATCGACACACCGCTGTTCGCCGTCCCGCGGTTCGCTAGTTAAGGAGCGACGCATGGCCACCAAAGGGGGATCGCAGGCACCACCACTCGCCGTCGAGGCCGGGCCGGCGCGGGTGCGCACGACCCGATTGGGCGGCTGGGAACGCTTCCGCCGCTACGGTATCAGCCGCGGCCAGCTCGCCTGGCTGCTGTTCCTGCCGTCGGTGATCGTGTTGATCGGCGTGCTGGGTTATCCGGCAGGGCGCACCGTGTGGCTCAGCCTGCACACGTACCGGCTCGATATGCCCTTCCTTGGCCAGCCGTTTAAGGGCCTCTATAACTACACTTTCGAGTTTCAGCAACCGGACTTCTGGAATTCTCTGGGTGTCTCCGCCTATTTCACGGCGGGCAGCGTCGTCTCGGAACTCTTGCTGGGTCTGGTGGTGGCGCTCGTCGTCAACGAATCGTTCCGCGGCCGGGGCCTGATGCGCGCGGCCATGCTGGTGCCCTGGGCTATCCCGGCGGTTGTCTCCGCGCGCATGTTCGGCTGGATGTACAGCCCCGGCGTCGGCGCCTTCAACGGCCTGCTCAACGGGCTGCATATCGTGAACGGACCGATCGATTTGCTCAGCAGTGACACCTGGGCCATGCCGGCGGTGATCCTCGCCGATGTGTGGAGGAACACCCCCTTCATCGCCCTGCTGCTGCTGGCCGGCCTGCAGGTCATCCCCTCCGAGCTATACGAAGCGGCTCGCGTCGATGGGGCCAACGCCTGGCAGCGCTTTACGCGCGTTACCCTGCCGCTGTTGCGTGGCACCGTCGTCATCGCCCTGCTCTTTCGCACCATCACCGCCTTCCAGACGTTCGACCTACCGTACACTTTGACGGCCGGCGGCCCCGGCACCGACACGGAGCTCCTGTCGCTCCACGCTTACCGAACGCTCTTCTCGTATGTTAATTTCGGGCGGGGCAGCGCGCTGGCCGTAATCCTGGCGGTCATCTGTTTCGCCATGGCCTCGGTCTACGCACGACAACTGCGCGTCGAAGCGCCGTAGAGTAAGGAGAAGAGCAATGGCCACGCTCGCCGGACAGAGAACCAGCAGGTTTGCACCATCGGGACGGCCGCGCATCAAGCGCGGCAAGGTCGCGCAAAAGACCCTGCTGTGGGCCCTGAATCTGCTCTTCCTGTTCTTCTTCCTTTTCCCCTTCTACTGGCAGACCATCACCTCCCTCAAGCCGTCATCGCAAATTTATGTGACACCTATCATATGGTTCCCCAGCCATCTCGATTTCAGCCATTTCCAGAACGTGTTCACCGGCCGTGACTTTGCGCGCAACATCCTCAATAGCGTGATCGTGGCCACGGCTACAACGTTCGCGTCGCTGGTATTCGGCACATTTTCCGCCTACGCCCTGGCCAAGCTGCCGCTGCCGGCCAAGCGCACCATCCTGGTATTGGTCATTGTGATGGTGACGTTCCCCGGTATCGCCCTGGTGGCCGCTCTGTTCATCTTCCTGCGGGACGCGCACCTCACCGACACTTACTGGGCCATGATCTTGCCCTACACCGCGTTCTCTCTGCCCTTCGCCATCTGGGTGCTGACCAACTTCTTCCGCGACATCCCGGCGGATCTCTCGGAGCAGGCGGAGGTGGATGGTTGTACGCCGGTCCAGTCGCTTACGCGCGTGATCCTGCCGCTGTCGGCGCCGGCCATCGTGACGGCCGGCCTGCTCATCTTCATCGGCGCCTGGAATGAATTCCTGTTCGCCTACACCTTCGTGAGCCAACCCAGCATGCAGACGGTGCCCGTGGCCATCTACTACTTCGGCGGCATCCATGAGATTCCGTGGGGCGAGATATCGGCAGCCGCGGAGATCACCTCGTTGCCGATCATCGCGCTGGTGCTGATCTTCCAGCGACGCATCGTGCAAGGCCTGACGGCGGGATCGTTGAAGGGTTGATCGCCGCGCCAAGTTCAGGTCCAGGGCTCGCCAAAATCTAGATAAGGCAAAGACGGAGTGGATAGACTACGCATCGTGCTCGTCGGTTTGGGGGGATTCGGCTCGCGCTGGGCCGAGGTGGTGCAGCGCTCGCCGGAGGCAACGTTGGCGGCGGTGGTGGACGCCAGCGCCCAGGCCCGCGCTGCCGCCGTAGAACGGCTGGGCGACGTGCCGGCTCTGGCTAGCATCGAGGAGGCCATCGCCGCGGTGCAAGCGGATGCAGCGCTGATCGTGGTGCCGCCGGCCCTGCACGAACCGGTCGCACTGGCCGCGCTGGCGGCCGGCTGGCACGTGCGCTGCGAGAAGCCGCTGGCCGACGACCTGGCCGCCGCCTTCCGCCTGGTCGCGGCTGTGGAACGCACCGGCCTCACCTTCATGGTCAGCCAGAACTACCGCTGGATGGCGCACGTTGCCACTCTACGGCGGCATCTGCAGGACGGGCTGATCGGGGAACTGGGCGCCATCCGTCACACGTTCAACAAGGCCTGGGACTTCGGCGGCTGGCGCGCCACCCTGCCCGACGTGTTGCTGGAGGACATGACCATCCACCACGCCGACCTGCTGCGCTACGTGACCGGTCGCGAGTGCGAGCAGGTCTATGCTCAAAGCTTCCGGCCCTCCTGGAGCTGGTTCGAGGGCCACTCCGCCGCTTCCGTGCTGATGCGCTTCGGCGGTGATCTGTACGTGAACTACAGCGGCAGCTGGGTCGGTACCGGCCCGCAGACAAGCTGGACGGGCACGATCGAGATCGAGGGCACGGACGGCCTGCTGGTGCTCAAGAACGACGAGCTCACGCACTATGCGCGCGGCAAGCCCAACGGCGACCAGCCCGCGGGCCGGGTGTTGCCCACGCTGGACGTGGCGCGCGAGCCGCAGGACGAATCGCTGGCGCGCTTTGTCGCGGCCGTGCGCGACGGCACACGGCCGGAAACCGATATTCGCGACAACTTGCAGAGCTTTGCCATCGTCTGCGCGGCGCTCGCCTCGGCGCGCTCGGGACAACCGGTTCGCCTGGCCGAACTGCTGGACCAAACGCGTGCTGGGGCCGGCGACTGAAGTCGCCGGCTCCCTGACCGGGGTCCCTTCCGGGGCGGCAGTGCCAGGCTTGGTAGAGCACAGGAATATGGGAAGGACATGACCAGATGAAGGTAGGAGTTTCGCGTCGATGACACAGACCTTCCACCCCGTGGCCCCGAGCCACGTCTCCTTACAGCCGGGCCTCATCCAGCAGCGGTTCGATCTCAACCGCGCCTACATGATGAGCCTGAGCAACGACAACCTACTGCAGAACTACTACATGGAGGCGGGTCTGTGGAATCCGCGCCAGCAGCCCGTGGGGTGCCATTGGGGATGGGAGTCTCCGACTTGCCAGTTGCGCGGGCATTTTCTCGGCCACTGGCTCTCCGCCGCCGCCAAGCTCGTCGCGGCCACCGGCGATGCCGAGGTCAAGGCCAAAGCCGACCGCATCGTGGCCGAGTTGGGCCGCTGCCAGCGGGAGAACGGCGGCGAGTGGGCGGGCTCGATCCCGCCGCGGTACCTCGACTGGATAGCCCGCGGCAAGCGGGTGTGGGCACCCCACTACACGGTGCATAAGACGCTGATGGGCCTGCAGGAGATGCATAACCTGACCGGCAACGAGCAGGCGCTGGAGATCCTGGTGAACTGGGCTCGCTGGTTCCACCGCTGGAGCGGGCAGTTTTCGCGCCGGGAGATGGACGATATCCTGGACGTAGAGACGGGCGGCATGCTGGAAATCTGGGCCAACCTCTATGGCCTGACGGGCCGCGAGGAGCACCTGGAACTGCTGCACCGTTACGACCGGCCGCGCCTCTTCGAGCCGCTGCTGGCCGGCCAGGACGTGCTGACCAACAAGCACGCCAATACCACCATCCCCGAGATACACGGCGCGGCACGCGCCTGGGAGGTGACGGGCGAGCGGCGCTGGCGCGACATCGTCGACGCCTACTGGCGCTCGGCGGTCACCGAGCGCGGCCACTTTGTCACCGGCGGCCAGACCGATGGCGAGATCTGGACCCCTCCGGGCGAATTCTCCGCGCGCCTGGGCGACAAGAACCAGGAGCACTGCACCGTGTACAACATGATGCGCCTGGCCGATTGGCTGCTGCGCTGGACGGGCGACATCACCTATGCCGACTATTGGGAGCGCAATCTCTACAACGGCATCCTGGCCCAGCAGCATCCGCACACCGGCATGATCGCCTACTGGCTGCCGCTCGAGGGCGGCTCGGTCAAGGCGTGGGGCACGCCGACGGAGCACTTCTGGTGCTGCCATGGCACGCTGGTGGAGGCGCACGCGGTGCACACGCGCAGCGTCTACTTCACGTCCGATGAAGGTCTGGTCGTCAGCCAGTACATCCCGAGCGAGCTCGCCTGGCAGCGCGACGACCACGGTGTGAGGCTCACCCAGACGATCAATTGGCAACTGGGCCAGACGCGGCGCCCGCGCTCGCTGCGCATCGACCTCACGGTGGCGAGCGAGCGTCCGAGCGAGTGGACCCTCTCGCTGCGGCTACCATGGTGGCTGTGCGGCGAAGCGGAGATCGAAGTGAACGGCGAGCGGCAGCGGGGACCGTTCGCGCCGTCCACGTATCGCGGCATCCGGCGCACCTGGCATCGCGATCGCATCTCGATCACCCTGCCCAAGGGCCTGACCAGCGTCCCCCTGGCCGACGATCCATCCGTCGTCGCCTTCATGGATGGCCCGGTCGTGCTGGCCGGCCTGTGCGACGCCGAAACGACGCTCTATGGCGAGAAGGACGACCCGCAGACTATGCTCACGCCGCATAACGAGCGCGAGTGGAGCAACTGGATGACGGGATATCGCACGCGCAACCAGCCGCGGAATATCCGCTTCGTGCCCCTCTACGAGGTCGCCGACGAGCGCTACTCGGTCTATTTCCCGGTACGCTCTACGCCGTAGGGCATCGCACGAGGCGCTGGCTACTCTCCCGTCCCATTCACCGGGGGTAATCCGAAGCCGGGAGCGCGGGCGTCCCCGCCCGCCGTTGGTCGCCGTACGTGGGCGAGAGCACGCGTGCTCGCCAGCGCTCCGGGAAATCATCAAACGTGCAGTGCAGACTACTGGGGTCGCCGGACGGCCCAAGCAGCAACTGGAGGAGGGACAAGGTGGCCACGCTCATCGGCGACGGCTCGTACGCCGGTCGATCCGGCTCAACGCTCAGCTTTGCCACCGCGCTGGGACGGCTCGAGGTCACGGCGTGCACGCCGCGCATCGTGCGCGTGCGGCTCAGGATGGAGGGTTTCCCCGACGGCACCTCGTACCTGGCGCCGCGCGACTGGGGACCGGTCGAGATGTCCGTTAGCATGGGGGAGCCGATCGTCGCCGACACCGGTGCCGTCTCGATCCGGATAGAGACCACCCCGCTGCGCCTGAGCTTCGTCGACGCCGCCGGCCGGCTTGCGCTGAGGGGCCTGCTGGCCGACGGGGTGGTGCGCCAAGCGCCGGCCGGCGGTGGCGCGGAGGCCGGCTCCTGGCGCGTCACCGCCGCCTTCGAGCCGCATGGCGAGCAACACTTCTACGGCCTGGGCGAGGGCGGCAAGCAGTTCGACCGTCTGGGAAGCGCGCGCCAATTCTGGAACACCCATATCGTCCGCGGCCCCGGTTCCGACATCGGCGTGCCGCTGCTGCTCTCGACGCGCGGCTACGCGCTCTTCTTCGACGACACCAGCGATGGCCTGCTCGTCGTCGGCCGCTCGGATGGCGGGACGCGCTTCACCTACAGCGCCGAGCGCGGCCGGCTGGACTGGTACTATCTCGCGGGCGATGATCCGCGTGGAGCGCTTGAGGCCACGGCCGAACTACTGGGCCGTGCGCCGCTGCCGCCGCGCTGGGCGCTCGGCTATCTCCAGTCGACGCGCCATTTCGACGACACGGCCGAGATGATGCGTCTCCCCAGGACGCTGCGCGAGAAACAGATTCCCTGCGACGCGCTGATCTTCCTCTCCAGCTACGGCGACGCCCTGGGCTGGAACAAGGGTGTCGGCCATCTGGAGTTTCAGCCGGAGCTGTGGCCCGAGCCCGCGGGGATATTGGCCGAGATGCGCGGGCGGGGCTTTCGCGTTGTCACGCACGAGTATCCGGTGCTGCACGAGGAGTCGCCGCTGCACGACGAGGCCGTGCGCAACGGCTATTTGCTGGACGACGGCTACGCGCGGGTCACGCCGGAGAGCCGTCCGACGACAAACTTTCAGGAGGGGCAACGCTACATCGATTTCTCTCACCCGGGCGCCCGCTCCTGGTGGTGGGGGCAGCACCGGGCGCTGGCGGAGTTGGGCGTCGATGGCTGGTGGCTCGACGGGGGCGAGGGGCCGGCCGCGGCAACCGCCTTGCACGCCGGTGACGGCGTGGCCCTGCACAACATCTACGATCAACTGCGCCAGCAGGCCTTTGCGGAGGGCACGGCGGTGGATTTCCCGGATGGCAGGACCTTCCTGCTCTGCCGCTCGGGCGCGGCCGGCATGCAGCGCCACGGCGCCTGGTGCTGGTCGGGCGACATCAACAATACGTTTGCCACGCTGGAGGCCCAGGTGCCGCTGGGGCTGAACACCGCGCTCTCCGGCATCCCCTACTGGGGCACCGACATCGGCGGCTTCTTCCACCCCATCCCCGAGAGCGGCGAGCTGTATGCGCGCTGGTTCCAGTTCGGGGCGTTCTGCCCCAGCTTCCGCTCACACGGTTGGGTCTGGCGCGAGCACCTTCCCTGGGCGCATGGCCCGGAGATCGAAGCCATCTGTCGCCGCTACGTAGAGCTGCGCTATCGCCTCTTCCCCTACACCTACACGCTGGCGTGGCAGGCATTCACCCTTGGACTGCCGCTGATGCGGCCGCTCGTCCTCAACTACCCGGACGATCCCAACGTCTGGGAGCTTGGCAGCCAGTACCTCTGGGGCGACGACCTGCTGGTGGCACCGGTGACGCGTGAAGGCGCCACCTCGTGGCCGGTCTACCTGCCGGCGGGTGGCTGGTACGACTACTGGACGCAGCAGCGCTACGATGGGCCGCGGGGCGTCGGCGTCGAGGCGCCGCTCGACCGTCTGCCGCTCTTCGTGCGCGCCGGCGCGATCCTGCCGCTCGGCCCGCTCATGCAATGGAGCGATGAACGGCCCATGGATGAGATCACTCTGCTCGTCTACCCCGAGGGCCATTCCCGCTTCGATCTGTACGAAGACGACGGCCGGACCAATGCCTATCGCACGGGCAGCTACGCCCTGACACCCATCGAGTGCGATGGCAATACAGATCGTGTGATTGTGCGCATCGGCGAGCCGGCCGGCGATGCCGCCGTGATCCCGGCTAACCGCTCGTACACACTGCAGGTGTGCACCGGCTCCCCGCGACGGGTCACGCTGGAGGGCACGGGTGAGCTGCCGCGCCTGTCCGCCGGCACGAGCGGCGATGCCGGCTGGTGGCACGACAATCACTTCACCTACATCCGGACCCCGCATGCGGTCAGCACTATAACGATCGATCTGTGAGCGAAATGATCAGAATCTCGACAAAAAGGAGCGGGCGCTGTGCGGTGCGGCGGCCCGGAAACCCCGGACTTCAGTCCGGGGAGCACGTCATGTCGCGCCTAGCCCGGATTATTCACGGGCGTCTGCTACGGCGGTAGCAGCCTTGTCCTGGGACCGCCGGCTTCCAGCCGGCACGCGGAGGCCGGCAGGGATGCCGGCGGTCCCAGGGCGTATTCCGCGCTCCTCGTGAATAAAGCAGGCTAGCCGCGGGTTTCAACCCGCTCCTGCACCATCATTGGGCGGGCTGAAGCCCACCGCTTGGCCCGACATGAGCCTCCCCGGGATGAATCCCGGGGTTTCGGGGTGTCGACCAGGCATGTCGTGCTCCCCGCGTGAAACGAGGGTGACTTGGCCGATTATGTCTTGTCGTGACCCTTCACCTGGAGCGGAATGCCCGCGACCATCAGCACCACCTCGTCGGCCGCGGCAGCCAGGCGTATGTTAACCCGGCCCAGCAGGTCGCGATAGAGACGGCCCAGCGGATACGCCGGCACGATGCCCAGGCCGACCTCATTGCTCACCAGCACCAGGTCTGCCGTTCCCGCCTGATAGGCGGCCAGCAGCCCGGTCACGCCCGCATCGACGGCTTCTTCGGCCGCGGCTTCTTCGGGCGTGCCGTCGTCCTGGGCCTGAAGAGCGGACAGCAGATTGGAGAGCCACAGGGTGATGCAGTCGAGCAGGACAACCCGGGTGTCGGGCGCCGCGGCGCGCATCGCCGCTGCCGGGTCACGCGGTTCCTCCACCGTTCGCCAGGACGCGGGCCGCGATGCCCGATGGTGGACGATGCGCCGGGCCATCTCGTCGTCCAGCGCTTCGGCGGTGGCCACGTATAGCACCCGGCCGTGCGGGCCGGCCAGGGCCGTAGCCCTCCCCTCGGCGTAGGCGCTCTTGCCGCTGCGCGCACCGCCCAGCACCAGAACGAGTCGCCTGTGCGCCGCCATTAGCTCACCAGTGCGAAAACGAACAGCGCGGCAACCTCGTTGAGCTCAATGAGCGCTCCGTAGCTGTCGCCGGTCAGGCCACCGATGGCGCGTGCGATGGCCCGCCCCACCAGCCAGGCCAGCGCCGTACAGACGGCCCAGGCCTGAATGCCCGACCGCGGCGCGACGAGTACGGCGAGCAACAGGCTGAGGCTGGCAGCCCCGACCAGGCGCGGCACCGTCACGGCGGCGCGAAACGTCGCCCCCAGGCCATCGCGCCGCGCCGGAGGAAAGAGCCGGGCCGCCAGCACGATAGACCAGCGGGCCAGCGCCGGGGCGAGCGCCAGGGCCGCGGCGCGTGAGGTTCCGTGCAGCGCCTCCAGCCCCGCCACCTTGAGCAGCAGGATGCAGGCGCCGCCAAGGGCGCCGTAGCTGCCGATGCGGCTGTCGCGCATGATCTCCAGGCGCCGGCGCGGGGTGTGGCCGCCCCACAGACCGTCGCAGGTGTCCATCAGACCGTCGAGATGCAGCCCGCCGGTGAGCACGACCAGGGCGACCACGATGAGAACGTTTCGGGTCGTGGGCGGGAGCCCCGCGGCCTGCGATCCCGTGTCGAGCGCCAGCAACAGCAGTCCGAGCACCAGGCCGGCCAGGGGAAAGACCGCCACCACCGCGCCCAGGCCGCACGGGCTGCGCCGGACCGGTAGCGGCAGCCGCGTCAGGAAGACCAGGGCCTCGGCCAGGTCGCCGGCCGTCCGCAGAAGCAGGGCCCTCAGCACGGCCGGGCTTCCAAAAGGCTTGCCATCAGAACTCAATCCCCGGCTGGGCTTTGATGCCCCGATGGTAGGGGTGTTTGATCTCGCGCATCTCGGTCACGAGGTCGGCGAACTCGATCATCTCGGGCAGGGCATCGCGGCCGGTGAGCACGACATGCATGCCGGGGTCGCGATCTGCCAGCACGGCGCGGACCTCCTCCCAATCCAACCAGCCGTACGAGAGCGGATAGGTGATCTCGTCCAGTATCACCACGTCGTAGGCCGCACTTTCGATCTTCTCCTTGCACAGCGCCCAGCACCGTCGAGCGGTGGCTTTGTCCTTTTCGAGATCGTCGGATAACCAGGTAAAGCCGTCGCCGAGAGGGATGATCTCCACGCCCATCTTGCGCGCCGCCTTGATCTCGCTCCAGTTGCCGGTCGTCTTCTTGATGAACTGGAGCATCACCACGCGCATGCCGCGGCCCCAACAGCGCAGCAGCACGCCCAGCGCGGCGCTGGTCTTGCCCTTGCCGTGGCCGGTGTTGACGATGATCAGGCCGGGCTTACCAACCGGACGCTTCGCCGCCGGCTCAGGTAGTGGTGCCTCTGCAGAGTTTGCCACGGTGAGACCTCAACTCCCGTCACTATAGCCTACCTGCCACACGGCTTCGACGCGCGGGGCAGCCTGAGGCTGAAGCCTCATGGCAGGAACACGACCATAAATGGTCGCCGGTGGCCCTTCAGGGCCGGGTCCCTGCCATGGTCCTTCAGAGCCAGGCCGTCCCCCGCTACAGTACGTAGGCCCCGCGGCTCCGGCGCAACAACAGCAAGAACCACGGGGCGCCGACGAGCGCCGTTATCAGCCCGATCGGCAACTCCTGACCGCCCAGCGCCATGCGCGCTATGGTATCCACGATCACCAGGAATATCGCCCCGGCGAAGAACGAGGCCGGCAGCAGCACGCGATGGTTGGGGCCGACCAGCAGGCGCGCGATATGCGGTACCAGCAGGCCCACCAGCGCGATAACGCCGCCAAGGGCCACCGCGACGCTGGTCAGCAGCGCTCCCACCAGCAAGATGGTGATGCGCCGCTGGGTCACGTTGAGCCCCAGGAACTGCGCCTGTTCATCGCCCAGCACCAGTACGTTGATGTCGCCGGCCAGCACGATGAGGATCCCTACGCCGACGACGAGCAGCGGCGCGGCGACGAGCAGCGGCTCGCCGGTATTGTTGTCCAGGCTGCCCAGCAGCCAGACATACATCTCGCGCAGGCGGTCGCTCAGCGTCTCCACCAGCGCCGAGCCCGCATTCAGGACGGCGCTGACGGCGAAGCCGGATAGAAGCAGTGTGGTGGCCGGCACGCTGTTTCCGCTACGCGCCAGCAGGTAGACCAGCAGCGTGGCAGCCATGGCCCCGGCGAACGCGGCGAGAGGCACCAACCCGAAGCCGAGCCAGGTGCCCTGCACCGGCAGGACGAAAGCGATCATGGCGCCCATGCCCGCGCCGGCCGAGGTGCCGACGATGCCGGGGTCGGCCAGCGGGTTGCGAAAGAGCGCCTGGAAGGCGGCACCGGCCACCGCCAGGGCGCCGCCGACGAAGACGCCGGTGATAACGCGCGGCAGGCGAATCTGCGTGACGATGATCCACTCCACGTCGGACCAGGTGTGCGGCGGATGAACGGGTAGCCATTGCAAGAGCATGGCTGCCACGGCCAGCGGCGGGATGGGCTGCTCGCCGACCGCGACGGCGAGCAGCGTGACGGCGAGCAGCGCCATCCCCAGGCCGCTCAGCAGGCCGACCTGAAGTCTTCTACCTCGTGCAGCCGTGCGCGGGCGGACCCGTAGCACCACTGCCGATCTGGCGCGCGACATTACTTGAACAACTCCGGGTGCAACAGCCTGGCGAGGGCCTCCAGGCCGTCCACGATGCGCGGGCCGGGCCTGCTGGCCAGATCGTCGTTGAATGGATAGACCCGATGGTGACGCACGGCGCTGATCTGGGCAAAGCCGGGGCGTTTGGCCACGGAGGCCGGGGTTACGCCGGCCGCGGTGTCGCCCAGCACATAGACCTCGGGGTTTGCCGCCAGCAGCGCCTCGCGCGAGATCTGCGGATAGGGATTGCTGAAGCGCCCCGCTATGTTCGTGCCCCCGGCCTGGGTGATCAGCGCATCCACGAAGCTGCCATGCCCAGCGGTGTACAGGGTGGGGTCGATCTCGTAGAAGACGCGCGGATGGCTGTGGGCGCGACGGACCAGGGCGTCGACATGCCTGATGCGTGCCTGAAGACGCGCAACGAGGGCAGCGGCCGCGTTGGCGGCGCCCGTGGCCCGGCCGACCAGCCTGATGTCGGCCAGGATGCCGGCCAAGTCATGCGGGTCGGTGACCAGCACCGGCAGGTGCAGGGCGCGCAGGCGGTCGACGATCGATTGCGGGACGATCGCCGCCGCTACCAGCAGATCGGGCTTGAGGGCCAGCGTCTTCTCGATGTTGAGCGAGGTGTAGCTGATCACGGACGGCAGTTTCGCCGCGGCCGGCGGATAGTCGCTGTAGCTGCTCACCCCGACCACGCGGGGGCCTAGCCCCAGCGCGAACAGGATCTCCGTGACGTTCGGCGCCAGAGAGATCAGGCGGTGCGGTGTGTGTGCCAGGGTAATGGTGGTGCCGTGGTCGTCAACCACTGTAATGGACGCGGATAGAGCCGCGGTGTGCTTCGGCGTGGCAACCAGGCAAAGGGCCACGCACAGGGCCACCACGAGGTAACGGTAGCGCATTCTCTCATCTCCATAACCCAGTAATAGAAGTCGGTGGGACCGGCGACTGAAGTCGCCTGGCAGGTTCACGCCGGCTAAAGCCGGATACGGCCTGTAGGGGCGTATTGCATACGCCCTCGTACCCTACCATGACACTTCAGTGTCAGGCGTCAGCAACACTCTTGTTGACACGTGTGCAGGGGTTAGGTGGCGCCAACGCGAATGAGGCGGTTGCATCGGGCGCATCATCCCTATCTGACGGGCGGGTGGCCGCTCAGATAGGGCGGCGGTTACGGAGAGGACGGCATGGCGACGGCTCCCTTTCAACCGAAGGTACTCGCTACAGCCCAGAGGCCGGTTTTCTGACTCCCGCCCGATTGTCAGGCGGTTACAGTAGCGGGACTGTGCCGGACTCGCACCGGACTTGCCCATTTAAGCCCGCACCCCTACGACGGGTGCAGACACCTCTGGTGGACCCTGTCACAACGTGTCACGATCACTATAGCAGATCAGGTTCCGACCTGGGCCGGCTGAACAGGGTTTAGTCGCTTGCTATCAAGTTATCTTTTAGGATACACTAAACTTATAAGTGTAGCCCTGCCTCGCCGGTGGCGTTCGGCGCCACCGGCGAGATGCAAGATGGGGTGATTGCATGGAGTTCAAAGACTACTACGACATCCTCGGCGTCAAGAAGGGGGCCTCCGAGAAGGAGATTCGCTCGGCCTACCGCAAGCTGGCACGCAAGTATCACCCCGATGTCAATCCCGGCGACAAGGCGGCCGAGGCGCGCTTCAAGGAGATCAACGAGGCCAATGAGGTGCTCTCCGATCCGGAGAAACGTCGGCTCTACGACGATCTGGGGCCGCGCTGGCGCGAGTACGAGCAGTATCGCGCGGCCGGCGGCACCGCCACCCCCGAGGAGTTCGTGCGCGGGACCATGGCCGGTGCGGGCAGAGCGGGGGGGCGCGGCTCCCCGCGCTACGAGTATCGCACCATGAACGAAGAGGACCTGCACGACCTCTTCGGCAGCGGCGCGCCGTTCTCCGACTTCTTCTATCAGGCCTTCGGCGGTGGGTTCGGCGGTACGCGCCGTCGCGGCGCGTCGATGCAGATTCCGGGGCAAGATATCGAGCAGGTCGTCGAGATCTCCCTGGAGGAGGCGGTCAAAGGCACCACGCGCGTGCTGCAGTACGCCGACCAGGACGGCACCCGCCGCATCGAGGCCACCATTCCCGCCGGCGTGCGCAACGGTTCGCGCATCCGTCTGGCGGGACAGGGCGGCCCCGGCTTCAACGGCGGCCCCAACGGCGACCTCTATCTGGTCATCGAGCTGGCGCCGCACCCGCTCTTCGAGGTCAAGGAAGCCGATATCCACGTCACAATCCCCGTCGAGCTGCACGTGTGTATGCTCGGCGGCCAGGCCATGGTGCCCACGCCGAAGGGCACGCGACTTGCCCTCAATATTCCGGCGGAGACCCAGAACGGTCGCGTCTTCCGGCTGAGCGGCCAGGGCTTGCCCAGCATGCGTGCCGGCGGCAAGGCCGGTGACCTGTTTGCGAAGGTGCAGGTTGTGTTGCCAACCCATCTATCCGAGGAGGAGCGGCGGCTCTTTCAGCGCCTGGCCGAGCTGCGCGGTGCCGCCGGGAGGGCCGCCAGATGACGCCCGAACCGGTTCGCTACTACACCATTGAGATGATCAGCCGGCAGACGCGCGTCTCTCCGGCGCTGCTGCGCCGCTATGCGCGCCTGGGTATCGTCGCCCCCAGCGCTCGACGCGGGCGTACGGCCCTGTACCGGGAGGAGGATATCGCACGCCTGCGCAAGGTCGTGCGTCTGACGCGCGACCTCGGCATCAACCTGGCGGGCGTTGAGGTGATCCTGCGCCTGACCGATGAGATACATGCCCTGCGGCGCGAGCTGGCAGTGGCGACGAAGGAGGAAAAATGACCGTGCGCTACCGTTACGTCTCTTACGGCGTCGGTCCCAGTATTCTCGAGCAGATGCAGCAGGTGCATCAGCTCATGCACCAGATGATGATGCGCGCCGCGCCCGCCAGCGGCGGCGCCTGGCAGCCGCCGACCGACGTCGTTCAAACCGACGACGCCATGGTTGTGCAGGTGGAGCTTGCCGGTGTGAAGGAAGAAGATATCGACATCACCCTCTTCGCCGATCACCTGGCGATATCCGGAGTGCGGCATAACCGCATTCCGCCCGGCACGGCGGCCTATCAGCTGGCCGGCATTCTGTACGGCGAGTTCCGGGTGGAGATCCCGGTGACCCGGGCTGTCGAGCGCGAGCGGGTCGACGCGGCGTACGAGGATGGTTTATTGACGGTCGTCCTCCCCATGGTCAGAAGGCAGATTGAGCCAACATCCGTGCGCATCGGGCAAGGCAGCCATATCGTCGCCGGCGAGGCCACACCACAAGGAGATTCACATGGTCACTAGTGTCAACGAGGGCCAGGACATCGGCGAGCCCAAACTCAATATTCCCGATGTCCTGCCCGTCTTGCCCCTGCGCGGCGTGGTCGTCTACCCGTTCCAGGCGCAGGGACTGACCGTCGGCCAGGAGCGCTCGGTGCGCTTGGTCGACGACGCCATGCGGGGCAACCGTCTGATCGCCCTGGCCAGCCAGATCGATCCCAATCAGGAACAGGCCGGACCCGATGGCGTGCGTACCGTGGGCACCGCGGCGCGCATCCTGCAGATGCTGCGCCGGCCGGACGGAGCCTTGCTTGTCGCGGTCCAGGGCCTGGAGCGCATCCGCATCCACGAGTACGTCAGCGAGCAGCCGTATTTGATTGCCCGCGTTGAGGCCTACGAGGAGACGGTTAACAGCAATCTGGAGCTGGAAGGGCTCAAGCACGCCGTGAGCGGCCAGTTCCGGCGGCTGGTCGAGCTGAGCCCCAGCCTGCCCGACGAACTGGCGGCCATCGCCCTGAATATCGACGATCCGCGCCAGTTGGCCTACCTGATCGCCGGCAATACGCCGATGGACCTGGATCTGCGCCAGGAGATCCTGGAGACCAACCCGGTCTCCGCCAAGCTGGAACGCCTCTCGCGCTTCCTCTCGCACGAGATCGAGGTGGCCGAGCTCGGCCAGCGTATCCAGGGGCAGGCGCGCGAGGAGATCGACAAGTCGCAGCGCGAGTACATCTTGCGCGAGCAGTTGCGCGCCATCCAGCGCGAGCTGGGCGAGGAGGACGAACAGCAGGCCGAGATCAGGGAGTTGCGCGAGCAGCTCGAGGCCGCCAACCTGCCGCCCGAGGTGCGCAAGCAGGCTAATCGCGAGCTGGCGCGCCTGGAACGCATACCGTCGGCCTCGCCGGAGCATTCCGTGATTCGCAGCTATCTGGACTGGATTGCCGGCCTTCCCTGGTCGGTCAGCACCGGCGCCGAGATAGACGTGCCGCGCGCGCGCCAGATCCTCGACGAGGATCACTACGACCTGGAGAAGATCAAGGACCGCATCCTGGAATACCTGGCCGTGCGCAAGATGAAGGCCGATCGCGCCCGCGCCCGCCGGGAGGCGACGGCCGCGGACGGCGACGAGTCCCTGCAAAGCGACGTCGAGGTCGAGATCAACCGCGAGCCCATCCTGTGCTTCGTCGGACCTCCCGGCGTCGGCAAGACGAGCCTGGGCCAGAGCA
>Ga0209581_1002318_pt1 | contig 18571 bp, 13 predicted proteins | sample Coa_R2_FD_187160 | JGI IMG/M metagenome (GOLD analysis project Ga0209581, IMG submission 187160) | Surface soil microbial communities from Centralia Pennsylvania, which are recovering from an underground coalmine fire - Coalmine... | ecosystem: Environmental > Terrestrial > Soil > Unclassified ...
CCGGGATCCGGCCGCCGGTCAGAAGCCGTTTCAAACCGCGCTCCCTGACCAGTTTCTTCCGCGCGTCGTAAAAAATCGAACCGACTCCGCGCCGCCGTGCTGCCGGGTCCACGCACATATCCGCTCCGTAGAGCGTTTTGCCAAGCGGATTGTGCGTGCGGAAGCTTCCGGTTCCCGTAATGGCCGACCACTTCGCCGACTCCGCGTAGTCATCCCAGTCAATAATGAGCGAACTGGCGGAGCCGACGATCTTTCCGGATTCGTCAACCGCAACAAGCTGCCCTTCCGGGAATACGGAAAGATGTAGCTCCAGTTCCTCCTGCGTCCACCTGAGCATCTCTGGAAAGACTCTTTCCTGCAGTTCGACTACCGCGGGGATGTCCGCAGCGGTCATCTGGCGAACCACGATGCGTGAAGCTTCTGCGCTGCGCGGGGAATGTTCCGTTCCGGCCCCCTTCTCTTGTCGGTTCACGGCAGCGTCCATTTTGGGTCCGGCCTTTCCCTCAAAACTCTATCAATCTGCCGTAACGGCTGCTCTGGCATCAGCGCGAGCGCCTTTCTCCTTCGTGACAATTCGGACCGTGCTTGCCTGCGGTCCTTTCTCGCCGGCTTCTTCCACGAAACTGACGACGGTTCCCTCTTTCAAACGTGAGAACTGCCCCTTCAGGACACTATTCTTGTGGAAGTAGATTTCCCTACCATCGCTCGAGGTCAAAAACCCATAACCTTCGCGCGGCAGTATTTTTATTACTTCCCCCACATCGAGCGGGTAGTGCATCTTCACGTCGCCGCGCTGCCGGCGAGCGTAATCCTGCAAACGGCGCCCAACGGCCTGGAACGCATCGTTGATTGCCGTGAAGAGGTCCTTGTGCGGAACCTTCAATTCCGTGGTCTTCCGGATTTGATCTTGACCCAGTTGCCGGGCGTGCGCGCTCAAATTCGGCTCGCGCTTTACAACAATGTCGCCTCCCGGAACGATAACCTCAATTCGCAAGTGATACGCGGCGCCCTTCTTGTGATGGCGATGCGGAACCTCGACTGCGACACGGCATCCCATTACGCGCGGGTAAAACACACTCAGCTTGTCCGCCTCGGCACGAATCAAGTTTTCGATGGCAAGCGACGGCTTGATGTTCCGAAAGGTGATTTGCACGGCAGGCTTACCCACTTCCGCTTCCTTGTACGGCGCCGGGGCTGCGGTCTTAACCATAGCTCGCCTCCAACCGAAAACCATGCTCCTACGCAAAGCAAGCCGACGAAGTGAGTGGAGTCACCGCAGCCTGTGACGCACCTCACAAAGACGAAGCGCGAACAAACAGAAAGCAGCTAACGTTGCAAAGAGCTGAATCGCGAGCCGAGCGCCCGTTCCAGGGATCTGTCGTGCCCATAAATGTCCCGGTAAAAATGGATTTCTCCGCTTTCCGTGACCACGGCCGTGCCGTACACGATGAGGAGTGGTACCGGTTCAGAAAGGGCAACACGGAGAGTTTGCTCTCCGTTCATCGCTTCTTGAATCTTCTCCGGCGTCCACTCGGGCAAACCGCTGAGGAGTCTGCAAGCCAACTCGAAGGGACGTTCGACGCGAATGCAGCCGTGGCTGAAATCCCGGCGCGACTTCGCGAAGAGTTCCATCGCCGGCGTTCCATGCAAATAGATGTCAAAGCGATTGGGTGAATCGAACTTTATGAGTCCTAATGAATTATCCGGACCGGGCCTTTGGCGAATGCCAAGCTCTCCAGATTCGAGTTTTTCAATGACCTCGAGACTCGCGGGATCCGCTTCGACCACGTTCCCCGCGCCATCGATGATCTCATAGGAATTCGCCGCCAGATAGGCTGGGTCTTCCTTGAGCTTAGGGATAATTTCCTGGCGCTGAATCCTTAATGGGACGTTCCAATAAGGACGAAATATGATGGAGCGAATGTAGCTAGAGAATACCGGCGTTTGGTGCTCGTAAGCCTTGCCCACGACGACATTCATGGACAAAGCCCAATGGTATTTTTCGGTGATTAAATGGAGGCGGAACTCGGGCACGTTGACGACAATGGGTGGACGTTCAAAAGCATGCGGGGCCCACCTCCATCGCTCGAGCGTCAATTCGAGTTGCTTCACCCGCTGAGAGAGAGGGGTATTCAGCGCCCGGAGTGTTCTGGCATCCAGGACTCCTGTTGCTTCCAGCCCGTGTCTCCGTTGAAACCGCCGGACTCCTTCGGCGAGGCTGTGATCATAGATCGGCGATTTTGGCGCTGCGCCCCCGGCATCCAAGTCACCTACAAGCTGCAGCCGCTGGAACAGGCGCCTCGCGCCGATGTATCGATCTCCCGGTGCAATTTCACTCTTCGAAGAAGGCAATGCCTCCCGGTCGTCGTTGCGAGCCAGTGCGCGGTACCTATCCAGCGCAGCGAGTGTTCGCTTGTAAGCCGGGAACGGTGGCTCAAGTTCCTGCAGCTTCTCGCCAATGCCGCCGCGGGTCGCAAGCAGCGCAAGAAGAAAGTCAGAAGGGTCTTTTCTTCCATCTCCGGCGTCCAACTCGAAGTGAAAGAGCCTCGGACTCACTCGACCCGTGTTCAGGTCCGAAATATATCTCATCGCGGAGACGGTCAACGCCACGTCGAAGTAGATCAGGTCAGGCTCGCTAATTTCTGCGTCCCGCGTAATCCATTCGAGCCACTCAGACCACTGACGCCCGTCGTAATCCTCTGCAGTCAGTCCTTTTTCTTCAGCTCTTTGAAGAACCTGAATCATGGCCCGCGCATTTTCCGAAGGCTTGCGTCCCGGCAACCAAGGCAGCGCATAGTCCGTTGCTTGGTAGAATTCCTGAACCTCACCTTTGAGGTTTTCGAAGGAAGGATGGTGAAGTTCGGGCAGATTCCCCGACAAGAGGATCTTCTGCAGCAATTCCCGCCCACTGCTGGAAAGGACGAATGCGCCTGACCTATGCTGGCTCTCCACCTGTCGGTTCGAAACCAGCAATTCCTTCACACGGAGACCCAGAAAAAATGTAGCTCCCACGAAAACGATGGCTGTAATCAGAGTCACGCCGTAGCTGCGGAGAGCCGCCATTGTGTTCCATTTCTTATGCGGGCTGGACAACCTCCAAGTCACAAGCTCGCGCAAAGGCGTCTCGGTGTCCTGGCAGTCGTTCTGTTCGGCACCCGTCTTTCCCGCAGCCTTTCGCGGCTATTTCTTGACCGACAAAATGCTGCTTAGGCGGCTTGCTTGGCTGCCAACTGTTGCTGTGTGATCGCGCGAAATGCCCGGACGATTTCCTCGTTCGAAACCTCTCCTGGTCCGAAGCCCGCCATTCCCGTTCCGATCAGAACGTCGTCCATGGAGATGATTCCCGCAAGCAATCCTTCATGGGTAATCACAGGAAGCCTTCTTACCCCGCCGCTTTGCATGGCCTGAAGCGCAACGCGAAGGTCGTCCTCCGGGCAACAGTAGAACAGCTTCTGCGAACTGATCACCTCGCCCACCGTGATCTCACCCGCAAGACGGTTGCGCGTGCCCAGAGCAATGCAGATGTCCCGGTCCGTCACGACTCCCACTACCTTGCTGTCCTGGCCAACCACTGGAAGGAACCCACAATTGCCCGTCCACATCAACTCCGCCGCCGAGCCAAGGTTGGTTTCCGGCTGGCAGTAGTACGGAGTTGTCGTCATCAACTCTCTGACTTTCATGACTCCCCCTCCTCTAAGTTTCGGCTGGAACACCCGATCGAATAACCTCTACCGAACACCTTGCATGCAAAGCGACTGCTTCCGAGACGCTACCCAGAACGACTCGGTCGAATCCGCTGCGGCCATGGGAACCGACCACGATGATGTCCGCTCCCCAGCCCTCAGCTTCGTGCAAGATGACCCGAAATGGCCGGTCCTCAAAGCTGGGGACGTCCGTAGTCACTTTGAGTCCAGCTTCCTCAAGAATCCCAGCTCCCCCGGAAACCGCCTTTCTAGCGTCTTCGAGTGAGGCCTGCTCCAGATCCTTGACCTCGACAAAAGCCAAATACGGAGGATTCTGCAAGTAGTGGAACTCCGGCACGGAGATCAGTTTGATTTCGCTCCCGGAAGGCCAAGGCCGGGCGGCAATCGAACGCAGGGCCGCTTTCGAGCAATCCGAGCCGTCCGTTGCCGCAAGAATTTTCATCGGCCGAAAGCCGACCACAGCCCCCTGTCCAGTTCGGATGCGCACGATCTCCACGGAACACGGGGCGTGTCGCAGCACGGACTGGGCCGTGCTGCCGAGAAACAGACGAGTCAGGTCGCTCGCGTCATTGCAGCCGACCATCACCAAATCTGCGCCCCACTCGCGTGCAAATTTGTTGATTCCCCGGCGCGGGCTTCCCAGGCTGATTTCTGCTGAGGCATTCAAGCCCGCTTGTCTCAAGACCTGAACCGCGCCTTCCAGGTTGTGAAGCACCAATTCCTTGGCGCGATCGAACGAAAGGGGCGTGCGGCTGAAAGGATACGGGTCGAGAACGTGCATCACACAGAACGCAGATCCGCTCGGCCAGGGCCGCTGTGCCGCCGCTTGCGCAGCCGGCACTTCGGCGGACATGCCGTTCGACGCGATTAGGACTTTCACATCCACCTCCCGGCGGCTAGGTACACCAACAAGCGCTGATTCCTAATTACGTTTTGATCCTCCCGTGGGCAGTGACGCCGCTCACAACACCTTGTGATGGATGTCATGGGGCGGGCGGCAAATAGGCCTGAACATTGGAAAGAGGTTGAGTGGAAGAAGCCGACGGAATCCTTAAGCCGAAGACCGCTCCCGGAGAGAAGGGGTACGGCAATCGAGATGGCCAAGCAATCCTCCCCCGCCACAGTGGATGCCGTGTTCCATGTGCACGAGATCACAAAGATCTATCGCATGGGGGACGTCACCGTGCCGGCGTTGCGGGGCATCACTCTGGACATCCTGCCCGGGGAGTTTGTAGTAATGCTCGGACCTTCCGGAAGCGGCAAGTCCACCCTGCTCAACATCCTGGGAGGTCTCGACGTTCCCACTAGCGGCGAAGTTTTATACCGCGATCACAACATCACGGCCGGAAGCCGGGAGGATTTAACGCAATTCCGCCGCGAACACGTCGGGTTTGTATTTCAGCTCTACAACCTCATTCCCAGCCTTACGGCGCTGGAAAACACGGCGTTGGTCGCGGAAATTTCCGAATCGCCGCTCGATCCCGCGGAGTGCTTGCGCCTGGTAGGGCTCGGTGACCGGTTGCACCACTTCCCCGCTCAACTCTCCGGTGGCGAGCAGCAGCGAGTGGCGATCGCCCGCGCCGTGGTCAAAAAGCCCGAAGTGCTGCTCTGCGACGAACCTACGGGGGCCCTGGACTTCGCCACCGGCAAGGTGGTCTTGGAAATGCTGGACCGCGTCAACCGCGAATTGAAGACGATCACGGTAGTGATTACGCACAACGCGGCCATAGCCGGCATGGCCGACCGCGTGATCCGTCTGAGTAGCGGAATGATCGTCGAGACCAAACAAAACGTAAGAAGGGCCTCGCCTTCGGAACTAGCGTGGTGAAATGCGTCTCAGTTCGTTAGACCGGAAGCTCGTACGCGACCTGTGGCGCATGCGCGGGCAAGTGGTCACGGTTGCGCTGATTGTCGCCTCGGGAATTGCCACTTACGTGACGATGCGCGGCGCCTATGATTCTGTTTTGCAAGCCCAGCGGGAACACTACGCACGATACCGCTTTGCGGACGTATTCGCGCAATTGAAGCGCGCCCCCAACTCTCTGGTCGCGGAAATCTCCGCCATTCCCGGAGTGGCCGTGGTCCAAACGCGCGTGGTTGTGGAAGTTAATCTGGATATCCCGGGGCTCGAGGAACCCGCGATTGGACGCCTGGTTTCCATCCCGGAGCGCCGCATGCCGATCTTGAATGACCTGTTTCTCCGCCGCGGCCGGTACATCGAGCCTGGACGGCCAGATGAAGTGCTGGTCAACGAAGCCTTCTCCAGCGCCAATCACCTGGACGTCGGCGGCTCCTTTGCGGCCGTCATCAACGGGCGCTGGGAAAGGCTCCATATCGTCGGCATCGCTTTGTCGCCGGAGTATGTGTATGAAATCCGCGGCGTCGAAATTTTTCCGGATAACAAGCGATTTGGCGTGATGTGGATGAGCCGCGAGGTTCTCGGCCCGTTGTTCAACATGGAAGGCGGCTTCAATGACGTTGCCCTGACGTTGGCTCCCGGCGGAAGCCAGGCCGAGGTCATTGAACGACTCGACCGGCTCCTGGAACCCTACGGAGGACTCGGCGCGTATGGCCGCGAAGATCAGCTATCGAACCGGTTCTTGAGCGATGAAATTACGCAGGACCGCATCACCGGACTTTTTGTCCCGACAATATTCCTCGGAATTGCGGCGTTCCTCATCCATGTCGTGTTGTCGCGCCTCGTAAGCACGCAGAGAAACCCCGTCGGCCTTATGAAAGCATTCGGCTATTCGGACCTCGCCGTCGGGCTCCATTATCTGAAATTTGCCCTTGTCGCGGTCATGTTGGGGACAGCGGCCGGCTCGCCGCTCGGGATTTGGCTTGGTAGAGGCCTGGCGCGAATGTATCAGAATTTTTTCAGATTTCCGGAGTTGAACTTTATCGCCGGACCCAAGCTGATCCTCTGGGGGATTGGAATCAGCGCCGCAGCGGCATGCCTCGGCGCTCTGTCTTCTTTGCGCCAAGTAATTACCCTGCCTCCCGCGGAGGCCATGCGTCCCGAGTCTCCGCCAAAATTCCGGCAGGGACTTTCGGAACGGCTCGGCCTGACGCGCCTCGTATCCATCTCCCTGCGGATGATTCTGCGCAACCTCGAGCGCAGACCCTGGAAAGCCGTCCTCACTGTTCTCGGATTGTCCTTCTCCGTGGCCATACTAATCATCGGGTTCTACTTCTTCGATGCCATTGATTATCTTGTCCAAGTCCAGTTTCGAACGGCTCAACGCGATGACGTTACGATTTCGTTCGTGGAGCCCCAAGGCGAGCAGGCTCGTTACGATACTCGCCATTTAACGGGCGTTCTTCATTCCGAGTACTTTCGCGCGGTTCCGGCGAGGATCCGCTTCGGGCACCGCATGAAGAGGGTTGGAATCCTTGGACTTGCACCGGATGCAGACCTGCGCAGGGTTGTCGGGGCTAACTTCGACGTGGCAAACATTCCGCCGAATGGCTTGCTCCTCACCAAGGCTCTCGCCGATGTACTTGGAGCGCGGCCGGGCGATACGGTCACGGTGGAAGTGCTGGAAGGCAAGCGGCCCGTGCGGCAGGTGGCTGTCAACGGAACCGTGGACGAAATGATCGGACTCTCCGCGTACATGGATCTTTCCGCTCTGAACCGCATGACGCGCGAAGGCCCCTCTATCTCCGGCGCCTTTGTGTCTGTCGATTCCGGAAAATTGCCGGCGCTCTATTCACAATTGAAGCGGACCCCGGCCGTCGCCGGGGTCTCCGTACGCGAAGCCATGCTCGACAGCTTTTACCGAACCATCGCGGAGAGCCTGCGCATTTCGACGACGGCTCTCAACTTGTTCGCCAGCCTCATTGCCATCGGCATGGTTTACAACAGCGCGCGCGTCGCGTTGTCGGAGCGGGGGCATGAGCTCGCCTCCTTGCGCGTCCTCGGCTTCACTCAGCGCGAAATCAGCGTCATGCTTTTGGGCGAACAGGCGCTCCTCGCGCTTGCCTCCATTCCCCTCGGATTCCTGATGGGCTACGGCTTCTGTGCCATTCTCACGATGGCGATGCAGACGGAACTGTACCGCATGCCCCTTGTTGTGAACGCGAAGACCTATGCGCTTTCGGTCCTGATTGTTGGGCTCGCTTCTCTGGGAACGGGAATGCTGCTTTACCGCCGCTTGAGCCGATTGGATTTGGTCGCTGTGCTGAAGGCGAGAGAATGACGTGATACAAAAGCGATTCCGGCGAAGAATGTTGATTGGCACGATCGTATGCGCTGTCGGCGTGCTTGCGTGGGTGCTTCTCCGGCCGACTCCCGTTCTCGTGGAAGTGGCGACATCAACGCGCGGCCCCATGCAAGTGACCGTGGATGAAGACGGCGAAACGCGAGCGCACGATCGCTTCGTCGTCGCCGCGCCGATTCCCGGAAGATTGCTTCGGGTTGATCTCGAAGAAGGCGACGTGGTCCGGGAAAACCAGATTGTGGCTCAAATCGAACCGCTCCCCCTGAGTCAGCAGCAGCGCGAAGAGGTCTTCGCTCGCATCGAAGCCGCCGAGGCTGCCAAACGGCAGGCTGACGCACGGATGGCGCATGCTCAGGAGGATTATGCGCAAGCCCGCCGCGATCGGGAGCGCGCGGAACAGCTTGGACGGGAGAAAATCATTTCCTCGCAGGCCCTGGAGCAAGCGCGGAATGCCGAGATCACCGGCGCTCAGGAGCTGGAAGCCGCGAAATTCTTCGCTCTCTCGGCCGCCTCGGAAGTAAAAGTTGCGCGCGCCGGCCTCGTCGGCATCGAAGGCAAACTTGGCGAACGCAAGATCATCTCACTCCGTTCACCCGTCGCGGGAAGCGTCCTGAGAATCGTGGAAAAGAGCGAACGTGTCCTGACCGCAGGAGCGCCCGTGATTGTTCTCGGGGACCCCGAGAAAATAGAAATCGTAACCGACGTGCTGACGACCGACGCCGTGAATATCAAGCCCGGCGCTCCCGCGTTTCTGGAAGCATGGGGCGGCGACCACCCATTGAAAGCACGCGTGCGTCTCGTCGAACCCGCGGGTTTCACGAAAATCTCCGCACTGGGCGTCGAAGAAAAGCGTGTCAACGTGATTGCCGATTTCGTGGATCCTCCGGATAGGCTGGGAGACGGCTATCGAGTGGAGACACGTATTGTGACCTGGGAAGCTCCGGACGTTTTGAAAATTCCCGGGAGTGCCACGTTTCGTCAGGGAGACAACTGGAGCGTTTTCGTCGTGGAAGACGGGCGAGCTCGCCTGCGCGTAATCCAGGTGGGCCACAGAAACCAGGTGGAAGCGGAAATCTTAGCGGGAATCGGACCGAGCGAAATTGTCGTTCTGCACCCCTCGAACCAACTTCGGGACGGCGTTCGTGTTCGGATGCGTTGAGGCGCGGGAATGCTCAATCCCTGCGGCGCCCCGCCCGTCAGCAGGAATCTGAAACTCAGCGACTAGAGGCAAATGGTCGGAAGCCACCACAGCCTTGCGGCTGCGGTGCAGCGAAAGCGAATTCAACTTGAGCTGCTTGTCGAAGTAGATGTGATCCAGGTGCAGCAAGGGCAGGAAACCCGGGTATGTTTTCGTTCGGCCCAAATGAGATCGGAGGTCGCCGCTCTTGAAATGGGCCTGAAGCATCCGCGACGCCAGCCCTTTGGTCCACTCGTTGAAATCGCCGAGGATGATCTTCGCCCCATGCAGATGGTGGTGAGTCATGACCTCGCGTTCAAAGAGCTTGCGTGCTTGCTTCCGGCGCTCGAAATAGGACGTTCCAAGGTGCACGTTGAACACATGCAACAAAGACCCATGGTGCAGGCGCACGTCGGCGCGCAGGCAGCCGCGCCGTTCACGTCCCTGGACGGAGATATCGAAGTTTTGAGCATGGTGAATCGGAAGACGCGAGAGCACAAGATTCCCGTAAGCTCCTCCTTTGTGCTTCCGGTTTTCGCCGAGTTCCGCGTGATAGCCCAGTTCCTCCGCAATGTACTGCGCCTGATGCTCTTCGCGCCGCTTTCCTTCCAGACACACAACTTCCTGGAGCGCGACGATGTCCGCATCAATTTCGCTCAACACCTCCGCCACGCGGTCCGGACGAACGCGTCCATCCATGCCGCGGCATTTGTGAACGTTGTAGGTAGCCACGCGCAAGCCCACGGTTCCTGCTGTCTTGACTGGTTGTGAATTCATTCTATTTTGGCTGTGAAACCGACACCACCCGCACTAATCATTGGATGCACCCAACAGCTAATTCGTTGGAAGCGCATTTGTTCGGAACCCATTGAAGGCAAGACAGCTACTTTCGGTCCGACGAACGAAGCCGCAGGGCCTTAATCACCAAAGTGATTGCGGCCCATCCGCAGAGTATGGCGAACGCCGCGCTGACCGCGACCGGCAGCAGAATCGCCACTGCGGTTGCGGCAAGGAACACCAGAGCCATGACAATCATGATCGGCGCTTCCGCAGGTCCCAGCAGCCGCGGGCTGGTTATGGCCGCCCGCACCGTGCTGCCAATCGTAAAGACTCCGCTGGCGGCCCGGCCTGCGCTTCCTCGCGCCGACCCGCGTGGACGTTCGTGCCGGCCCCTTCGCTCAATCGGCCTCACTTTTGCGGCCTCTGTCAAAACGATTTCCGTCGAATGTTCGAGGTCCTCGAGATACATCTCCTCCATCGCCTCAGCAAACCGTTCATCCTCGACCACCACATCCAGCTCGTAGTTGGCCATCCAGCTCGCCAGGTTGAGATTGGTCGATCCCACGCGCGACCAGCGTCCGTCCGCGACGGAAGTTTTCGCGTGGAGCATCGAGCCGTTCCACTCAAAAATCCGAACACCGGCTTCCAGGAGCGTCCGGTATCCCACGCGTGACATTGCGCGAACGACGGGGATGTCGCTGGTTCTCGGCACTAGGAGCCGCACGTCCACGCCGTCAAACGCCGCAGCGCGCAGCGATTGCACGTACGAAGGCGTGCCCAGAAAGTAGGCGTCCGTGAGCCAGATCGATTTTCGCGCGATTGCGGCCACGAGCTGGTCAAGGCGGTACAAGCCCGCCATGCTCGGCTCTCCTGCCACGATGCGCAGTGCCACGTCGCCCGCCGGGTTCGAAGGCGTTGCACCTGACTCCAGGTCCCGCGCGGGACTGCGCGTCGCCAACAAATTCCATACCTGAAGGAACGCGCGGTCCAACTCGGCAACCGCGGGCCCTTCGATTCGAACGCCAGTGTCTCGCCATGGCTCGCGGCCGCGCGCGGGGTTCCCTACCCAATGCTTCCCTACGCACAAGCCTGAAACAAAACCGACGCACCCATCCACGGTAATCACCTTCCGGTGATCGCGGCGCAATGCTTCGAGCGGGTCGTCCAGACGCGGCGGATTAAAGCATCTCACCTCAACGCCCGCCTTTCGCAACTTCCGCCAAAACAGAAACGAAGCTGTACCCCGCGCTCCAAACCAGTCGTAAATCAGCCGGACTTTTACGCCCTGCTGTGCTTTAGCCGCCAACGCTTTGGCGAATTCATAGCCGGTGTCATCTGCTTGAAGCATGTACGTTTCGAAATGAATCATGCTTCGCGCGGAATGAATCGCTTCGAGCCACGCCGGATAATTTTCCGTCGCATTTTTGAGAATGCGTACATAGTTGCCGGCAATCAGCGGAGCGCCAGCAGCCCTCGAAAAAGCCTGTTCCGCCAACGCACGGAGCATAGCCGTTGTCTCGCGCAAGGGAGCCGGAATGGACGGCGCAGTGGACAAAACTTCTCTCACATGTACTCACTTCGTTTGCCGGAAACGTAAACCGCCCTGCTGATGCCGGTCAAGAGCACAGTTTGTGCCGGCACAATCCGGCCTGATGCCGGTCCGCTGTTTCGCGACAATCTCCCAATCCGGCAACCTTTTGTTTTTCACGCCGGCAGATTCCACAGGTTTCACGCCATCACTTGTCCGTTGCTTTTTCCTTCGGAAAGAAAACCCACATTTGCGCGAAATCTGCGGCCAAAATTCACGGAGCACCTCGAATCCGACGTCTTGCAACGCAGAATAACCCACGCGCGTCGCAGCGGGACCGACGTCCCGCTGGTTTCCGGGGTGATACGAACGAACAACTTGAACTTATCCTTCAGTTCCAAGGAACACAACAGTGTGCCGGGTCTATACCGCGGAGAGTGCACAACCTTGAGTTCCAATCCGCGTGCGACACTCCAATCGTCTTTTTCCACGGTCCGGCGTAGACCTCCGGCCTGACCATCGGCTCTGGCTTTATGCATGGAACAGTTTTATTCCTTGCCGCTTGCTCCTCATAGACTATTTTTTGAGTCCGGCGCACAACCCGAAGCCTGTCCGAACCTGCTCTCCTTGCGTGACGCCTTGCCCCAGGCACCGTGACCGTCGTCACAGCCTTGCTCTGTAGAAACTCATAGAAGTGTTCTTGTGGCGATGGCTTCCCAGACATCAGCACGAATTGGCCTCGACGTTGGCAGCACAAGCGTCAAGCTCGCCTGCCTCTGGCAATCCGACGCAAGCGACCGGCTGCCTTCCGTCGCAACCGACTCTCCCGCATTTCGCGCTACATCGCTGGTGCAAGGGCCAGACGACGGGCCAACCGGCGTCATCGTTTCCGAGTACCGGCGCGCTCTGGGGAATCCATTTCAGGCGGCTTTCGATCTGCTCTGCGAATTCAAACAGTTGCTTCCCGCGGCTTGCAAACCGGTGATTCGAGTCACGGGTTCCGGTGCCCGGCGCGTTGCCGAAAAACTGTCCGTACCTCTCGAGAATGAGTTCAAAGCGATTGCACGCGGCGTTGCCCTGCTGCACCCGGAGATCTCAACCGTCTTCGAACTCGGAGGCGAGAACTCGAAGTATCTGCTGCTCGACTGTTCAGCGAGCGCCACAAACAACGGAAACCGCTCCTATGCCGGCATTCGCGACTATTCGATGAGCAACCAGTGCGCCGCTGGAACCGGATCCTTCCTCGATCAGCAGGCTTCCCGATTGCAGTATCGCGTGGAAGAAATCGGCGAAATCGTTTGCGGAACGCACACTGCTGCGCGCATCGCCGGACGCTGCTCTGTGTTCGCCAAGTCGGACATGATCCATGCCCAGCAAAAGGGCTATTCGACGGCGGAAGTCCTCAAAGGCTTGTGCGAAGCGGTCGCGCGAAATTTCAAGAGCAACATCGTCAAGGGCCGGAAGGTGGTTCCAAAAGTTGTCTTGATTGGCGGCGTGTCCCAAAACGCCGGCGTCCGCCAGGCATTGCAGGAAGCTTTTCATCTTGCGCCCGAAGACTTGATCGTTCCGGAGCTTTACGCATGGCTTGCCGCGATTGGCGCAGCGTCATTGGCGGAGTCAGACTCGCGAAGCTCCCTAAGTACCGATGGCCACGCCTCCCGTTCGGTCAGTCACGCATCGAAAGCCGAGCCGCCGCTATCCGTTTGTGAACCTCTCTCGCTCTCTAATGTGCTCCTGCTTCGCGACCATCCCAATGCTTCGAGGACAGAACCCCTGCCTGAATCCTCCCACGACGCAATCCGCGCGTACCTCGGAATTGATATCGGCTCCGTAAGCACCAATCTCGCGCTTCTCGACGATTCCGGACGGCTTCTCCACGGCATATACCTTCGCACGGTCGGGCGTCCGATTGAGATGGTTGACCAGGGCCTCCGGGAAATCGAAACCCTCTTTGGCTCACGCGTGCGGGTTTGCGGTGTCGGCACAACGGGATCGGGCCGTGAACTCATCGGCGAGTTGGTCGGAGCGGACACCATCAACGATGAAATCACCGCGCACAAGACGGGCGCGCTCTATGTACATGACCGCATCGTTCGTCAACTGAGCTCTTCCGGGGAAGACACGCCATGCGTGGACACCATCTTCGAAATCGGAGGCCAGGACGCCAAATACATCTCCATTGACCGCGGCGTCGTCGTGGACTTCGCGATGAATGAAGCCTGCGCGGCCGGCACCGGCTCCTTCCTCGAAGAGCAGGCGGAACGGCTCGGTGTCTCTATCAAGGACGAATTCGCCCGGCTTGCCATGTCCTCGGCTTCTCCGGCGCGCCTCGGCGAGCGTTGCACGGTGTTCATGGAGCGCGATGTAAACAGCGCCATGCAGCGCGGGGCGTCCATTCCGGACCTTGCCGCGGGGCTGGCGTACTCCGTGGCACTCAATTACCTCAATCGTGTGGTGCGCGGCCGTAAGGTCGGAAATGTCATCTACTTCCAGGGCGGAACAGCCTATAACGACGCCGTTGCCGCCGCCTTCTCGCAGATCCTGGGTAAGCGCATCATTGTGCCACCTCACAACGGCATTATCGGCGCAATCGGAATGGCGTTGATCGCTCAGGAAATCACAGGCGCGCGCCTTCAAAACCCAAGAATCCACGAATCAAGCGGCTGCGCGGACAGCCTGACCTTGGCGGATGATTCCCAGACCGAACCCGTCAGCACGTTTCGCGGCTTCAATCTCAAAAAAACGAAGTTCACCTCCCGCGAGTTTGTCTGCAAGGCCTGCTCCAACTACTGCGATATGAAGGAAATCACCATCGAAGGCCAAAGGACCTATTGGGGCGATAAGTGTTCGGACAAATTCAGGAAGCACATTCGCACCGGCCGCAAGCCTATCATCCCGGACCTGCTTGCATTTCGCGATCAGGTTCTTCTGGACGGCTATTCGGATGCTGAACCGCCGTCCTCCCTCCCAACGTCCCAGCGCCGTGTCGGCATTCCTCAGGCGATGTTCTTTTACGATCGCTTCCCTTTCTGGCAGACCTATCTCCGCGAGCTCGGCTTTTCCGTTGTGCTCTCCGCGCCCACGGATCGCTACATCGCCTCGCAGGGCGCCGAACTGAGCGTTGCCGAACCCTGCTTCCCCGTTCAAATCGCGCATGGCCACGTTCACGCCCTGCTTACGGGAACCGCCGAGCGGCCTCCAGTGGACTACGTCCTGCTGCCAAACGTGATGGACATGGAGGCTCCCGAATCTTCGATTGGCTCGCAACTTTGCCCGTGGAATCAGACGCTCCCGTTTGTGATCCGCGCCGCACCCTCGATCGAACAGCATTGGGAGAAAATTCTCGCGCCGAATGTTTACTTCCGTCTTGGAAAAGAGCGCGTGAAGCGGCAGCTTGCCGACTACTTCATGCCTTTCGGCGCCACTCGCGCCGCAAGTGACGCAGCGGTGGACCGCGCATATCTCGGCCAGGAATCTTTCTCCCAACGCCTGGAGCGGGCAGGCAGCGAAGCTCTCGAGCTTCTCGAAAAAACTGGTGAACCTGCAATTCTTCTCGTCGGCCGGCCCTATAACATCTACGACCGCTCCGGCAATTGCGACGTGCCGCGGAAGCTGCGCGACCTTTACGGCGTGAACGTATTGCCTCTCGACTTTTTGCCTTTGGATAAAACAGGAATCGAGGAATTCCACTCCAACATGTATTGGAATTCAGGGCGCCGGATCCTTTCAGCCGCACGCTTCGCTCGCAGCAACCCGAACCTCCACATCATTTACATTACAAATTTCAAATGCGGCCCGGACTCCTTCATAAAACACTTTCTGCGCGAAGTTGCTCCCTCGCCGTTCCTCATCCTGCAGTTCGACGGCCACGGCAATGACGCCGGCTACCTCACTCGCTGCGAAGCCTATCTCGACAGCAAAGGGATGTTTCGATGCTCTTCACACGCCAGACCCCGCGTCGCCTAGAGCCCCCTTCCTTATTGGTCGGGAAGAAGCTCTGGCTGCCTCGTCTGCAGATTGGCAGCAGCCGCCTGTTTGCCGCGGTCTTTCGCTCGATTGGCGTGGATGCGGAGGTCTTTCCTCCTTCCGATGAGCGCACTCTCGCCCTGGGGGCCCAGCACAGTTGCGGAGACGAATGTTATCCTCTGAAAATCACGCTCGGCGATTGTCTGAAGATTCTGGACCAACCCAGCGCTAACCCAAATCACGTAGCCTTCCTCATGGCAACGGGACACGGCCCTTGCCGCTTCGGACAGTACGCTTCGCACTTTCACTCCATTTTCAACTCTCTGGGCTACCCGAATATCCCCGTCATTTCTCCTTCTTTCGAAAATGGTTATGCGGATTACGGCGAGTCTTCGACCTTGTTTGTCCGCAGCGCCTGGCGCGCTATCGTCTCCGCCGACATTCTTCTCAAGCTGCTTCTTCGCGCCCGTCCTTATGAGTTGGTTCGCGGAAGCGCGGATGCGTTATACGAAGAAGCGCTCGAAATGCTCTCCCGCGTCTTTGAGGTGCGCTACCCAGGCTACGGCCATCAAATGAGCGCCATTCAAGGCGCGTTACTCCGCATCCGGAACTCCTTCCGCGCTTTGCCGCTCGAACCCCTGCGCGACCGTCCCCTCATTGGCGTTGTTGGCGAGATCTTCTGCCGCTTGAACACGTTCAGCAACGAAGAACTCGTCCGCCGTCTCGAAGCTGCCGGCGCAGAGGTCTGGATGAACGACGTTTCCGAGTGGGTCTGGTACTCAAACGACGAACAGGCGAGAGAATTCGCGCGCAACGGGCAAAAGTACTCGCTCTCTGCCATGCGCGCAAGAATCCGGAATCTGTTCCAGAAGAAGGACGAGCACGCGCTGGCTTCCCTCTTTCACGAAGATTTCCTTGGCCGAGAAGAGCCAAAGGACATTCGTGAAGTCCTGGATTATGCGGAGCCCTATCTTCCGCGGGAAGGCGCGTCCGGTGAGATGGTGCTTAACGTCGGAAAGGCCATCTATTTCGCCTATAAAGGACTGGACGGCGTAGTGGACATCAGTCCGTTTACTTGCATGAACGGCATCATTTGCGAAGCGATCTACCCGCGAGTCAGCCGTGACCACGAGTGCATCCCTATTCGCAATTTTTACTTCGACGGCACACAGTCAGATCTCGAGCGCGACATTGGCATCTACCTGGAGCTCGCGCGCAACTATCGCCGGCGCAGACTCTCCAGTCAGCGTGCTGCGTGGGCAGAACGACTCCCGCATGCCCGTTACCATGACCTGTAATTTTCGCCGCTACTAGGTGCAATAGCTTTTCTAGCGAGGCGTGGCCAAGAGCCTCACGAGGCGCGCCGCAGAAACGAAAGCAATTTGTGCGCGTCGGGAGATGCACGTAGCTTCCGCACGACTTCAGCCTCGATTTGGCGGGTGCGCTCCCGCGTGACGCCAATCGCACGGCCCACTTCTTCAAGCGTGCGCGGTTCTCCGTCCTCGAGTCCGAAACGCATCCGTATCACTTTCTCCTCGCGCGGCGTGAGCATTTTCAATAGGGAGTGCGTTTGATGTCTCAGGTCTTTCTCCATTGCCGCGTGAGAGGGTGACACGCCGGCCTTGTCCTCGATGAAGTCACCCAGATGCGACTCCTCATCCACACCCACCGGTGTTTCGAGCGAAATGGGCTCCTGCATGATCTTCTTCAGCTCGCGTACCTTGTTCGCGGTCATTCCCATCCGTATGGCTGCCTCTTCACACGAAGGCTCCCGTCCCAGTTCTCCCAGGAGTTTCCGGTTCGCGCGGACCAATTGGTTGATCGCTTCATTCATGTGTACCGGAATCCGGATCGTGCGGGAGTGGTCGGAAATCGCCCGGGTAATGGCTTGGCGAATCCACCACGTCGCGTAGGTCGAAAACTTGAATCCGCGGCGCCACTCAAATTTATCGACCGCTCTCATCAAGCCGATGTTCCCTTCCTGGATCAGATCGAGGAGTGGCAGACCACGGTTCAAGTAGCGCTTCGCTATAGACACAACAAGCCGCAAGTTCGCCTCGATCAGTTCCTTCTTTGCTTGCTCCCTAACTGCCTCCCCTCTCCGGATGAGCGCCAGGGTGCGTTTCAATTCGGAAGTGCTGATTCCGTTGAGCCCATCCGCACCTTTAAGCGCCTTCAGGTCCGGACGTGAAATTTGGCATCCTTTCTGCCTGACCCTGAGAAGCTGTTCGGCACCGAGCCGCGCGGAATCCTTCAGATGCTTCTTCATTTGAGGTGTGAAAGGCAGGAGTCTGATCAAATTTGAAATTTCGATGCGCGTCCGTGCGAGTCGGCGCTTCGCGCCCGACCTACGGCCGGATTTTGACCTGGAAGCGCCCTTAAGCGCTTTCTCCTGTCTCTTGGCTAGGGCGTAGAGTCTCGCTATCTGATCAATAGTTGAAAACAGCCGTTTCGCTTCTCTCTTTTCCTCACACGGATCCTCGCCCGTAAGTTGGATGACCTCCCCAAGCCAGCGCGTTCCTCCGCGAACAGCTTCTCCCATGACGATGAGTTCACGTATTGCAATGGGCGAACGCGAAACTGCCTTGGAGACGAGTCTCTCCCCTTGCTCAATGCGCTTGGCAAGAGCTACCTCGCCCTCACGAGTCAACAGCCGGACAACGCCCATCTCGCGCAGATAAGTACGCACAGGGTCGCGCGTTTCCTCGATCCCAGGCGCAAGATCAGTCCCGTCCGCGGCCTCATCCATCACGATGGGCTCCAGGACGTGCCTCTCGTGGGCGGGCGCTTCCGAAAGTCAGACGTGAATTCAATTTCAGGCACCGCGCATACTCCCTTGGCTCAAATCAAAGAGCCCTGCAAAATTCCGCTTTTTGACGGGTCGGACGCAGCAGCCAGACAACTGACGACGTATCTATATGAGGACAAAGAGGATAACCAATCGGTCGGACGAGGCCTGCTGCCAAGACCTAGTTCATTCGATGCATGAACCCCGCATTATGTTGCTAAACACAACCGACGAAAGCCACCTCTGCAGGCACTCGGAATAAGAACACGCTGGGCACACTTTGGAGTTGTCCCCATTTTTGAGACAAACGGTTAAGACTCAAAATTCCGCGAATGGGGTGAAAATCCCATCGAATGGAGGGTTGAGTCATGGGTTTGTCTCGACGGCAGTTCACACGGGAGTTCAAGC
>Ga0209581_1002320_pt1 | contig 18549 bp, 14 predicted proteins | sample Coa_R2_FD_187160 | JGI IMG/M metagenome (GOLD analysis project Ga0209581, IMG submission 187160) | Surface soil microbial communities from Centralia Pennsylvania, which are recovering from an underground coalmine fire - Coalmine... | ecosystem: Environmental > Terrestrial > Soil > Unclassified ...
CGGCCTTGCCCGCAAAGGCATTCAATCCGTCTGCGTCAAGGATAATCGGCAATGGGCTCTCGCGCACCGCGCCGCGAACGAACTCCTGAGTTTCAGCCTCCGTTCCGAGTCCCGGCCCGATGGCCACAACGCTCTTCCCTTGCCCAATGTGTGCAAGCCTTCCGTCCAGCAAGTTCTTCCGGGCAATCGATCCGGACGCGGTCGAAGCCAGCGGCTCGGTCATATACTCCGGCGCTCCGGATGCAACAGACTCCAGAACTGCGTCCGGCGTAGCAATCGTCGTTAGTCCCGCGCCCGAGCGCAAACAACCGAGCCCGCTCAGGATCGCCGCTCCAGACTTCCCCACCGATCCTGCAATCAACAACGCGTGGCCATACGTTCCTTTGTGCGAGTCCGCTGCCCTCACGAAGGGTATGGCCGCGAACTCTTCAGGCCCCGTAATCCGCAGATTCTCCTTGCCCATTTGCTCGACGAGGGCCTGCGGCGAACCAATCTGCCGCACCAGCAGCCTTCCGCAACGGGCGGCATCCGGAGAAACAAGCTGCCCTACCTTCGGAGCCGTGAACGTCACGGTTACATGCGCATGCAAGACGGGGCCTTCCGCCGCCGGACCATCTGAAGGAAGCCCGGAAGGAGTGTCCACCGCGAGAATCAAGGCGGGCGAAGCGGCTTTCGCATTCCGTGAAAGGCGATTAACATCCTCAATGGCCTGCGCGATCAATCCCTCTGCCGGCCCGCGCAATCCCGTTCCCAGCATCGCATCAATGAGTACGCCGCAGGCCGCGACCTCCGGCCAAATGGCGTTCCAGGCCGCTTCGTCGGAAATGATCGCGGTATTTCCGCCCGCCTCGCACCACCGGCGGTAATTTTCCGCGGCATCCCCGCGCAACCCGAGTGGATCGGCAAAGAGATACGCCTTAACGTGCTGCACGCCACTCTGCAGCAGGTGCCGCGCCGCAACAAATCCGTCGCCGCCGTTGTTTCCCTTGCCGCAAAGGACGCAGATGGCTCGCTGGTTGCGATTTGCTCTCAGGCAGGCGGAACGCGCCTCCGCTGCCACGCTTGCTCCGGCCGCCTCCATCAATTGCTGGCTGGGAACGCCGAACCGCTCCGTAGTCAGACGGTCCACCTCACGCATTTCCGCCGCAGTCAAAGCTTTCATGGATGGATCCGGAAGCGGCGCTCAGAGCATCCAGCCGCCGCTGACGTTCATGATCTGGCCCGTAATATACTCCGCCTCCTCCGAGGCAAAAAACGCCACTGCCGCCGCTACGTCGTCCACCGTGGGCGGCCTCCCTATGGGGAAGCGCGCGTCGCGCAGCCGCCGCGCTTCGTCAAGACTCAATGCTTTCTCATCGATGCTGGAGGGATTCACCACGTTGACTGTAATTCCGTTCTTCGCCTCTTCCAAAGCCAGCGAGCGCGAGAGCGCTACAACCGCTGCCTTCGCCGCCGCGTACGCGGAAATCTTTGCCTGTCCGAAAGCGCGCTCCGCTCCAACCGCGCCGAGATTGATGATCCTTCCCCATCTCCCGCGCCGCATCGCCGGAAGCGCAGCCCTGCTCACATAAACCACACTCATCAGGTTGGAGGCGAAGATGCTCTGCCAGTCCTCCAGCGAACCCTCCGCAAGCGTGCCCCAGCGAAAGTCACCGACGTTATTGACAAGCACGTCCAGTCGGCCGTATCGATCCAGCACGGTCTTGACAAGCTGTTCCGCTCGCGCCGGGTTGGTTATATCCGATTCGATGGCCACACAATCGGCGCCGCTTGCCTGCAAAAGCCGCAGCGTGTTGTGAGCTTCCGCCTTGTTGGACCGGTAACCAACCGCAATCCGCGCGCCCTCTTTTGCAAGACGCAGCGAAATTCCGCGTCCGATTCCGCGCGTCCCTCCAGTCACCAGCGCTACACGGTTTCGCAATCCCATTCCCACCCTCTCTGCCAGCCGCCCAGTATAGCCCAGCCTTTCGGCTGCCACTAATGCAGCCGCGCCACGATCACGGTCATGTCGTCCGCCTGCTCCGGCGTCCCTGCCCATTCTTCCGCTGCTTGCATTAACCCGTTCGCCACTGCTCTCGCGTTTTCTTGCTGCAGGCTGATCGCCGCCGCCTTCAACCTATGGATTCCAAACTCCTCTCCATACACGTTTTCCGGCTCAACAAGTCCGTCGCTGTATCCGACCAGCAACGCCCCTCGAGGCAACTCCACACAGCCTTGCTCGTACGGATATTCCTCCACGACTCCCAGCACCATTCCGCCTTCTTCGAGATGCATCGCCGTTCCGTTGCAAATACAGAACGACGGCAAGTGGCCTGCATTCGTGTACCGCAGCATGCGCGTCGAGCAATCGTACACGGCGATGAAGAACGTGGCGAACCGATCGTCGCCGGTGTTGTAGAAAAGGTGCTTATTGAGCCGCGCCACCAGTTCCGCCGTGCTCAATTCCTTGCTCTCTTGCGTCAGCAACTGGCTACGCAGCGCGGCCTGCAAGCTCGCCATCAGCAGCGCCGCGCTGATTCCTTTGCCGGAGATGTCCGCAATGGCGATCGCCAGTTGTGTTGAACTCAATTGGATGAAATCGTAGTAGTCTCCGCTGACGGTTCGCGCGGCCTTGCAGATTGCTTCTATCTCCACGCCTGGAACCGAAGGCAGTTCCCGCGGGAAAAGCTGGTTCTGCACTTCGCGGGCGATGGAGATTTCGTTCTCCAGGCGTTGCCGCTGCTTTTGCTCCTGAATCAGGTTGTTAATGGATTCCGTCATCAGGTTGAATGATTCCCCAAGCACGCCTAACTGATCGCGGCTCGCAATCTTCACGCGATGGCTCAAGTCCCCCTGCTGAACGTACTGCGTCGCGTTGTAGAGGTCATCCACCGCCCGGGTGATCCGGCGCGTCATCACGATGCCCGTGATCAGCGCCGCCGCTTCGATCACCAGCAGCACCCCCGCAACGACGAAAAACCACAGAAAATTCAGGTAGCTCAGCTCCCCAACGGAAGAAAACATGCGTGAATTGAGCTGCGATGGCCTGGCGCTGAACGAACCCACCACGGGATTCGGCGCCAACACGTTTCCGTCGGATGAAACCCGCACCGCGTCAAAACGCGAAAATCCTGTCACTTCCTGGTCCAGCCAGTTCGCAGCCGGCGGAAGAGCGCGGCCTTTCGCCCGGATTTCCCGAATCGCCAGATACTCCCTGTTCCCCACCCGAAAGGAAATGCCCTTCTGTTCGGCCGTGTCATGAGGTTCCACCAGGTCAATCAGCACCTGCCCCAGGTCTGGAGCGAGCGTATTCAAAAAGTCCGGCGTGACCGGAACTTGCAGTTCCACGAATCTCTCTCCGCGCGTCGTCTGCACGGTCCGAATTGCCGCAAGCACCAGCGAACTTCCTTGTTGAAGCAGGCCGGAAAATTCCTTCTTGCCTCGCGCCACCTGGCGGAACAGTCTTCCGTCGTCCGTAAAATTGATTTGAAGTCCCGGCAGCCGCGCGTCATACACTTCGTGCTGCTGCGCCATAATGAGGTGTTCCGCCGACTCCGGAGTGATGTTCGTTTGCGCCACGGTCAGGGCGGAGACAATCTGCGCGGCTCCGTCGTCCAACATCTGCACCCGCTTTTGCATGTCTTCATAAAGTAGGTAGCCGCCGAGCTGGCTGTACAGCAGCATTCCCGCCTGCACGGCCAGCAAAATGACCAGCAACACGGGAACCAGCGCAATGAACAGGTACGCGACGATCAGCCGGTTCCGCAAACTCCACAACAGCCGGTTTCTCCACCAGCTCAGAAAGCGCACCAGCAGGTAGCCCGCACCCAGAATCCCAAGAAACTTTATGAGTCCGTAAAGCCCGCCCGGCCGCCCGAAGAGGTACGCCGCGACTGCAGCCGACACCAAAAGCATTGCGAAAAGGTCGGGCCGGGAGAGGCGCTGCCACAGGAGCCGTAGTTTCGTCTCAAGTGCTGTCATGAAACAGAAACGCGCAGATATGCTACTTTACCCGAAGCCCTCGCGTGTGACGAGGACTCCGTTCCTATTGCACTTCTTTGGGCGCGGTTTGCCTTCTTCCGGCAGGCTGCGAAGCTCAGGTCTTTTCCGGATTCCTTACCCGGCTGTGCTTCACGCTGTAGGTGAAGTAAATGACCAGCCCGATGATCAGCCAGATGACCAGACGCAGCCACGTCAGCAGTTCCAGCCCGGCCATCAGGCCGAACGACACAATAATGCCCAGGATCGGCACCACCGGAACCCACGGCGTCTTGAACGGCCGCTCCAGATCCGGCCTCCGTACGCGAAGAATCCACACTCCCGCGCACACGATAATAAACGCCAGCAGCGTGCCGATGCTCACCAACTGCCCGAGATCACCGATCGGCACCAACGATGCCACCGTCGCCACGCAAACTCCCACGATCGCCGTTGACTTCCATGGAGTGCGGAACTTCGGATGAATATCGCCCGCCCATTTCCACAGCAGACCGTCGTGCGCCATCGAATAGAACACCCGCGATTGACCCAGCAGCATCACCAGCATCACCGTGCTCAGCCCCGCTAGCGCTCCCGCATTGACCACGTAGCTGCCCCACTTTACGCCCGTCTCGCGAATCGCCAGCGACACCGGCGCGCCGATGTTCAGCCGCGAGTAATGCACCGTCGCGGTCAGCAGCCCGGACACCAGAATGTACAGAATCGTACAGATGATGAGAGAACCGAGGATGCCCGTCGGCATATCCTTCTGCGGATTCCGCGCTTCCTGTGCCGCCGTGGAAACCGCGTCGAATCCGATGTAGGCGAAGAATACCACCCCTGCCCCTCGCAAAACCCCGCTCCATCCGTACAACCCGAAATGCCCGGCGTTCGGCGGCAGGAACGTGCTCCAATTTTCCTGCGCGATCCGGTGATGACCCATCACGAACGAGGCCGCCACGGCGATAAACGTGAACACCGCGATCAGCTTCACAAACACGATCGTCGTATTGAAGTTCGCCGATTCCCGAATGCCTACAATCAAAATAATGGTCACCGCGATGACCGCGAGGAAGGCAATCAGATTGAACTTCGCTGTGGCGTGCGGCGCCGCCGCCAGTTGCGCCGCGGATAATTTCAGCGTCGTCAATGGCGCCCAGCGCCCGTCATAAAATACCCATTCCGCTCCCGGCACATCGCAAATCTGCGGTGGCAGGTTAATCCCATAATCCTGCAGGAACGCCACCAGCGTGCTGCTCCACCCGCTGGCCACCGTCGCCGCCCCAAACGCGTACTCCAGAATCAAATCCCAGCCGATAATCCAGGCGACAATCTCCCCCAGCGTCGCGTAGCCATAGGTATAAGCCGAACCCGCGATCGGAATCAGCGAGGCAAACTCCGCGTAACACAGACCCGCAAACGCGCACCCCACACCGGCAAGGATATACGAAAGGACAATTGCCGGCCCGGCATACAGCGCCGCGGCTGACCCCGTCAGCACAAAGATGCCTGCTCCGATGATCGCACCGATGCCCAGTGTGACCAGATTGATCGGCCCCAAAGCCCTCTTGAGGCTGTGGTCACCCGTGTCCGCCGCCTCTTTCATCAGCAGATTGATCGGTTTTGTCGCAAACAAGGGGTTGCCCATGCAACTCCTCCTCCGTGGTTGCTTTTTGCTTCTTCCCTGCCTAACGCCAATTTGGACCAGCGTATTGTAGAGGCAAAGCCTCTCCGTACCTACCGGAAATTTCACTTAGCCCGCAGCCTGTCTCCTCTTCGCCGCGCGCGACCAGAGCAGATACACGGGAACCCCCACTAGGACGATGACCAGTCCCGGCCAAGTTGTCTGCGTCTTGTACAAAAGCAACACCGTCATGATCCCCAGCGCCGCCACCATATAGAACAGCGGCACAAACGGGTAGCCGAACGCCTTGTACGGCCGCTCCGCTTCGGGCCGTTTCTTCCGAAGCACCAGAATTCCCGCAACCGTCAGCACGTAGAAAATCAGAACGGAAAACACCACATAATCCAACAGATCGCTGTAGAGATTGCCGTACGTCCCGTCCGGCTTTCGGGTTCGCAGCAGAATGAGAATCGCAATCCACACGCCTTGCAGCCCCAGCGCCACTCCCGGAACTCCCCACCGGTTCAGCCTTCCGGTCGCCTTAAAGAATAGTCGGTCCTTTGCCATCGCGTAGACCACTCGCGAACCCGCCAAAATCAATCCGTTGTTGCACCCGAACGTCGAAACGATGATCGCGCCCGCCATGATGAGAGCCCCGGTTTCCCCGAAGATCGCGCTCAGCGCCACGGTCGCCACGCGGTCGTCTGGAGCGTTTTGAATTTGCTGCAGCGGCAGCGCAAACAAATACGCGAGATTCGCGAGGCAATACAGCGTAATTACAATGATCGTGCCGAACGCCATGGACAACGCCACGTCACGCTTCGGATTTTTCACCTCCGCCGCCGTGAATCCGATGTTGTTCCACGCGTCCGCCGAAAACAGCGAACCCACCTGCGCCGCGCCCAGCGCCACGAACAATCCGAACCAGCCGCTCCCAGCGGTCACCGTCGGTACGATGCCGTGCAGAAAACCTACACCCGGCTCGATCTCCCTCGCTCCCCGAATCGCCCACAAATGTGAAAAATTATCCGCAATCGCCGCCGGATTCCTGGCTACGAGCACTCCGAGCACCACCAATCCGATTAGCGCCAGCGTCTTCGCCGAAGTAAAAATGTTCTGGATCAGCTTGCCCAGCCGCACCCCCAGCATGTTCAACGCCGTCAGCAGCACGATCATCAGGATCCCCACAAGCTGCTGAACGGACAAACTTATGGCGTATCTCGATCCGAGATTGATGGGGTGAATCACCCAAGCTTCCGGCGAAATTGCGGGAAAGAAAACCCCCAAATATCTTGCGAATCCGACTGCTACGGCCGCGATCGTCCCCGTCTGGATCACCAGAAACAGCGTCCATCCGTACAGAAATCCCCAAAGCGGCGAGTACGCCTCGCGCAAGTACACGTACTGTCCGCCCGCATGCGGGAACAACGCCGCCAACTCACCATAGGAAAGCGCCGCCGCAACCGTCAGGATCCCCGTCAGCACCCACGTGACCAGCAGTCCCCCGGCCGAACCCGTCTGCCGCGCGATGTCTGCCGATACAATGAAAATCCCCGAGCCGATCATCGAACCCACGACGATCATCGTCCCGTCGAAAAGTCCGATGGCCTTGATGAATCCGTATTCTTCTCGCGTGCTCTGTGCGGCGGGAATCGCTGTGTCAGCCATGCGCCCTCTGCTTCAACTCGCGGCGTGCGTTCGCGGAATACTCAAAAGCTCCACGAACCGCCTCGCGCGTTCTGCAGGGTCGTGTGCGCGCAGAATGTCACTGATCACCGCTACGCTGTCCGCCCCTGCCTCGATGACTTCCCCGGCTCGCTCCAGTGTAATTCCCCCAATCGCCACAATCGGCTTCTCCGTCAATGGCCGTAGCCGTTTGAGCAATGCCGTTCCGACGACCGGATCCGGGTTCGCCTTGGACCCTGTGGCGAAAATCGGACCCACCGCTATATAGTCCGCGCTCGTCCTCAGCGCCGCACGGAATTGCTCCTCATTGTGAGTCGAAACTCCCAACACCCGCGCTGCCCCAAGGATCGCTCGCCCGTCTTCCACCGGCAGATCTTCTTGCCCCAAATGCACCCCGCTCGCCCCGGCAAGAACCGCCACGTCCGGACGGTCGTTTACGATCAGGCTGGCTCCCCGCGGAATCAGCCGTCCCGTCAGTTCTTCCGCTGCTCGCAACTGTTCTCCCGCAGGCGCTTTCTTGTCTCGGTACTGAAACAATCGCACTCCTGCATCGTACAGTTGCTCCGCGAGCCCCCCTACGGGTCTCGTCGCCAGAGCCGCGTCCAATATCACGTACAGCCTCGGCAAAACAAGCCGCATCGTCGGTCATTTCCCGTTGTTTGCCAGCAATCGCTCGATGAAATGCGTGTCGAAATTCCCCGCCGCGAAATCGGGATCGGCAAGGATTTTCCGGTGGAGAGGGATGGACGTCTTGATGCCCTCGATCACGAACATTTCGAGCGCCCGTTTCATCCGCCCGATGGCTTCCGCCCGGTCGCGCCCTTTCACGATCAGCTTCGCAATCATCGAATCGTAATAGGGAGGAATCACCGCATCCGCATACGCAGCCGAATCCACTCGCACGCCCGTTCCTCCGGGAGCCTGGAAGGTCGCGATACGCCCCGCCGATGGAACAAACGTCTCCGGATCCTCGGCGTTGATTCGGCATTCGAGGGCGTGCCCGCTGAAGTGAACCTCACCGGTCGCGTCTTCCATTTTTTCCCCTGCCGCAATCCGGATTTGCGCCTTGATCAGGTCCACTCCGGTCAGCAGCTCCGTCACGGGGTGTTCCACCTGGATTCGCGTGTTCATTTCGATGAAGTAGAGCGACCCGTCCTCGTCCATGAGAAATTCCACGGTTCCTGCGTTCGTGTACCCGATCTCCCCCAGCGCCCGGACCACCTTCGCTCCCAGGTCTTTCCTCCGTTTTGCGTCCAGAACCGGCGATGGCGACTCCTCGACCAGTTTCTGATGCCTCCGCTGGATGGTGCATTCTCTTTCGCCCAGGTGAATCACTTTCCCGTGCTGATCGCCCAGCACCTGAAATTCGATATGCCGGGGATGCTCCAGGAATCGCTCGGCATAGACGTCCGGTGTGCCGAACGCCTGCTGCGCTTCGCTCCGTGCCGTCTGGTAGGCGGCCAGCAGCTCTTCCTGTTTCCGCACAATGCGCATGCCGCGCCCGCCGCCCCCCGCCACCGCCTTCAGAATCAACGGGTACCCGATTTTTGCCGCCTCTTTCGCGAGCTGCTCCTCGCCTTCGATCGCCCCATCGCTCCCGGGAATCGTCGGCAGACCCGCCGTCCTTACTTCCCGGCGCGCGCGGTCCTTTTCCCCCATCATCTCGATGATTTCCGGCCTGGGCCCAATGAACGTAATCTCCGAGGCTTCGCACACCCGCGCGAAATTCGCGTTTTCCGAAAGGAACCCGTATCCGGGGTGAATCGCGTCCACGTTGGTGATTTCCGCCGCGCTGATCACCTGCGGAATGTTCAGGTAGCTCTCCGTGCTCCGCGCCGGCCCGATGCACACCGCCTCGTCCGCAAACCGCACATGGAGCGAATTGCGGTCCGCCTCCGAATACACCGCCACGGTCGAAATGCCCAGCTCTTTGCACGCACAGATGACCCGAAGGGCGATCTCCCCTCGGTTCGCTACAAGGATTTTCTTGAACATGGTTTCGGGACGGCTATTTCTTCCGGCTCGGCCGGATGCCGAAGAGCGGCTGCCCATACTCGACCGGCTGCCCGTTTTCCGCGAAGATTTGCACGATCTCACCGCTTTCGTCGGACTCGATCTCATTCATCAGCTTCATCGCTTCCACGATGCAAAGCGTTTGCCCGGCCTCGACGTACGAACCCACCTTAACGAACGCATCGGCGCCCGGGCTCGGCGACGCATAAAACGTCCCCACAATGGGCGACTTGACCAAATGCAGTCCGTCGGTCGGGCGCGCCTCGGCTGCTGCTCCGGCAGGATTCTCCGGCGCAGGTTCCAGCGCGGCTGGCGCAGGTGCTCCGGTTACGATGATCTCCGGCATAGGCGCATTTCGCGTAATAATGCCGCTTGCCGAAGGCTTCTTCAGCCGGATCCGCAGATCTCCCCTCGAGTACTCAAACTCCTCGAGGTTGTGCTCGTTCATCTTCTGCAGAAGCTGCTCGATCTGCTGGAGTTCCGGACTTTCTATCGACGGCTTACCGCTTGGCTTTGAAGGCTTCTTGGGTTTCATTCCGGTATCAGAGCTCAATGAGATTTCGCGTCCCGCGGGTCAGGATTTCCGTCCCATTCCTCTGAATGGCCACATCGTCCTCAATCCGTATCCCGCCGACGCCTTCCACATAAACTCCCGGTTCAATCGTTATGACGTTTCCCTCTTCCAGCAGGCGCTTCTGGCCCTTTGCAATCCGCGGCTCTTCGTGGACTTCCAGACCAAGTCCATGGCCCGTGCTGTGAATGAAAAATTGGTCCAATTTGTAACTTGCCAGTACCCGCCGCGCTGCTGCGTCCACAGCTTCGCAGGCTACCCCCGCCCGGGCCGCCGAAATCGCCGCCTCTTGGGCTTCTTGCACTGCTCGATGCCACTCGCGCACACGCCGCGGCGCCCTTCCGGCGAAGACCGTCCGCGTAATGTCGCTGCAATAGTGGCCGAGTATAACACCCAGGTCCAGCACCACCAACTCATTTTTCCTCAGTCGCTTGGAAGTGGGTCGCGCATGCGGGAGCGCCGCCCTTTCCCCGAATGCCACGATTGTTTCGAACGCCGGTGCGGAACCGCCTCCCTTGCGCATCCGGTATTCGATTTCCGCCGCAATCTCGAGTTCCCGCACCCCCGGCTTCAGCATCCGAATGCCGGACTCCATCACCTCGCTCGCCAGGATCGCAGCCTTTCGCATTTGTGCCAATTCTGAAGCGTCCTTCCGGCCCCGTAGGGCTTGGACCACGCCGGGCGCCTGCACCATGCTGCAACCTCTCCCCGCGGTTTTTCGGAGCACGCCCAATTGCGCCACCGTCAGGCTGTTCGGGTCATAGCCGACCCTCCTCCACCCCTTTGCGCTTAGGACCCCCCCTACCGCGGAGAACAACGCCCCCTTCTGCTGAACCACCCTCCCCTCTCCCATCTCCGCCCGTGCCTGCGCTGTGAACCGGCTGTCCGTCACCAGCGTCATGCTTTCCGAGGAAGCGACCAGTGCCCCCGCCTCTCCCGTGAACCCTGAAAGATAAAACCAGTCCGCCGGGTTGGTTGCCAGATACGCGTCCAAACAGCTTTTTCGAAGCAGCTCGAACAGTGCTCTTTTTCGGTTTTTGACTTGAGTGCGCATAAAAAAAGGAGACTCGTGTTTCAGGGTTTATCTCTAAACCCTGAAACCTAAGTCTCCCCGATTTCTGGAAAAGTGGAAAGCCTCAGCCTTCGGCAGCTTATCCGGGGATGATCCTCGGCGTCAGGAAGAACAGCAATTCCTGCGACTGCACGCTTACGCTGGTCCGCCGGAACAGGTGCCCGATTGCCGGCAGGCTGCCGACCAACGGGACCTGGGTGATGTCCGTGCGCTGGTTCGTCACGATGATTCCGCCGATCACCACCGTTCCTCCGTCTGGGACCAGAACCTTGGTCTCCGCGGACTGCGTATCCAGCGCGGGTATCCCCTGCACCCTCGGAATACCGGAGTCGATCTGCGTATTCTCCACCAGCACGTCCATGAACACGGTGCCCTCGGCTGTAATCTGCGGCGTCACTTCCAGCTTGAGCACCGCGTCGATGTATTGCACCGAAATCGTGTTATTGATGGTGGTCTGGATCGGAATCTTCGTACCCTGCTTCACCGTCGCTTTCTCGTTGTTCTGCGTCACCACGCGGGGCTTCGAGAGCAGCTTGCCAACGCCCTTCGCTTCCGCTGCTGTGATGAAAAAGTCGATTGCGAAGTTCGGCGAACGGTGCACGAAGCCAATGCCGCTCGTGGGAGCGGAAGCACCCAGATTCACGCTCAGAGGCAGATTCAGGCTGTTCGTGGTCCCTCCGCTGCTGCTTCCCGTGACAGAGGGCGGTTGCGGAAAGTTGCTGGTCGTGAACGGGCTATTGCCCACCGCGGGAGTGCCGGTAAAAATCGACCGCCCGCCGGTCGTTGTTCCCTCGAACCCAAGCTGCGTTCCGATATCCTGCGCGAACGACCGCGAAGCCGACACCACCCGCGCTTCGATCTCCACCTGCTGCGACTTCCGGTCCAGTTGCCGGATTAAGTTATCGATGGTCGGAATGACCGATGGAATATCCCGAATAATCAGCTGGTTCGAGCGGTCATCCGAGAGAATGTCTCCGCGCGACGAGAGAAACTTCTTCAGCGTATCCTTCAGCGAAGATGCCTTTGCGTAGCTCAGCACCCTCGTAACCGTCACCGGAGGCACCGCATCCGCCTGCGCCTTTTCCAGGTCCCGGGCCGTCTCCGCTTCCTTCTTCAAGGTGTCTTTCGTCGCGATTCGCAGCACGTTGCCGTTCAACTGCTTGTCCAGGCCGTTGTTCTGCAGAACGATGTCCAGCGCCTGGTCCCACGGCACTTCGTCCAGCACGATGGTCAGCGAACCCTTGACCGCCGGATCGAGCACCACGTTCAACCCGCTGATCTCATGAATCAGCCGGAAAAAATCCCGCAGGTCCACGTCCTTCAGGTTCACGGAGATCGGCTCTCCGGTGTACTTTACCGGAGCGCTGCTCACGCTGGCAGTCGTCGCCTGCTGCGCCGAACTTGCCACCGTGGCTGCGGCCGTATTGGCTTGTTCCATGGCTTTTTGCGCAGCCTGGGCCGAACTGCCCGTTTCCGGTCTCGCCGGTCCTCCGTTCCCCGAATACGATGCCAGGAGAAACGAGGGCTGGGTCAGTTCGCTTGGCAAGGTAAAGTGGGGCGCCGAGAGACCACGACTCTTTGCGGATCCCTGCTCTACGACTCTGGGTGCCGCATCCGAGTAACGGAAATTCGCGTGCGGTTTCTCATTCCGTGAAGTCAGTGTCCCATCCGCCGTCTTCGCCGGCGACCGTCCCTGCACTTCGAAATTCACCACCAGGGCGTTTCCGTCATGCGAAATCTCATACGGAGTCGAAGCCATAAGGTCAATCACCACGCGCGCCACATTCGGACGGAACTGCCCCAGCCGCACGCTGCGCACTGGCGCCGATACCCCGGGGATCACCTTCTTCTCCATCGCCAGGTGCGTCCCCGTGAAGTCCAGCACCAGCCGGTCCGGGTTCTGCATCCGCGAGGCACGCGCCTCCAGCCGTCCTTCGCCTTCCACCCGGACGCTGGCGCTTTCCGCCGCCTGCGTGATCGCCACGCTCGAAATCACCGCCGCGCTGTTCGCCGCACCGGCAGCGTCACGCGTCTGCCCCCTCACGGGGCTGGAAGCCAGCGCCACGCTCGCTAGGATCAGGCAGCCGTTTCGTAGGGCCGGCCAGTTGGTCTTCATTGCTGTTCTCCTGCACTGGAGTAAATTCTCTTGCTCACTTGGCGTTCCACGGGTTTCCCGAAAGCATCCTTCCCTTCCTCGTGGAAGGTCACGCTATCCATCGCAATCTTGTCCACTTTGCCGTCGTACAGCTGATCCCCTTCGCGCAGGAAGTACGTCCGCGACTGCGGATTCGTCACCACCGCGATCATGCCATTCGGCGCCTTCACGATCCCGTCCAGCCGCAGCGTTTCCACCTGCAATCCCGCTTTTCCGGGAGGCAAATTCTGCGGGGCACTGCCCGCTTTCTGCCTGCTCAACAGCGACTCGAACGGATCGCGCCGCGCAATCTTTACCTCGCTCTCCGCCGGTTTAGCGTCGCCCGCCGCCTTCGCGGCCTTCGCCGGAGTCTTTTGACTCTTGGCGGGTGCCTTGGCAGCTTGCTTTGCAGCGGCCTTGGCCGCCGGTCCTGTAGCCGGCTTAGTGGCTTTCGCCGCTGGCTTGGAGGGCTTTGCCGCTTGCGCTGTTGGCTTCGCTTGGCCCCAAAGAAGTCCCGGCGCCACCGTCGCCAGTAGAAGCCCTAGTACGAGACTCATTGCTGAACGCATAGTTCGCCCATTCCCGCTCAGGGTTTCCTCACCGGAGTTCCAGGCTTGCCCGCAGGTGCGGCGCTCTCCTGGTCCGCCGGCTTGGTGAAATACGTCGTCGCCGTGAACACACCCACTACCGTCGTCCCGGGACGCAACGCGTACTTCGCCCCCTTCGCTGACTCCGGATCCTGGAAACTCAAATCGCCCACGTTGATAATCCTCGACAACCGGCTCAGCCTGCCGAAAAAGTCCAGGATATTGAAGTACGGTCCGTCCGCCTGCAGCTCGAACGGCATTTCGTAGTAGCTGTCCCGCGTCACAATCGCCTTAGCCGTTAGCCGCCGGATTTGTACGTTCGAAGCCGTCGCCGCCCCTTCCAACAGCCGGATGAACTCGTCGGTCTCTTTCTCTTCCGGCACGATCGTCCGCAGCGTGTCCAGTTGCTTGTTCAACGCGTCCATCTGCTGCCTTAGTTCGCCGTACCGCTGTTTGTACACCTGCAATTGCTGCACTTCCAGGTTCAGTTGCGTGCGCTCTGCAACCGCCTTGTCTACTTGATCCTTTTCCTGGGCCACGGGCGAAAACGGCAGGTAAATTCCGACCAGCACCAGCACGACCGCGATGGCCGCCGCCACCAGCCCCTGCATGATTACCGACATATCGCGGAATGGATTCGGCATGGTCCTCTCCTACCCTTTCCTCGCCGGAGCCGCCGCTGCCCCGGTCTTTCCCGTCGCGCTGGCTGGCTTCGCTTGCGCCCCCTGTCCGCCGGGCGTCTCCGCTATCTCTGCGGTCATGTGGAAAAGAAACGTTTGCACGGCCGTATTCTTCTCGTCCTGCCTCGATTCCTGAATCTCCACCTTCTGGAAGTAGCCGGAACGCTTCATTGCCGTGATGAAATTCGCCACCGAATTAATCGAAGCCGACGCCCCTTCGATCGTCAGGTCATTACCCTTGCGTTCCATGTCGGTCAGCCAAAGGTTTTCCGTCCGCGAAACCGTGTTCGCGATCATGTCCAGAAGCTCTTGCCCGCCCGTGCGGTCCCGCTGCAGCTTCTCGATCGTCTCCACCCGCGTCTGCAGAACCGCCTTCTGCTTCTCGAACGCCTCGACCTGCGCTTTGATCTGCTGCAGCTCCGTCCGCTGCGCCTTCAATTGCTTGATCCGGTTGTTCTCATCGTTCAGTTGTTTTTGCCACGAAAGATAGATGTATCCTAGTACTAGGCCGCCCAGAACCAGGCCCGCCCCGACGAATACCACCGGCAGCGCCGCTCCAGTGTCCACAGGCCGCCGCGCCGCTTTCGGCCGCGCTTGTCCAAGTAGGTTTATGCGGATCATGGCTAGTCGAAGCTCCTCAGGGCTAGGCCCACGGCGATCACCAGCCGCGGTGCCAGTTCCCGAATCTGATCGTCGCTGTGCTTGGCCGGATTAATCAGAATTCTCCGAAACGGATTCAGCTCTTCCACCGGCATCGCGAACTCCTCACGCAGCAGATCCACCAGCCCTGGCACGCGCGCCGTCCCGCCAGCCACCACAATCCGCTGGATGTTCTCCCCGCTCGCCGTCGCCCGGAAGAAGTCGAACGTCTTCTGGATTTCCAGCGTGAGAATGTCCGAAACGCTCCGCAAAATCTGCTGTTTCTGCTCGTCCGTCACGCTCGGCAGCGTGTCCCCCTTCTTCAGCCGCTCCGCGTCCTCGAAGCTCAGGTCCAGCTCCTTCTGCAGCGCGTCTGTGTACTGGTTGCCGCCCACGCTCACGTCGCGCGTAAACAGCGGAATCCCTCCCCGCACGATGTTGATGTTCATCACGCTCGCGCCGATGTTGAGCAGCGCCACGGTCTGTCCCGCGACCGGCTCGTAGTTCACTTCAAAGCAGTTCTGCAAACCGAACGCGTCAATATCCACGATCACCGGCGTTTTCCCCGCCTGCGCCAGCACGTTCGTGTGATTCAGAATCTTGTCCTTCTTTACCGCCACCAGCAGCACGTCCATCTGCGCGTCCATGGACTCGAGCAGTTGGTAGCTCAAATTGACGTCGGCGATGTCGAAGGGAATGTGCTGGCTTGCTTCCGAGGGAATCCGGTCGTACAGCTCTTCTTCCGTCATCAGCGGCAGCGGCACCCGCTTCACGATCACCGAGTGCCCCGAGACAGAAGTCGCCACGTTCTTCGCCTTAATCCGCTGTCCGTCAAAAATCCTTGTAATCGCGTTGGCCACTTGTGGAGCGTCCATGATCGCGCCGTCCACCACCGTATCCGGCGCCAGCGATTCCATGCCGAAGCTCACCAATTCGTACCCCGCTTTGGTGCTCTTCAGTTCCACGGCTTTGATCGAACTCGATCCGATGTCGAGCCCGACGAGCTGCTTGCTCTTTCTACCGCCGAGTAACCACATATCTCAGCCTCTCTTACAACCAAGCCTGTCGTCCGGCCGCTCTACCGCCGCCCGCTGCGAGCCTGCCCGCCCGAACGGGTTTGGCTCATCTTCCGTTCCATCCAGCGGTCCAGAATCGTCTTCCGCAGTTTCCAACGATTTCCCAGCTTGAATGCAGGTATTTCGCCCTCGGTGATGTAACGGTACAGAGTGTCCGGACTGATGCCCAGATACTGCGACGCCTGCCGCACATTCATCACTTCGCGCGATTCGCTCACTTGGAACGCCACCCCGGCGCCCGATCTTACGCCTGTATTCTTAACGTCTGTGTCGCACTCTTCGCTTGCGCTGCGGGTTTACCAGAGTGCGTCCCGTGCCAGCGTTATGACATTCTGCAATACCCATCGTCAAGCGATTCTCTTCGGGAGTTGTCCTATCAATTGGGGTAGTTTCCGGCAGTTCTGGGGGTATCTTCGGCAACCTCTACCACATATCGCATCGTATTAATCCTCACAACACCATATCTTGCGCTTTTCCTTCGAATCCCCCTGTCCCCAAGGACGGTTATCCTTTGTCCTCAGTTTCCTTTCCCGTTCCGCCTCCCTTTTCTATTTGTTACTCCTTTTCTCGCTTTTAATCCGCACTATAATTCCCCCTTCAAGGCCTGACAGAATCGAGGTCCATTCACTTCGCTGAACTGGATAACCGGCTGGATCTGGGAGCGATCGTTGGGGATGTGCCGAACTACACGAACAGGTGCGGCACGAGCGGCACTTCACACGCCGCCAGCGAATCGAAGACCAAATGTTCCATCGCCGCACAGGGCGCTTGCGAATCCGGCGCCATTCCCGCAATTCCCTCGCACCGCAACGCTTTTCGGCGAATCGCCGCATATCTTCTGCAACAGCGGAATATGCCTCTCACAGTAATACTTCATGCCGAACTGCTTCCCCTGGCCTCCTGGATAAAACACGCTGACCTTGATCATCTTTTCCTCCGCCATTCACTCCAGCCCCAGCCCCTTCCAAATCTCCCCCACTTTCTTCTTCGTCGCTCCATCCATTTGGATCTCATCCGGCCACGGCCGCGTAAAACCCTCCGACGCCCATTTCCGCGTCGCGTCAATTCCCATCTTCGACCCGTAATCCTGCATTCGCGCCGCATGATCCAGCGTGTCCACCGGCCCCAGCGAAAACTGCACGTCCCGCTCCGGATCCAGCGCGCACAGCGCCTTCCACGCCACCTCGCTGTAGTTGTGCACGTCCACGTCGTGATCCACCACCACAATTACCTTCGTGAACATCGCCTGCCCCAGCGACCAGATCGCGTTCATGATCTTCCGCGCGTGCCCGGGATACGACTTCCGGATCGCCACGATCATCAAATTGTGAAAAATCCCCTCCGCCGGCATCGCCACGTCCACAATCTCCGGATACTGCATCTTCATCACCGGCAAAAACACTCGCTCAACCGCGTACCCCATGTAGAAATCTTCCTGTGGCGGCGGCCCCACCACCGTCGCCAGATAGATCGGTTCCTTCCGGTGCGTCACGCACTCCACGTGAAAAACCGGATACTCCCCTTCCAGTGAATAAAATCCCGTGTGATCCCCGAACGGTCCTTCCGTCCTCATCTCGTTCAAATTCACGTACCCTTCCAGCACAATCTCCGCGTTCGCCGGCACTTCCAGTTCATTCGTCTCGCACGGCACCATTTCCACTGGCTCCCGCCGCAAAAATCCCGCGAACATCATTTCGTCCAGGTCCGACGGAATCGGCAGCATCCCCGCCAGCGCCGTCGCCGGATCCGCGCCAATCGCCACGCTCACCGGAATCCGCCCTTCCGGATTCGCCTCTCTCGCTCTGCGAAAATGCTCTGCGCCATGCTTCTGCGTCTGCCAGTGCATTCCCGTCGTTCGCTCGTCGTACAGCTGCATGCGGTACATCCCCACGTTCCGCTTGCCCGTCTCCGGATTCTTCGTAAACACCAGTGGAAACGTAATGAACCGCCCCGCGTCCTGCGGCCACGTCTTCAAAATCGGAAAGTCAAACAAATTGACGTCGCTTCCCTTCCGCACAATCTCTTTGCACACCCCGTCCTTCACCGTCTTTGGAAAAAACGACCCCAGCTCCGCCAGCTTCGGTAGCATTCTGATCTTGTCCATCAATCCTTGCGGAGACTTCGTGTCCAGAAACCCGCGAATCCGCTCCGCCACTTCCTCCAGCGCATCCACCTCGAACGCCAACTCCATCCGCCGCACGCTTCCAAACGTGTTGATCAGCACCGGCACCCGCGATCCCTTCGGCCTCTCAAACAGCAGCGCCACGTTTTTTGTTGTAGCGCCGGCTTGCCCTGAGCTCTCTCGAAGGGCATCTTGCCGGCTCTTCTCTTCCCTCCGCCCAACCGGCCGGCACACCCGCTGCACCACCTCCGATATCTCCAGCACCGGGTCCACTTCCGCCTTCACCCGCTTCAGCTCGCCTTCTTTCTCGAGCCTCTTCACAAACTCCCGCAAATCCCGGTACGCCACAGAATCCTCCAGGCCACAAACTCTATCATCTTTCGTTTCT
>Ga0209581_1002321_pt1 | contig 18543 bp, 23 predicted proteins | sample Coa_R2_FD_187160 | JGI IMG/M metagenome (GOLD analysis project Ga0209581, IMG submission 187160) | Surface soil microbial communities from Centralia Pennsylvania, which are recovering from an underground coalmine fire - Coalmine... | ecosystem: Environmental > Terrestrial > Soil > Unclassified ...
GACCAGCACAATGCCGATCCGACGCCGTTCGTTTGGACTGCCTCGGCCGTTTCTATCCTCGAAAAAGTTCGCCGCGGGCGACAAGCGTTAGAGTCGGTACACTAGGTTCCGAACTTCGATCGTGACCTGTCGTCTTTTTTAATCTGCGGTTGGGCGGAACAGGTGGCCCGGCGGGGGTGTTCATCGGAGGGCATATCCGATTACCTCATGCAACCGCGGAAGGGACATGAGCGGACGAAGCGAAGCGCAGAGCTACCGGGCCTGGCTGTCGGATCGGTTCCTCCCGGCCCGTTGGAAGGCGGCCTCGCCGGCGCCGCTTCCGTCCTCCCGCGGCATGCTCGAAGGCGCCGTGCGCGGCCTCGAACTCGTCATTCGCCGCGCCTTGCACATCTATGAGTTCACCGCCGACCGCGAGTGCATCTTTCGCCTCGGTCTCACCGTCGCCGAGGACGAGGTCACTCTCGGCGACGGCACCGAGATCGTTCCGGGCGACCCCATTCTCGAGCTCCACCTCTGGAACGAGCAGCTCCCCGCCATCCCGCGCGAAGGCCCGCGCATCGCCTGGGGGCTGGTGATGCGCGACCGCGCCCTTCATTCGCTGCGCCTCCTGGCGGCGCATCTGCGCGACGACGGCGCCTATCCCGGCGTCAAGGCGCTGCGCGGCGAAGCCGCCTTCACCAGCCGCATCGGTCGCCGCCAGATGGTGCGCGTCGCCCGCCGCTACGGCTTCGAGATGTTCCAGGGCAATACGCCGCTGCACCGGCGCTTCCGCTTCTTCTGGGAAAACTTTCTCATCTGGGGCCTCGTCTGGGCCTTCAACCCCGGCGGGTTGCGCGGCAAGAGCCTCATCAAGGAGCGTTTCGAGCTCTGGATCTCCCGTGAGGTCCTTGTTTCCCGCTATGCCGGCCCGCCGGCGCGCCCGCCGAGCAGGAGGTGCACGGGCGCCATGTCGTCTTCGGGCATCCTCGGCTGAGGAGCGAGATTCCGCTCGATCGCTGAGCGGCTTGGGTCGCGCGCCTTTCGGCGCCGCGATGGCGTGATGGCGAGGGGAGCGCTATTCTTCCGCCGCACGCCGGCTCCGGCGGCGCACGCAACGCTGACGCTCATGAAGAACTACCTCGTCCTCGTCCTCGTCCTCATCGCGGCGGCGCTGCTCGGCGAGTTCGTCTTCGCCTTCGCGGATTGGAACAAGACCCAGGCCTGCGCCACCGCCGGGGGGCGCAACTGCGCGCCGCGCGTCATGCTGAGCCGCTGACGCTCAGGATGCGCGGCGAATGCGGGTCCGCTGCGTCAGTACGACGCAGCCCATGACGGCGAGGGCGGCGAGGACCGTGGCGGCGGACACGGCCTCGCCGAGCAGAGTCGCCGACCAGACGAGCGTCAGGACGGGCTGTGCGAGCTGGATCTGGCCGATGCGGGCGACCCCGCCGAGGGCGAGGCCGCGATACCAGGCGAAAAAGCCGAGGAACATGCTGATTGCGGAGACATAGGCAAAGCCGAGCCAGGCGAGCGGGCCCGCGGCAAGGCCGGTCTCGGCGGCCCGCAGGGCCACGACCGGCAGCAGCGGCGGCGCGCTCAGGACGAGCGCCCAGGAGATGACCTGCCAGCCGCCGAGCTCGCGCGCGAGAACGCCGCCTTCGGCATAGCCCCAGGCGCCGAGCGCGACCGCGACCAGGATGAATCCGTCGGCGAGCTGTGGGCGCCCGGCGCCTTGGATCGCGGCAAAGACGAGCACGGCGGCGAGGCCGAGGCCGGAGGCCGCCCAGAAGGCGAGGGATGGCCGCTCGCCGCCGCGCAGCACGCCCATGATGGCGGTCGCCATCGGCAGCAGCCCGACGACGACGGCGCCATGCGCGGCCGGCACGGTTTCGAGGGCGAGGGCGCTGAAGAGCGGAAAGCCGAGGACGCAGCCGAAGCCGACGATCGCGAGCCCGGGCCAGAGCCGGCGCGGCGGCGGTGCCTGGCGCCGGGCCAGCAGAAGCAGCGCCGCGAGACAGCCCGCGACGATGGCCCGTCCGAGGCCGACGACGGTGGCGTCGAGGCCGGTCAAGGCGAGCCGCGTCGCCGGCAGCGTGAAGGAGAAGGCGAGCGTGCCGAGCGCGCCCCAGATCCAGGCGGCGACGGGTTTGGATGCGGGCCGCGAAAACGCTTTCTCGGCGGCTGGAATAGCGTTACTTGTATCGTCCATGAAAGACGGTAACAGCTTGGATCGCGTTATTCAACACCTGCGCGCCGAGATCGCCGGATCGCCGGCGGGAAGCCGGCTTCCGTCGGTGCGCGCGCTCATGTCCCGGCACGGGGTGGGCCCGGTGACCGTCCAGCGCGCCTTCGACCGGCTGGCCGGCGAAGGCGTTATCGACGCGCAACCGGGACGCGGCACCTTCGTCGCCCCGCGCGAGGCGCCCGCCGCCGGCGACTTCGCCTGGCAAAGCGGCGCGCTCGGCGCGGGTCGGGTGTCGGCCGATGCCTTGGGCGAGCTCGTTTCCGTGCCGCCCGTCGGCACTCTCGCCCTCAGCGCCGGATACCCGCCGCCCGAGTTGCAGGCCCTGCCGCAGCTCGCGGCGGCAATGCAGCGCGCGCTTCGCCGGCCCGGCGTCTGGGATCGCCTGCCGCCCGCCGGGCTGGAGCCTCTGCGCGCGTGGTTCGCGAGCGAGATCGGCGGCGGCTTCGCCGCGAACGACATCATCATCTGCGCCGGCGGGCAGTCGGCGATCGGTACGGCCTTCCGCGCCCTCGCCGAGCCCGGCGCGGCGATCCTCATGGAATCGCCGACCTATATCGGCGCGATCACGGCGGCGCGCGCGGCGGGGCTGAAGCCGGTACCGGTCCCCGGGGACGCGGAGGGAGTCGATCCCGATCTGCTGGGAGCCGCGCTGGCGCGTTCGGGCGCACGCGTCGTCTATTGCCAGCCGGCCTTTGCCAACCCGTCCGGCGCGGTTCTCTCAGCGCCGCGCCGCGCCGCACTCCTCGAGCGGCTGGCCAGTGCCGGCGCCTTCCTCGTCGAGGACGATTGGGCGCGCGATTTCGGCCTCGACGGACCGCCGCCGGCGCCGCTCATCCGCGCCGACCGCGACGGCCATATCGTCTATATTCGTTCGCTGACGAAATCGGCGGCGCCAGGCCTGCGCATCGCCGCCATCGCTGCGCGCGGCGCCGCCATGCAGCGCCTGCGTTCGATCCGCACTATCGACGATCTCTTCCTCGCGGGTCCGATGCAGGAGGCGGCGCTGCAACTGGTGACGGCGCCCGCCTGGCCCCGCCATTTGCGCAGGCTGCGGAGCGCGCTCCGCGCCCGGCGCGACCATCTCGCCGCGTCTCTCCGCCGGCAGTTCGGCGCCGCGAGCCTGCCGCTCGTCCCGGCGGGCGGGCTCCATCTCTGGCTGCACTTGCCGCCTGCCGTCTCCGATCGCGATCTTGCGGCTAGCGCGCGTGCGGCGGGACTTCTCGTCAGCCCCGGCCGGCCCTGGTTTCCGGCGGAACCGACCGGCTCCTTCCTCCGCCTCAGCTTCGCGGCGGCGCCGCCGGACGCGCTCGACCGCGGCGTCACGATTCTGGCTGGGCTCGTCGGCTTCGACAGGCAGGCCGAGCAGACGGTGTTTACTTAGCTGACGGCGGGGGAATCACGCCGTTCTCGTGCACAACAGCATGGATCGGATGGCCGCATTGAGGTCCGACGCCATTCATGATGGGAACACCTCATGAACAGCAATGTTGGCAACGACCCGGTCTTGACGCGATTTCGTGCGGCGCTCGAGGAGCTGTACGGCGATCGCCTCGAGCGGGTAGTCCTGTTCGGTTCCCGGGCGCGGGGCGACAATCGCACGGATTCCGACTACGACGTTGCGGTATTCATCAGAGAGCTCGGCGACCGCTGGGAAGAGGTCGACCGCATCGGGTCGGTGACGCGGATATCATCGACGACACCGGCGCTGTGATCCACGCCATGCCCTACCGCGCAGGGGCCGGACTCGATCGTGCCACTCGAGCGAGTGGAGGCCGCGATTGCGATCGCCACGCGGTTCGTCGAATGTGTGGCCGCGCTTTTGCGATGAGCGCGGGCTGCGCGGCGGGTCACAAGCGCGGGCAAGCGAAGCCTTACGTTGCCATCGACAGTGCCGGTTCGAGTGTAAGCGCTCAGACCTGAATATAGCAGAGCGTGCCGATGGCGATGGTGAAGGCGGTCATCAGCAGCATGGCGGCGATGCGCTCGGCCCGGCTCCAATGCTTCCAATCCGCTTGAATGTCGCGCATGAGGGCGAAGGTCCTCGAAGAGAATGTGCTTACCATGCCGCAATCCTTCGGCTCGAGCTGTGATCCGCATCACGCTGCCACGCGATTTTGCCGGAATTTGGGCGACGACCGTGTGGCGGAATTCGGAACGGGCGAGCTCTGGAGTTTATTCCGGGAGGCGACCGCAGCGGCGGTTCCTTGACCGCTCCGTGGCGGCTTCGGCATGCTGGCCCGAGGCGGCGGCGGAGGGCCGCGAGGTGGGAGGGCGAGATCATGGCGTATCATCCGCTCGCGGATCCACCGCAGGCGCCGCGCACGATCTATGGCGACACGGGCGAGCCGGCGCCGGCAACCCCGCCTCTCGACGGCGATGTCGAGGCCGATCTCGCCATCATCGGCGGCGGCTTCACCGGGCTTTCCGCCGCCCTTCACGCGGCCGAGCAGGGGCTCCGCACCGTCCTTCTCGAAGCGCGCGAGATCGGGTTCGGCTCCTCGGGCCGCAACGAAGGGCAGATCGTCCCGGCGATGAAGCAGGAGCCGGCGCATGCCGAACGCAGCTTCGGGCGCGAGCGCGGGCAGCGCCTCATGGAGGCGGCGGGGGCGGGGCCGGATGTCGTCTTCGGGCTCATCCAGCGCTTCTCCATCGACTGCGCCGCGGCGCGCTGCGGCATCATCACCGCGGCGCATTCGCCGGCGAGCCTCGAACGGATGCGGCAGCGCACGGAATTCTGGCAGGCGCGCGGCGCCCCGGTCGAGTTCCTCGACCGCGCGCGGGCGGCGGCGATGATCGGCGGGGTGGGATATCTCGGCGGCTCGCTCGACCACCGTGGCGGCGTCCTCAATCCGCTGGGATATGCGCGCGGCCTCGCCCGTGCCGCGCAGAGCCTCGGCGCCCGCATCCACGGACAAAGCGCGGCGACGAGCATCGCGCCCGCTTCGGGCGGCTGGCGCGCCGCTTGCGCGACCGGCTCCGTCACCGCCCGCTCGGTGCTCATCTGCACCAATGCCTATACGAGCGATCTGTGGCCGGCGCTCGGCCGCACCATCGTTCCGGTGCGGGCCTATCAGCTCGTGACCGCGCCGCTCGGCGAGAATGTCCGCCGCACGATCCTGCCCGGAGGACAGGCGCTGAGCGACACGAAGCGCGTCATGATCGGCATGCGCCGCTATGCCGACGGCCGGCTGCAGCTCGGCGGCGGCGGCGTCACGACCGGGCCCGACCGGCCGCCCCCTTTCGCGCAGGTGGAAAAGGCCCTGCGCCGGCTCTTCCCGCAGATCGGCGAGCTGCGCTGGGAGGCGTCGTGGAGCGGCTGGATGGCGATGACGCCGGACCGCTATCCGCGGCTGCACGAGCTGGCGCCCGGCCTGCTCGCCGGCTTCGGCTATAACGGCCGCGGCGTCTCCATGGGAACGCTGATGGGGCGCGAGCTCGCCAAGCGCGCGGCCGGCGCGGCGCTCGACGAGCTTGCGGTCCCGGCGACGCCGATGCGGCCCATCGCCGGGCATGCCCTGCGCCGTGCGGTCGTCTTCGCACGGCTCCGATATTATCGACTCCGCGATGCGCTCGACACGCTTCACGGGTGAATCGGCGAAGCCGGCAGGCGTTTACGGCCCGCGATCCTGCGAAGAGGCTGGCTCATGCAGCGCGACCGGTTCGGCGTCACCGACGACGGCACCCCCGTCGACCGCTATATTCTCGCCAATGCGCGGGGAATGCGGGTTTCGATCCTCACTTACGGCGCCGTCATCGCGGCGCTCGAAGTGCCCGATCGCGACGGGCGGCCGGCCAATGTCGTTCTCGGCCTGCCGACGCTCGAGGATTATCTCCGCCGCAGCCCGCATTTCGGAGCGTTGACCGGCCGCTTCGCCAACCGCATCGCGAATGGGCGCTTCGCGCTCGACGGCGTGGTCTACGAGCTGCCGCACAATGACGGCGCCAATACGCTGCACGGCGGAAATCGCGGATTCGACAAGGTCGTCTGGCAAGCGATCGACGGGGAGACGGGCGGCGAGAGCCTGCGCCTGCGCCATTTCAGCCCCGATGGGGACGAGGGCTTTCCCGGGCGGCTCGCCGTCGAGGTCGTCTATACGCTCGGCGCCGACAATGATCTGCGCATCGACTACGCGGCCTCGACCGACCGGCCGACCATCGTCAACCTCACCAACCACAGCTATTTCAATCTGGCGGGCGAAGGCTCGGGCGACGTCCTCGGGCACGAGATCGAGATCGCGGCCGCGCGCTTCACGCCGATCGACGAGGCCAAGATCCCGACCGGCGAGATCAGGCCGGTCGCCGGCACGCCCTTCGATTTTCGCCGTCCGGCCGCGCTCGGCGCCCGCATCCGCGCCGGCGACGCGCAGCTCCTCTTCGGCCGCGGCTATGACCACAATTTTGTCCTCGATCGGGCTGGCCTCGACGGTCCCGCCTTCGCCGCGCGGCTGCGCGAGCCGCGGAGCGGCCGCGTCCTCGAGGTGCTGACGACCGCTCCCGGTCTCCAGCTCTATAGCGGGAACATGCTGACCGGCGCTCTCGTCGGCCCGAGCGGACGCGCCTACCGGCAGAGCGACGGCGTTTGCCTCGAAACGCAGCTTTTCCCCGACGCGCCGAACCAGCCGCACTTTCCGTCGGCCGTGCTTCGCCCCGGCGAGCGCTTCCGCTCGAGCACGGTGTTCCGGTTCTCGGCGGATGGCGGCGGCTCCGCCTGAGGGATCCGGATCGAGCGAACCGTTCCGGCGCGGAACGGCGGTCGCGGGCATTCTGCTCCTCATAGTGATCGCCGGCCTCGCTGTCGCGCTCTGGCGGGCCATGCCGACCGACCGCGGCGCCTTCAGCCTGACGCCGGAAGGCATCGAAGCCTTCGTCGCCGAGTGGGGCCTCTGGGGCGCGCTCGGCTCGATGCTGCTGATGGTCCTCCACTCCTTCGTGCCGATCCCGGCCGAGGTGATCGCCGTCGCCAACGGCATGATGTTCGGGACGCTGGGCGGCATCGCCGTCACCTGGGCCGGCGCGATGCTGGGTGCGCTCTCCGCCTTCGCCGCGACGCGCTGGCTCGGCCGGCCACTGCTCTGCCGCGCTTTCGCCGACCGCCGCCGCGCTCGTCTCGAAGCCTGGGTGCGTCGTCCCGGCGCGCTTCTCCTGCTGCGCCTCCTTCCGGTCGTCTCCTTCAACCTCGTCAATGTCGCCGCGGGGCTTGCCGGCGCCTCCTGGTGGGCGTTCCTGTGGACGACAGCGCTCGGCATTCTGCCGCTCAGCGCCGCCACGGTTGTGCTCGGCGCCCATGTCTTCGAGATCGGCTGGCCGGTTTGGGCGGCGATCGGTGGCGCCGTCATCCTCCTCGCGCTCGTCTGCCGCCGCTTCGTCGCGCCGAGGCTTTAGCCGGGTTCGCCCTGCTCCAAAGCGCGCCGGCGCGGCCGGAACCTTGGAGTTCAGGCATTCGTTTCGACTTCTGTCCAGCACGTCTTGCAAAAGAGGAGCGCGCGATGCTGTGGAGCGCATCCCATGTCGTGGGATTCGACATCGAGGCCAAAGACGGGCCGATCGGCCGCGTCGCCGATTTCCTCTTCGACGATGCCGCCTGGACGGTGCGTTGGATGGAGATCGACACCGGAACCTGGCTGAGCGGGCGCAAGGTCCTCATTCCGCCCTCCTGCCTCGGCGAGCCGCGCCCCAAGCAGCGCGCCTTTCCCGTCGAGCTCACCCGCAAGCAGGTCGAGGACAGCCCGGACCTCGCCGAGGACGAGCCAGTCTCGCGCCAGCACGAGATCCGGATCTACGACTATTACGGCTGGGAGCCTTATTGGATGGTGAGGTCGTGGGCGGGATGGGCCGGCGGCTATCCGGCGCCCTTCGGCGTGGTGCCGCCCGAGCGCTTCCCGCTCGCCACGGCCGGCGACCGCCCGCTCGCGCCCGAGATCGCGAAGGAGATCGCGGCGCGCAGCGAAGGCGATCCGCACCTCCACAGCACCGAAGACGTGCTGGGGCATCGCGTCCATGCGAGCGACGGCGAGATCGGCCATATCGACGACTTCCTGCTCGATCGGGAGGGCTGGGCAATCCGCTATCTCGTCGTCGATACGGGCGATTGGTGGCCGGGGAAGAAGGTGCTCGTGGCGCCGCAATGGATGCAGGAGATCGACTGGCCCGACCGCGCCATCTATTGCGAGCTGTCGCGCGCTGAGGTCCAGAGCAGCCCGGAGTTCGACCCGGCGCGGCCCTTCGAGCGTGAGGCCGAGGAGCGGCTGCACCGCCATTACCGGAAGCCCGGCTATTGGCTGCCGCCGCAAGCGGCCGCAGAGGACGATCGAGCGGATCGGAGATGAGCGATGCCGACATATCTGCGTGACCCGAACCGACGGAACCGGTGGCAGGATTGGGTGAACGCCCTGCTGGCGATCTGGCTCTTCATCTCGCCCTGGGTCCTTCAGTTCGGGCAGGGCGGGAGGACGGCTGCCCCCGGGGCCGGCGCGGCGGGCGGGCCGATCGACGTTGTCGGCAACGCCGCCTGGAACGCCTGGGTGCTGGGCGTCATCGTCTTCCTCATCGCGCTGTCGGCGATCGGCAAGCTGGCGTTCTGGCAGGAATGGATCAATCTGCTGCTCGGGGCTTGGCTCTTCGCCTCGCCCTGGGCGCTAGGCTTCCTTCAGGCGGCACCGGCGGCGAGCTGGGATCACTGGATCGTCGGATTCCTGGTGTTCATTCTCTCGATCTGGAGCCTGACGCGCATGCAGAGCGTGCCGACGGTGCGCGGCGACTACGCGCACGCCGCCGACCGGCCGAGGCGCGACGACGGCCTCTGAGCGCCTGAACTCAGCGCGGAGACACAGAGAAGAACTGATGGCGCCTTCGGCGCTGAGTGTCCGAGTGCTTCGACGCGCGAAGCGTGAAAGCCGCCGTCATCTCTGTGCCTCTCTCGTTCAGCCTCCGTCTTCGCGCCCTTCGTGGTGAAAAGAGAAGGGGCCGCGGTCGCCCGCGGCCCCTCGACGAGACGCTCGAACGACCGGATCAGAAATCCATGTCGCCCATGCCGCCATGCGCGTGCGGAGCGCCGGCGGCCGCCTTCTTCTCGGGCTTCTCCGCCACCATCGCCTCGGTGGTGATGAGGAGACCGGCCACGGAGGCGGCGTCCTGGAGCGCCGTGCGCACGACCTTGGTCGGGTCGACGATGCCGGCCTTCAGCATGTCGACATATTGGTGCGTCTGCGCGTCGAAGCCGCGATTCGTGTCGCCGCCTTCGAGCAGCTTGCCGACGACGATCGAGCCGTCGGTGCCGGAGTTCTCGACGATCTGCCGCACCGGCGCCTGCAGCGCCCGACGGACGATGTCGATGCCGACCTTCTGGTCGTTATTCTCGGCCTTCAGCTTGTCGAGCGCCCTGGTGCCGTAGAGGAGGGCGACGCCGCCGCCGGCGACGATGCCTTCCTCGACCGCGGCGCGCGTCGCATGCACCGCGTCGTCGACGCGATCCTTGCGCTCCTTCACCTCGACCTCGGTCGCGCCGCCGACGCGGATGACGGCGACGCCGCCCGCCAGCTTCGCCAGGCGCTCCTGCAGCTTCTCGCGGTCGTAGTCCGAGGTCGTCTCCTCGATCTGCGCCTTGATCTGCCCGATGCGGCCCTGGATGTCCTTCTTCTTGCCGGCGCCGTCGATGATCGTCGTGTTCTCCTTCTCGATCCGCACGCGCTTCGCCTTGCCGAGCATGTCGAGCGTGACGTTCTCGAGCTTGATGCCGAGGTCTTCGCTGATGACCTGGCCGCCGGTGAGGATGGCGATGTCCTCGAGCATGGCCTTGCGGCGGTCGCCGAAGCCCGGTGCCTTCACCGCCGCGACTTTGAGGCCGCCGCGCAGCTTGTTGACGACGAGCGTCGCCAGCGCCTCGCCCTCGACATCCTCGGCGACGATGAGGAGCGGCTTGCCCGACTGCACCACGGCTTCGAGGACGGGAAGCATCGCCTGCAGGCCGGAGAGCTTCTTCTCATGGAGCAGGATGAAGGGGTTCTCCAGCTCGCAGACCATCTTCTCGGCGTTGGTCACGAAATAGGGCGAGAGATAGCCGCGGTCGAACTGCATGCCCTCGACGACGTCGAGCTCGGTCTCGAGGCTCTTCGCCTCCTCGACCGTGATGACGCCCTCGTTGCCCACCTTCTGCATCGCCTTGGCGATCATCTCGCCGATCTCGCGGTCGCCATTGGCCGAGATGACGCCGACCTGGGCGATCTCGTCATTGGTGCCGACCTTGCGCGAGCGGCGCTTGACGTCCTGCACGACGGTGTCGACCGCGAGGTCAATGCCGCGCTTCAGATCCATCGGGTTCATGCCGGCGGCGACGGCCTTGGCGCCTTCGCGCACGATGGCCTGGGCCAGCACGGTCGCCGTCGTGGTGCCGTCGCCGGCGAGGTCGCCGGTCTTCACCGCGACCTCCTTCACCATCTGCGCGCCCATATTCTCGAACTTGTCGGCGAGCTCGATCTCCTTGGCGACGGTGACGCCGTCCTTGGTGATGCGCGGCGCGCCAAAGGATTTGTCGAGGACGACGTTGCGGCCCTTCGGCCCCAGCGTCACCTTGACGGCATTTGCCAGAATGTCGACGCCGCGCAGCATCCGCTCGCGCGCATCGCCATGAAATTTAACTTCCTTGGCAGGCATGTTGAACTCCCGTTACGACTGGTTCTTGTGGGGCGGATGGTTCTCGGCGGGGCGGATCAGGCGACCTTGCGCGCCGGCTTTCCGGTGCGCTCGATCACCCCCATGATGTCGGATTCCTTCATGATGAGGAGCTCCTCGCCATCGATCTTGACCTCGGTCCCCGACCATTTGCCGAACAGCACGCGATCACCGGCCTTGACGTCGGGCGGCACCAGCTTGCCGTCCTCGCCCCGCGCCCCGGGCCCCACGGCGATGACCTCGCCCTCCATCGGCTTCTCCTTGGCGGTATCGGGGATGATGATGCCGCCCGCGGTCTTCTCCTCCTGATCGACGCGGCGAACGACCACGCGATCATGCAAGGGGCGAAATTTCATCGGAAATCTCCTCCAGTTCGATCTCTTGGCACGATGTCATGCAGCGCCGCTGCCAGCAGAGCGAGGCAGCGAGTGCTCACGAGTTAGGCGCCGACGCGCGCGGTTTCAAGAGCCGATTGGCATGCGTTGCTAAGACAAAAGGCGGCCGCGCAATATGGCACCGGCGCGGCCGGCCGAGGCGCGAAAACCCTACCCCCTGGTCCCCGTGGCGCCGGGATGCGGCGGGTGGTTCAACAGCGATCCGCGGCGTGATTCGCCATACGTTGCGCCAAGGTTGCGCTGGACCGGACCGGATCCTCGCCTTGGCGCCGCAACCAATCGCTGCGGATCTGCTCGGCGAGTTCTATGAGATGTTGGGCCTGCTCCAGCATCGCCGAAGCTTCGGCCGGGCGCGTGCGGGCCATGTCCTTGATCGCCGCGGCCGCTTCCAGCATTTTGCCGAAGGTGAGCTCGTCGTGATCGTCATCGGTCATTTTTCAACCTTGGGTCACAAGATGCCGATCTCCCTTTTTTCAAGTCGTTTACCACGATTCGACTGAGAGATAAACGGGTTTTTAACTCTTTTTAACGATTTTTCCCTTGCGACACCAGGTCAAGCACAAATGATCAGTGCGCCCTTTTGCGCCTATACTGGCGAGTAAAACTGTCGAGCGGGCGAAATCGGCACCTTCCGCGTGCGGAATCAAATGGTGAATCGACCGCCGGATGGTGACTCGCGGCCGCCCCGCATTTCGGCCGTATTGCCTTGCGCTTCGCGATTATTTCTTGGAGATGCCGAAACATCGGCGGGAGTTTTCGAGAATCGATGCGAGGTTTTACTTCGCCAGGTGCTTCGAATCATTTTCCCGCTCCGATCTCTGCGCCGCCGGCCGCGGCGGCGAGGGGGCCGCCCGCCTAATGCAGGCGCGGCGCCTTGAGCAGGCTCGAGCGGTCGGTCGAGGTCACGCGGACGGTGAGGATCTTGCCGTCGCGGAACAGCTTGATCGGGACCTCGGCGCCGGCGCTGCCCGCGGCCCAGAGGCGGCGCCACAGGCCGGCGAGGTCGGTGACCGGCTCGCCGCCCAACGCCAGGATGGCATCGCCCGGCTGAATGCCGGCGGCCTGCGCCGGCCCGTTCGCGGCGATGCCGGCGACGAGAATCTGGTCATTGGCCTCGGCGGCATACATGCCGAGCCAGGGCCGGGGCGGGCGGTTGGGCCGGCCATAGGCGAGGAGATCGCCGAGGATCGGCGGCAGCAGGTCGATCGGCACCACCATATTGACATCGCGCGTGGTGCCGCGCGGCGAGGATTGCTGGACATGCAGCGAGCCGATGCCGAGCAGCGTCCCGTCCTGGCCGATGAGCGCCGTGCCGCCCCAGAAGGGATGGGCCGGCGCCGTGAAGATCGCCGATTCGAGCAGATACTCCCAATAGCCGGCGAATTCCTGGCGCGCGGCGACGATCGCCTTGACGGCGTGGTGGCGCCCGCCGGCGGCGGCGAGGATGACCGGGTCCTCGATGCGCAGCGTGCTCGTGTCGCCGAGCGGCAGCGCCGGCAGGCCGAGCTTGCCCAGCGCCTGGACGAGGCCGAAGCCGGTCTCCTGGTCATAGGCGAGGAGATGCGCCGGCACCGCGCGCCCGTCGCTGGAGCTGAGCCAGATCGTCTCCGCCTCGGTCACGAGATAGCCGATGGTGAGGACGAGCCCGCTCTCGTCGATGACGACGCCCGATCCCGCCCGCTCGGTGCCGAGCGTCGCCGCCGTGAAGGCGTCGTCGGGAATGCTGGCGCGCAGCCCGACCACCGACAGCAGCGCCCGTTCGAGATCGAAGGCGCAGTCATGCGGGTCGGGCTGGAGCTGCACCGGGATGCTGGGGTCGGGCTCGTCGGTCACCTGCGCTCCCTCGGGCGGCGGAACCACTGAGAATAACGCGGCTCTTCCCGGCCGTCACCCGCGCGTCAGAGGTGCCGGCCCTCCTCGCTTTCGAGCGACCAGCCCATAGCCGCCGCGCCTTCCTCGAGATAGTCGCCGAGCATCGGGATGCCCATGAGGTAAGGGATGGCCGGCCCCATCCGCCGCTCGCGCGCCTGGCGCAGGGCGTCGCTCCACTCCTCCTTGCCGAAATCGCCGCGGCCGACGAAGACCAGCGCCAGCACCTCGTCGAGCTCGTCGCCGTTGAGCGAGGCGAGCGCGTCCTCCAGCTCCTGGCCCGTCGCATCGCGCGGCCGGTCGGCCAGAATCTCGCGCTCGCCGTCATCGGTCGGGTTGGAGGCGCCCTCCGGCGTCACGGGCGCCACCTTGGCGTCGAAGGCGCGCGCCTTGGTGACGAGGAAGGCGAGCTGCGCCAGCGGAATGTCGAGCATGGCCTGGACCTCTCGGAAAGGGGCGACACCGGGCGAACACCGCGACCGGGAAAATGGCGCGAAAAGCGGTTTGCGCCCGCGCCCCCCGGCACTAGACTTCGCGCGGCCCTGCGAGAAGGAGCGGCAGCGATGCGCAACATCCAGGTGAATGGCGACCGGCTCTGGCGGTCTTTGATGGAGATGGCGGAGATCGGCGCCACGCCCAAGGGCGGCGTCTGCCGCCTCGCTTTGACCGATCTCGACCGCGACGGCCGGCGCCTCTTCATCCGCTGGTGCGAGGAGGCGGGCTGCCAGGTGCGCATTGACCGGATGGGCAACATCTTCGCGCGGCGGCCGGGGCGCAACCCCGATGCGCCCGCCGTCATGACCGGCAGCCATCTCGACACGCAGCCGACGGGCGGCAAGTTCGACGGCGCCTATGGCGTCCTCGCCGGCCTCGAAGTCGTGCGCACATTGAACGACCTCGGCTACGAGACCGAGGCGCCGATCGAGGTGGTGGTGTGGACGAACGAGGAAGGCTCGCGCTTCTCGCCGGCGATGATCGGCTCCGGCGTCTATGCCGGCGTCTTCAGCCTCGATGAGGGCCTCGCCACCCCCGACAACGTCACCCGCGTCACCATGGGCGCGGAGCTGCAGCGCATCGGCTTCGCCGGGTCGGAACCCTGCGGCGGCCGCAAGGTCGCAGCCTATTTCGAGGCGCATATCGAGCAGGGGCCCATCCTCGAAGCCGCCGGCAAGCCGATCGGCATCGTCGAGGGCGCGCAAGGCCAGCGCTGGTACGAGATCACCGTCACCGGGCAGGAGGCGCATGCCGGGCCGACGCCGATGCGGCGGCGCAAGGACGCGCTCGTTGGCGCCGCGCGCATGATCGACGCCGTCAACCGCATCGGCCACGCCCATCCGCCCTATGCCTGCGCCACGGTCGGCTTCGTCCAGGTCGGCCCCAACTCGCGCAACACCATTCCGGGCCGCGTCTTCTTCACCGTCGATTTCCGCCATCCCGAGGATGCGGTGCTGACCGAGATGGACCGCGAGCTGCGCGAGGCCTGCCGCGAGGCCGCGCGCTCGGCCCAGGTCGAGGTCGAGGTGAAGGAGTTCTGGTACTTCCCGCCGACGCCCTTCGACAAGGACTGCGTCGCCGCCGTGCGCCGCGCCGCCGAGGCGCAGGGCTATGCGAGCCAGAGCATCATCAGCGGCGCCGGGCACGACGCCGTCTACATGGCGCGCGTCGCGCCGACGGCGATGGTCTTCGTGCCCTGCAAGGACGGCATCAGCCACAACGAGGTCGAGGACGCGAAGCCCGAGGATCTGAGCATGGGCTGCACCGTGCTGCTGAACGCCATCCTCGAACGCGCCAACGCGCCGGCCGAGGGAGCGCGGAGATGACCCGCCCCGCCGCGGTGCCGACCCTCCAGATCGACAATGCGCGCATGCGCGTCACCGAATGGCGCTTCGCGCCGGGCGCCGCCACCGGCTTCCATCGCCACGACTACGATTACTGCGTCGTGCCGCTGGCGACGGGCCGCCTCGGCATCGAAGGCAAGGACGGGACGACCCTCGCCGAGCTCGTGACCGGCCGCTCCTATTTCCGCAAGGCCGGCGTCGAGCACGACGTCGTCAACGTCAACCCCTTCGACTTCGCCTTCGTCGAGATCGAGCTGAAGGAGCCGCCGCGCGGCTAGCGGCGAATGCGGCGGGCAGCCCCCTCACCCCGGCCCTCTCCCACAAGGGGAGAGGGAGAAGGGAAGCGGCATAAGAATCCCTCTCCCCATGTGGGAGAGGGAGGGGCCTCTCGCGGAAGCGAAGCTTCGCCGGGAGCCCATGCGAAGCATGGGAGGGTGAGGGGCGCCGCCGCCGACCCGGACCCCGCCGACTACGTCCTCGAAGAGCAGATCGGCCACATCCTGCGCCGCGCCCATCAGCGCGCGACGCAAATCTTCATGGCCGAGCTCGGCGAGCCCTTCCAGATCACGCCGACGCAATTCGCCGCCCTCGCCAAGCTCTACGACCTCGGCGAGCAGTCGCAGAACCAGCTCGGCCGCCTCACCGCCATGGACCCGGCGACCATCCAGGGCGTCATCAAGCGCCTCGAGGAGCGCCGCCTCATCGAGCGCTCGGGCGATCCCGGCGACCGCCGGCGCTCGAGCCTCCGCCTCACCGCTGCCGGCGCCGATCTCGTCCGCGCCATGATCCCGCACGGCATCGCGGTGAGCGCGGCGACGCTGGCGCCCCTCGATGCCGAGGAGCAGCGCACCTTCCTCGCCTTGCTCCAGCGCCTCGCCTGAGAGACTCGATCGGTGAGGATTTTCTTAATGGCATGAACGATCTACCTCATCCTGAGGAGCGCTCGAAGAGCGCGTCGCGAAGGACGCACGATCTTTGGGCCCGGGCAGGATCGGCTTCTTCGCGCGCTCGCCTCGTTTACCTCGCCATACACAGGGGGCGCCCGGCCGTGCTAGGACTGGGCCAAGTTCGCCGCTGACCACGGGAGGTGAGGCGATGCTGAGGAAATCGACATGCGCGGCTCTGGCGCTCGGCGCCGCTCTCGCCCTCGCCGCGCCGGTCGCGGCGCAGCAATTCTCCGCCGATATGATGACGACGACCGGGAACGGCGGGTCGGGACCGGTGCGGCAGAAGGTCTTCGTCTCGAACGGCAAGATGCGCTTTGAAGGCAGCGGCGGGCATGGCGTCGTCATCACCGACGCCGCGGCGCAGACGGCCGTCATTCTGATGCCGGCGCAGAAGATGTATATGGACGCGCCGCCGGCGACCGGCCGGATGATGCCGCTGCTGATGACGCTCGACCCCAACAACCCGTGTCCGCAATTCCAGGCCATGGCCCGCCAATGGCAGAAGGATGGCGGCGAGTGGAGCTGCAAGCGCCTCGGCGCCGAGAAGGTGGGCGACCGCAATACGGTCAAATACGAAGCCGTCTCGCCCAAGGGCGAGCATCACTTCGCCTGGATCGACCCGAAGCTTCGCTTCATCGTCAAGACCGAGGGCGAGCAGGGCCGCGGCATGGAGCTCACCAACATCAAGGAGGCGCCGCAGCCCGCGAGCCTCTTTGAGATCCCGGCCGATTACCAGAAGATGGACATGAGCGAGATGATGAAGAAGATGCGCCCGGGCGCCAAGCCGCCGGGCGGGTGAGGGCCGGCGGCGCCCACCCTATTGCGGTCAGCCGCGCCTCCACGGATCGACGACCGCGACCCTCCCCAGCGCGAAGTCCCTGGCGTTGCGCGTGACGAGCGTCAAGGCGCGGACCTCCGCCGTCGCCGCGAGGAACGCGTCCATGGCGCCGATCGGCTGCCCCGCGGCCGGGCGGCGCGCCACGACCTTGCCCCACGCATCGGCGACCGCCTCGTCGATCGGCAGCACCCGCCCCTCGAAGCGGAGCGGCAGCTCGTCTCTCAGCCACGCATCGAGTTGCTGCCGGCGGGCGCCATCCGCCATTCGCTCGATCCCGGAGCGCAGCTCGGCGAGCGAGACGACGCTGAGGAAGACGCGGTCCTCATCGACCTCGGCGAGCCAGGCGACGACGCCCGGGTTGGGACGCGCCTTGAGCCATTCCGAGACGAGGTTGGTGTCCAGCAGAAAGCTCACCGCTCGAGCTGGCGCGGCCGGTCTTTGCGACGCCTCGTCTTGAGGCCCGACCCGCGCAGCGGCGACGCGGCGAAGAACTCCGCGAGGTTCCCGGCCCGCTTCGTCTTCCGCTCCCGCTCCTCAGCCGCCACCACCACGGCCGCCCTGCGCCCGTTCTTGGTGATCGTCTGCGGCCCGCCGGAGCGGGCGCGCTCGATGACCTCGCTGAACTTCGCCTTCGCTTCGGCCACCGTCCAGGTGTCCGCGTCCATTTTCTCGGAAAGCACAACCGGCGCCGCGCCGGCGAGGGCGGCCTGGCAACGGCCGCTGCGGGCGGTCGTTAGCTCGGAAAGGCGTCGCGGCGCCGGGGTGGTCCGGCTCGTGCCGAAGCCGTCGCGATGCCATGCAACGACCGCGTGTCACGGAGGATCGGAGATGAGCGCGACGGGTCTCGATGTCTTCGACAAGACGCTGCAGACGACCAACATCTGGCTCAACGAGATCATGGAGGAAGTCGGCCCCGACCGCCAGACCGCCTGGCACGCGCTGGGCGCCGTGCTGCACGCGCTGCGCGACCGCCTGCCGGTTGACGAGGCGGCGCATCTCGGGGCGCAGCTTCCGCTGCTGATCCGCGGCGCCTACTACCACCAGTGGCACCCGGCGGGAAAGCCCGACAAGATCCGCAACGAGGCGGAGTTCATCGCCCGCGTCGGCGCCGAGCTCCGCGACATCCGCCCGATCGACCCCAGAGAGGCGACGCGCACCGTCTTCAAGGTGGTGGCGCGCCACGTCGATCGCGGCGAGAGCGAGAAGGTCGAGCACACCCTGCCGCAGGACATCCGCGCGCTCTGGCCGCATTAAGGGGCGGGGCCGTCGCTCCGCACATTGCCGCTGAGCATGCGATCGGCTCGGCCGATCGCTTCGACACCTTTCCCGTCCAGTGGACGGGAAAGGTGTCGAAGTGCTGCGGTTTGCGGCCGTCCCTAGGTTTGCTACTCTCGGCATGGAGACGGCGATCCCGCTCGTCGTGCTGCGGTTTGCGGCCGTCCCTAGGTTTGCTACTCTTGAGAGCGGCGACGGGCGCCTTGAGGGCGGGCTGCGGTTTGCGGCCGTCCCTAGGTTTGCTACTCTCAGTAATAGTTCTTGAAGCCCTCATTCTGGCTGCGGTTTGCGGCCGTCCCTAGGTTTGCTACTCTCGCTTATGTGCGGGCCGTCGAGGCGAACAAGCTGCGGTTTGCGGCCGTCCCTAGGCCATGAACTCATAAAGGGGATTCCCTCGAGGGCGGCGATGTGATTCAAGCTTCCAAACTGCAGGAGTTTGATCATGCGCCGGTACGAGCTGACGGAATTCGAATGGCGGGTGATCGCGCCG